>Ga0307509_10001816_pt1 | contig 35352 bp, 35 predicted proteins | sample 10_EM_MG_FD_202245 | JGI IMG/M metagenome (GOLD analysis project Ga0307509, IMG submission 202245) | Populus trichocarpa ectomycorrhiza microbial communities from riparian zone in the Pacific Northwest, United States - 10_EM | ecosystem: Host-associated > Plants > Roots > Unclassified | place...
CATTGCTGCGGAAACCGGTTTCGCCGACCGCGAGCGCATGCGCCGCGCATTTCTGCGTGCCTTTGGACAGCCCCCGCAGGTCATCCGACGCAATGCTCGTGTCGAAGCGACGGACTAGCGAACCAAACTCACCTGACACGAATCCGCACAGGAACTGCAGGAACATCGTGTAGCGCTTCTTCGCGATCATTCCACTGAGAGCTGCTGCCTTCCAGTCGCGACACCACGCACAAGGACACCCGCCGATTTCTGGTGGCCTAACGAGTTGGTCGGCGCTGCGCGGGCACAGACATCGCAACACATATATGTAGCGGATGAAATTTTCCCGCGCGAAAACCTCTCACCCAATAGCCTTATACGGGCATAGCGGCCGCGCCAGGATCCGCTCCGCATAGGCCGCCACATTCGGCAGGTCGGCCGTCATTCCCTGGACGCGGGCCCAAGCCACTGCGTAGCCGACGAAGATGTCGGTGACGGAAAAGCGGTCCTCGACCAGCCAAGTTTTGCCCTTCAAAGCGCCGTCGATGACGGCTAGACCGCGCCTTGCCTCCCTGGCGTTCTGTGCGTAGACCGCCGGGATGCGCTCTTCCTCCGAGTAGATGAAGAGATTGCGGGCGGTATGCCAGAGATTGGCCTCCACTTCGGCCAGGGTGAAGGCTGTCCACTGGTCGTGCAGGGCCCGCGCCCAAGTGCCTGAGGGTGCGATGAGGCCCGCCTCCGGGTGGCTATCGGCGAGCCAGTTACAGATGGCGGCGGATTCGAAAAGTGGGCGGCCGCTGTCACGCAGCGCCGGCAGCTTCGACATGGGATGGATCTGCGCGAGCTCGGGCATTGCGAATACCTCGCGCCCCTCGATGCTCTCGAACGGAATGCCTAGCTCGAGCAGTATCCAGCGCACGCGCGCCGAGCGCGTCGGCTGCAATTCGTAGAGGACAATTGTCATGGCTTCTTCTCCTTGCGGCGAGGTGACCGCGTTCGTCCGAAGGACGCGGGGTACTGCGCGGTTCCGACAGGGCCGATGCAATCTTCCTCAAATTGGGACAACGGCAGATTTGGCTGCGCTCGTTCATCATCCCAGTCGTGCAAAATTTGCATGAGAATGTAGAGGTCTTTCTCCGAGAGCACTCGAAGAATCACCGCAGACCACGAAAACTAAACACCACCCGTCGGGTGGAACCAATCCGGAGGGCAGTGCTAGCATCCTTGAATGACTGCTCGCCTACCGCTCACAGTCGTTCTCTTGGCCGCGAGCTTCGGGTGTTCGCCTACGAGGGAAACAAGCATGGCCAACCGCGAGTTAGAACGGCTCGAAGCACGAATCGAAATCCGCGAAGTGCTCGACCGCTACCATGCCGCAGTGAACCTGCGCGACTGGCAGCTGCTCGGTACGTTGTTCGCACAGGACGCGGTCTGGGAGGTAGGGCCGCCTGCCAGCTTGCATTTCGAGGGATGCGAGAGAGTCGTCTCCGAGATTCAGAAGAGCGTACTACGTCAGGAATTCCTGGTGCAAAGTAACTTTGCCGTCGTCATTGACTTAAAGAGCCATGACACTGCGACGGCACGTTCGACGATCATCGAATTTGGTCGTGAGCCGAACGGCGGGAAGGGAATGCAGGTCGTCGGCTTCTACGACGACGAACTCGCGCGCATCGATGGAACTTGGAAGTACGTGCGCCACACCATGCGCGTTCGCTACATGAACGACGCGCCACTGCCGGGCACTCTCAGCGACGAGCGTTACGAACCCGGACCATGACCATCGTCCGCGCGGGTCGGATATGCACGCCCTTCCCAGCGGCGAAGAGGCTGTGAAGCTCATTGGCGTGTAGCGCTTCGGCGCATAGTCCAGCTACTTTGCCCGCTGATCAAAAAAGTACGAACTGGACGCGGCACGGCGGGATCTAATGATCCAAGTCAACTACCGCTGGCTTCTTCTCCCAGAGTACCCAGCGGTTTTCCAGAGGAGACTTCAAAACTTCTTCAGCAACGGAGCGATCGAAGCCGGCGAGCTTTCTCGAGCACCACGACGCGAGCCGTTGACTATGATCGCCGAAATCAGGCACTTCCAGCGATCGCGCCGTCCCCTCATCAGTCAATTTCCAATATCGCACGGGAGCCATGCCAACCTGAGGATCCGGATAGTCCGGCTCGCCATGGTAGAAAACAACCTTGGAAACTTCACCCCAGGCAATTCGCTTCTCATAGATTTCGAAGTCTGCGTAGGCGACGCTGCTCTCATCGATGTCGAGACGGTCGACCCATCGCAACTGGCCGCGATCCTGCCAACGACCCCAGGCTACGATCAACAGCGAAAATAGTAGAAAGGCGAGCAGCCAAATACCAAAAACCGCTAGCGCGAAACAGACAACGCGCCAGAAGCCAAAGGAAGCCACTTCGAGTGCGAGGCAGGCAACGAACAGAAGCAGCAGCACCTTTGAACGTCGAGCCATGTCCGTTGGATCATTCTGCACGAGGTAGGCCTATTCAGCGCTTCGACAGGACTGATAGCTGTGACCGGCTTCGAAATTCGGCGGTCCCTCACACAGAGGGATGCGCGCAATATCGTGAACCACCTCATAGTCCGCAACGCGTGGCAATGATTCACTTGCGCCCGCGCCCCCTGCCAAGGAGTATTTATGAAACGGATTTTCGTAGCGTTCGGGTTGTTGCTGTTGCTTGCCGGGTGCGCAACCGTCCCAAAGTTATCTGCAGGTGATGCAGATCGGATGCAGGCCGGCAGGAGCACCGTCCTGTTCGTCGATGACGTCGAGCAGATCAACTATCTGCAAGACAAATACTATGTGCTCGCTGTCACACAAGAAGGATCGACTTCGGTCTACAAGGGCATCTGGAACAGCAGCGATACCCTTTCCGCGGTCAACGCGGATGAATTCTCGAAGCTGGGCCTGAAAGCAACGTCCGCATACAAGCTCTTCAGCGAGCCAGACCTCGCGCGCTTGACACAGGAGGACAGGTACCGGTTTACGATGCGGCCCAAGCCGCCGGCCACCGGCGGTACAACTCCTCAGGCCCAAAGCGTTACACCTCAGCTGCGTCAGGCGCTCCTCGACAAGGGACAGGACTATCTAATCTGGGCGAGCTGGTCCGGATACACACTGCATATCCAGACGCTCGGGTTGCCTACCAACGAGCAGTTCCTGCTCCGCTACTGGGTCTTCGACCTGAAGCAGAACAGGCTGCTAGGCGGAGGCGATGTCGGCTGGCTGCACAAAGTGGATCTGGCTGGCCAGACTGGCAAAGACTTTCTCGAAAAGGACAATCTCGCGGGATTCCGCTCGCAGGTAGAGAAGCAGATCCGCGCACGCTTTACGGACCCGCCAAACGCGACAGTTGGCAAGATTCTCGGCCTGAAGGCTTCCACATGAAAACCATGAAGCGCTTCGGTACTGCCTTGGTGGCGACGGCGATGCTGGTGGGATGTTCCACCGGCTCGATCGGAGTCAAGCCCGACGTCGGGTCGCAACTCTTCGAAGTTGGCAAAACGACGCGCACCGAGGTGGTGAACAAAATCGGCTTGCCGCAAAGAATCGAGAAGGACGAGGCCGGCAATGATCACTACCTCTACGAGCGTTCGGCACATTTGACCGGCATGTGTCTGGGATGCGGCGTGGTGGGCAATACCAGTGGCGCGATTCCGGCGGCCGCTGTCCAGAACAGTAAAAACAAGGCCAAAAAAGCCGCGGTCGAATTCGTATTCAACAGCGAGGGCACGCTGATCAGCGGCCAGTAGCAGCCGATACTTTTCAATACTGCAGGAACATCGCAAACCTCTTCACCAGAGTTATCCGTGTCCACCAAAGGCAGCCGAATGCTCTGAAGCGCTACCTCAAGCGGCAATTTTCGACCCAGAGTCGTCAGATACATCGCTCTGAACGGGACATTCAAGTGGATATGAGCGGACTTTGAATGTCTGGTAGCGCGTGTGTCCTTCGAATCGGGCGACTACCCCAGTGGCCATACCTCGACGATACCGTGCGCGACGGCGCACGGAACGCGCGAAACTTTCTCGATGGCCTCAGCCAAGTCGACAGCTTCGATTATGGCGAATCCGGCGATTGGCAAGGCTGATGACATGAACGAGCCCTTGAGAGTTTCGAGGTGGGCCGCGTCTGGATTGCGCACTTGGACTGGTGTTCCGGCAATCCCCAGCAGCGCGCCTTCCGAGCGTAATTTGGCATCCTGCTGGTGTGCTGCGTCTCTGACAGACCGGGGAGTACGGTCATAGCCGGCTTGATCACCGTATCCAATCGTGACGAACTTAGGCATCGCGTGGTCTCCTTCAGGGTGTTTCGACGTGAACGGATGCACGAAGAGCTGAAGGCTCAGGTCTTCCCGCGCACCGCCGCCTCGATCTTGGCGATGTCGATCTTCTGCATCTCCATCATCGCCTCGAACGCGCGCTTCGCCACATCGCCGCCCCTGGCCATTGCCTCGGTCAGAACACGCGGGGTGATCTGCCACGAGAGTCCCCATTTGTCCTTGCACCAACCGCATGCGCTCTCCACACCGCAGTTGCCGACGATCGCGGTCCAATAACGGTCGGTCTCAGCCTGGTCTTCAGTAGCAATCTGAAACGAGAATGCCTCGCTCTGCTTGAATACGTTCCCGCCGTTGAGACCGATGCACGGTACGCCGCACACCGAGAATTCGACCGTCAGGACATCGCCCGCCTTGCCGCCGGGAAAATCCGACGGCGCACGGTGTACCTTGCCGACCGTGCTGTCGGGAAAGGTCCGGGCGTAAAACCGGGCGGCCTCCTCCGCATCGTGGTTGTACCAAAGGCAGATCGTGTTCTTGTTCATCGTTACACTCCTCTATTCGCCGCAGTCATTGCATCGTGGCCACCGAGCAACCGGTTATCGCACTCAATACATGCCTGAAAGACGAATGGACTCGGCGCGAGCCGACAAGGTGAACAGTATTTCTTTAGGCCCGACTGTGGCGAAGATCCGTCAATGGCGGCGGGCCCGAGCTTCTACGAGCATCACCATAAATGCATCATCCTTGGCATGGAAACAGAGGGCTCAAAGCAATTCTTCAAGAAGCATCCTGGCTGGGCCGAGATGCGCCCTTGAGCGCAAGCTTGGCCTTCCTCATCGCCTCGCCTTGTCCGCCTTGAGCCAAACAAGGGCGAGGTGACTGTTCAGTTTCGGATGAAAATCAATTCAATTGGCTGGCCGAGCGCAGCAGGCGCCTTTCCTCTGGTCCGCATCCGGTGAACAATCGGGCTCCCGCGGCGGAAAGGCTGGTGAGGTCATGAAATATGCGCTGCTCGGCCGGACCGGGCTTTCGGTCTCGCGCCTTTCTTTGGGGGCGATGACGTTCGGCGCCGGCACGCAATTGGGCGCTGCGAGAAACAATATGGATCAAGCCGCCGCCGATAAGATCGTGGGCCGCGCGATCGAGGCCGGGATCAATCTGTTCGACACCGCCAATACCTATGGGCTGGGCGAATCCGAGCGGATGCTGGGCAGGGCGCTGGGCGCCAAGCGGCGCGAGGCTGTGATCGTCACCAAGGCGGGCTTTCGGATGAGCGGCCGGCTGGAGAACGGCCTTTCCTATCGCAATATCATCCAGTCGGCAGAGGATTCTCTGCAGCGTCTCTGCACGGATTGGATCGATCTATTCTTGCTGCATCGGCATGACGCGCTCGCGCCTTATGAAGAAACCGCGCGTGCGCTGGAGCGTCTCGTTCAGGACGGCAAGATTCGCTACACAGGCATCTGCAATCACCAGGCATGGCAGATCGAACGCTTTCTCGGCATTGCGCGCGAGAAGGGTTGGCGGCCAATGACGGTGGCGCAAATGTATTATTCGCTCGTGGGCCGCGATCTTGAGCAGGATTGCCTGGAGTTTTTCCAGGACACCGGCATGGGCGTCATGGTCTGGAGTCCGCTCGCCGGCGGATTTTTGAGCGGCAAATATAAGCGCGAAACCATGACGTCGGTGGATGGCCGCTGGGTAAATTTCAAAATGCCCCCGGTCGATCTTGAGCTTGGCTTTCAGGTTGTCGAAGCGCTGGAGCGGATGGCCAAGCCGCGAGACGCGACCGTGGCGCAGCTTTCATTGGCCTGGCTCCTGGCGCGGCCTTGGATCAGCACGGTGATCGTGGGCGCCTCGCGCATCGAGCAGCTCGATCAAAATCTCGGCGCGCTTGATATCGTCCTCACGGTTGAGGAACTGGCGGAACTTGACGCCCTCACAAAGCAGAATGCGCGCTATCCCAACCCGCGCTGGCTATCCGACAATGCACTGGAGGATGTGCGCAACGCCGCTACGGGAAAAGGCAAGCGCTCATGAGCTTGCCTGCCGCCACGCGAAAAAAATTGTTGTTGCCGGCGGTGACGGCGCCGATGTTTCTGGTCACTGGCGTAGATCTAGCGGCGGCAAGCTGCCTTGCCGGGATCGCCGGCACGCTGACGCGCAATAATTGCCGCAGCGATGAAGAGTTCGAAGCACAGCTCGTTGCAGTTCACGACAAGATCGCGCGCGCACGCGATGAAGATCCGGGCCGTGTGATCGGGCCGCTTTTCGCCAATGTCGCACTCGACCGGCCGCTTGAGGTCAAGAAGTCCATGCTTGCGGCGTGCCGGAAGCACGGCGTTGATGTCGTCATCACAACGGGCGGCGATCCTCGCGAGATGGTGGAGATAGCTGGCGAATTCGGTATTCAAATCTATCACGACGTGATCTCGTTGCGGTTTGCGGAAAAGGCTGTGAAAGCCAATGTCGCCGGCATGGTCGCGATCGGCGCTGGCGGCGGCGGTCATTCTGGAACGGTGAGCCATTTTGCGCTCGTTCCGCAAATCCGGCGTATGTTTGACGGCGTCATCATCATGGCGGGCGCGGTGTCTTCCGGCGGCGCCATTCGCGCGGCGGAGATTCTCGGCGCCGATCTCGCCTATCTAGGCACGCGTTTCATCGCGAGCCAGGAATCGTTGGCGCCGGACGAGTATAAGGCGATGCTGGTGAGCGAGAGTCCAGCGGATCTAATCTATAGCAATTTCGCCAATGGCGTGCCGGCGATGTGGATGAAGGAATCTATTCGCCGTGTCGGCCTTGATCCTGACGCGCTGCCCATTCCGGTCAAAGATCGTTCGCATTTGCCGGAGAATGTGAAGCCTTGGGTGAATTTGTGGAGCGCTGGGCAGGGCGTCGCGCTGATTGAGGATATTCCGCCGGTTGCGGAAATCGTCGCCCGGCTAAAGACTGAATATGACGCCGCCTGCGCTGCGCCGCCGTTTCGCGGAGCCTAGGATAATCATGAGCGAACCATTGCTTCTGCGGCGCGATGAAAACGGCGTCTGCATGCTGACGCTAAACCGGCCGAGTGTTCTGAACGCGCTTAATCTGGAGTTGTTCGAAGCGTTGGAGGCGGAATTGGTCCGCCTGGAGACGCAAGGAGATGCCATTGGGTGCGTCATGTTGCGCGCCGCTGGGCGCGCGTTCTGCGCGGGCGCCGACGTCAAGGCGTCGGCGGCAGGTGCGCCGACCGGTGCTTTCAACTATCGGCAAAGCGTGATTGATCGGCTTTCCAACCTACCCATACCCGTCATCGCGGCGGTCCACGGAATTTGTTATGGAGGCGGACTCGAACTTGCGCTCGCCGCAGACATCATCGTAGCGGACGCGAGCGCGCGTTTTTCCGATCCACATGGCAAATGGGGCTATGTCGCGGTGTGGGGGCTTACTCAACGCCTGCCGCGCCGCATCGGCTATGCACAAGCCAAGCGCATGATGTTCACCGCGCGCATCGTAGAGGCGCAGGAAGCACTGTCTTTGGGCCTTGTCGATGTGCTCGCTGCCGCGTCTTTGGATGAAGATGTGAACGCGCTTGCCGCGCAGATTCTCGCCAACAGCTGGCACACCAATCGCGAAACCAAGCGAATTTTACGCGCTACTGAAGGAATGACGTTGAGCGAAGGGCTGGCCTATGAGACGTATAAAACGCCGGGTTGGGCGCCGGACACCAAAGAACGCCTTGCAGCGTTTTCCGAAAAATCCTCGCGCAAATAGATTTAAGGAGAGAGCGCATGAGCGAACCAAAGCAAGCGCGAAACGCCATCCTCACGGAAGCTCAGATCAAGGCGTTTCGAGATGATGGCGCGGTCGTCATTCGCGACGTGCTCGATGCGGATTTATTGGCGCGGCTCGAGCAGCTTGTCGAGGATGTGCTGCCGCAAGCGCGTAGCATGGCGAAGTATGACACCGACCGGAACGATGGGCGTCAGCGCAAGGTCGAAGACGCAACTTTCCTTTCGGACTTCAACTGGATGACGCACCTGACCGCACGCGACATCTTTTTCAATTCGGCCATTGTGCAAATCGCGGCCGAGGGGATGCGGACAAAGCATGTGCGGCTCTACGAAGATCTCCTGATGTATCGCCGTCCGGGTTCGGAGACGCCGACGCCCTGGCATCAGGATTCACCGCTATGGCCGATGGAAGGCGAGCAGATGTGCAGTATCTGGTTCAGCCTCAATCGCATGACGCCCGAAGCCGGCGCGCTGCGCTTCATCGCAGGTTCTCACAAGGGGCCGGCCTATATGCAATATGTGCCCAAGTCGCGGAAGGAAGCCGCGGGCGCGGAAAGCGAGAACGCGGTCGGTCAGCAAATGCCGCAGATCGAAGGCCATGAGGATCGGTTTAAGATCCTCACCTTCTCGACCGAGCCGAGCGATGTCATTTTGTTCAGCCCGAAGGCGATCCACGCCACCTATGGCGCGACATCGGGATTTCCAAAGCGTTCTTTCTCCATACGCTATCTCGGCGATGATATTCGCTGGGCGCCAAAGCCTTTCGGCACATTCCATCGCTGGATGCAGGAACTGCCATTGAAGCCCGGCGATGCGATGGAGCATGAGCGCTTTCCGCAGGTCTGGCCGCGGGCTCAATAAACAGCAGATGCGTCGCGGTATCGTATGCCAGTGGCACAACTCTAGCGGTGGCCCCGAATCACTTCACACGCACGCAGGATGATGGCGAAATGAGCCGGAGCTGGACTTTACGTTCATGACCAATGCCTCGACCGCCCGGCTCGATCAAGTGTCCGCGGGAGCGTTCTGCGAATGGCTTGCACAGGCCCGTGCCGCGCTGCTTGGCGATGGCGGATCGAATGTGCCTTGCGGGGATTGTGTCGGCTGCTGCGTCTCGTCTTACTATGTCCCGATACGTTCGCACGAAACTCATGCATTGGAGGCCGTACCAAGAGAGTTCCTAGTGGATGTGCCCGGCGCGCCGCGCGGCGACTTCATGCTGGGATATTCAGCCGAGGGCCGGTGCCCGATGTTGACGAAGACTGGCTGCTCCATCTATCACGCCCGCCCGCAGACCTGTCGAGACTACGATTGCAGAATCTTCGCGGCTGCCGGCATCGACGCCGGCGGCGCGGAAAAAGCAGCCATAAACAAACGCGTGCGGGAATGGAGATTCTCGTATCCGACGTCTGACGACGAGCGAGCGCACGATGCAGTACTCGCGGCCGCGGCATTCATCGGGGAACAGCGCAACGCCTTTCCGGGCAGTCGTGCGCCCACCGCTCCCACCGGAATCGCAGTACTCGCAATCAAGGTCTACGCAGTCTTTCTCGATTCCAAGGCTGCCACGCTCACCGACTCGGAGATCGCGCGTGCGATCATCGACGCCAGCGGCCGTTTCGATGCCATGACTCCCGCAAATTGCTTCTAACCCAACACTCTGGGGGACAGCCGCTGAGCGGCCGCTGGTTGTGGTAGTTCCGATCCCATCGCCAATCTGCGATGCTCACCGCACATCCCAACGAAACCGTTCAAATGAAGCCGATCAAGTTCGCTTTGACCGTCCTGTGCCTGATCTCGAACATCACCTTCGCCGATGGTGAAAACATCGCGCCCACCGCCATGGTGACGACTGCGTCGGGCTTGCAGTACATCAACGACGCCGTCGGCGCAGGCGAATCCGCAAAGGCCGGCGATACCGTCAGTGTTCAGTATTCGGGCTGGATCCAGAAGGCTGATGGCAGCAAGGGACTGCTGTTCGACACGACCCGGGACATCGGTCGGCCGTTCGAATTTCGGCTCGGCCGGGGCAAGGTCATCCAAGGATGGGAAGAAGGCATCCGTGGAATGCAGATCGGCGGCAAACGCACACTGATTGTTCCCAGCGAACTCGCCTATGGCAAACGTGGCGTGGGCCAGATTGTGCTGCCGAATCAGAGCCTGATATTCGAAGTTGAGCTGGTTGGGCTCAGGGGCAAGTAGCCGGCGTCTTTAACTCTTCACGCACACTCGCATCGGTACTGCAGGAACATCACAAACCCCTTCCACTAGATTTCCCCTCCTAACCGCACGTGTCTTACAGCGGTATCGAATAAGCGATCGAGTATCGCGCCCCGGTCACCTACCTCGCACGGTGCAAGGCACTTTGTTTGCGGCCGTGGCGCTCTACTGCGTACCCTAGATGCGCCCATTCCTGGCAAAATCGACTCGCTCCTTTTCAGAACTTCAGATGTCGGGTTTTGATCGACCAATCTCGTCGATCAGAAACCCGATCTGCTGTTCGCCGCTCTTCACACTCAGGGCGATGCCATGGTCATCATCGAATGCGATACGGGCTCGCCCTTCACCGGGCCGAAAGCTGGTGGCGGCTTGCGATGATGAGTGGCAGCCTCATAGGCAGCACCCACCTTGATGAGGTTCGCCTCCTGGCCAGGTTCAGCCCAGAATCCGATGTTGTACGGCAGGCCGGTGCCACCGAGCTTCGTGAGCGTAGAACTCTCCTTTCCCTCATAGCTTTTGCCATCCGCGGCGAGCTTGAACTGGAAATCATAGACAGTGTCAGCGAAGCCCGCGGGAACGAACACTTCGGGAATGCCGAGCATGGCGCCGTAGCCGAAGCCTGGTCCGCGACCGCCGCCACCAGCGCCGTTTCGCTCCTGGGCGCCGCCGATCTTACCCTGCAGAGTCAGGTTGACCGGATTGACGAACATATCGAGTTTGTTCTGTAGCAGCACCTTCGTCATCGCCATCCGCAGGGTCTCGCGACGCTTCATCGTGTACGTGACGGCGTTCGTGCGGATGTCCATTTCCTTGTTCCCCCAATTCGTCATTGCCGCGCGGCGCACGTCGTTGTAGTACTTCGCATTGGCATTGAGCGTAGCCCAGTCGTACACGCGGCTGTCGCCACGCAGCGTGAGGTACTGGCCGAGTTGGTAGGCGAACGTGTAGCCGGTGATCTCATCCGGATTGTTGGGCGGGTTATTGAAGAGCGTGTTGAAGTTCATATTCGAAGGCAGCGGCGCCTTGTGCGCCGAGACTGCGATCAGGTACTTGCGGCTGGTCACGTCCCAGTCCGGTACCGAGAACATTGGCTTGCCATCGCGTTTCCACGCGAACACTTCGGGCATGTGGAAAGGCAGCACTTCCGCGAAAGCCTGGTTGAAGCCGAACCTCATGTTCTGAATCGACGGATCATCCGGGTAAGCCGGGTCGACATCTTCGACGAGTTCTGCGCCCAGCGTCTGCAGTACCTTGAGCTGGCTGTTGATGCCATCGCTCACCGCCGCATCGCCCGGTGAATCTTTGATGAACAAAGCGCGGATCACGCCGATGCGCATGCCGGCGAGAGGCTTGCCGGCGGAGGCAGTCGCCGCACTCACGTACGAAATCGACGAGGGCACGACACGTGGCAGCGCTGTGTAAGGATCGCGTGCATCGAAATAGCTACCCGACTTTTGGTCGCGGAATGCGTCGAGTACCGTTGCGGCATCCTTCACCGAACGGCACATGATGCCGGGACGATCCTGATACGGGTTGGCGCCGAGAGAACCGGCGAAGGAGATCATGCCCTTGGTCGGCACGACCATCACGACACCTTGGTAGTTCGCCGGACCACGGCAGGAGCCGCCGGTGGTTTCGCAAATGGAGCACATGGTGAGATTCGAGGCGACGGATACACCTGAGCCGCCGCTCGAGCCGCTGGTCACGCGCTCAGTGTCGTAAGGATTGCAGGTCGCGCCGCCCCAAGACTCTCGCGAACCACCCTGACCGATGTACGGACGCTCAACTTTCGCGTCGCCGCCTGGATCGCCGCTGCCGGCGTTGTACTCGGACTCGTGGGCGTGCCCGTAAATGATGGCGCCTGCTTCGCGCAGGCGCGCGACAAGCGTGGCGTCTTGCGGGGGTGCGTCCATTGCGTAATTAACGTCGGCGCCGCCTGTGGTGCGCAGATCCTTCGCGTCGTAGATGCCCTTGTTGGCCATGGCCACGCAGTACAGCGGCATCGCCTTGAGATCGGGATCGCGACCGTACTTGGCGTCCATCGCCGCCGCCATCTCCAGAGCATCGGGTTGCTTGCGGAATTCCTCGCAACTGGCGGGCGCGCCGGCCGGCAACGGCTTGCCGGGCGCTGCATCGAACTTGCCCTTGCAGGTAACCGAACGCTCGCCGCGAATATTGAGCACTTCAAGCGCGTTCACCTGACCTGCATTCGGTATGCCCACGACCATGCCGTACTGCTGTTGCACCGACGGGTCCGACGCAGTCGCCTCCATGCGGCCGAAGTCGGGTTTCAACCCGGTGTATTTGTCGAAGTCCGGCACGTGCTTGGTGATCGACAGCGTCTCGCTTGCGAACTTCACTGCAGAACCAACACGGACGGCGCCGAGCGCCTTGGGTATTTTTGCACCATCCGCGGTAACCAGCTTTGTGCAAGAGCCGTTATAAGCCTTGGCACGGGCGACATACGCCTGGATCACCTGCGTGCAAGTGATGTCGCCTGACTGGATAGCCTTGTGCAGACTATCGACAGTGGCCTCCTGAAGTTGAAACTCCGCTCGGGCGTGAAAAGAACAGAGTGCCGTGGTCAATACCGCGAGGGCTTTGATGGTTGTCTGCATCGACATGAATTGACTCCCTGAAATACAGCGGGACCGCGCACACGAGATGGACCGTGGCGCTGAGCAAGCGTCGTGTGGTGGACGAATGCCAATGGCGTTACCCCAGGTTGAGTTGTAGTAGTTTCGATAATGGCAATGGACCATCCGTAACGCGCTGCATTTGAAATCAGGCAGTTAGGTCGCAGCCTCGAATTTCTACCAACAGCCAAGAAATCCTCCGTGGGGCGACGCTTCTCGCGTACCCCTTCGGGGGCTTCCGAGCTCTCGTGAACGAACTTTCAGTTCGTTCAATTCACTGGTGCGCCACAATTGATCAGCTTCTGGCGCAATAGCGCGGTTAGCATTGCGAGAACGAATCGCGATCGGTTGAGGCGCCTACGTGAAAGCACTTGTACAACTCGCCGTGTGGGTGGCTATCGGCATGGGCGTGATGGCGCTGCTGCTCTTTCGAGGCATCGTCCGTTTCAACTATCCGGATCTTCGGACCTATCCGATACAGGGAGTGGATGTCTCGCACCATCAAGCCGAGATCGATTGGACGGAGCTGAAGGGACCAGCCGTGCAGTTCGCGTACATCAAGGCTTCGGAGGGTGCCGCGTTCCGTGACCCGCGGTTCGCCTCGAATTGGAAGGCGGCGTTAGCGGCTGGTGTAACACCGGGCGCCTATCATTTCTTCACACTCTGCAAGCCGGGCGCGGAGCAGGCGCAGAATTTTCTCGCTGCCCTGGCCGACGTGACCGGCAGTGGACTCCCGCCAGCAGTAGACCTCGAGTTCGGCGGCAACTGCGAGCATCGTCCGGGGCAGCAGGAGTTCACCAGGGAACTGTATTCGTTCCTGGAGCAGGTCAAGCGGGTGACGGGATGCACTCCTGTTCTATATGTCACGCAGGATTTCTATCGCCCCTACGTGGCGGGTCGAATCGAGGGCTATCCCCTGTGGGTCCGGAATGTATTCGGTACGCCGAGATTGAATGAAGGCGCGGACTGGTTGCTTTGGCAGTATGCGAATCGAGGGCACGCGCCCGGAGTTGGTACGTTCATCGACCTGAACGTCTTCAACGGCTCAGCAGCGCAGTTTCGCGAGTTTCGATGTACGCAGGCTTGAGTGAGCGCAGCGCCGATCCCGATGGCGTTGCGCACGTCCGACCATAACGGACCGGCTCGGAATTGTCTTTTCAATCTCATTGATCGCCCCCGGCTTGCTCTGTTCAAGTGCGGCGCTGACACTCGAGCGCACAAGAATTAAGCGGGAACGTCGGCTATGTGGAAAAAGATTCTGATTTCTCTCGCGGTCGTCGTGCTCTTGGCCGTGTTTGGACTGTGGCAATTGAGCGCGATGTTCGAATTCAAGCCGGAGCCTGTCGGCGTCGCCGAGCCTGCGGCACTGCGCACCCTTGCCCAGGGCAAGCTCATCGGCTTTGCCGACCGGGAGAACACGCATTCGTGGCGCGGCATCCCGTACGCGAAACCGCCGGTCGGTGTTCTGCGCTGGCGTGCTCCGCAACCTGCTGCCGCATGGCCGGGCACGCTCGAAGCCCTGCGCTTCGGCGCGATCTGCCCGCAAATCGGCTCCATGACGAATGGCGCGGCGCGCAGCGATTTCGGCAAAACACTCGGCAGCGAGGATTGTTTGACTCTCAACGTGTGGACGCCGCAATTCGCAGCCGAGGCCGTGCCACAGGCGGACAAACGCTTGCCCGTGATGGTGTGGATTCACGGCGGCGGAAATGTGAACGGCTCATCGAGCATGTACGCATTCGCGCGCAATTTGGCAGGACGCCAGAACCTCGTGCTGGTCACGGTCAATTATCGTCTCGGCATATTTGGCTGGTTTCATCATCCTGACATCGACATTTCTGAAAGCACACCCGCAGACCGCTCCGGCAACTACGGCACCCTCGACATCATTCAAGCGCTGCACTGGGTGAAGGACAACATTGCCGCTTTCGGCGGCGATCCTGAGCGCGTCACTGTCTTCGGGCAGTCGGCGGGTGGCGCGAACGTCTATTCGCTGCTGGAATCGCCGCTCGCCCGCGGCTTGTTTCAACGCGCCATTGCCGAAAGCGGCTCCGCTCAGACCGTGCCGCTCGCCCTCACTGAGAACTATCGCGATGATCCCGTGCCCGGCGACGATCGCAGCGCTCGCGAGATCATGAACATCCTGCTGGTGACGGATGGCAAAGCTGCGGACCGCGAGCGGGCTAAAGCAGTTCAAAAGGGCATGGACGCCACGCAAATTCGCGACTACCTGTATTCAAAGTCCATGGCCGATTTGCTGGCGACGATCGCTGAGCCCGGCAACAAGATGCGGATCACGCCGGCCGTGTTCAGCGACGGTACGGTGCTGCCGCAGCGGGATCCGCTTGAGTTGTTTGCGGACTCCTCGAGCTACAACTCGGTGCCGTTCATCGCAGGCACCAATCGGGACGAGACGCGGGTGTTCAGTTTCATGAACCCTGAATTCACCAAGGCGCGCCTGGGCTTCATTCCGCATATTCGCGACCGTGCATTCTTCGAGCGCGCGGTTCGCTACGGCTCCGACAGCTGGAAAGCCCGCGGAGCCGACGAGCCGCTTACGGCGATGAACGCAGCCGGGCGCAATGACGTATTCGGCTATCGTTTCGACTGGGACGAGTTTTCGGACCTGTACATTCTGGATCTGAGTGATATGTTCGGCGCCGCGCACGGCATGGAGATCAATTTCGTGTTCGACGCGCTCGCCGATAACCGCCTGCTTAGTGCTTTCTTCTATAACAAGAAGAGTCAGCCGGACCGCACGCAACTCACGCGTGCCATGGCGTCCTACTGGGCGGAGTTCGCCTATACCGGCAATCCCGGCCGCGGCCGCCGCGCCGATTTGCCGGAATGGAAGTCATGGAGCAATGACGCAGACAAGTACGTGATCTTGGACGGCGTCTCCAGCGGCGGCATCCGCATGAGCCGCGAGTCAATGTCAATGGCACAGCTGAAGCAGCGACTGCTTGATGATCGCAGCAACGGCTCAATCCCGACCAACAAAGAACTCTGCCGCTGGGCTGCGGAATTGTTCCTGTATACGCACGCGCCCGGCAATTCCTTCACGCAGCAGGAATACGCCAGCTTTGGGCCAGAGGGCTGTGCCGAATATCCACCCGAGCAGTTCAGGCCAATGCGAACGCTGTAATCGAACAGGCGAGCGGCAGCGCGAGCGCGGCAGCGGGCAGGCACCGCCGAGCCTGACCATGGCGAGTTGCAAGTCTGCCGCAGTTAACGACTGAGTCCTAAGTTTTGCGAACGCCGCCAGCCTCGTCGTTGTTCGCAGCATGCGGGATTGGTTCGTCCTGATGGCTCATCTCATTGTCACGACGATCAGGATCGTGACTTCTTGCGGTGCCCGCGCAGTCATTGCCGAATCGCCTCTTCTGAAGCATCAGTCGATCTGTTTCGCTGCGACGCGAATCTGCGAATTCTCGACATCGAGGAACTCAAGTCTGTCCCCTTTGCGCCTCGCCCACACCCGTTCATCGAACGCCCTATCGGAGCCCTCCCGAGCGAGTATCTCGACCAGACCTTCTTCTGGAACGGTCTCGACCTCCATCGAAAGTTGCATCGATTCGCCACCTACTACGACCTGCGGCGTGTCCACGCCGGACTGAGTGGCAGGACGCTGTCGAGCGATGCGGCTTACAAGCTGAATCGGCCCGATGTCCGATAGTCGAGTCGTTTCGGCACGCACAAGCAGGAAGCACCAAATAATCTGCGCTTGGAATCGCCTGGTGCAGTGCGGCTACAGAGGCATGTAGCCGTATCGAGCAAATAGTGGGTAGTGACAATCAATCCTTCTTCCGTGATGAGTCGCCGCAGTAGCGCGATGCAGTCGACTCGCGCAGGGTTGATCAACGGCAGCAGCACCGGCGTCTAGCCGCGTAATTGGCAGATAGGATGGAACCCGCACACGGGATGATCATGCAGTAGTACGGGCGTAGCACCGCGAACTCAGGCGGGTAAAAAGCTCTACCCGAGACGCATCCACATTACTGATTTAACCCGGAAAATTGGTGGGCCGTGGGCGATTACGACTGTTCCGCCTCTGCTGGTCCGAATAAAACTCAAGTAAATTCAATCAGATAAAAATCATCGTCAGTAGGTTGCACAGCTGAGCGGAATGTAGCAACATGCCTACATTCATTTGCCTGGGGTCGACGCATGTCAATCACTACCTTATCTAGTCGAGAGTTCAATCAGGACACTAGCCGCGCCAAGCAAGCGGCGTACAAGGGGCCAGTTTTTATTACGGACCGCGGGCGGCCAGCGCATGTTCTTTTGACCATAGAAGAATATCAAAAGCTGTCCGGCTCTCACGGCAGCATTGTCGACTTGCTCTCGATGCCCGGCGTCGAGGACATCGAATTCGATCCGCCTCGACTCAGTGGCGGTTCGTATCCTCCGCCGGATCTGTCCTGATGTATCTGCTCGATACCAACGTCGTTGCCGAACTCCGCAAAGCCAAGGCCGGCAAAGCTGACAGGAAAGTAACCGCCTGGGCAGAAAGCGTCATGCCTTCGGGTCTGTTCCTCTCTGCAATCACAGTGCTGGAACTTGAATTGGGCGTCTTGCTCATGGAAAGGCGCGATCACGCCCAGGGAGCAATGCTGCGCTCATGGATGGATGGTCACGTCCTGCCAGCTTTCGCTGGTCGCATTCTCCCTATCGACGCACCTGTCGCGCGGCGCTGCGCGCAATTACATGTCCCCGATCCTAAATCGGAGCGAGATGCTTTCATTGCAGCGACGGCATTGATTCACGGCATGACGGTAGTTACGCGCAACGTCGGTGATTTCACATCCACTGACAGCGCGGTGCTAAACCCCTGGGCATGACACGTTGCAGTAGCCGCCTCAACGCTCGGCTCGATACATCGCGACCCTTCGTGTTCTTACCAGGTCCGCGACACGAAATGGAAAGCTGCTTGCTCAGACGGCGCATAACCTGAAGTTGCAAGCACTCATCCGCTGCGTTTGAAATCCACCATCAGACTGTCGCAGTTAATGCATCGACGTGCGCCGGGCAGACCGAATCCAAAGATATAGAACGTCCGCCGGTATCCTACATGTCGTTCGCAGAACGGGCATTTCCAATACATTGATACGACGGCTGCTCCAAAGGCGGCGAAGAAAGTCCAAGGCGCAACGGACAATTCCAGGTATACAAACCAGAAGAACAGGACTAGAGAAGTCCAGAATGCCAGCCATACCCGTCGATATCCCCGAACATTCTCTGCGACTCCTAGATTCACACTAACCTCCCCAGCGCATCGTTACGCTGCCAAGCAGACGTGCCTGTAGAACGGACGCTCCTGCCCTGGCTCAGAATGACGAACGGCCCGGATCCAACTTACCGGCCGCGACAAATCCGCAGCGCCAGTGCGACGGCGGGAACGAATAAGTATGTGATCGGGGCGATGACACCAAGATACTGGTCTGCCACCACATCCTCAGTGAACATGAAAAGAATAAGTGCCGGAAGCACCCACCAACCCGTCGCTGCGTTGAGCAAGACGATTGACAGCCATCCGTTAGAAGTATCGCCTTGAGCAACTCATGGTTTGCAGTGCACTGCCGCACTTGGCGCCGGCTCAGGCATTCGAGACGGCTCGACGGGTTTAGGCGTGGTGAGTTGCGGGTTTACTTTTTTCTGGTCGAACCACTTCGCAGTATCACTCACCCATTTTGCACGCGCTTCCTTGTACTGCAACCAGCGTCTACGTTCGACCGGGTCATCCGGACAATAGCGCACCTCAACGTCCACTCCCTGATAACGTGCCATCTGCAAAGAAAGCTCGGAATGATTTGAGACGATAATGAGGATCCTGTTCGCGGCTTGCCAATACGCCTTCGGCCAATCGGAGTCACTTGATGGCGCATCCATACCTATTATGACTTGGGATCTGGAGTGCTCTGACTGCCCCAGGGCGATGACGGCCGCGTCAGAAGTCACCAGACCTAAATCGCACACCTCTTCATAGGTACTTGCGATCCAACGTCCGTCTGGAGACGTTGCGGTCAACTTCGGGATTTGTTTGCACACTTGGTCTCCGTTACTTGCCAGAACTCCAGCGCCGCACATCAGCATCAAGAAGGCGGCCGCAGTGAGCGGTGCGCGCTGGGAACTGAATAAATTCGGTAGCATAAAATTCTCCTGAATAAACAGCCATGCACCTCTATTGAGTAGGGGTGCAAACTTGGCCGCTCTGCTGCAGATTGAATCCAAGTTGCATATTCGTCACGTTGAGCGATGGAAGATTCCTAAACTCGTAGTCCATTTGGGCGGATGAGAAATTGGAAGCCGTGCCAGCGTAGGTATCAGCCATACCTACGATCTGATTCTGGGTAAGCCCCGCTGCCCCAGCGTACAGACCGATCGCAACGCTTGCATAGTCTCTGAACTCGCCTATGAAATTTCCGCCACTATCGCGCTGAGCGTCCCACGGACCGCCGATGCGGAAATTGGCTAGCGAGTTGACGTAGAGAGTGCCGGGCCGTTGCATTCTTGCCAAGTCAAGCGCCCCGCTGCGGGTAAAGAAATGAGGATCGAAGCCGCTCGGCCTCATCATGGTCTGGTTGTTGCTATTCAATATCGGATTGCCCCTGTCGTCTAGAAACGGTACGGCTGCCGTGTCTTTCGCCACCGTGTTCGGTGCCGGACAGTTTGTCGCCGCCGGCTTCTGAGCCATAGTTGATTGACCCTGTGTATTTTTGGTTGGTACAGGAGCACTGACGATTGGCCACATGCTCGGGTCTCCAAATCCCCCGGGCTGATGCTGTCCCCAGTCGAAATTGGGGGGGAGTGAGTAGAAAAGGCTCGGAATTCTGCTGGCAGAGGTGATCACCGTCTCGATGTCGCAAGCTTCCAAAGAACATCCTTCAAACCCGGCAAAACCAGTCGGATCGCTCAACGTTAGCGGCTGATTCCACACGTAGCTCCAGCCGGCGGGCCCGGTCACGGTGTCAGCTCCTGCTTCAGCCATGCTTTCGCGGCGGCCCACTCGCGCTTCACGGTGATCACGGAGACGCCGAGCGCTTCGGCCATGTCTTCGTGCGAGAGCCCCGCCGAAGAAACGCAGCACCATCACGCGCGCCGCACGTGCATCCAGCTTTTCGAGCGCCGTGATCGCGGCATCCACCGCCGAGATCTCGCCGAGCCCGGCGTCGGCTTCGAGCGCATCCGGATCCAGCGTGAGCGGCATGACGTAGCCGCCGCCGCGCTTCAATGCCGCGCGGTTGCGAGCGTGCTCGATGAGGATTCGCCGCATCACCAACGAGGCGACGGCGAGAAAGTGCCCGCGCGTTTCGAAGAGCACGCGGCGCTGGCCGGCGAGCTCGATGAATGCTTCGTGCACCAGTGCAGTGGCCTGCGGCGTGTGTCCGGGACGCTCGTTACGCGGCTCCCGATTGGCGAGACGGTTCAGCGCTGGACAGAGGAGCGGAAAAAGGTCTTCGAAAGCTCGCTGGTCGCCGCTGTTCCACGCGGCAAGCAGTTACGTAATGTCGGCGGCAAGAAGAGGGCGAGTCGGACACCTGTGTACTTTCTCGATTTCCGCGGCCGGATTGCATGGTTGCGCGAGCGCGCGGGCAGCGGAAGGCGGATTCGCATTCGTTGGCCCTAACGTGCAGTTCCGCGGGCATTCGTATCACCTTTCAACTTTCTTTTTTATTCAATGAAAACAGCGTAGACGGCCTGTTTTGCGGGGAGTAGGTTCGCGTTCCTGAACACGCCACGCCGGGCCAGGAAAACAGAAAAATCATGAAGCACATTCACATCAGGATCATTGCGGTATTGCTCACTGCGCTACCTGCGGTCTCGATGGCCGCCACGCACGCGACACCCGTTGTCTGCATTGCGCTCCCCAGGGCACAACTGGGGCAGGGAAATAATGCCGCCGACGTGAGCGAGCCGGTTCGCACGATGCTCGGTCAATACATGGCTGGGCCTTCGGTGCAGCTGGTGCGGCTCGACGCGCGCATCGCCATGCAGATCGACGCCGAAGCGCTCGAGAAAGGGTGCACCTACGTTCTGGAGACGAGCCTCGTCCAGAAGAAGAAATCTTCGATGGGCGGCATGTTCAGAAAGCTTGCGCCGCTGGCGAGCGCGCTGCCGATGATGGGTGGCGGCGGTGGCATGGGCGGGATGGGTGGCATGGTCGCGGCGCAGGCCGTGTCGAGCGCCGCAGCCCAGGGCGCGCAACAGGACTACATGGCTGCGATGTCGGGCGCGCAGCAGTCCGGCGTGAAGGCTGGCGACATGGTGACGGTTGAATACGTGCTCGCGAAAACGGGTGCTCCGCGCGATGGCAAGAAAGACTCCTTCGAAGCGAAGGCAACCCAGGACGGCGACGACGTCGTCGGGCCGTTGCTCGAGAAGGTGGCGACGGCGGTGCTCACCGTAGCGCTGGCGAAGTAGCAGATGAACCGCGTCACAGCTATCGCGTGTTGCGTCGTCTGGGTCGCGGGCGGGTACTCGAGCCCGGCGAAGTCACAGGCCCAAGCACTTCCGCCCGGGCTCGCGGGACTGAAGATCATAGAGCCCGAACCCGAGCGCGCCGGAGATCGTGCGCTCAGCTGTGCGCAGATCACCCGGGAAATCGGCCTGATCATGCAGAAGCGCAACGTTTCACAAGCTGCCGCTTCGGCGAAGCGAAAAGTCTGCAGCTCGAAGAAAGTGCTCGACCGCCAGGTCGACGAGAAGAAGAAGCTGCAGGCGGCGCAGACTCCCGCGCTGATTGCGGCCGGCTTGACACCGGGCCCCACTTCGACGGCGATTCTCACGAAAGTGAATGCGGACACCCTGGCCCTGGAGCAGCGGCAGCAGCCGGGCCGTCAGCAGGCGCAGGGCGAAATGCTGGCGGGGGTCGGGGACATGATGAGTGCGTTCAACGATCCGCGACTGATGCGGCTCGCCATGTTGGCGCAAGAACACCAGTGCGCGCAGAGCATGCCGCCACCGCCGTCGAAAGAACCTGCCGAAGAGTGCGACGACAGCATCGGGTCACACGACGCGCTCGCGATTCCACGGCCGGAGGAAAAGCAGAGCAGCGGGCCACCCGATCCGTTCGCGCCCCGAGCGACGTCAACGCCGGTCACGCCTGGCGCGTCCGCCGCGTCCAGTTCATTCGTGAAACCGGATCCGTTCACGCGGCGATGAAGATGACGAAGCATTCAATCCGTTCTGCTCTGTTCGGCGTCTTCGCGCTGACAGCCTTTAGTGACATTCCAGCGCAGGAGAACGCAGGCGCGCCGTGGACCGTCACTGTAGCGTCGACATTGAACCCATTGCCGATCGGCTTGTGTGCGGCGGTTCTGCTGAACGTTGTCGATCCGAAAACCGGCGAGCCGCCGCGCAATCCGCAGGGTGCCCGGGTCACGATGGCCGACTTCGACATGATGGTGACGTCTACCGCGGGAGCGTTCGCCGGCCAGCAGATCGACAGCAGCCACTGGTCCCTGTGCGGATGCCCCGGCGCGTCCCCGGGCGAGACCGCGACGATTACGGCGATCTACCCTGGGCGATCCTCGAGCGCTCGGGCGCGCGTACCGGGAGTGGCGTTTCAGGCGACTTCGACGGTCACCAGTTCAAATGCGAAGGGGACGAGCGCGCCGGCCGCATGTGTAGCGCTTGCGAGCGGGAGTCCAACGACAACGCGGACACCAACGTCGAGTCCAGTGCCGGCGCCGATGTCGACCGCGACTCCCATGCCGGCTCCAATCCCCGCTTCGATTTCGACCACCGCGCCTCCGGCCGCGAGCCAGCCCATGCCCGCGGGCACACCATCGTCTCTGGCGGAGTCTCCGGTGATAGCGCTGGCTCCAGCATCACAGTCGCTCGCTGTCGTTGTGAAGACGCAGTGGGTTGTTCCGTATCAGGGAAACATCGCTCTTTCGTCTGGCTCCTGCGTCGTCGTGTCGGGAAGTCTCGCGGATCCGGCGATTCTCGCTACAGACTTCGTAGTGGTGACGGGTCAGGGAGCCGCCGGAGGCAACTACCTGAAGTGGACGGCCGTGGTAGATCCCGGCGAGGTTCGATTCAACGTTTGCAACTTCAAGCAGATGACGCTCAACGCTCAGGCAGCCATGTATCTGAACGGGCGGAATATAAACATTCTGGTGCTTCGCTAGCGGGCGATTCAAAGCAAGGGAAGCTGCAATGCGCGTGAGATCGATCGTTGTGCTCGCTGCGCTTGCGATGGGCGGCACCGGCGCCCACGGCGCGCGGGCAGAAAAACAAGCAGTGAGACACGCCGCAGCGCAATCCAGCCCCTGGACGCTGACGGTAACGCCCACCATGAATCCGCTGCCAGTTGGATCGTGTGCAGCCGTGCATGTCACCGTTGTCGATGCGAATGGCCGCGAGCCACCGCGCAATCCGCTTGGGTATCGCATCACCATCGCGGACTTCGACATGAGTGTGGTCGCGCCGGATGGAGTCGTTGCGGGCCAGCAGATCGACCGCAGCCGCTGATCGGTGTGCGGATGCCCCGGCGCGCCAACAGGCACGGTGGCCACCGTTACCGCGACGTATCCCTCGAAATCGCTCGACGAGAACGCGCGTGTTGCGGGAGTGGAGATTCAGGGCACTGCGACGTTCGCTGTGAGTACGGCGAAAGGTTCGGTGAATCCGCCAGCGTGTTCGGCGGCGGTTGCGCGGCTTGCGACCCCGTCGCAATCTCTCGCGGCTGGTGCGACTCGCGATCCGTTTGCGCGAGCCGTTGTTGGAGGCCCGAAAATCCCGGATCCGATAGTCCCGGCGGCACCGGGGCCCGCGCCCGCCAGCATCACCGTCACGGGCACGCCCGTCTCAGCGAAACTTGCATGGCAGCCAGTGCCCAAGGTATGTATGACTCGGGCCTGCAACCCGCCACCGCATACGACTATGTGGTGCGTGCTACGCAGGCTGATGGACGCGAAGGTACAGGCACCGTCTCTTTTACGACGCCACCCGCTGTGAATCCCACGGGCTTCAAGGCCGAGCAGATAGAGGCCGGCGCGATAGAACTCTCGTGGCAGCCCGTCGCCGACGCGGCGTACTACGTTGTGTTCGGCCCCGGCGCACAGGGTGGCACGCGGGTCGACGCCGCGGCGAACTCAGCTGCGAAGTTCGTCGCGACCGCAGTGCCTGCCGGCGCGCAGGAATGGGCGGTGGCGAGCTACTACGAACCCGGCCCAGCGTCTTCCGCCGCATCGTTGTTCTCACGCGTACAGCTCACCGTGAATGAAATGCTGTCCGGATGGGTAGACCTGCACCCGCATCCGATGATCAATCTCGCGTTCGCGGGCAAGCTGATTCACGGCGGTGTGGATGAAGGCTCGCTACTTCCCGCTGATACCTCCTGCAATCCGCATATTCGTGCGACGTCCATTGCGCATGCGCTCAGTGACGACCGGCCTTCGCACGGTGGCTGGAATCTCGTGCAGTTTCCCTGCGGCGACTGAGTTTCAGGATAAGAACAACGCCGCCACCACGGCGAGCCCGGCGACGGGCTATCCCGATTTCGAACAGTGGCCGAAGTGGAACGACATCACCCACCAGAAGATGTGGTGCGAGTGGATCAAACGCGCGCAATCGGGCGGCCTGTGCGTGATGGTGGCGCTTGCCACCAACAACAAGACGCTCGCTGAGGCCGTGTCCGGTGGCACACCAATCACCACGCCCGACGGGGCCACCGATGACAAGGCATCCGCCGATCTGCAGATCGATGAGATCATTACCTTCGTCGGGCGCCACTCGGAGTTCATGGAAATCGCGCGCAGTGCTGCGGATGTCAAGCGCATCGTGCAGGCGAACAAGCTCGCCGTCGTGCTTGGGGTCGAGATCGACAATATCGGCAATTTCAACACGCTGCCGATCGCCACCCTGCTGGACGACGTCGCGCGAGCGACCATCTCGAACGAGATACAGCGGCTCTATGACAAGGGCGTGCGCTATATATTTCCCATTCACGTTCTGGACAACACGTTTGGCGGCACCGCCATCTACCAGGGCAGTTTCAACACCTCAAACCTGCGGGAGGCCGGGCACTACTGGAACATCGAGTGCTCGCAGTCGGGAGATGACATCTCCTACCATTACCAGCTCGGCACCAACCCGTTTGATAACACGCTCGAATCGGCCGCGTCGCTTCTCAAGATCGGTCTCGATCCGTTCCGGCATCCGGGTGTACCGCCGCAGTGCCCGGGCCAGGGCCACCGTAACGTCGCGGGTCTCACGAAGGCGGGCGTGATGGCGATCAAGGAGATGATGAAACGCGGCATGATCATCGACATCGATCACATGTCGAACAAGAGCGCGAATGCGACGCTCGATATCGCGGAAGGGTTTCAATATCCGGTGGTGTCCGGTCACACCGGCATTCGCGGGCAGGGCGGCGCAAATGCGGAGAGCAGCCGCACGAAGGTGCAGCTGGAACGCCTCGGGAAGCTGCACGGTATGTTCGGCCTCGGTTCTGATGGTGCGCACTCAAGGCAATGGGCGCGCCTATATCAGACCGCGATGATAGACATGGGCTTCCGCAGCGCCGATCCGCTCAGGGCTCATTACCAGAGTGGCGCCGTGTCATTTGGCACCGACCTCAACGGACTGGTGAAGGGTCCGCAACCGGGCGGCGGCAATCGCTGCCATCGCTGAAGCCCGTGACAGCCTATGGAGCGTCGATCTGTTTCGCTGCGAGTCGATCCTACTGAAGAGCTTCTGGGTGATGGTCGTGATGGACGTCTTTTCGCGTCGTATCGTCGGATTCGGTATCCAACCCGCACATGTCGACGGCATCAGCGTCCGCCGCATGTTCAACCAGGCCCGGTGCGGTCAGCCACTGCCGAAGCGCCTCAGTTCCGATCATGACCCGCTATTCCGGTTTCATCGCTGGCGAGCGAATCTGCGAATTCTCGACATCGAGGAACTCAAATCTGTCCCCTTCGCGCCTCGCTCACACCCGTTTATCGAGCGCCTCATCGGAACCCTTCGGCGCGAGTATCTTGACCAGACCTTCTTCTGGAACGGTCTCGACCTCCATCGCAAGCTGAATCGATTCGCCGACTATTATAACCAGCGGCGCGTTCACGCCGGACTGGGTGGCCGGACACCCTTCGAGCGGTGCGGCACAACTGCAGGCCAACCGGCGAATCTCGATCACTTCGCATGGCGATCGGACTGTTCCGGCCTCTTCCAAACGCCAATTGTTGCGTAATCAGCATTTCGCCATGGTCACGGCCGCTTCACGACCCGATCCATGTCGATGCAGACCCGACGAACGGTCGAAGATGTCGCATTGGCCAGTGAGATCATGCAGCCAGGCAATCGGGAAGGCTATCGTCGTTGGAACTGCTGCTCATGCGAGCTTGTCGGCGACCGTCGCGATTTTCGTACAGCCCGCTCCGGCCTTTGCCTTTTCGGCTCGCGCGCCAAATATGAAACCGAGGAAGTTCAACAAAGTCTGAGCGGCAAGAATCGATGTGCTGCCGGTGGCGTCATAATCGGGCGCCACCTCCACGAGGTCCATACCGACAATGTCGTGCCGATTGGCGAGGTGCTGGAGCATTTCAAGCACCTCATAGTAGAGGAAACCGCCGTGGCTTGGCGTGCCTGTACCAGGCGCAATCGACGGGCAGAATCCATCGATATCCAGCGTTACATAAACCCGAGAGCCTTCGGGAATGCGCGCGACAACAGCTTCCGGCCCCAATGCGCGCATCTGTCGGACTGAAATGATATCCGAACCCATCGCCCGGGCCTCGTCATACCCATCCCTGGCCGTAGAGGACACGTTGCGAATGCCCACTTGGGTCAGGCCCGTGACATAGGGTTTCTCCGCCGCCCGTCGCAGTGGATTGCCATGGCCAAAGCGTACACTATGGCGCTCATCCACGAAGTCGAGATGGGCATCGATATGGAAGATGTGAAAGCTGTCACGGCCTTCATAGGCGTCGATGCAGGGAATGTTGATCGAATGATCGCCGCCAATCACGATCGGTAGAGCGCCAGCGTCCAGTATCGCCTCGACGCCAGTTCGAATGTTGGCATGGCTCTGAATCGTGTCGGTATGAATAATGTCCGCATCGCCGATATCGACTATCCGAACGTCTGAACCAAGATAGACGCGATCGTCCTCATGATCATATGCGCCCGCATGCCCGAAACTGAACAGCGTGGATGCTTCTCGCACCGAACGCGGTCCGAACCGTGCGCCAGCGCGATATTGTGTGCCGGCGTCAAATGGTGCGCCGAGGATGGCAACGTCGGCGTCTATCCGTGACCAGTCCTGCACATAAGTACTTTTCCCGAATGTGCAGATGCCGACGAATGGCAGGTTCAATCTTCCTGCCTCATATGCGTGACCGCTCATCAATCAAACTCCTGATGTGGGTGCAATCGACAGTTATGCGGGCGCGGAGCGAGAAGATGATCGCCGAATTTCTCACCTTACCCTGCCGATCCTGTCACTCGAAATAGCGACAGGCTAAGGCGAGAGGCGGCAGATTGCCTTTGCAGGCATCTTAAATATGTTTGAGATGCTACGTCGAACTGAGCATCGGATGCCCGCCACCAGTCTGATCAGGCCAAGGCATCACAACCTGTCATTGCATCGCAAACAAAGCGAATGGGGAATCAAACGCGCGTTTGCGCGAACTGTCTAAAGTTGCCTCTTTGAGGCAATGTTTCGATGAGCGTTCGGGCGGATTTGATGAAGGGGTGGAGGACTTCACATGAAAAGATGTGCAGCGTTCCCGTTGCGTTGGGGATGTTGGCGCGCGCGATAGGCTATCGGGGGTGCACCTCCGACGCAGCACTCCGGTCGATGTCGGCGTGCTGCAACCTGGCACGGTCGGTCTGCCTCGATCGCGAGTTTCCGATGCATTTTGACAGCCAGTTGTAGTGGCGGGAGTCAGTCTAGGGCCATGTCCGACTACAAAACGAATACCAAAATCGTCGCTGCGCTGGACGCTTTGTTCGAGTGCTGGAACCGCGCCGATCAACCCGGCCTAGTGGTGGGTGTGCAGCATCGTGGCCGCCTGTTGTACCGTCGGGCATTCGGCATGGCGAGCCTAGAGACGGGCCATGCCAACCATGTCGCTACCGCCATGAGGATCGGCTCGACCAGCAAGCATTTCCTCGCGCTTCTGTTGCTGCTGCTGGAGGAGGAAGGGCTGCTCGATCTCGATGCGTCGATCGGCGACTATATTCCGGAACTGCAGGGCCATAACGCGGAGCCGACATTGCGGCAATTGCTGCAGCATCGCGGCGGAACCCGATGCCATATCGATCTGGGGTTCATCGGCCACGGCATGCTCGCACCTCCCGAGGGAAGCGCCCTAGAACTCCTGCGAAGGCAAAAGGGACGCAACTTTCCGCCGGGAACGGCGATGATCTACAACAACGGCGGCTATCATCTCGCTTCCCTCGCAGCGTACCGAGTGGCGGGGGCGTCGCTGGCAACGCTGCTAAAGCGCTATCTGTTCGACCCTCTGGAGATGCATGACACGCATCTGGCATCGAGCGACTATGTCATGACGCCCGGCATTGCCAGCTTCCACCTGCCGGGCAACGGGCAATGGCGGCGCGGACTATTTCCATCACAGGAAATACTGGGCGAGGGCGGCCTCGTATCGACCGTCGACGACATGCTGAAATGGGCGGCGCATCTACAGTCCCGAAATATTTTCGGCGGGCAGCGAAGCTGGGATGCTCTGATGTATGCCCCAGCAGAGATTGACGGCTCCCATGGCTATTATGGGCTTGGCCTGATGCAGCGAACCTATCGTGGCGTGCAGACGATCCGTCACTCGGGGAGCGTGATCGGTGGTTCATCGGACCTTGTATGCGTCCCCGGCGAAGCTCTCGATATCATCATCATGAGCAATGGGGCGCCAAGTGCGGTGCCTTCCATCCTCGCGGACCAGGTAGTCGATATCGTGCTCGGCGACATATTGAATGTGCCGCCGCTCAGCCCCGACCCGGATGAATATCGCAATTGGCTCGGCCGTTATGGCTCCCCCGAAACAGGGATGCTTTATAGCCTTGAGAACCATGCCGGCACGCTTTGCCTACGGATTGCGGACTATGCGATTCCATCACCGCTCGCTCTCGATGCCGATGGCGGATTGTCGACCGGTTTGACCGGGAATGGCACGGTTCGCGCGCATTGCGAGCAAGGAGGCGATGGTACGCATTCGCTGCGGGTCAATTTCGCGGGGCAAAACGATGTTTGCATGAAGCAGATCATCGATGCTGATGCGGGGTTTCTGCCGGGCGTCATAGGTGCATTCGAGAGTCCGGAGAGTGGCTTTGAAGCGAGGATCGAACGGTCCGACAAGCAGGTGACGCTGCAAGTGCGCAACAGATGGGGGAGCAGCGAATTCGATCTTTCGCCGTTGGGTGGGCCGTGGCTTTCTATGCGCAGCAGCCCTCATTCCGATCAGTTCGGAGCTACGCTGTGGTTTCCAAATGGCTGGCAAGGCGACTTCACGCTCAATTCGGCGCGGACGAGAAACCTTGAATTTCGACGGCTCGCGGTGGGGAAAGAGCAGTGACGCTAAAGTTGGAACCCGACTTTTTCACCGATGGCAGCCTGAAAGGTTTTCCAACCAGTCTGGGCCGCGTCCATGCGCGCGAGATCGGCAGTTTCGGGCTGGAAGTGCTGAAGCAGGAGGTCGAGTTTCCTGTCGCGTTGCTCAAATCTTCCGCGCTCAGGCACAACCAGCTCTGGATGCGGGCCTTTCTCGCGCGTACCGGGGCATCGATCGCACCGCACGGCAAGACAACGATGAGCCCCGAACTCATTGCCATACAGATCGCGGACGGTGCCTGGGGCATCACGGCTGCCACCCCGGCACATATTCGCTCTTATCAAGCTCACGGCGTACGGCGCATCCTTCACGCCAACCAGCTTGTAGGAAAAGAGAATATCCGGGGTGTCTTCGAACTACTTGCCCAGGACGCGGAACTGGACTTCTACACGCTCGTCGATTCCCGCGCTGGTTTCGATCTTCTGGCCGATGGCCTGGCGCGAACGCCGATCGGCCGTCCGCTACAACTGCTTCTCGAAATCGGAGCCGAGAACGGGCGCACCGGATTCCGCGTAGCTGACGATGCGATGGCTCTTGCTGAGGATATAGCGCTCGATCCTCGTTTTGTGCTGGCCGGCGTGGAGTGCTTCGAGGGAGTCTATTCAGGGCGTTCGCCGGACCACGATCATCAGGCCGGAAGCATGATAGATCGGATGGTCGAACTCGCTTTGCACCTGAGCGACCGGAAACTGTTCGGCATATCCCGGCCGATCTTTTCCGCTGGCGGCTCGGGTTATTTCGCGCTCGTCGCCCGGACAGCGGATGAGCATCTCAAGGGAGCGGATTTCCGGGTCGTGCTGCGAAGCGGCTGCTATCTCACGCATGACAGCGAACATTACCGGCTCATTCATCAGCGTCTTGGCCTAGCCGAGGAAGTGGCTCTGCCAGGACATGGGCTGCTCCCGGCGCTGGAGGTTTGGGGATGCGTGCAGTCGCGCCCCGAACCGGGGCTGGCGCTCATCAATCTGGGCAAACGCGACATATCCCATGATATCGATCTACCCGTCCCCTTGTGGACATGCGCGCGCAAGGAAACACAAGCGATCCCGTCAGGACCGGACATGACCGTGCAGGCGCTCAACGATCAGCATCTGTTTCTGTCCATCCCGTCACAATCAACTCTCGCGGTGGGGGATCTGGTCGGCTTCGGCATTTCCCACCCCTGCACCACCTTCGACAAATGGAAGGCGATGTTCGTGGTGAACGACGCCTATCGTGTCGAGTCAATGATCAGCACTTGTTTCTGAACGAAAGAGCCAGAAGAATGAAAACATGGGCGAGAACGCATTTGCCGAGAATCGGCCGCTTCATCCTGGCGGGGTTAATGCTCTCATCTGCAGCAGCGCCATCTTTGTCCCAGGAATGGCCTGCTCCTCCGGCGGTCGAAGCCGGAAATGTAACGGGAACTCCACTGACCCATGACGATCTGGCGGCCTGGCTGGACGGCCTGCTGCCCTATGCCATCAAGCAGGGCGACATTGCCGGCGGCGTAGTCAGCGTCGTCAAGGATGGCCGGGTCCTGTTCCAAAGGGGCTATGGCTATGCCGATGTTGCTCAGAAGCGTCCGATGGACCCCGTCCATACGATCATCCGGCCGGGATCTATCTCAAAGCTCTTCCTCTGGACCGCAATCATGCAACTGGTTGAGGACAAGAAGCTCGATCTCGATGCTGATGTGAACCGCTATATCGATTTTCACATCCCGGACTTTGAAGGCCGAGCGATCACCCTGCGCGACATCGTCACCCATCGCACGGGGTTTGCCGAACAGATCAAGGACCTGATAGGGCGCTCGCCGCCGAACAGTCTGGAGGCCTATGTAAAAGGGCACATTCCAGCGCGAATCTATCCAGCCGGCGCAGTCCCCGCCTACTCCAACTATGGCTCGGCGCTTGCTGCGTACATTGTCGAACGCGTGTCCGGTGAGCGTTTCGAGAACTACACCGCCCGGCACATTCTGTCTCCGCTGGGCATGAGCCGATCCACCTTTGCCCAGCCCGTTCCGCCAGCCTGGCGTGTCAACCTTGCGCTGGGATATCGCAAGGCGAGCGAGGCACCGCGATATTATGAATATATCGGCCCGGTTCCTGCCGGTAGCCTCAATACCACCGCAGACGACATGACCCGGTTCATGATCGCCCAACTGAACCGGGGTACATTCAATGGACAAAGGATTTTCTCGGTCGAAACCGCGCGTGCGATGCATGCTCCACAAGGAAAGACTTTCCCGGCGCTCAACACCATGGCGGTCGGTTTTTACGAAACGGTGCGCAATGGGCATCGCTCGATTGCCCACAACGGTGGCACCCAGTTCTTTCACAGCGACCTTCATCTGCTGGTGAATGACAATGTCGGCCTGTTCATATCGCTGAACAGCGCCGGCGATGGCGATGCCACGAAGAAGATCCATGACGCCTTCTTCAACGGGTTCATGGATCGCTATTTCCCCGACAAAGCAGGGTCGGCGCGAGATCATGCGCTGTCATTGGCAACGGCGCGTGATCATTCGGCTTCGATGCAGGGCTATTGGGAATCTTCGCGCCGATCCGGCGAAAGTTGGCTCGGTCTTGCAGACTTGTTCAATTCGAGCTGGATCGGTTCCGATGGGAATGGACGCTTATCCTTTCCCTTTCCTGCACGCGGCATCGTAGTTTGGACCGAGATTGCGCCGTTCGTCTGGCAATCCGACGATGGCGACAGGATGCAGGCGCTGACGCGCCATGGCAGGCCGGTGATGGTCGGGTTCGATGCGGCGCCGCCCGCCGCATTCCTGCCCGTTCCCTGGTGGCGTTCACCCGGCTGGCTGCTCCCTGCCTTAGCCTTGTCGCTAGCGGCCCTGACATCGTACGGTCTGGCCCTGCCAGTCGGTGCCGTCATGCAGCGTCGCTACGGTGTCAATCGGGAGCCGTCGGCGGGTAAGGGCCTTCATCGGGTTTCCAAATTGCTCAGCCTTGGACTCGTAGGCGCAGCGCTGGCCTATCCTATCTTGTTGAGCCGGTTCGGGGACGATACGGATTTGTTCTCGGCGCGAACCGACGCCGCCGTTCTTACCTTGGAAGCGGCCACGCTCGCGCTTTTGGTCGCCACAATGGCGACGCACGTCTGGATTTCCTTCCGTGCATGGAAATTGCGCCTGTCATGGAGCTTCAAAGCCATGGCATCGTTGCTGGTCGTGGCGACCGGTGTCCTTTGGTGGGCCGCCATCGCATTTGGCCTTATCAATTTCAGTATGAACTACTGATTGGCGATCATTCGATCGCGTATTGCCGACCACGCTAGTTGCGTGGTCGGCGATAGACTTCTGCGCGGTCGATCATCACGGCATCGCACAGCCCCGATTTATAAAGGTAGCGACCATCAAGCGGTGAGAATATCTCGATTCCTTTTGAAGCCGCTATCCTTTGGCCATGGATCAGCGCTCGGCCATCCCATGGCAAATCGCGAGCGCGCCTATTCCAGTCTTCTTCTGGCTGCTTGGTTGCCATCATGTTGGGCTTCCCCCGATATTCCGTACCTCAACGAAGGCGGTTATCCGCCAGCTTCTATGATTAAGAATCTAGAGGTACGGAAAACCGGGGGAGCCTCATGTCGCGCTAACTCTCAATGCTCGAAGTCTTGCGAACGCCGCCAGTCTCGGTCATTGTTCGCAGCATGCGGGATTGGTTCGTCCTGATGGTTCATCTCATTGTCACGACGATCAGGATCGTGACGCCGGGCGGTGCCCGCGCAGTCATTGCCGAATCGCTTCTTCTGAAGCATCAGCTGCTGATTCTGAGTCGATCTCGAAGGAAAGCGCCGAAACTCCGCACACTGGACCGCATCCTGCTGGGTCTGGGCGCGATGCTCGTTTCTCCTCAACGTATGCTGAAAGTCGCGGTCGCCGTCAGGCCCGCGACACTGTTGCGCTTTCACCGGGCATTGTCAGACGAAAGTATCAATGGCTGTTTTCTACGAGCACCCGGCGTCGCCCCGGCCCCAAAGGACCGTCCAAGGAACTGATTGCCGCAGTTCTCGAAATCAAACGCCTCAATCCCCGCTTTGGCTGCCCGCGCATCGCCCAACAGATCTCGCACGCCTTCGGCCTGGAAATCGACAAGGATGTGGTGCGTCGGATTCTGGCGCAACACCCGCTCCCAACGTCTGGAGGCAGCGGTCCGTCGTGGCTCTCTGCCATCGCTGAAGCCCGTGACAGCCTATGGAGCGTCGATCTGTTTCGCTGCGAGTCACTAGAGCGTGCAGAGATCACCCTGCTCCGACTCACGAATGAGGAGATCCTCGATGAGCAAGAGCTTGTAGTGAACAAGCTCCGGAAAGCTTACGGCGAAGCTAACCAGAGGCGTCGTCGCTCAGCCCAAGAAGCTATCGCAGCTGAGCGTGCGAGAAAACGCACCAGCTGAACTGTCAATTGATAGGCGCGCAGCCTGTCAGCACTTGCTCGAAGCAGCCCAAGGGCATCGACCTATCTGACACGCACCCTCATCCGGACTGCAGGTACAGCGTGTATCGCTTCTTCAGAATCATCTGCGTCCACTGAAGGTTGGCGAATGCTCTGGAGCGCTACTACAAGCAGCAGCCTCGACCCGAAGCGGGCGTCAACAACACTTCAGGTCGCCATCCCATGTGAGATTCCAAGAGTAGTTCGAGACAATGCGGCAGTTGTCGCATTTAAAGTGAAAGAGCGAATGCAATGGTTTTGCAAGTAGCCAAGTGCCACCACAAGCCGGGCAGAGCGTACTTTCCTCAGCAGAGGCGTTCTCCCCGTCTGCGCGATACAGGTAGTAGTAGAACGGTTGCCCGGTGATTGTCGAAAGCTGATCACAAGTCTTCCTTCCCTGAATGGTCAGCTCAGAGGAAATACCTGACAGCTCACCGGTGGCCTCCGCCTCCAGGACCATGCAGTTCATCTGAAGGCGATCACAAGCTTGGTAATTGGATTGCCAGGTAATGACTTCGTAGAACTCTCCGCTCGGCATCGACGGGAAGCGATAGAGCGGTCGCGGTTTGAAGCACTCCATGCAGCGAGCCGGAGACTCAAGAGAAAGGTAGGTCGTGAACAAGATGTAGCCATTTACAGGCTCGCAATCGCAAACTGCGAGGCCGTCATAATCCTGCCCCATGAGACTCGACCCAACAGCGATCCCTGCTTGCGATAGCTTGGTCTTCGCTTCTCGCGTGTACTTGCCATCGAATCGTTCGTCCAGTGAGAAAGCCTCCGGTGTGAGAACAATTGCTGAACATCCCCGTTTGCCTCGGATGAGCGGCCATTCCGAGCCGCATATTTGACCATTCATCCGTAGGGTTCCGAGATACGAGTTCGTCAGTTCTGAGAACTGCTCTGAGCGATCTCGCTCGTCAGATGTGAACTCGATTCTGTGTGCATACATAGGGAAAGCGCCTAACAGGTTTCATCGCACGTCTCGACTCTGGCTGTCGGTATATTAGCGGCTCTGTCATGGACTTCGCACGAACGTGTATGCCCATCGGCAGCATGTCCGCTTCTGCCGAAAGAAACCATTTTCATCTGACGCGCACCTTCATCCTGACTGCAGGAACAGCGTGTAGGGCTACTTCGTCACACCCTGTATCTGGCTTTATGTCATCAATGACGTGCATGCTACAGCTCTCCAAAGAACGCAGGCTGGTCATAGATTAGAATGACGAGCACAAGCACACCAGCAAGGCAAGGGGGCGGGCGATTGAAGATGAAGTCGGTTTCGACGATTGTTCTTTTGGCTTTGTTGAGCGCCACTTGCTGGGCAGACTCGCCAAAGTTCACTGTCGTTCGTGTGGATACGCGTAGTGAGCGTTTGCAGTTATTCCTGCGTGACCAAACCGGAGTCCCGTTTCATCGATTCGAGAGACTGG
>Ga0307509_10001817_pt1 | contig 35348 bp, 29 predicted proteins | sample 10_EM_MG_FD_202245 | JGI IMG/M metagenome (GOLD analysis project Ga0307509, IMG submission 202245) | Populus trichocarpa ectomycorrhiza microbial communities from riparian zone in the Pacific Northwest, United States - 10_EM | ecosystem: Host-associated > Plants > Roots > Unclassified | place...
ACGGCCGGGAGTAGGGGCCGACCACGGAAGGCGCCGGGCAGGGTCGTCGCGCTAAAGTCTCACATGAACGTAAAAGTCAAGCTCGGCGAAGTGATCCGGAAGTGATCCCATGAAGATCGGCGACCTCGCCCGCCGCACGGGCGTGACCACGAGAACGCTCCGCTACTACGAGGAGCAGGACCTGTTGCACCCCGAGCGGGAGGAGAACGGCTACCGCTCCTATCCGGAGTCCTCGGTCATCCGGGTCGAGCAGATCCGAGACCTCCTCGCCGCCGGGCTCTCCACGCGCGTCATCGGCGTCGTCGTCCCCTGCTTCGAGGGTTCGGGCAAGAACCTGAAGCCCCGTGTGGACCCGGCCCTCGCGGCCAACCTGGCACGCGAGGTGGAGGAGATGGACGCGCGGATCCGCACCCTCGTGCGCAACCGGGACGCCGTACGGAGGTTCCTGGAGGAGGCCAGCCAGGCCGAACTGGCCGAAGCGGGCTGATCCGGGCGAGTACGGGGAGAGGGAGTGCCGACGAGATGGGGGCCAGACGCTCCGGTTGGGGTCGCCTTCGCCCGTACGCATGCAGGCGGCCGACGAGGGTGTCGAGAAGTCGGGCGGTGAACGCGACGCGGACCTCGCCCAGCGGCTGGCGCACCTGGACGGTCAGCCGCGTCGGATCGCCGGAGCCGGCTTATCCGGCTCGGCGCAGAACCGTGCCAAGTGCGCCTTCAGGAAACCCGTCGTCGGGTCATTGCCGGCCCTGATCACGGCCTGGCGGTACTTCTGGCAGCAATACAGGTTTCCTGTGTCCGTTCCTGCTCGGCCCCTGTCATCGGAGAGGAGCATCGCCGAGCTCGACCGGTCGTCGAAACGTTCGTGGCGTTCGTCGGTGAGGTCGTCGGAACCCACCGCGGCCAGGGCCAGGGCAGTGCGCAGACGGAGTCGCGGCGAACACCGACGCCGCTGCGCGATGACCGAGCGACTCAGCGCTCGCGCAGGGCTGTCAGGGTGGCGTCCAGGTCGATCGCGCGGGGCCGGTTGTGGGGCAGCTTGGCGAGCATGGCGGCCATGCCGCAGGTGTTGGTGAGGGCGGAGAAGACCAGGCCTCCCGCGATGCCCGCGGAGATGAGCTGGAAGGCCGGGTGTACGAGCAGGCCGAGGGCGAGTCCGAGGAGTACCACGGCGCCGGCGGTGAGGCGCACCTGGCGTTCCATGCTCCAGGTGGCACGAGGGGTGTCGCAGACCGCGGGCTGATGCAGATCGTGGCCCTCGGCGGCCCAGGCGGCGGTGCCGCCGGTCATGGTGGCGGTGGGGATGCCGTGCTCGGCCAGGAGCTTGCAGGCGTTCTCGGAGCGGGCACCGGAGGCGCACACGACGAGGACGTCACCGCGCTCGGTGGCCCGCCGTATCTCCGGCAGGGCGCGGCGCAGGTGGTCCACGGGGATGTTGAGGGCGCCGGGCAGGTGGCCCGAGGCGTACTCGCCCGGTGTCCGTACGTCGATGACGGTCAGGTCGTGCAGTCGGGCGTGGGCCTGGCCGGTGCCGAGGGCGGCGGGTGTGCGGGGAGCGGTCATGGTTGGTGTGATCCTTGTCTTCGATGATTCCCCGAACCGGGGCGTACAGTACCCCTAGGGGTATTGACGGAGGAGTGGTTGTGGAACTGGATCTCGCGGGTGCGGAGCTCAAGTCCGTGCTGAACCGGCTGCGTCGGGCGCAGGGTCAGATCGCCGGTGTGATCCGGATGATCGAGGAGGGCCGTGACTGCGAGGACGTCGTCACCCAGCTCGCCGCCGCCTCCAAGGCCCTGGACCGGGCGGGCTTCGCGATCATCGCCACCGGTCTGCAGCAGTGCCTGACCGACACCGAGAAGGCGCAGCGCAACGGTGAGTCGGCGGAGCAGATGCGGGCCCGGCTGGAGAAGCTCTTCCTGTCGCTGGCGTGAGACGCAGGGGCGGCAGCCGCCTGTCGTGTGCCGCCGCCGTATGGCCGGTTCGCATCACACCACCGCGTCGATCAGCATGAACGCGGCCACCGTCAGCAGTACCACCGCGAAGATCCGCTGGAGCATGCCCCCGGAGACCTTGGTGGCGAGGCGTTTGCCGTCCCATGCGCCGAGAACCGCGGCTCCGGCGAACGGGCCGATGACAGCCCAGTCCAGTCCGTCGGCCGTGCCGGCGCGCATCGCGAGGGCGGCCACGGAGTTGACGGAGATGACCAGCAGGCTGGTGCCCACCGCCTCCCGCATCCGCAGCCCGAGCACCCCGACCAGGGCCGGTACGGCCAGGAAGCCGCCGCCGACGCCCAGCACGCCGGTGACCGCGCCCAGGCCCGCGCCGGCGCCGGCCGCGCGGACCGGCCGCACGTGCCCGGCGGCTGCCGTACGCCCAGGGCGCAGCATCCGCACCGCGGCCACCGCCGCGACAGCGGCGAACGCGCAGGTCAGGGCCGTCTCCGAAAGACGTCCGGCGACAGCGCCACCGAGGACGGCCGGGCCGACGCCGGCTGCCGCGAACAGCAGTCCGGTACGCCAGCGCACGTTGCCGTCGCGGGCGTGTGCGGGCAGGGCGGTGGCCGAGGTGACGGCGACGATGACAAGGCTGGCCGTGGTGGCCGCGACCGGGGTGAAGCCGAGCAGGTAGATCAGGGCGGGGACGGCCAGGACACTGCCACCGCCCCCGAGTGCCCCGAGCGCCAGGCCTATGACGGCCCCTGCGGCCAGGGCGAGTATCAGAGCACTCACGCGATCGTGCCGTTCTCGCCCAGCGCGTTCACCACGGGAAGTCCGGTGCGCGCCCAGTCCCGCATCCCGCCGATCACGTCGACGGCGTCAGCGCCCTGGGCCGTCAGCAGCTCTGCGGCCTGCCGGGAGCGGTTGCCGGAGCGGCAGATGACGACCAGCGATCGCCCCTGGACCTCGGCAGGAAGACCGGCTCCGTCCGCCAGCGACGACAGGGGCAGGTGTACGGCCCGGGGGGCGTGCCCCGCCTGCCACTCGTCCGGTTCACGCACATCCAGTAGTACGGCGGCGCCGTTGTCCGCGGCATCCGCTCCGCCGGTGCGGGCGACCGCCTGCTGAACGGTGACCCGGCCCGGGCCACGTAGGAACACACTCATCGGAACCTTCCGCCTCTCATCACATCGACACCCACTGGTCGGGAATCCGTCGCCGTCAGGTGGTCCGGACGGCGAGCCCAGCCGCCCCCGCGTTGTCGTAGGCGTCGTCCACGGCGACGACGGTGCGGCCCGCCGCGTCCAGCAGGGAGGCGGCGATGGCCGCGCGCATTCCGCCGGCGCAGTGCACCCACACCTCGCCCGGAGGGATCTCGGCGATCCGGCGGTGCAGCAGGTGAAGGGGGATGTGGACCGAGTCCTCGACGAAGCCGCCGACGCGTTCGGACGCGCGCCGGACGTCCAGGACGACGACGTCCTCGCTCCCGCGCCGCTCGGCGAGGTCGGCGAAGGTGGCGCGCGCGAAGGACCCCGGGGCCTCGTCCGGCCGCACCCAGTCCGACGGCTCGCCCGTGGCCGCGGCGGCGGGCCGGTCGATGCCGACCCGGACGAGTTCCCGCTGGGCGGCGGTCAGTTGTTCGGCCGACTCCGCGAGCAGGGTCACGGGCTTGCCCCACGGGATCAGCCAGGCCAGATAGGTGGCGAGTTGGCCCTCGGCCTCGAAGTTGAACGAACCCGAGACATGCCCAGCCGCGAACGCGACACGGTTGCGCAGGTCCACCACCCACTCGCCCGCGGCCAGCCGGCCGGCGATCTCCTCGGCGTCGGCCGGGGCGGGCGGGGTGAGGTCGACCGGCGCGGGCCCGGCGGAGTTGGCGGGGCCCATGTGCGTGTAGTACGCGGGGACGTCGTCCAGTCCGGCGAGCAGGTCGGCGACGAAGGTGTCGACGTCCCGGGTGAGCGCCTCGTTGGCCGCCTTCTCCTTGCCGATGGTCGTGTCGCTTCCGTCGGACTGACCGGCGGAGCAGAAGCTGCCGAAGCCGTGGGTGGGCAACACGGCTGTCTCGTCCGGCAGTTCGGCCGCGAGCCGGTGCGCCGAGGCATGCTGGGCACGGGCCAGACGTTCGGTCAGGCGCGGCTCGACGAGGTCGGGGCGGCCGACCGTGCCGATGAGCAGCGAACCGCCGGTGAACACCGCAATCGCCACTCCGTCCTCCTCCAGGACGTACGAGGTGTGGTGCGGGGTATGGCCGGGGGTGGCCATGGCCCGCAGAGTCAAGCCGGCCGCGCTGTCCACATCTGTGACGTCCCCGTCCCGCACGGATGTCCGCGCGAACGCGACCCGGGCATCGGCAGGGACCAGATAGGCGGCACCGGTGATCCGTGCCAGCTCCAGGCCGCCGGTGACGTAGTCGTTGTGGATGTGCGTCTCGACGACGTGGGATATCCGCACCCCTCGCCGGACCGCCGCGGCCATGACCTGGTCGAAGTCGCGCGGCGGATCCACCGCCACCGCTGTGCGCTCACCGCCTGCGAGGTAACTGCGGTTGCCGATGCCTGCCAGCTCAATGGTGTCAACGAAGAACACGCGGATGATCCCTTCCAGTGGAGAATTACCCCCCGGGGTATATGAACGACAGTAGCACGGGTACCCCCAGGGGTATATTTACGGAGAGGTCGGACCGCTCGACACCACGCGAGCAATGGCCACGCGCAGGGGCATCCGTCCCGGCCCACGCTTCTCGGCCCCGACTTCGCCACGGCAGTCGGCCGCGTCCCTGTTGCGCTCGTGGAGCGGGGCTTCGGCATCCTCGCCGGGGTCGTCGAGGGCATGTGATCCTTGGTACCTGCAGGCAGCCCCCGGCCCCCGGCTCCTGGAGGCCGGCCGCATCATCGGCCTGCTCCCGCCCTGCGGCAGCCGTCGGCGGGCGCGCCGAAGGCATCGCACCGCAGTCCCCCCTGCCCCGGCACAGCGGGCGGCCTCGCCGGACGCACCGCACCCGAGGAGGCCGCCCGAGTCCGGTCGCGCGCTCGGGTCTGCGGTCAGGCGCGGCCCTTGAGCATGCCGTGCCAGTACAAGGCGGGCAGGCCGTAGCGCTTGAGCAGCCACATGTCGTGGCGCTCCTTGGTGGTGTCGAGCAGGGGGATGCTGGGGGCGGGGTTCTGGTCGTAGTCGAATTCGGCGAGCAGCATCCTGTTGCGGGCGGTGACCAACGGGCACGAGGTGTAGCCGTCGTAACGGCGCTGCCCGGCACCGCGCTCACCCTTGATCTCGGCCAGCAGGTTGGCGACCACGACGGGGGCCTGCTTCCGGACGGCGGCGCCGGTCTTGGAGGTGGGCAGGTTGGCTACGTCGCCAAGAGCGAACACATTGCGGTGGCGCGGGTGTTGAAGGGTGTACTGGTCGACCTCGACGTAGCCGTAAGGGCTCGCGGGGTCGGCGAGCGGGCTGCGCTTGACCCAGTCGGGGGCGCTCTGCGGCGGTACGGCGTGGAGCAGGTCGAAGGCGAGGTTCTCCTCGGTGCCGGCGGAGTGGTCGGCGATGGTCAGCCCACGGGCCTTGCCGTCGACGGCGGTCATCTCGGAGTTCAGTCGTACCTCGATGCCGTAGCGGTCGGCGACCCGCTCCAGGGCACGGCGCCAGACCGGCACCCCGAACATGGAGTCGGCGGGCAGCACGAGGATCACCCGGATACGGTCCAGGACGCCTTGCCTGCGCCAGTGATCGGCGGCCAGGTAGGCGATCTTCTGCGGGGCGCCGCCGCACTTGACCGGGCCGGTGGGCTGGGTGAAGACCGCGGTACCCGAGCGTAGGCCGCGGATCAACTCCCAGGTGTAGGGAGCGTGCTCGAAGGAGTAGTTGCTGGAGACCGCGCCGTGTCCGACCGCGGCGTCCAGGCCGGGGACCTTGTCCCAGTCCAGTTGCAGACCGGAGGCCATCACCAGGTAGTCGTAGCCGACTGTGCGATCCGCGGTGGTGGTGACGGTCCCCGCCTCGGGGTCGACGGCGGTGGCGGCCTCGCGGATCCAGGCCACCTGCCGGGGGATTACGGAGGCTTCGGGACGGCGGGTGATGCCGAGCGGGGCTCGGCCGCCGCCGACCAGGGTCCACAGCGGCTGGTACCAGTGGACATCGGCCGGTTCGATCACCGCAACGTCGGTGACACCCGCGCGGCGAAGCCGGGCCGCGGCCGTGATCCCGGCGGTGCCACCTCCCACGATCAGCACCCGGTGGTGGTCACGAGCGGAACTCGAGGCGGAGGACATGGATGACATGAAGGGCGCTCCTCACAGTCTGCGACTCATACCCCATGGGGTATTTGGCAGATGCTAGGTCGCATCCCCCGCGCAGGCCAATGACAGTGCGGACAATTGCCCGACAGGCAAGGAGAGTTGACAGATTCGACGTGGGCATGCGCGGGGTGTTCCGGAGTGCTGCAAGGCCCCTGCGCGCCTATCGCGCCGGCCACACAGGAGAGCACGACAAGTGAGCATCGGCGCGGCACGGAGCTGGGCCCCTGCCCGCTGGGCCCCAGGCCCTTGATGAGGCCAGCCTCAGGGGCGCGGACCAGCGCCGCGCGGCCGGGCTGCGCTCTCAGGAGCATGTCATTCCGGTCGGCATCAGCATCGATGTGCCGCTTACGGCCCGGCCCCTTCTTCCCGCTGTTGTAGCCGCGTGAGACGGCCGGCGTCGAAGCCGCTGCCCGCACCGACTGCGCGTCGATGACCCCCGCCGTGGGCTCAGTCTCACGGCCTTCGCACTCACGGATCCGACCGCGCAGCCGGTCATGGAACTCCGCGATCAGCCCGTGTTCGCCCCAGCGGCGAAAAAGGCGTGGACCCGGTCCCAACCGGGGAAGTCCGTGGGGATCGCTCGCCAGGCGATCCCGCCCGTGACCAGGTAACGGATCGTGTTCAGCAGTTGCCGGTGAAAATGGCTCGCGGGCTGTCCGCCCCGCCCTGCCCTCAGGCCGGCACTGGCAGCAACGACCGGATGGCCGCCCACGCCGCGTCCCTCATGTCCGACGGATACCGGCGCACCCACTCGGGATGATCGGCCGCGTTGCCCTTACACGTGCGCGGGGCAATCACGCGATAGAGCAGCCGATGTGAACTGGACGGGCTGGGAAGCGTACAACAACGACACCAGGGCCTCCCGGCGTTGCTCGGTCAGATCCGCATCCCGAGCTACCGAGAGGCTCTGTCTTCGTGCGCGCACCACGCGAAGGTCACCCCGGCGGGAAACTGTTCGACCCGCACGTTCCATGATCGGTTGAGAGACGGCTTCTCAAAGGGGCGAATAGGGTTGGCGCGGATCTATGGAACGCCCAGTACGAGAGCCGCGTTGGCACCTCCGCAGGTGGCGTTCAGCGACAGTGCGTGACGGACGCATGCGTACCGGGCGGCGTTGGGTATGCAGTCGACCGGGCACTCGGGGTCGGCTTCGCGGTAGCCGGCCGTGGGAGGCAGCAGCCCGTGGATCAGCGCGACGAGCGTGATCACGGCCTCGACCGCTCCGGTCGCTTCCAGCATGTGTCCCGTGGTGCTCTTGGTCGAGCTGACCGGTACCGTGGCGGCCCGTTCGCCGAATATCTCACGCAGTGCCGACGCCTCAGCAGGGTCGTTGAGGGGAGTCCCGGTGCCGTGGGCATTGACATAGCCGATGTCCGCAGGTGACACCCCGGCGCGCTGGAGAGCACCTCGGGCGGCTGCGGCCAGTCCACGGCCCTGTGGGTGCGGTTGATCGGGATGACGGGCGTCCGTAGCCAGTCCCCACCCGAGGACGCTGCCGAAGCGGGTCGCGCCCCGTTCCCGTGCGTGGTCCGCGGATTCCAGCACGAGAATCGCGGCACCGTCGCCGAGCAGAAATCCCTTGCGGCCCTTGGAGAATGGCCGGACCGCGCCATCGGTGGTGAGGGCCCGTCCGGAGTCGAACGCGGCGAACAGGTCCTCCGTGACGAGATGAACGCCCCCGCAGACCACTTGATCAGCCCTGCCGGAGTTGATGAGTTGCGTCCCGTACGCAATGGCGTTTGTCGTCGCTACACAGGCGTTGACGAATGTCAGGCGAGGGTGGCCGAAACCGAATTCCTCGGCGATCATTTCTGGTATTCGTCCCGCAACACTGTTCGCGGCATTTGGATCCGAATACTGCTCTTCCTTGGCGGCCGTCCGCCAGAAGCGCAGGTTGTTCGAATGGTCACCGTTGGTGCCGAGCAACACCGGTGCTCCTGCGGCGTCGTGGCCTGCCATTGAGAGCGCGTCTGCCACGCATCGGCGCAGTACATTCACTTGAGAAGGGGCTGGAAAGCAGGGGTACTCGGCGGCGTACTTCGCATGATAAGGGGACGGATTGAAGCGGCTGACCTTGGCGAAGACCGGCCGGCCGGCGAACACACTGAACTCCAGTGACTCGGCACCGAATCCGAATGCCGTGAAAACGCCGTATCCCGTGATGATGGCCTCACGCAAACCGAGAACCTCCAGATTGTCGATGCCGCGGCTGCCCCGGCCGAGACCATGGGCACGTGCAGTGCAGCCTCCGGATGTTCTGTCTGAGGGCGTCCCCGAAAGAGGGGCAGCGTTTTCCTATTGGGGCACAGCGGAACCCTTTTGCGGGCATGGCCGGTCAGGGAAGAGCACTGTCCAGGTCTGGCGGGGTGCTGAAGAGGCCATCCTGCTGACCGACTTCGGTCAGGGACTCGACCGGTTCCCGGTGTAATCCCTTCTCCTGAGCGAGATGGAGGGCGCGCATCAGCGATGAGCACGACCTTGACGGTGGCGACGCCACACACCTCAACAGATCGTGCAAAGGTCATCAGTCCACATAACTTGCCTCGGATTGGCTGTACGTGATGAACGCGGTGGGCTCGGCGCGCAGATTCCACCCCGTTCTCGCCGTTGGCGACGGTCCAGGCCGCACCCTCGCACGGGTGCCGATCGGTCCGTCGGGTGCTGCCGTTTCTTGATGCATGCTCAGATTTTCCTGTCTCGTGGGTGGCTGTGAATTGTCCTGTCTCTTCGCCTGCTCGCACGTCAGCACCCTGCTGGCCGGAGTCAGTTGTCGTGTCTGTCCGAATGTTGCACCCCCAATCGGACCGATTCTCATTCATGAATACAGCGGGACGGATAGAGTTGGCTCATGAGCAACGACCATTCCATACCTCGTGTGGCCCTGAAGAAGAAAACCCCCGATGTGTCCGCGGCGATGGGCTCCCTGCATGCCGCTGCCGTGTCCGCGGCCCAGGACGCCAAGGTCGAACCGGAAATCCTTGAACTGATCAGGATCCGCGCCTCGCAGCTCAACGGCTGTGCTTTCTGCCTGGACATGCACACCAAGGATGCGCGTGCCGCGGGCGAGACCGAGCAGCGTATCTACGCCCTGAACGCCTGGCGGGAGACCCCCTTCTTCACCGAACGCGAGCGCGCCGCACTGGCATTGACCGAAGCCGTGACTCTGGTGCATGACGGGCATGTGCCGGACGCGGTGTACGCCGAGGCCGCGGAGGTCTTCGACGAGGCGCAGATCGCGGCGCTGATCTGGGCGGCGACGGTCATCAACGCGTACAACCGGATCGCCATCGCGACGCGGATGGCGCCGGGTGGCTATCAGCCGGTCAAGAAGTAGCGTGCGGAATGCGGGCATTGGCTACAGCGGCCGGTGCCCGCATTCTTTTGTCGCCGTCCTTCGTGTGCTATTTGTCCGGCAATGGCTTCATGATTTCCTCCAGCCATGTCCGCCATTCCGGTGCGCGCTTCGCCGGCGCTGCGCGGAGCAGGCCGCCCATCCATGCGGTCACGGGTCGGATGCCGTGCAACGCGTTCACCAGCCACACCTCGTGGCCGTCCAGTTCGGTCACGGTCCGTTCGCGGTGGGCGACGCGGATGCCGGTGTGCAGGGCCCGCTCCTGGAGGAGGGCGAGGGTCACTCCGGGCAGGACGGGCAGCATGGGGGAGGGCAGGCACAGGGTGTCGTCCTCCCACCACAGCACGCTCGCGGTGGCCGCCTCCAGGACGACGCCGGAGGGTGTGATGAGCACTGCTTCCTCGGCTCCCTCTTGTGAGGCGCGCCCGCGGACTTCGGCGAGGGTGTCGAGATCAGGTCCCTTGCGGCGGGGGACTATCCGGGGATCGGCCTGACCTGTGGCCCAGACCCGCACACTGGTGCCGAGTGGTGGTGCCTGCCGCATCAGGAGCCGCAACTCCATGGAGTCGCCGGCGAGTTCCACCCGCGGGAACCACTCGCCGGTGCGTGGCAGCGCGTCGGTCATGTCCCGCCAGAACTTGAGCAATTGGTGCAGGGGCGGTCCGCCGACCTCGTTGCAGGAGCCCAGGAACCGCTCCTGGTGCCGGTCGAGGCCGCGTACCCTGCCGTCCCGCACCAGCCAGGAGTCCGCGACGAGCAGCCGCTCCCCGGACGCGCCGGCCGGGGTCAGCCCACGGTCCGGTGACCACGCCGACAGACCCTCCGTGATGACTGGTTGAGTCACAATTACCCCTCTCCGTTCAGTATTTGTGGCCCGCGACGGCGGGCGCGCCGTGCCGCGGCCCGTACGGCGCGTGTTCCAGCCACGATCCGCACCACGGCAGCACGGGCGCAAGTGCCGCCGCCGTGCGCTGCTTGACCCGGACGATCCGGCGCCGGGGCCGCAGATGGTCCAGCGCGGCACCGGCCGCCGCGCTGTTGAACAGCGCGGCGGACCGCCGTACTTCGGCGAACGGCTCTACCGCGCCGGTGGAGATCGCCTCGGCTGCCGCCGCCGCGTCCGCGATCCCGCTGTTCATCCCGCGCGCCCCGAACGGCGGGAAGAGATGGGCAGCCTCGCCGACGAGCAGCACCCGCCGGTGCGGATCGGTGAACGTGGCGGCCACCTTGCGCAGGAAGCGGTAGGTCGACACCCACAGGACACGCTCGGCGTACCCGTCGCCGACGACTGCCGGCAGCCACTTCCGTACGGCCTCCTCGGTCCCGAACTCCTCCTGCGCGTCGTCGTCCCGGCACTGCAGGTCGACCTGGAAGCCCCCGGTGAACGGCACCCGCATCACACTGCGTCCGCCGACGCCCGGATGCTCGTAGTGGAAGATCCGCTCCAACGGCAGTTCGGCGCCCGGGACATCGGCCACGTCGACGACCACGTGGAAGCCCTCGCCTCTGCTGCCTTCCATGGCGATGCCCAGCGCGTTCCGCACGGCGGAGTGGGCGCCGTCGGCCGCGACCGCGTATCCGCAACTCCGCTCCTGCCCGTCCGCGCAGGTCAGCGAGACGCCCGCCTGCGTCGTCCGTACCTCCGTCACGCGCGCGTCCCACACGAACTCCACCCCGGCACGTTCGCACGCGGCCCGCAGGAAGCGCTCGGTGTCCACCTGACGCAGGCTGGTGAAGGGCGGCGTGCCGGAAGGGGGCGGAAAGGTGCGGGAGTAGACCTCGCGGCCCCGGTACAGGGTCCGTCGCGTCTGCCAGGTCTGCCCGTAGGAGGTGATCTCCGTGGCGAGCCCGGGCAGCATGCCGTCGAGCAGTGCGAGGGTCTCCCGGTGCACGAACAGGGCGCGGCTGCCCGGGCGTTCACGGTCCTTCGGATCGGCCTCCAGCAGGACGACCGGCAGTCCGTGTGCCCGCAGCGCGAGCGCGGCCGAGAGGCCCACCGGCCCCGCGCCGACCACCGCGACCGGGTTCACGCGCGGACGCCCTCCGCCAGCATCCGGGTGATCTCCACCCGTTTCACCTTCCAGGTCGCGGTCATCGGCAGCTCCTCGAACCGCCATTGCCGGGGCTCGGCCATCGCGGGCAGATCGGCCGTGGCCTCCCGCCAGCGCTCCGGATCCAGCGCCCGTTCGCCGCGCACACACACCACGGGCACGGGCTCCCGGTCCGCTCCGGCCACGATGACCACTTCCCGCAGCTCCTCCAGCCGGTCCATCAGGACGTCCTCGACCTCCAGATTGCTGTGTACGGAGTCGATCTGGTCGATCTCGCGGTCGATCAGGTACAGCGCGCCCAGTCGGCTGCGGTAGCCCATGTCGCCCATCTCCCACCAGCCGTCGTGGAGTTGACGGTCGTAGCGGTCCTGCATGCCGAGATAGGTGAGGATCCGGCCCCGGGTGCGGGCCTCGATCCGGCCGGGTGTCCCGGGCGCCGTGGGCCGGCCGTCGGCGCCTGTGACCCTGACGCGAGTGAAGCCCGGGAGCCCGATGCCTACCCGTCGTCCGTCGGCCCGGGCCGCACTGCGCCGGGTGAACCACTGGAAGGCGACGGGGCCCGTCTCGCTCTGCCCGTAGAGCTGGAGCAGCCAGGGGGCACGCCGCGTGGAGGCGTCCAGCAGCCGCCGTACCGTGCGCGGATGGATCGCGTCGAACGTCGAGCCGTAGGACCGCACCCGCGACAGCGGCGCACCGGGCGCGTCGGCCAACTCCTCCCACAGCACGAAGGTGTTGGGATGCGTCTCGACGATGCCGGGCCGGTGCCGGACCAGCAGCGGTGCCACTGACGCCGGGTCGGGGTCGGTGATCAGCACCAGAGGGCTGCCGAAGCGCAGCAGGACGCCGAGCAGGTGGTAGAAGCGCGAGTGCACGAACGACATGTGCAGGGCCGCCGTCTCGCCGCGTGTGGGCCAGCCCATGGCCTGCTGTGGGATCAGCCGGTTCCACATGGTGTTCGGGCAGTGCACGGCGAGTTTGGGGAGGCCGGTGGTGCCCGAACTGTGGGTGATCAGGGCGGGCTCGCGGGGGTGCAGGCGCACGGCCGCGGGACACTCGGCACCGGCGTACTTCGCGAGAGGTTCGGCCCCGGGCGCCTCGTCCACCGACAGGACGCCCTGTACCGGGAGCTCCAACCCCTTGAGCGAGCCGTCCAGTTTGGCCCGGTCGGTGATCAGCCACGGTCGGCGCAGCCGGCCGACCAGTTCCGCGACGACCGGTCCGGCCAGCGCGGGGGAGAGCAGCGCCGGTACCGCGCCGATGCGGGAGATCGCGCAGGTCAGCAGTACGATGTCGACGTTGTCCGTCTTGTGGACGACCACCCGCTCCGAGGGCCGTACCCCCGCCTCCCACAGCCGGCCGGACAAGTCCTCGACGACCTCGGCGACAGCCGCGTAGGTCAGGTCGACGCCAAGGTCGGGATGGGTGTCCAGCGGCCGGTCCAGGGTGACGTGGACGGCTCCCTGGCGCTCTGCCGCCCGCCGGAAGAGCGGGCCCAGGTAGTACCCCCGGTCGGTGAGCGGAAGGTGCTGCTCTCGCATCTGGCCGTTCCTTTCTGTCATGGTCACCAGGCGCCCCGGCGGACCAGGTGGCGGCGGAGTTTGCCGGTGGGGGTGCGGGGGAGGGACGGGACGAGGCTCACGCTGCGCGGCACCTTGAAGGCGGCCAGACGCTCGCGGGCCAGCCGGAGCAGGTCGTCCTTGAGGCCCTCCGGGGCGCGGGTGACGGGGACGACGAAGGCGCGCAGCCTGCTGGCCCCGGTTCCGTCGGTGACGGCCGCGACCGCGACCTCCTTCACCGCCGGGTGGGTCCGCAGTACGGCCTCCACCTCCAGCGGGGAGACGGTGATGCCGCCGACCATCTCCATGTCGTCGGCGCGGCCCAGATGCCGGAAGGCGCCGTCCGGCTCGTGGACCGCCCGGTCGTGGGTGGCCAACCAGCCGCCGACCAGGGTGCGTTCGCTCTCCTCGGGCCGGTTCAGATAGCCCGGAGTCACCGTCGGGCCGCGCACCCACAGCTCACCCTCGGTGCCGTCGGGGACCGGGCGGCCCGCGTGGTCGCGCAGTTCCACCTCGAAGCCGGGCACGGGTCGGCCGACGGTGCCGGGGTGGTTGTGCCCGAAGCTGTTGGCGCAGAAGGCGTGACCGGCCTCGGTGGAGCCGATCTGCTCCAGCACCGGTGCGCCGAGCAACTCGGCGACGCGCTCGCCGAGTTGCTCCGGCAGTCCCTCGCCCGCCGACACCGCGGCACGCACCGAGGCGAAGCAGGTCTCGTGCCCGCTGCCCCGGTCGGCCACCAGCGCGGCGTACGCGGAGGGCACGGAGTAGAGCAGGGTCACCCGGTGGCGGGCCACCAACTCGTCGACGGCCGCCGGGGTGGGGCGCCGGTCCACGAGGACGGCGGAGGAGCCGGAGAAGAGCGGGAAGACGAGAGCGTTGCCGAAGCCGTAGGCGAAGTAGAGCTTGGACACCGACAGGGTGACGTCGTCCTCGGTGATCCGCAGCAGCCGCCGTCCGATGAGGTCGTGGTAGGTCTTGGGGTCGCTGTGCGTGTGCACGGCCCCCTTGGGACGGCCGGTGGTGCCGGAGGTGTACTGGACGTACAGCGGCGCGTGCCCGTCGACCGGGTGGGAGAGGGTCGGTCCGGCGGCGGCGGTGAGCGCGAGCAGCTGGTCGGCGCCGAGGCTGGGCCGGCCAGTGAAACGTTCCTCCAGGCCCGGCCCCGTCACACACAGCACCGCCTTGGTGTCCGCGGCCATGAACGCGTGGTCGGCCGCCGGGAGTTCGGGATTGACCAGCACCGCGACGGCCCCCAGCCGGGCGGTCGCCAGGAACGCCGTCACCCAGGCGATGCCGTCGGGCAGCGCCAGCAGCACCCGGTCACCGGGCCGTACCCCGTGACCGGCGAGCACGGTGGCGGCGCGGGCCGCGAGCGCGTGCACCTCGCCGTGGGTCCAGGTCCGGTGTCCCTGGTGGAAGGCGGCCCGCCTGGACCATCCGCGCCGCTCGGCCAGCCCGGCGAGCTGGGCGGCGAGATTGCCGGGCGCCGCGGCGTCGGCCGGCGTGAGCACGGTCTGCGGAGTCGTCATCGCACGGGCTCCTCGGTGGCGGTGTGCTCGCCGCGGACACGGTCCGCGTGGAGGGCGGCGTGGGCCGCCGTATGTTCCCTCTGCTCGCGGATCCGGTCCTCGGTGTACTGGTGCAGGGCCCGCATCTGGGCCGCTGTCTTCAGCAGCATCTCGTCGTACTCGCCGACCGGATCGGAGTCCAGCACGATCGCGCCCCCGGCGCCCAGCTGCATCAGCCCGTCGGCGAGGACGGCCGTACGGATGACGATGTTGAGATCCGCGCCCCCGCTGCACCCCAGATAGCCGAGGGCACCGGAGTACACACCGCGGGCCTCGGTCTCCAGTCCGTCGATGATCTCCATCGTGCGCAGCTTCGGTGCCCCGGTCATCGAGCCGCCGGGAAAACAGGCCCGCACACAGTCAACCGCGTTCGTGCCCTCCCGAAGGCGGCCCTCGACGGTGGAGACCAGTTGATGCACGGTCGCGTACGTCTCGGTGGCCATGAGCCGGGTCACGCGCACCGACCCTGTCCGGCAGACCCGGCCCAGGTCGTTGCGGAGCAGATCGACGATCATCAGGTTCTCGGCACGCGTCTTGGCGTCCGAGGCGAGCGCGTCCCGCAGCCGGGCGTCCTCTTCCGGATCACCGCCACGTGGCGCGGTGCCCTTGATGGGGCGCGCCTCGGCGATGCCGTCGCGGGTGATCCGCAGGAACCGCTCGGGGGACGAGCCGGCCACGTCCACGTCGCCCATCCGCAGGAAGGCCGCGTACGGGGCCGGGTTGATCCGGCGCAACACCCGGTAGAAGTCGTAGGGATCCGGTGGAGCGGGTAAGCGGGCCGCGTTCGTCAGACAGATCTCGTAGCTGGTGCCCGCCCGCAACTCCCGCCGGCAGGCCTCGATATCCGCGAGATACGTCTCCCGGTCCCGCACCAGCCACGGCTCGGCGGCGCCGAGGTCGGACTCGGCTGGTACGGGCAGCGGCGGGCGTTCGTGCTCGACGGCGACGAAGCTCAGCTGGGTCAGCGCGCTCTCCAGCCAGTCGGCGGCCTCCCATGTGGCCGGCGGGCTGTCCTCGGCGAGACAGACCGCGTAGGTGAACCCCTTGAGATGGTCCACCGCGATCAGCCGGTCCGCGAACAGCCAGCAGGCGTCCGGGATTTCGGACGAGTGCCGGTTCGGTGAACCGCAGTCGGCCTTCGTCTCGTAGCCGAAGTAGCCGACGTACCCCCCGGTGAAGTCGAAGGGCAGGTCCCCGGCGTCGACATGACGCGTCGCCAACTGCCGCCTCAGGTAGTCGAAGACAGTTGTCGTGACCTTGCGCATCGGGCGTCCCGACCGCTCGATCTCGCAGACGCCGGACTCGACGTCGTAGCGCACGAACTCCGCGAGTGGACCGCTGTCGTCGCCGAAGAACGAGAACCGCGACAGGCCCTCCTCGACCAGGGCGCTGTCCAGCCAGAACGCCCGCCGTGACGCCCCGTACATCCGGGTGAAGGCGGCCTCCGTGTCGACCGCGCCCGCGATGCGTCGGGTGTGCAGCCGGTAGGCCGGGCTGACCGCTCGCCGGGGACGGGGTATCGCCGCGACGGCCGGGGTGACGGCGGTGTTCTTCGTCCGGGGTCTGCCGGCCCGTTCCGCCGTGAGATTGCGGAAGTTGACGAGCATGCGATGGCCGTACTCGGTGAGCACGGACTCCGGGTGGAACTGCACACCCCACAGCGGCCGGCTGCGGTGCCGCAGCCCCATCAGGACACCGTCCTCGGCCCAGGCGGTGGCCTCCAGGGTGTCCGGCAGTGGCTCGTGCACGGCCAGCGAGTGGTAGCGCACCGCCGTGAAGTCCTGCGGCAGCCCGCGGAACAGGTCGTGTCCGTCGTGCCGGACTCTGGAGAGATGCCCGTGCCGGGGCTGCGGCGCGGCCGTCACCCGAGCGCCCTCGCCGAGCGCGATGCCCTGGTGGCCCAGGCAGACGCCGAGCACGGGGAGCGGGGACTCGGCGAGCACGGCGGCCGCGATGCCGAAGTCGCGCGGTGTGCCCGGATGCCCGGGCCCCGGCGACACCACGACATTGTCGAATTCCGCGAGATCCGGAATTCCGCCCGGGGCATCATTGCGAATCACCACCGGTTCCTCGCCGTTGACCTCGGCGATCAGCTGAAACAGGTTGTATGTGTACGAGTCGTAATTGTCGATGAGCAGGGTCTTCACCCGCCCACCTCCCTTGGTTCGCTCCGAACCTATGCGGTCCCTCTTTTGTGTCGTCCGCGGAATGCCTGAAGCGGCGGGTACAGCCATTTCTTGAGGAAACGCTGGAGCCGCGGCATGAGAATCCAGGTGACGAGAGCCGTCACACACAGACATAAAAGAAACGTACGGACGAGTGGATTGAGACCGCCCAGATAAGGAAGAATGATCAGATTGAACAGGAGAACCGGCGGAAACACCGCGCTCATGTTCACAAACCACAGTTTCCATTTCGCCGGCGGAGTGGGGGTCTTCGGCGCGGCGGTCTGTGAGTCGAACCACACCTTGGAGCCCCGCACGCTCCTGCACCCGGTCTGCCGGGCGAAGTCCGCGGCCTGAACGTCCCACTGGGCCCGTGAGGTGGAGTCCTCCCAGGCCCGGACGGTTCCCTCACTGGCGAAGCGATAGACGACATGCCACTCCGCCTCTCCGTCGACAAGTACGCCGCCTCCCAGGAAGCCTGGTTGCTGGGCACTCGCGTTCAACATCGCCCACGCCCACGGTTGGAAGTCGGGCCCGCGGCCCGGCACCACTTGAAAGGCCATGGTGACGGTGACGTGATTACTGGTCACACGGACAGGTACGCAGAACCTTCACGTCACGTTCAAATGTCAACGATGTTCTTTCGATTGCACGACGATTGCCCGTATCGTGACCCTTTATCGGTCTTTTGGCTGCCTTCACGCATTCTATCGAACCGTACTCGCGGTAACTTTCCCTGAATTCCCGGAAGCGCTTGCAGGTCGGATTTCAATGGCTGCACGATCGCTCTCCCGACCGAAGGAGAATCATGTCCAGGTACGACTGGGATATGCGCCACGAGGGAATCGACAAGGCTCGTTCGGTGATCGAATCCGCGCGGAAGGAAGTGACCGCGCACCCGATTTACCAGCGCATCGAAAGCCGCGAGAACATGGCGACGTTCATGACCCACCACGTCTTCGCGGTATGGGACTTCATGTCCTTGCTGAAGTCGCTGCAACGCGAACTGACCTGTGTCGACGTCCCCTGGGTGCCGCGCGGCTCGGAGGTCAGCCGACGGCTCATCAACGACATCGTGCTGGTCGAGGAGAGCGACGAACTGAACGGCGGTTTCACGAGTCACTTCGAGCTGTACCGTGCCGGCATGACCGAGGCCGGGGCCGACACGACCCGGATCGACGCGTTCCTCGCGCTGCTGATCGAGGGGCACGGTGTGCCGGCGGCGCTGCGCGGGGCCCAAGTCCCGGACCCCGCCTCCGAGTTCGTCCGCACCACCTTCGCCATCATCGAGGATCGCCCGCTGCACTGCCGAGCCGCCGCCTTCGCCTTCTCCCGCGAGGACCTGATCCCGGACATGTTCGACCAGGTGATCAAGAAGGAGGGCACGGAACGCTTCCCCCTGTTCTGCGACTACCTTGCCCGCCACATCGAGGTCGACGGCGAGGAGCACACCCCCATGGCCATGCAGATGGTCGCCGACCTCTGCGGCACGGACGACAAACGCTGGGAAGAAGCGGTGGAGACGGTGACCCAGGCACTGGAGGCGCGGTCGCTGTTGTGGGACGGCATTCTGGGGGCTATGGGGTAAGGCCTTGTCCTGCGTGGTGAGAGGCTCCTTGAGCCGCACATGGTGCGGGTGCGTGGAGTTGGACTGTTCCGGAAGGTCTGTGGGAGATCGCGAAGCCGTTGATCCCGCCGTCGAGGGTGCGGTCGCAGGTCGGCAGAACGCGGGACACGCCTGATGAGGCGCTCTTCGCGGCCATCATCCAGGTAATGGCCGACGGCTGCGCCTGGCGCCGACTGCCGCTCTGCTTCGGCCTGTCGAAGCCGACCACACACCGCCGGTTCCCGATCTGGTCGAGAGCCGGCGTCCGGGGCCGTCCGCACGCAGCCGTGCTGGGCCGGTGCGACGACGCCGACCTGATCGACGTCACCCGCTTCGTGCTCGATACCGCCCGTGCCGGCGCGAACTCACAGCCGTATCCCGTCGACCGCGGCAACAGGGTTCCAGGATTCACGTCCTGTCGGACGTGAGCGGACTGCCCCGCCCCGCGGCATCTCCGCGTCCGATACCCACGACGGGGAAGGGCTGAAGTCCCCGGGGGCGGGTCACCACATCAGGCACGACCTCCAACGCGTCCGGTACTTCACGTCTCCGGACCGTCACGTCGGCAGGGCGAGGACCGAACCGATCTGTGGCGATGGCTGGAAGGTTGGTGAATCGGAGTGCGCATGGCCCGCAAGGGCATGGAAGCCAGCGGATGTTCAGGGCGTCGACGGTGGGGCCGGGCTGAGCGGGGGTGTCGACCGGTGCGGTCACGGCGGTGCCTGTCGGCACCGCGCCGCTGCCCATCCTGCGAGCCGCGCGGCACCGGGCCGTGCCGCTCGTCGAGCGCAATCTCCCGGCTGCCGAGCGGCGGGCCCCGGATACCGTTGCGGACCGGTTCGCGGCGCCGTGCGCTCAGGTCGCGATGGACACGTACCCGATCGCCGTCCGCCGCCGGGGCGACCGCAGGGAAGAGTCCCAGGTCCCATGGATGGGGCCTTCGCCGGCCTGAGGCTCGCCGTGAACGCTCTGCGACTGCCTCCCCTGTCGGCCGGACCTGACAGTTCATCAATAGCTGTCGAGGTGGATACCCGAGTGACAGTGCTCCCTGTAGGCTAAGCATCTGGCAGCTACTAAATCGATTTCTTCCGTGCATATTTACACAACCTTCGCAGGCTGTATCATCTCGCCTCATCGAGCGGGCCGTAACCAGCCCGTCACTCCGAGCACGCTGGGGACTCCGTGGCAGTGCATGCACGCGCGTCGAAAAGGCAAGGTCGTACGGACAGAGGAGGTGGCTGGCAACTCTCTTTGCGCACGGCCTTGTTGGTGCTGGCACTCGTGCCGTGCGTGGCGCTCGTGGCCCTGTGGTCGACGACATCCGTCCAGCTGTATACGGACTGGCGGCAGCAGAAGGAGCGCAGCGACTCGGCGCAGGAGTCCTCCGTGAAGGTCGCAGTCGTCTTCTACAGCCTTCAGGAGGAACGGCGGCTCAGCGGTGCGGCGCTGGCCGATCCTGACGGATACCGGACGCGGCTGGCGGCTCAGCGCTCCCGCACCGACGCGGCGGCGAAGAAGGTCGAGGAACTCCCCAGCAGCGGGTGGGACGGTCCGTCCGACCTCAACCGCGATGTGACCCAGGTGATCAAGGACTTGGGGAAGCTGGACGGCTACCGGGAAGCTGTCGACCGGAAGACCTCCACCCAGCAGCAGACGTACGACGCCTACACAGGGCTCGTCGCCACGGACCTCAAGTTGTTCTCCTCGATGAGCTACCTGGGCATGGCCGACATCGACTACCGCGTCCGGCCGGCCAACGACTCCATCTGGGGCATGGAGATGATCTCGCGCGAGAGCGCGATCGTCACCCGCGCCAGTGTTACGGGACGTCTGTCCAACGACGAACGCGGTCAGGTGACCGAGTTGGTGGGCGCTCAGCAGTTCATCTACGACAACAAAGTCGTGCCCGCCATGCCCGCCGGCCAGGCGGCCCTCTACCGGAAGCTGATGGCCGGCAGCGCGTGGAAACAGAAGACCTCGACCGAACAGGACGTTCTGCGCGGCTCCTTGTCCGCCGACGGCAGCATCTCCCCTGCGCTCGCCAAGAAGTGGAGCGGCAGCATCAGCCAGGTGATGGGCCCACTCCAGCAGTTCAACCAGGACTACTGGACGACCGTCCTGGTCCCTGCCATCCACAGCGAACTGCAGGCGATGGAGCGAAAGTTGATCCTCACCAGCGCCCTGGACGCCGCAGCCGTCGTCCTGGTCGTCGTCATCAGTACGCTGCTCACGCGGATGCTGCGCCGGCGGATCTTCGCGCTGCGTCAGGCGGCACTGGACCTCCAGACGCGGATGCCTGACGTGGTGGAGCGCATGCGACGGGGCGAGACGGTCGACCCGGATGCCGAACTGCCGCCGATCCAGCACAGCGGCGACGAACTGGGCCAGTTGGGGCAGGCGCTCAACCTCGCCCGGCACAGCGCGCTGGACACCACGATGGCCCAGGTGGGGCAGTTCAGGGGATTTGAGAAGCTGCTGCAGCGGATCGCCCGCCGTACGCAGTTGCTGATCGGGCTGCAGATGAAGAAGCTCAGTGAGCTGGAGCGCCGGCACGAGGACCCTGAGGTGCTGGAGGGGCTGTACGACCTCGACCACCTGACGGCGCGGCTGCGGCGGTACGAGGAGAACCTGGTCATCCTGGGCGGTGGCCAGCCGCAGCGACGGTGGCGCAAGCCCGTGCTGGTCGTGGACGTACTGCGTTCTGCGCAGAGCGAGGTCCAGGACTACCGCCGCATCCAGATCGAGGTGGAGGGCCGGGTCTGGCTGTCGGAGCGCGCGGTGGGCCTGGTGGTCCATGTGCTTGCCGAGCTGATGGAGAACGCGGTGGCGTTCTCGAAGCCGCCGACCCCGGTAGAGGTGTATGCCTCCCGAGTGGGGCGCGGTCTCGCCGTGGAGATCGAGGACCGCGGCATGGGGATGGCGTACGAAGAGTACGAGGAAGCGAATCGGCTGATGGCCGATCCGCCCCGGATGGACGTCATGTCGCGTGCCGAGGACGTCAGGCTGGGCCTGTACGTGGTGGCACGGCTGGCGCAGAGCCTCGGTATCCAGGTGGAGTTGCGTCCCTCATCGTTCGGCGGCACGCGGGTGGTCGTCCTCATCCCCGAGGAATTCGTCATGGACGACGCCGAGGACGGGACGGATCCGTCCTCCGTCGACTCCTCCCGCTGGTCCACCCCGTCGGACCGGATGGCGGAGACCATGCCGGGCCCGGCACCTGTGCCCTTTCCGCGCACCGGCGCATCCGCCACGAGGCAGGGATCCGGCAATCGGGCCCGGTCCGTCGTACGGCACGCCCACGAGCGGCCCGGGGCGGCGCCTCACCGTACGCCGGCACCCCACCGTGCAGATGCACCGGAACTCGGCCTCCCCAGCACCGAGCCGTTGCCCAAGCGGGTGCGCATGGCCAGCCTCGTGGACGAACTGCGTGATCCGGACGCGGACGTCCGGCCTTCTCCCGTCGAGGAGTGGCCACGGGCCCGTAAGGAAGGACCGGCCCGTTCAGGCGCGACGATCGGAGCTTTCCAGCGCCAGTCCCGGATCGCCCGGCAGGGATCCCTCATCACGCTTTCGACCACGGCGGGCAGCGGCACCACCACCACAACCACAGACAGCTCCGGCACAGCGGATCACACAGCCGGAGAGCAGGACCGTACAGACGTCCTGCCGCATCGCAGACGGACCCCTACGGAAGACTGACCATGACACAGCGAACGACCGCCACGCATCAGGACCTCGACTGGTTGCTGGATGGCCTGGTCGAACAGGTCCCCGGTACACAGCACGCGATCGTGCTGTCGGACGACGGACTGGTGGTGAGCCAGTCCCGCTCCATCGCGCGCCGGGACGCCGAGCGCCTGGCCGCGGTGGCCACGGGCCAGCAGAGCCTGGCCCGTGGCGCCGGGAAGCTGTTCGGCGGCGGTCCGGTGCAGCAGGTCATCGTCGAGATGGCCGACCTGTGGCTGTTCATCTCCGCCGCGGGCCAGGGCACCCACCTGGCGGTCGTGGCGTCCCAGGACGTGGAGGCCGAGGTGCTGGCCGTGGCGATGCACACCCTTATGCAGCAGGTGGGCCGCCGGCTGGGTGCCGAAGTCCGGGTCGCGTCGGCGGGCCTCGAGGGCGGTGTGCGTGAGTGAGCCACTGGATGGACGACCTGGAGGCAGGCGCCGGTGACCCGGAGGAACTGTCCGTCCGGCCTTACACGATCACCCAGGGCCGGACGGCTCCGTCGCGCGACGACCTCACCCTGATCACCATCGTCACGACCGCGGAACCCGCACCGGGCAGGGCCGCCACCCGAGGTCTGCAGCCCGAGCACCACGCGATCCTCCGCCAGTGCCGCGGCTCGGCTGCGGTGGCGGAGATCTCCGCCGAACTGAACCTTCCGGTGTCGGTGACGAAGATCCTCATCGACGATCTGGTCACCTGCGGCCAGGTCACGACCCGGGCACCGATTGCCATGGCGGCGGGAAACGAAGCGGACATGAACCTTCTACGAGCGGTGAGAGATGGCCTTCGCAGACTCTGAGTCGACCGGCGGCGTGCGCCAGGGCACGCCGCCCGCGGCCGTCAAGATCCTTGTGGCGGGCGGTTTCGGCGTGGGGAAGACGACGCTGGTCGGGGCGGTCAGCGAGGTGACGCCGCTGCGCACGGAGGAGTACCTGACTGTCGCGAGTGAAGGTGTCGACGACATGGGCGGAGTGGAGGAGAAGACGACCACCACGGTGGCGATGGACTTCGGCCGTATCACGATCAATCCCCAAATCGTGGTCTACCTCTTCGGGACACCGGGCCAGGAGCGGTTCTGGTTCATGTGGAACGACCTGGTGCAGGGAGCCCTCGGCGCGGTCGTCCTGGCCGACACCAGGCGTCTGGAGACCAGCTTCGCGTCGATCGACTTCTTCGAGAGCCGTCGTATCCCCTTCGTCATCGGCGTCAACTGCTTCTACGGCCACTCCGACCGCAGTGAGCAGGAGGTTCGCGACGCCCTGACTCTCGGCCCTGAAGTCCCCCTGGTGATGGGCGACATGAGACGGACGGAAGTCGGCCGTGAACTGCTGCTGGCCCTCGTCGAACATCTCCTCGTGGTGATGTCGACGACCTGACGAACGTCCACCGGCGACCGGGGCAGCCGCCAAGTATGCGAAGGGATCAGGAAGTTCGATACGGCACACCGGGCCGCAGCGAGTGACGGTGCTTCCGGGCTGTGGTTGCTGGCCGAAGCCGCAGCCCGGTGAGGCCGGTGACCCTCGATTGTGCCGCACCTGGCGTGTGAGGAGGTGATTGACCAGGTCGGCGACCAACGATGTTTCGGACCGCAGTCGGACAGGCGCCGCTTCCCGGCAGGCCGTGCGGTTCGCATCGTCGCATCAGCATGGCGCCGTGGTGCACGTGAATGCGCAATCCAGAGTGAGTTCGGGTGCACGGAGCGGAAGCTGTGAGCGCAGCGTTGGGCGGCATGGACGCCGAGGGGCGCGGAGCCAGGTGTGCGCACTATGCGAGGCGTGGGTGCTTGCCCCACGCCTCGTGGCCCGACTTCGCCCCACGCAGCACCCGGCAGTCCCGTCCCGCTCCAGGTAATGCCCCACGGGGCCGCAACCGAATTGCCTCGAACGGCCGCCGGGAAGGCCGTCGGCTGCTGGAGCGGCCGATTCTCCAGCGAGCCGACTCCGTCAGCCTGGGCCGCTCGGCTTCAGGCACGGGACCACGTCAGGGCCGTGCCCCCGTCACATGGCCCTGTCCGTGCCCGGTGGTCGTCCAGGCAGTGTGCTGTTCCCGTCAGACGGCGGACCACCCGTCGTCGACGGGCAGTACGGCGCCGTTGATGTTGCTTGCGGCGTCGGAGGCGAGGAAGACGATCGCGGCGGCCTGTTCTTCGGGGGTGGACCGCTTGCCTGGGTTGGCGTGGAGGAGTTCGCGCAGCACGGTCGGCCCGTGGGGGGCCTCGCCCGTGTCGGACTGGGCCGGGACGCCACCCAAGACGCTCGCCAGGGCGGTGAGCTTTTCGGGGTCGTCAGCCATGGAGTTGGCGAGGATGTTGGTCTGGGTTCCGCCGGGGGCGATGGCGTTGGTACGGATGCCCTGCCTGCGATACATCACTGAGAGGCTCTTGACCAGGCCGACGATGCCGTGCTTGGAGGCTGTGTAGGCAGCCCCGGCCGCGCTGCCGCGCAGGGCGGCCTCGGACGCGGTGAACACGATCGCACCGTGGCCCGCGGTCAGCATGTGCGGCAGCGCGGCCCGGGTCAGCAGGAAGGGGGCGGTGAGGTTGATCCGTATGACGCGTTCCCACTCCGCGTCGTCGGTGTCGGCCAGGGCCGACATGCTGTCCGTGATACCGGCGTTGTTCACTAGGACGTCCAGGCCGCCGAACGCCTCCAGCGCGGTGACGACGAGCTCGTCCACCACCCGCTGGTCGCTGAGGTCGCCGGCGACCGCGCGAGCGGTGCCGCCCGCGCTCTCGATCGCCTTGACGGTCTGCTCGGCGCCGTCCTTGTTCAGATCCGCGACGAGGACTTTCGAGCCCTCCTCGGCGAACCTGAGGGCTGCGGCCCTGCCGATGCCAGCCGCCGCTCCGGTGACGATGACGCCGCGTCCTTCAAGTCCTGTGCTGCTCATGGGATGTTCCTCTTCTCCGTGCGTTCTCTGCATGTGTTCTGCGCGGATGGCGGACGGCCTTGGGGCCTTCGCCGTTCATCCGTCCTGCTGTGTCCGCGGGCCCGGCGGCGGACGGGGGGTAAGTCCGCTGCCGGGCCCGGGACGTGCGCCGTACCCCGTCCCCACGGGTTCGGCGCGGTGAGGCCACCGCCGCTCACGGGGCCCCGATCGGTAAATGGCTCAGGTCAGGTGGCGGGAGCCTGCGGCGGCCCACCACGCCGGACGGGCCGTGCCGTGGTGGTCACCACGCGACCGGCAGTTCGTGGAGTCCATGGACTGCCATGTCGTGGCGGAACCTGACCTTCTCCAGTGGCACCGTGAGTCGGAGTTCCGGCAGCCTGCGCAGCAGCGTGGGGAGGGCTACCTGAAGCTCCACGCGGGCCAGTGACTGTCCCAGGCACTGGTGGACTCCGTAGCCGAAGGCGACGTGCCCGCGGACGTCGCGTCCGACGTCTAAGGTGTCGGGCTCGTCGAGGAAGGCCATGTCGCGGTTGGCGGAGGGCAGGTTCATGGTCAGGGCTTCGCCGGCCCGGACGAGCTGCCCGCCGAGGGTGAGGTCCTCGGTGGCCACGCGAACGAGGTGGTCCTGAACGACCGTCAGATAGCGCAGCAACTCCTCGACCGCGTTCGCGACCACGGCCGGGTCGTCGGTGTCTCGGATCCGGGCCAGCTGGCCGGGGTTCTGCAGCAGAGCCAGGGTGCTCAGCGCGATCATGTTGGCCGTGGTCTCGTGTCCCGCGATCAGCAGGAGGAGGCCGTTCATGGCCACCAGTTCACGGCTGAGCTCGCCGGTGGCTACCTGCTCACGGAGCAGGCGGCTGATCATGTCGTCGCCCGGCTCGCGCTCCTTGCGCCCCACCAACTCCAGCAGATAGCCGAAGAGGGCACCGCGGGCCGCCTGCTTCTCCTCGTCCGAGGCGTGCGCCTCGTGCAGGACGGCGCTGTGCTCCTGGAAGAACTCGTGCCCGGAGTACGGCACCCCGAGGATCAGTGAGATCACCAGGGACGGGATGGGCAGTGCGTAGTCGCGGACGAGGTCTGCGGGTGGTCCCTTGGCGATCATCTGGTCGAGGAAGTCGTCGGCCAGCTGCTGGATGTGCGGACGCATCTGCTCCACACGTTTGACCGTGAAGTCCTTGGTGAGCATGCGGCGCACCCGCATGTGCTCGGGGTCGTCCCGCCGAGAGAACATCGGGGGCTCGTCGTCGGCGATCATGTCCGAGCCCGGGAACTCGGGGCGTGAGATGTCCGCGCTGATGCGAGGATCGCCCATCACCGCCCGGATGTCCTCGTACCGGCTCACCACCCACATCGGGCGGCCGTGCGACAGCGCCCGCTGCAGCCCTTCAGCCTGGCGCCAGTTCGTGTACTCCGGGGCCGGGTCGAAGGGGCAGCCCGCGGCACGTGCGGCAGGGAAGACGGGAAGGTCGTCAGTGTCGGTCGAAGTGCTCATGAGTACTCCTGTGGGGGTGTGGACAGTGCACACGACAGGTGGCGTCTGCTGAGCTGCCGGCGGGCTGCGGCCGTGTCGCCGACGGCCGCTTCCCACGGAGTGCCGACGGCGACGAGTCCCCGCCGGGTGCGCTCGGACCGGCGCTTCGACGGTGCGTCGTCCGTGCTGGGAAGAAGCCGAGAGCCTGGGCGCAGGTCGGGCGTCGTGGAACTCCATCCGTCATGGCAGCCCCGGTCCGTGCGCCGCCTTGCAGAGCAGTGGAACCCGCGGCGACCGGCCCTGGTCCGGACAGGTTGCGCTGCGGTGGTCACCAGACGACCGGCAGTTCGTGGACGCCGAAAGCGGTCATGTCGTGGCGGAACCTGACCTTTTCCAGTGGCACCGTGAGTCGGAGTTCCGGCAGCCTGCGCAGCAGGGTGGGGAGGGCCACCTGCAGTTCCACGCGGGCGAGCGACTGTCCCAGGCACTGGTGGACTCCGAAGCCGAAGGCGATATGCCCGCGGACGTCGCGTCCGACGTCCAGGGTGTCGGGCTCGTCGAGGAAGGCCGTATCGCGGTTGGCGGAGGGCAGGTTCGCCATCACGCCTTCTCCGGCCCGGATGAGCTGTCCGCCGAGGGTGAGGTCCTCGGTGGCCATGCGTACGACGTTGTCCTGAGCGATCGTCAGGTAGCGCAGCAGTTCCTCGACCGCGTTCGCGACGAGGGCCGGGTCGTCGGTGTCTCGGATCCGGGCCAGCTGGCCGGGGTTCTGCAGCAGGGTCAGGGCGCTCAGGGCGATCATGTTGGAAGTGGTCTCGTGACCGGCGAACAGGAGGATGAGGCCGTTCATCGCCACTGCTTCCTGGCTGAGCTCGCCGGTGGCGACGCGCTCGCGGAGCAGGCGGCTGATGATGTCGTCGCCCGGTTCGCGCTCCTTGCGCTCCACCAACTCCAGCAGGTAGCCGAAGAGCGCATTGATGGCTGCCCCTTTTCCCGCTTCCGAGGCGTTCATCTCCTGCAAGGTGTCGCTGTGCTGCTGGAAGAACTCGTGGTCGGAGTAGGGCACCCCGAGCATCAGTGAGATCACCAGGGACGGGATGGGCAGTGCGTAGTCGCGGACGAGGTCTGCGGGTGGTCCCTTGGCGATCATCTGGTCGAGGAAGTCGTCGGCCAGCTGCTGGATGTGCGGACGCATCTGCTCCACGCGTTTGACCGTGAAGTCCTTGGTGAGCATGAGTCGCAGACGCGCGTGCTCGGGGTCATCCATCCGCCCGAAGGTCGGAAGATCGTTCTCGGCGGCTGGAACCGGGGCCGCTCCGGGGAATCCCGGACGCCGGTTGTCCGCGCTGATACGCGGATCGCTCAGAACGGCCCGGATGTCCTCGTACCGGCTCGCCACCCACACCGGGTGGCTGTTCTTCCACAACGCCTGCTGCATGCCCTCCGCCTGGCGCCAGTTCGCGTACTGCGGGGGAGGGTCGAAGGGGCAGCGCGCGGCACGTGTACCGGGGAAAGGGGGGAGGTCGGTTTCGCCGTTCGTGTTGCTCGTGGTGCTCATGGATTCTCCTGTGGGGGGTGGTCCGACGCCGCACACGACGGGCGGCGTCCGCTGAGCTGCCGGTGGCCAAGGTGTCGGCCGGCCGATTCGCCCTGCAATGGGCGACGAGTGGTCGGGTCTGTACGGGGTCGTGGTTCAGGACCGGTGCTGCGTCGTGGTCGCGCAGGTGTCCGTAGGCCTGGATCTTCATCGCGGACCGGTCGGACCGGAAGTGAGTCACCGTGGCGAACGGTTGCTGGGCATGTGGGGCAAGCAGGTTGAGCGCGACGGCCAGGTCCTCCTCGGCGCCGGCGCATCCGCGGGGCCGATGGGCGTTCGGGCCCGCGGATGCGCCGTTGGACGAAGGTGCGGAAGGCCAGGCGGACGGCGGCGGGTGAGGAGGGCCTACACCTCGCGTCCGGACTGTCTCAGAAGCCGTGCGATGCGCTGACGGCACCGCCTGCCGTGTACCGGGTCGTAATTGGCCATGCTTGTTCTCCTTCTCTTTCCGATCCGGTATCTGGGACCTCGGGGTCCCAGGTGGGGCCGGTCGGGCTGGTCCGGGTGAGGACAGAGGACACGCTGTGTACGTGACGGAGCGGAATGCGAGGCAGGCGGAACTGTGGGCGCTACGCCTTGGGAACGGCGGTGTTCGCCGGGGCCGCCGGTTCGGCGGCCGTAGGTGCTGTCGCGGGTACACCGGTGAGGACCTGCCGGCCGGGGAGGAAGGACGCGAGGACGAGAGCGAGGAGGGCGGCTCCGGAGCCGATGACCATGACCACCTTGAAGGCGTTCTCGGAGGGCAGGGCGCTGGTGCCGAAGGTGGTGGTCATCTGGGCGAGGATCACGCCCGCCAGCGCGCTGGAGACAGTGGTTCCGATCGCCCGCATCAGGGTGTTGAGGCTGTTGGCAGCGGCCGTCTCGGACACCGGTACCGCGCTCATGATCAGTGTGGGCAGGGCGCCGTAGGCGAAGCCGACACCGGCGCCGATGATGCAGGAGACCAGCACCAGGTGCCAGACCTCGGACATCAGCACGATGTTCAGCGCGTAGCCGGCGGCGACGATGACGGCACCGATCATCAGCGTCACCTTCGGCCCCCTGGCACTGGAGATGGCTGCCGAGACACCGGCTGCTGCCATCATCACCAGACCCTGCGGCGCCATGACCAGGCCCACGGCCAGCAGTGACTTGCCCAGGCCGTAGCCGGTCGCCGTCGGCAGTTGCATCAGCTGCGGGATGATCAGGGACATCGCGAAAAGGGAGAAGCCGAAGGCCAGGGCGGCGAAGTTGGTGAACAGCACCTGACGGCGCGTGAAGGTGCGCAGATCCACCAACGGCTCGGCGCTGCGCAGCTGGAACCGGCCCCACAGCAGCAGCACGACGACCGCGGCGGTCAGCAGGCCGAGGGTCGTGCCGCTGCCCCAGCCCCAGTCGCCGCCCTTGGAGATCCCCAACAGCAGGCACACCAGGGCGGCCGACAGTCCGATGGCACCGACCAGGTCGAAACGGCCGCCGGTGCGCACCTTCGACTCGGGCACGAGTGTCAGGACGAGCACGGTGACGACGCCGCTCAGGGCGGACGAGACCCAGAAGAGGGTGTGCCAGTCGAAGTTGTCGGCGATGACGGCAGCAGCGGGCAGACCGAGGGCACCACCCACGCCGAGGGAGGCGCTCATCAACGCGGTGGCGGAGCCCAGCCGTTCGGCGGGCAGTTCGTCACGCATGATGCTGATGCCGAGCGGGATCACGCCGGCCGCCAGACCCTGGAGTGCCCGCCCGACGATCAGCGGCATCAGGGAGTCGCTCAACGCGCAGAGGACTGATCCGGCGAACATCACCACCAGGCTGATCAGAAGCATGCGGCGTTTGCCGTACATGTCGCCGAGTCGTCCGACCATGGGGGTGGCGACCGCTGAGGCCAACAGCGTGGCGGTGACGGCCCAGACGGTGTCCGAGGCGGGGGAGTTCAGTAGCTTGGGCAGCTCGGGGACGATAGGTATCACCAGGGTCTGCATCAGCGAGACCACGATCCCGGCGAGCGCCAGCACCGCCACGATGACATTCGGTCTCGGTGGAGCGGACCCCGTGGGGCCGGCGGGACGGGCGGGGGCGTTGGACATCGCGGAACTCTCCGTCTGAGCAGGCACGAGTGGACCGTCCAATTAAATGAACGCGTTTATTTAATGTATCGTGGGGGGTGTATCTGTCAAGCAGCGGCTGCTGAACCGAGGGGGATGAAGCGTGGGTCGAAGTACGGTCGAGTCAACGGCGGTCTGTCCGATGTCCGGCTACGCGTCGCGCCGCGGACCCCTGGCGAACGGGACGGACGATCACATGGGCGCATCGGTGACGCACAACGCGTCGGGCCGGGATGGGACAGCCGACGAGATGGCGCTCGGCCCCTGGCCCTCACAGGTCTGCAGACCCGCCTCCGACCTGCCGTTGCGTAAGCTTCCGTCGCTCGACCTCGCCGACCCGGCCGAGGACCTGCGATGGTCTCTGGGACTGGCCGCCGCAGTCTGCGCGCAGTCCCGGTGCGGTGGTGATCATGGCAGGCAGAATGACTCGGGATGAACTGGTCAGTGTGACGCGGGAGTCCCTCCTGGCTGCGGCGGAGCGGCTGTTCGCCGAACGCGGAGTCCACACGGTCGCCAACAGCCAGATCAGCGAGGCCGCCGGACAGCGCAACAACGCGGCGGTCAGCTACCACTTCGGCACCAAGACCGATGTGATCCGCGCGATCGTCCGCAAACACACCGCGCACATGGAGCAGATCCGCGAACGCGTGGTGGCCGACACCGCCGACTCCACCGACCTGCGGGACTGGGTGGCCTGCATCGTCCGGCCGGTCACCGACCATCTGGATTCCTTGGGAAGTCCCAGCTGGTACGCACGGTTCTGCGCCCAGGTCATGGCTGATCCCTCGCTCCAGGCGATCATGATCGAGGAATCCGCCGCGACCTCCCCCTCGCGGCGGCCATTGGAGGAGGGCCTGATCCGGTGCCTGCCCGATCTGCCCGCCGGGGCGCGCCTCGAACGTGCCGACATGGCACGGCACCTGATCATCCAGATGTCCGTCGAGCGGGAACGTGCCCTCGCCGACCACACCCCCCTCTATCGGCCCACCTGGGACGACACCGCCACCGGACTGATCGACGCGATCGTCGGACTGTGGCAGGCACCGGTCACGCGGGGCGCCTGACACGGCGGACGGCAGGCGCGAGGGTGGGGACAATCATCGGTTCAAGGCTGGATACAGCTGTCACCGCGGTACTGAGCAAGGAGAAACCATGACTCTCGTGCCACCTCCGTTCGACCCCGAACTCGCGGACGCCCTGGAATTGGTCGCAGGACGGATGCCCACGAGCTTCCCCGCGGACGTCCTGCCCGCTATCCGCCAGGGCATGGAAGCCCAGACTCCGACCGCGGAGCAGCTGAGCTGCGGCGGGGTCTTTGACGTGGAGGACCGGACGGTACCGGGTCCCGAGGGCGAGCCCGACATCTCTCTGCTGATCTGCCGCCCCACCGCGTCGGCCGGTCCGCGGCCCGTCATTTACCACATCCACGGCGGTGGCATGATCCTCGGCAACAACAGGGGAGGCATGGACGTCGCTCTTGAATGGGCGAAGGAACTGCTCGCCGTTGTGGTGTCCGTGGAATACCGGCTGGCGCCGGAGTATCCCTATCCGGCACCGGTCGAGGACGTCTACGCCGGTCTGTTGTGGACGGCGGAGCATGCTCAGGTGATCGGCGGCGACCCCGCGCGGATCGTCGTCGCGGGTCCGAGTGCGGGCGGCGGCCTCACTGCGGCGCTGACGCTGCTCCTCAGGGATCGTAAGGGCCCCCAGGTGATCGGCCAGGTCCTGATGTGTCCGATGCTGGACGACCGCAACGACACGCCATCCGCTCTCCAGATGGTCGGCGTCGGTGTGTGGGACCGCGCGACGAACGAGGCCGGATGGACCGCCCTGCTCGGCGAACAGCGCGGTGGCCCGGATGTGCCCGCGTCCGCCGCCCCGGCCCGGGCGGCGGACCTGTCCGGACTGCCTCCCGCCTTCATCGACGTCGGCTCCGCGGAGACGTTCCGAGACGAGGCGGTCGCCTACGCCTCAAGGATCTGGCAGGCCGGGGGAACAGCCGAACTCCACGTGTGGCCGGGCGGTTTCCACGGCTATGACGTTCTTGCTCCGTACGCCGTCCTCTCGCAGACCACTCGGGCCGCTCGCGTTCAATGGCTGCGCAGACTGCTCGGAGAGTGACCATGCTGCTGACGCGGGCGGTGCCGGCTGCGGTTCATGACCGCCGACCGTTCTGGGTTCACCTCGGCCACCGGGGGTGGTTCCTCTTGATCTTCTTCCGCCTATGGAGCTTGCGTCCATGGAGATGGTGGACGGGTTCGACCTGATCCGGGTCGGTGTCGCCTCCCGCCCCAGCCGGCTACCTCCTCACGGACCCTCTCCTCCCGCCCCCCAGCATCCGAGCGCCGAGGGCGCAGCCACCTCCACGGACCAGACGTGCAGACGAACCGCGACACCTCTCCCGCCTACAGGTTGAGTTCGCGCCCACTGACCTCGAACCACACGATCATGTTCGGAAAACGGAAGCCTTCTCACGCAGACAGGCAATTCACGCAGCGGACAACCCGGTCTGGCGCCACAGTGCTCCGGGCCAACTGGACATGCGCCCGTACCACCGATCCTGGTGCCAGCCACGGCAACAAAAGGGAACGGTCCTCATCATGATCACGATGAGGACCGTTCCGTCACTGCTCAGAAGCGCGCAACTTCGGTACTCGCGATACGGACGAGGTGGTTGGCCCGCCCGGCAGTGTCGCGGCTGTGATGACGTTGGCTGAACTCGCTCGGGAACTCGGAGTGGTCTGCCGCGTGGATGGGGTCATCCGAGTTGGCTTGCGCTGATTCAAGTTCTTCCGCGCCGTCGCAGGCTGCGCGGCCGTGTCCGGCGGTGAAGGTCACTCTGGCGTGATGATCAGCTTGCCCCGCTTGGCCGTGCCGTTTTGTTCGAGTTCGGTGAGCGCTTGGATGGCTTGCGAGAGCGGGACGGTGCGAGCGATCGGTAGCCGCAGTGTTCCCTGTCCGGCGGCTCGGGCGACCTCTTCGAGGTCATCGGTGACCGGTCGGGCGATCACGGCGTGGAACGGCCCGGGCAGGACACTCCTTGCGAGGTTCGACGGGCTGGGGCGGATGCTGATGATGCGGCCGCCGGGCTTGAGCATCGTCCGCGCGGCTTTGACGGGGAGCTTGCCGGCAGCATCGAGGACGAGGTCGAACCGTCCTGTGAGCGAGGTGGGGTCGAAGTCGAAGTCGACGACCGGGTCGATATCGAGGTCGCGTGCTTCGTACCTGGCGGTATCGCGGCAGCTACCTGCGACCGTGGCCTGGTGTGCGAGGGCGATCTGCACGGCGGAGCGGCCAACTCCGCCGAGGCAACTGTGAACGAACACGGTCTGTCCCGGCTGCAGCTTTCCCTTCGTGATCAAGGCCTGCAGGGCGGTGATCCCGACCGTCGGGATCGCGGCGGCGTCCTCGAACGAGAGGTTCTCGGGCTTGTTCACGACCCCCTTCGCCTGGGCAACGACCACGTCGGCGAACGCGCCCGCGGACTTGATCGGCGTTCCGCCGAGCACTTCGTCACCGACGTGCAGCCGGGTGACGCGGTCGCCAACTGCCTCGACGATGCCCGCGAAGTCATAACCCATCGCGCGCGGGAAGCGCCGACCCGTCACGTGTCTCATGGCGCCGGCGCGGATCCCGAAGTCCATCGGGTTGGCCGCGGCTGCGTGCACACGGACGAGGACCTCGTCGGCGCCGAGCAGTGCCGGCTCGAAGTCTTCGAGGCGCATTACTTCCGGCCCGCCGTACTGGTGGTACTGGATCCGCTTCATCGTCGTCGTCCCTTCATCGCTTCCATGTGAGGTCCTTCAGGCGCGGTCACAGCGTGACCACGATCTTGCCGTGGACGCGGCGTCCGGCCTGCAGCGTGACGGCTTCGCGGATCTGCTCGATCGGGAAGCTCGCGGCGATGGGCACGGCGATCCCGCCGGCGAGGATCGCGTCGGTTATCCGCTTCACAGCATCCGGCGCCGCGTCGATGCCGCCGGTGGGGCGCACGCCGCCGGCAGGGTTGGGGCCCGCGGCGATCGTCGAGATCCGCTCAGGCGCCACGCCGAGCGCCAGCGCGGTCTCGGCCGTCTCCGTGCCGAACAGGTCGGTTGCTGCGGTCACTCCACCAGAAGCCAGTGCTCGTACCCGATCCGCCAGCCCGGGGCCGTATGCGACGGGCTCGGCACCCAGGCGCCGCAGGAAGTCGAAGGTGCCCTCCGAGGCTGTGCCGATCACGGTCGCACCGGCGAGTTTCGCAAGCTGTACGGCGAACACGCCTACGCCGCCGGCGGCGCCGCCAATCAGGACGGTGTCGCCGGTCCGCAGGCCGATTGCCGCCAGCGCGGCGGCGGCTGTGGCGCCGGCCACCGGAAGAGTGCTCGCCACCTCGTCGCTGATGCCCTCCGGCGTATGCCAGAGCGAATCGGCGGGGGTCCCTACCACCACGAAGTCGGCCACGGCCCGTCCCAACGCGCCCCCGTAGACGCGATCGCCCACGGCAAAGCGCGTGGCGCCGCCGCCGACCTCGTCGATCACGCCGGCGAAGTCGTATCCGAAGCCGGATGGCACGGTGATGCCGAACCGCGCAGCCACCTCGGGCCGCGAGGAGATGGCCCAGTCCATCGGGTTCAGCCCGATGGCAGTCACGCGGACACGGACCTCACCCGGGCCGGCGTGCGGCTCGGGAACCTCTCGCAACTCCAGCATTTCGGGACCTCCGAAGGTTTCGTAGATGACAGCTCGACTCATGGGCGGACTCCTCACAGGACAAGTGATGGCACTTGGTCCCGTCACTTTATACGAGTGACGGGACCAAGTGCCATAGACTGTGTTCATGGCTCGCTGGGAACCGAACGCATCAGAACGACTCGCTCAGGCCGCCCTCGACCTGTTCGCCGAGCGCGGCTACGAGGACACGACCGTGATCGACATCGCGCAGCGCGCAGGGCTGGGGAAAACCACCTTCTTCCGGCACTTCCAGGACAAGCGGGAAGTACTCTTCGGCGGCGGCACGATGGACGCACTGCTCGTCGAGGCGATCGTCACAGCACCGGTAACTGCCGCCCCGC
>Ga0307509_10001818_pt1 | contig 35338 bp, 44 predicted proteins | sample 10_EM_MG_FD_202245 | JGI IMG/M metagenome (GOLD analysis project Ga0307509, IMG submission 202245) | Populus trichocarpa ectomycorrhiza microbial communities from riparian zone in the Pacific Northwest, United States - 10_EM | ecosystem: Host-associated > Plants > Roots > Unclassified | place...
TGTACGGGCCAGGCCGGTGTGCAGGAAAGGAATGAGAACGAACTGGGCGGATAGTTATAAGCCGTGCAAGCATGAGTAAGTCATCTAGCGGGCAATTGTAGGTTCGGTAGGCATGGGAATGTGTCGAGGGATGGTTATAAACTGGGCAGGCTTGGTTAAGTAGTCTAGCGGGCAGTTGTGGGTGAAGAGGCACGGGAATGTGTCTGGTGGACTGTTAGAAGCCAGGGAAGACCGTCGGAGCCCGCGAGCGGACAGCAAGAGTCCGGGGCAGACGGCGAGAGGAGCGGGGCGAACAAGACAGGATGCGGAGAGCTGAGGAAAGAGCCTAGCGAAAGGGCAAGGGGGCGGGGGACGTCCGCCGGATATGGGAGAATACAAGGTGGGAGCTGAGGGACGAGCAAGGGCTGAGGGCGTTGGGAGGAAATAGGGTGAAAAAATGAAGACTGGAAAACGTCCGCCGGATATGCGAGAAGACGGAGGGAATCCGGCGGTGGGGGAGAAACACAGGTGATGTTGAACGGGTTCCGTGTGAGAAACGGATTCAGAGAAAGGCTAGTGACGAAGTTAAAGGAGAGATGGTATCATGGAAGGAAAGCTGGCGGGCCGGCGTGTCTGGGGGGGGGCCGGGACGTGAGAGGTTGCAGTTGAAAGGCGTCCACAGAACCGCAGCATGGGAACGTGGACTTTAGGCGCGAAGGGAGGAAGAGGCTGGGCACTGCAGGGAGTGTTTCTGGGGGGGGTGGGGTCTAAGGCGTCTGGACGCAAAAGGGCCGCGTCCAATGCATCCAAACACTGCCGGTGGCGTCCGGACGCATTGGAGGCGGCCCTTTCACTTCCGGACGGAATGAACCCGGGCGGACACACCCAGAACTCGAGTTTACGTTATAAGCGCCTGGAACGTCCGGCGCACAGGCTGAGCGGGGAGAGATGGGGTGCAAGATGATTTTTTTGCTGATGAACGCAAGCAGTTCTTGCACTATGTGTGTCAATTGGAAGAGTAGGCTCGGTCGACCGTTGGTGATCGGGAAAAGAGACAAATTGAGGAGCACATTGTGGCGCTGGCTCCAGCGTAGACAGAAACAATGATCGAGGTTGCAGTTTTACCCACCGTGGATTGTGCGTCTGGGGTGAGATATCTGGTAGCGAGGATACAAATGTTTTCGGAGTTGAGAATACACGCGGCAAGGAAGGGGGAGAGTTTGTTTGGGTCTTCTATGAGGAAGGTGATGGGGAAAGAGTGGATGACAAACGGCACCTCGTTGGGGGCGAGGTGAAACGGCAACTAGGGGGAGTCACACACGGGCCAGGACTTTTTGGGTTGCGAGGAGTGGGCGTCGAAGTAGGGAGCAAATGCCTCAGCAGGGGTGGAAGGGTCGGTGACGAGCAGGGTGATGGAGCCACGGTAGTTGACCTTGGTCGTGACCACGAGGGGGAAAGTACAGTTTGCATCTCTAAGGACACAGGCGGGCGATGTCGGGCATGGTAGCAGCGATCAGGAAAGGCTATGGGTGGCAAGAGGGGGAGGAAAAGCGAGGGTAGAACCTGCTTTCGGCCATGGGAAGCCACTTCGGTGCCAGGGGAATAGGGGCGACATTGCTAGCTGACCCGACTTTGGCGGCCGTGAGGGAGCTCTTATTTATCTTACCCTTCAGAGCGTCTGCAGAAGCGGCTTGGGCATACGAGAGTTGGGGCTTGTTGTAGTCAGGGGCGAGATGACCCCACACAAAGCTGGTGGGGTCGGGGTATCTTCCTTTGCGGAAAGTGTTGGCCTCTGATGAATCACCGAATTTGGGTTCGTAGGCTTGAGGGTCTCCATCGCAGGGGCAGGAGTCAGGGTCATACCGGGGTATGTCCGGGTCAAAGGATGAGCAACTCATCTCCTGAGGGGGGGGGGGGGGGCACAGGTCCTGGCCTTGACTGGCACTGGTAGGGGCGTTAGGCGTGGGGTAACACTCGGCGGAGGAACAGGAGGCCGTGTGGGGGCGGGCGCCTGAGGAGGGGCGGTAGGTAACACACTTTTATGACAGGTCACGTAGGGACGCGTTGATAGGGTTAAGGGTGGTTCCCAATGGCGGAAAGGTGGGGAGGGTAGCAACTACGGCCTGGATATTACCTAGTTGAGTTGTTATGGGGTCGAGTTGACCTGTCATATACGCAAGGACGTTGAGTGCAGAGCAGGAAAGGGGGACGAGTATCGTTTCACTGTCAGAAGGTTCGGAGAGCTGATGGTTGTCGAGTATTGGGAGTTGAATTGAGGTGAAGTTAAGTCTCTGCCTTGTTTCGGGGACAAATTCAGGTATAGACTGGTGGGATTCCCTGAGGGCTGGTGTTGCGGACTGTCTTGAGAGGGCCCTTGATGGAGCACCCGAGGAGGTGAGGGGGGGTAGGTCTTCCATCGTGAACACCGGGGATCAGGGAGGTGAAGCCTGAAGGGTAGGAGAATGTAGGGGGTGAGGGGGGATCGTGTACTGAATGAGGTTGAGTTGTGATTTCAATGACTGGAGGTGTAGAGGGCGCGGAGCGTGACCGGAAATAGGGGGATTTGTTTTATCTTGTTTCTTTTTTATATAATGTATTCGGTGTTAAGTACAAGCAACCGCATGTAGCGCTAGCAATGGCGAAAACAAAACTATAAAACAATCCAACAGCGCACTTCACCTCGTCATAGGACAAACAAAAACCCCACGCCCGAATGCAAGCAATCAAACAAGAAAATTCCCGCTGTACCCCCAATACCCTATGGTATGAGCCTGACTACACACCAGCCACCAGCCTAAACTAAAGCGGAGGAAAGCATAGGAGAGCTAATCAAGAAAGAAAACCAACACAAGAAATATACAGGGGCAAGGAAACCCTTCAGCAGGCTCCCCAAAACAAAAGAAGAGATTCTTATGGGCCCAAGTCGTGACGGAGCGGAAGGATAAAACTACAGTAGCTTCATGCCTGCGGAACTTTCCCGAACCTATCGGCTTAGGGGCAACGTGTGATATGGGCGGGCAGCCTGGGAATCTGCGCGCGACAGACTTTAGAAACATCCAAGGAGGTAGTGCTATACCATGGAATACCGTAACGATCATGAGTTGCAAGTGTAGAGTAAATCGGCTAGAGGGTGAAGAGGGTGAGGGGGGCCACCCAGTGAGGGGAGCTACTCAGTAGAGGGGATGCCAGCCACAGCGGATAGTCCTTGGGCTGATCGAAAGATATTACCGCTTCCCTCATGTGGTCCCTTGTTAGAGGAGACAGAGTATCACTACTGGAAGAGATCCCAGAGGAAGGAGGAGGGCTCAAGGAGAGGGGAGGAGGAGGGGGCAGTAAGGTACAAGCTCGGTTGTAGCAGGACGGCGGAAGGGGATCTAACGCGTGGGAAGAGGGAGGAGGAGAGATAGCCAAAGACCAAGAAGTACGAACACGGGGGACAGAGACCAGGTCATGATTTTCGAAGGGCGACCGTACCGACCGCGCAACTCAAGAGAGAGAGCAATACCAGAGAGAAGAGGCACCAGGGCAACTACTTCACCAATAGCCCGAAACTAGGGACCGTCTAGTGAGGATGGGAGGAGGGTTGCCGACCGTGCAAATCGCTAAGGGAGATGGGTCGCGATATGCTGGGTAAGGGGGAGAATCATCCACGCAAGCGTTTTTAAACAAAGACAGAATCAAGAACCCCCTCGGAGGGGAGGCCAAAGACCCCAGCGAGAGGCAAGAGAGAGACAGGTGAATGTCAGTCCTAGGCAGAAGCCATCAAAGGAGAACAGAGGTGGCAGACACTCTCACGATGATTTCTCATGGTGTTGAGATTTCAATCGCTGGAGGTTGCGCAGACGAGAAAGATGGAAAGGAAATAGGCGTTTATTTCTTTTTATTTCTTTTATCATATATTCGTTGTTAAGGTAGAAGAAATCGCCTGGAGCCGAACCAATGGCGAAAACAAAACTCAAAATGCAAAACGAACTAACAACCGAAACATCCAGGACATCGAATCTTCAACTGGTGTCTGTACCAGTCCCAGGCCCACATACGGGCACAAAATTACACCAAATAAAGTGAAGGAAACCCTCCTGCAACCTGTGGAAAGCAAAAGAAAAAACCCTTATAACGCGCACACAAAGCCTAGACCTCCTGTGACTTTTACAAATTGACTATGCTTGAGTAGCGGATAACGGCGGCGATAGGATGGCGAGTGACCGGAGGTGAAATGAAAACAATAAACGCCGAGGCAAAGAGCAAAACTAAACGATTGTACACAAGCGGGAAAAGGTTTCTCTTCAACAACACACTCTCTCTCGACACACGATGCGCAACTAACTAACATAACCCACGGTGAACACAGAAGTATATAGAACAAGAAATAACAATATCTTCCATCCACCCACCGAGTCCAATCCTCCTATTGATCGTCACAGTCATCCACGCTCGTCCACATATGCCCCCGCTTGCATACCGCCCTCCAGACCTTCCACGCTCGTTCCCCCTTTTTCCTTTCGTAAAACAATCATGCTAACAAAGGAAAGAACAAAAAAAGGTCTTCCAGCATCCATAGCCTATTCGAATTCGAGTCGTTCTCACCGCATGCCAGTGCGTCCCCGCAGGTTTGTGGAAAGCACCCTGTGCTGATGCAGAGTTTGCTGGACAAGATCTGTTTCCGGGTGTTCACTTGCCTTCCCATGGATGTGTTGATCCAACGCGCATGTCAGATAGTTCTTTGTCTGAACGATATCGAGGTGGGATAGGTGCGGGGCCGCCGGACTGATATGCGGCCGTAGTTAATATGGTGAGCAGCAATTGACCATTTCCAACAATGTCGACATAAAATAACCAAAGGAAACTACATTATAGGAGCGGGAAGAAACTGACTCAGCAGAGGACGGGCGTGAGAACATTCCCGGGGGGAAGGGAGTGGCTGTTGACCTCATGAACTGGGAGAGAGCCCCCAGGAGGGGGCGGATGACCAGACTGGGGCGTTGGGGCCCATGTCCAGGACCCCCAGAAGGTGGCGGGTCCTGGCTCGCTGCTTAGCGGGACAGTGGAGAATGGCATGCGCGAAGGGCTCGGGGGCTTCTTTGCATCTGGGCCAGGGAGGTGGGGAATCATTGTCCCAGGAGGGGTGGGCGCGGAGGTAGCTCTTCCCAGACCTTATCTGTTGGAGGCGACACGCGTCGAACTTGTCAAGGCCCATGAAAGGGTGGGGTTTCAGCCAGGGCCGGGAGGGGTACCGGGACGGGTCAGGTGTGGCCTCCTCTGATTCTTTTATAAGGAGGTTCTTAGAGAGGAGCTTGAGCTGGGGGTAGGACCGGCCCGGTGGGGGGTCCAGGAAGGACTCCGAGAGGAGGTGCTGGGAGGTGACAGGAAGGGGTGAGTGGCCGTCTGGGGCTAATAGGAAAAACATAAAGAGTGGAAGGGCATCCAGAGTGAGGTGGGTTCTGTTCTTTGAGAGCGGCCTAGGCTGAAGCCGTGGTAACGAGAGGTGGCTTCGCGCGTTCCACCTGGAGAGGTCCCTGAGGTCCAGAGGCGGCCGATGTAAGGACAGTATCTGAACTGACAGTGAGGGACGGGCAGAAGCTGGGTTTATCTCCGTGGGGGGGGCACAGGACCCTCAGGGACACCAGATGGTGCGTGTATGAGAGGAGGAGGTCAAGTGGAGGCAGGCAGGCTTCAACAGCCAAGACGTCAGACGGGGTGGAGGAGGAACAGTTGGTAGTCCATCTCTGGGTTTGGTCCCAGAATGCGGAGAGCTTTCTCATCATGTGGACAGTGGGCTTGAAGGTGTCCTCGCCGTAGCTGAGGATCGGAAAAAGGAGAGAGGATGCCAATTGGGCTCACAGGAACGGGGGGAGACCCATCCATGGAGGGGAGAGCCTATGGATGGCCATAAAAGCAGCCTGGGCATTGGCCAGTTGCTTGACAAAGTGGGGGGTTGTGGACATTGAGGGAGTGAACCAGTAGCCAAGCCATCGTACCTCGCCTTGAGGTGGAAGATTAACCCATGTAAGTAGATTGGAGGTCGAGATACAGGGCCCCTGTCCCTGTTGGTGGGCCAGTCGATCAGTTCGGTTATGGAGACCGAAAAGCTGAGACCCTGTAACGGGGGCACTCAGTCGGAAGACAGATCCTAAGATTGCGACGACACCGAAGACTCAAAGTAGAAGTAAGGATTGGAATAAAGATAAAAATAATTCAGAGTAGAATCAAGTGGTAAAACTTAATATCGTTAAGTCTGAAAGTTTCATACAATAAATTCTCTCGAGGATTGTTGGTTATCAGAATAGGGTGTCTCTCGCTTTTAGTTAAGTAGAATAATGTAAAGGCAGAGGACACCTGTCAACCATGCTGACCTTTCGCGAGCACCCTGCACAGCTCAGGGCTATCCAACTCACCCGCCTCGTGTGAGTTAACACTCGGAGGCAGTCAGACCGCTTGGATATTAACTATCTACACAAATAGGAAGTGCTTCCCGTGATGTGACTCCAACAACATCTGTATGAGTGAAAACTCTTTCCTATCGGTAGCATATCAGTGGCTGACCGACATGCCCACCGTAGAGATAATATCCATTGGGACTCACTGGCCCACCGGTGGTTGCGTCTATACAAGCTATCCAGCCCATCGGCAAATCTACTTGGCTATACTAAGCTTCTAAACCTGACTGCATGCTTCCACGATAAGAAATCTCCTGCTGCTTGACTGCATGGGCGCTACGCACAGTCAAGCATGGGGGACCCTCTTAAATCGTGACAAGACTCACACCTCTAGTGTCCACTAATACCCCATGGTAATGCTACAGTTCACAGGGTAGCCTGGGACTGGGGTTGGGGTGGTTGTCCGGCAAGCCTTGCAGCTTCCCCTGTGAGCCCCAAGCCCTCTACCGTTAACCATACAACTACCCAGCGGTCAAGGTATGCCCGTAGGCGGTTCCCAGGTGTTATCCTGGTGGCGCCCCAGGAGGCAGTCACCCTGTCTCTTTTTTCTTTTTTTATATCATATATTGGTTCTTAAGGTAGAAGAAATCGCATGCATCGCTAGCTCTGGCGAAAACAAAACACAAAAGCCCAAATGAACTAACAAAGGAAATATCTGGCACCAAGCACTTCATCGGGGGTCCGTACCAGTCCCAGGCCCGCATATGCGCGCGAAATTAAAACAAGTAACATAAAGGAAACCCTCCTTATACTAGCGGAAGAAATTTAAACCAAACAACATAAACCTAGCTTTCCTGTGACGACATAAAGTACCCAAAGGAAACTACATTAGATGAAAGGGAAGAAACCGAACTGGAGGCAGAGGTCGGGCGGGAAAACATGCCCGGTGGAAAGGCAGTGGCGGTAGAGCTCACTTAGCGGGCGAGGGCCCCCAATAGCGAGGCTGATGACTAGATTGGGCCACAGGGTCTATGTCAGTGACCCCCTGAAGGTGGCGGGTCCTGGGTGGCTCCTTCACGGGGCAGTGAAGGATGGCGTGCTGGAAGTCCTCAGGGGCCTCTCCGCAACTGGGGCAGGTGGTTGGGGCGTCATCGCTCCAAGAGGGGTGGGCGTGGAGGTAGCTCTTGCCAGACCTCATCGGATGCAGGCGGCCCGTGGTAAATATGTTGAGACCCATAAACGGATGGGGCTTGAGCGAGGGACGGTATGGGTACATGGCCGCATCCGGGGCGGCATCCTCCCATTCTTTGATAAGGAGACTCCTGCAAAGGAGTTTGAGCTGGGGGTAGGCGCGGCCTGGAGGGGGCAGGCTAGGTTTCGCAGAGTAAGTGTTGTGAAGTTACTGGTAGTGGATCAAGGCCTCCAGGCCCCAGCATAAAAAGCAGTTGGTGCGGGAGGGCATCCAAAGGGAGGTGGGCCCTGTTCTTTGTGGGCGGTCTTGGCTGGAACCAGGCGAGGGGCAGGCGGCTGCGCGCGTTTTTCGCCGAGCGCGCCCTGTGGTCCAGGGAGTGACGGTGCAGGGAGGGTTTTTGGATCGAGGAGGGGAGGCCGGCCGTAGCCGGGTTTATCTCCGGGGGCGTGCAGAGTACCCTGAGAGATGCCGGTCGGCCCTTATATGACAGGAGGAGGTTGAGCGGCGGGAGGCAGGCCTCGATGGCCAATATGTCAATGGGGGTGCTGGTGAAGCAGTTGGTAGACCACCTCTGGACCTTGAGCCAGACAGCGGCGAGCTCCCTTGTCATGTGGACAGTGGGCGTAAAAACATCCGTACCGTAGCTGAGTATGGGGAAAAGGAGCCAGGAGGCCACCCGATGGCAGAGAAATGGAGGGAGGCCCAGCCCCGGGGGGGAGAGCCTTTTGACAGCCACGAAGGCGGCTTGGGCCTTGGCCAGTCATTTGGTAGGGTGCATCGTGGTGCAGATCGATGGGGTCAACCAGTAGCCCAGCCAGCGGACCTCGTCCTTGGGTTTGAAAATTGAGCCATCGAGGTGGATCGGAGCATGGGGGATCGGGCCTCTGTCCCAGTTCGTGCTCCAGGGGATTAGCTGCATCTTGGGGATTGAGAAACTGACGCCCAGTCGGGCCCCTTTGGCCTTCAGAGTGGCGTACTGCCTTTGTAAGATCAGGATGTTCCGCCAGTAGGACGGTGAAGATGCCGTGAGTCCGAAGTCGTCAACGTAGGAGAGGGTGACCCCCAAGGGGATTTCCGAGTGTAGGCCGGACACGTAGATAACGAACAGTAGTGGGGAGACGGGGAAGCCTCAGGGGTGCCCACAGAAACGGGGGCAAAGATCATCGGGGACCCTTGGTAGAGGAGGGGGCACGTCCTACCGGACAGAAAGGACCTAGTCCAAGCCACAAGGTACGGGTTTACCCCTTTGGCTTTCTGCATGCCAGAGAGGGTGGAAGGGTTGACGTTGTCGAAACCCCCCTTTATGTGCAGGAAATGCGTAGACACCTTTTTGCCGGCCGTCTGGAGGGTCTTGACTTCGTGGGTCAGGGTGGTGGTGGCGTCCGATGCCGAGAGGCCCGCCAGTGATCCGCATTGATGTGGGTTTACAAGGCCTGAAACACGGGCCATGCATGAGAGTCTTGAGTTGATGATCCTTTCCAGGATCTTCGACAAGGTCTGGAGTAGTACTATGACCGGGAAGGAGGAGGGTGAGTCGTAGGATGGCTTCCCTGGCTTATCAAGGACAATGCCGTCTGCCTTTTTGAGGGTGAGGGGGTGGGACCCATAGGCCACCAGAGAGGAGAGCAGGTCGAGGATGATGCGAGGAGTCACCCGGTGGACTCTCTTCCACACCGAGTTGGGGGTCATGTCCGGCCCGGGGGCCGACGAAGGGCCAGAGCGGGCCAGAGCTCTGCTGATCTCCTCCGCCTGAAGCTCGTGGCAATCGGCCAATGGGAGTAGGACGGTGTCTCCAGTGTTGGCAGGCTCGCCGGGGAAGAAGTGATCCAGGAGCGCCTTGTTGAGCTGGCGAGGGGTGGATGCTCCCAGAGGTTAGCGGAAGTGGGGAGGCGGGCGTCCAACAGGGAACCTTTTCGCCGTCCAAACAGATTGTGGGGTTGCAGTGTCTAGGAAGGAGGACCAGTGATCCCGTTTTGCCTTTTTGATGGCCTTGAAGTAAGCGGAGCTGGCAGACCTTGCGGGGGCCAGGAGGGCGGCGTCCCAGCGGTCTTGCTTTGAGGAACGGAGTGCAGAGTTGTAGGCTTTCCTAAGTAGTCACAGTAGCTCTGACCACCAGGGTTTTAACTGGTATGTGACCCTTTTGAGAGGGGTATGCATCGCGAACTGGGCCGTCACCCTGTCCAGATTGGTTCTAAACCAAATATCCAGGGAGCGGGTCGTGGGGAGCTGGGGGAGTAGGGCTATGGTGGTAGCTTTCAGCGACGATTCAAGGGCTGGCTAGTCAGTCAGGGCCCAATTCGGAGACGGGGGAGGGGCTCAAAAGAGGGGAGCCTCAAACCGGAGGAGGATCGGAATGTGGTCGGAGCCCGTCGAGAGGAGGGGGGCTGACCATTGAGAGAAGTACGGGGCAAGGAGGGGGCAGGCAAAGGCCAGGTCGAGGACACCAGGGCGCCCAACGAGTGACATGGAAAAACGAATGAAGACTCCTGGAGTGTTAAGTAGGAAGAAGCCCAGCTCTGTCGCGCTGTTGAAGTACGGGGCCGAGGTAGCAATCTCGTCTTCCTTAAGCACCGTGAAGGGGTCCGACGTGTGGTGGTGGATGTTCAGGTCGCCAAGAGTGAGTGTAGGGGTATCGGGCTCCGGGAATACGATATGCGCGGGAACCAAGCCCCTATTGTTAAGGCGACCCTTGGTGCTGTACGAGTTGATAATCGAAAACTTACTCATGGAGGGATTAAAAAAGCCATTAGGGGTGAAGAGGTCAAGGGCCATAACATCGCCCCTGCCCAAGAAACGGGGAAGGAGGGAAATAGTCGACAAAAAGGAACTATAAGCGTAAAAGGCAACTCAGGGCTGGCAGCCACCGGTAGTGGGGGGGGACAATGCAGAAAACCACCTAAACGAGAGTTGCTTGCCCCTATAAACCGGGGGGTCTTGCAGGGCAACTATGGAAGGAGGGTGGGCCAGTTGGGAAAACGACCCGAAGAGAGAAGGAAACACATCCCAGCTCCCTAGGCAGTTGTGTTGAACGAGTGTGAAGGGTTTCGGAGGGGGAGGGGGGACCTGCTCACCACCCCAAGATGTAAGGTCGGGCTGGATTAGCGGGCCAGACACGACGGTGCTCTGCTCATCGGAGATGGGCTAGGTTGCTCCGGGGGAGGGGGCGCACCTGAGCCTTGGGCGGGCCTCACTGAGGGAGGAAGTATCGTCGTCCTTCTGGCCCTTGGAGTAGCCATCTCGAACGCAGACTGGAGAGAGCAGGTCGGTGAAGGGGCGGGTAAGGGGTCCTCATTGTCAGTGGCGGTGTCCATCTCGTCGCCAGGGGGTGGCGGGGATGGGACCTCTGGTGAAGCAGTGGAACGGCAGAGACTGGGCGGTGGCGGACGGCTTTCGCAATCCCTATGTACAGCAGTGTCGTTGCCTGCGCAGTTGACGCAGCGGGAGGGTAAGGAAGAGCAACAGCGATGAGTAGCCTTAAGGTTGCAACCTCCAGGGCAGGTGCGGTTGGGACAGCGGTGGGAGGCACGGGTGTGGTTGAGGGAGCAGATGGGGCAGATCGGGTCGGCGGATGGGCACCTGGGGGCAACATGGCCGAAGCCCCAGCAGTTCCTACACTGCGTATACGTATTGGAGGAGTAGGCCCGCTCGATTGGACGCGATGGGGAGAAAGGTCTGATGGAGAAGCCCATGGTCTGCACGTCCCTGGGATGCACAGAGACAATGACTGAGGTGGCGGTCTTGCCCCCTCTTGCGCGAGCGTCTGGGTTGAGGAATCTGGCAGCCAGGATGCCGACGTTCTTGGAGTTAAGGATAGACTTCACGAGACGCGGGAAGAGTTCGTCAGGGTCCTCTGGGATAAAAGCGATAGGGAGGGAGTGGATGGTGAGCTGGATTTGGTTGGAGGTGAGGTGGAAGGGCGGCCAGGGAGCGTCTCCCACAGGGAATGACTTATTTGGCTGGGAGGAAAGGGCATCAAAGTAGGGGGTGAACGCGGCGGCGGGGGTGGCAGGGTGGGTGACGACTAGGGTGACGGAGCCACGATCATTGACCTTGGTCGTGACTGCGAGGGGGAGAATACAGTTCGCATCCCTAAGGACACGAGCGGCGATATCAGGAAAGGTGGCAGCGATCAGAGAGGCTTGCCGGTGCTCAAAGGGGGAGCAATGGGGAGCATAGAATCTTCTCTCGGCGGTGGGGAGCGACTTTGGTACCTGGAAGGCAGGGACGGCGTTGCTGGCTGACGCGACTTTGGTGGCTGTGAGAGAGCTCTTATTCTTCTTACCCTTCTGGGCGGCAGGAGAGGCAGCCTGGGCGTACGATAGTTGGGGCTTGGGGCAGTTGGGGGTGAAATGGCCCGAGATGAAAGTGGTAGGGTCGGAGTACTTCCCCTCACGAAATGCGTTTGCTTCCCACGAATCAGGAAACTTCTCCGCGTACGCTTGCGGGTTGCCGTAAAAGGCCCGGGTATCGGGGTCGTACCGGGGAATGTCCGGGTCGAAGGGCGATGGGGTGCACTTGGTTGGGGGGGGCGCACCGGCTTTTGGCCTGACTTGAGCCGGTGGGGGCGCGGGGCGTGTGCTAGCACGAGTCGGGAGAACAGGAGGCGGAGCTGACGCTGGCGCCTGAGAAGGGGGGGCGGCAGACACCCTTTGTGACATGTCACATAGGGACGCGTGGATAGGAGAGATGGCCCCTTCCAGTGCCGGGAAGGTGCGGAGCGTTGCAACCACGGCTTGCATGTTGCCTAGTTGGGTTGTTATGGTGTCCAGCTGACGCGTCATGGACGCGTGGGCGTTGAGGGCGGAGCAGCAGAGGGGGAGGAGGAGTGCTTCCGGGTCAGAAAGCTCAGAAATCTGGCCGTCGTGGGGGATGGGAAGTTGAGTAGAACTAAAGTGAAGTCGGTGACGTGTCTCGCGAACGAAATCACGAATGTAGAGGTGGGTTTCGCTGAGGTCAGGCATGGAGGACTGGCAAGTGGGGGCCCTGGAGGGAGCAGCTGTGAGAGGAAGAGGAGGTAGGTCATCCATGGTCACGATAGGGGATCAGGGACGCGAAGCATGAAAGGCAGGAGAAGATAGGGGCCAAGGGGGGATCGTGCACTGAACGACGTGGAGTTGTAATTTCAATGACTGGAGGTGTAGAGGGGGCGGAGTGTGAGGAGGCAGTCACTCTCACACCCCTTATATATCCTGCGACCAGCTTCTGGTCGGTTGGACCGCCACAACTCATCCGGTGTTGTGGGAGCGTCCCTATGAATCTCACTTTACCAGGAAGCACACAACTTCACAGCCGTACCGTGCTGTCGCGCTGTACCCACGCTGGGGCCGCAGGGGCGTGTTAGGAATATCCCCTAAAGGTTATAGGAGGTTCGGATCACTCCTGCTCTGTCAATAGCCCGTTTCGTGTGCTACGAAGCGGCCCTTTGAACATCCAAGAGCCCCACTATAGTGGGATAACTTCCCCTTAAGTTCGCAGATGACTTTGTTGGTGAAGGTAGGGTAACTGGGGTACCTCAGTAGGGTAATTGGGTCCCTAAGGTAGGGTGATCATGTTCCCAAGGTAGGGTAACTTGACTCTGTTATGCCTTTATTCCCATTGGGAGTCCGCACAACCACAAATAATGTTACCCCGGCGACCCGGGCAATGTTTAGTATGTTTCCTTAACTTTACGCAAACATGTTCTCTGAAGGTTACCCTGCCTACCAGGGTAACTTTGGCCTACCTAGGTTACCCATGTCTAACCTGATGTTACCAACTCACTTTGTCGACACTTGTACCAACTTATGTCTACCGTTAGTATACTAAGTATACTGGTCTATCCTCAATCTGGTTACCTCTTGGTATAGCATATGGGCTTGAGTTTAGTCCACTTTAGCTACCTATCTATAGGGTGGTTACACACCCAGTCTGGCCCCTTTGGCTTTTAGCGTTGCGTATTGTTTCTCTACAATCTGGATGTTAGGGCGCTTGGACGGGGATACCGCCGCCAGCCCGAAGTCCTCGAAGTAGGAAAGCGTAAGACCCTGCGGGATCACACAGTCTAGGCGGGAAACCAAGATGACGTACAGGAATGGGGAGACGGGAGACCCATGGGGAGTGCTGACGGCAACGGGGGCGAACATCCTGGGGGACCCCTGGTACAGGAGGCGGCATGACCTCCCAGTTAGAAAGGACCTTGTCCAGGACACCAGATATGGGTTGAGCCCCTTGGCTTTGAGCATGCCGCAGAGGACGTTGGGGTTAAGGTTGTCGAAGCCCTCCTTGATGTCTAGGAAAAGTGTGGAAACCTTTTGGCCAGCCATCTGGAGGGTTCTGACCTTGTGGGTTAGTGTGGTGGTGGCATCCGGGGCATAGGGACTTGCCAACGACACACACTGATGAGTGTTCAGAAGGCCAGTAACCAGGGCCACTCAGGAGACTCTGGAATTCCTAAACCTTTTCAGGATTTTTGAGAACGTTGGTAGCAGGACAATGACGCAGAATGAGGAGGGAAAGTCGTAGGTGGCCTTGCCCGGCTTGTCAAGCACAATGCCATCGGCGCTCTCTTTGGCGGGGGGGTGGAACCCGAAGGCCATCAGAATAGCAAGTAGGCCTTGGATGAGGTGAGGAGCCACGTGGTGTATCATTTTCCACAATGAATTCGGAGTCATGTCAGGCTCAGGGGCTGAGGGGAGTGATGATCGGGCGAGTGGTGTGCTAACCGCGTCAGTCGCCAACAAAGGGCAGTCACTGAACTGACGCAGGATGGTGTCAAAGGACTTGGGGGCTCAGCCGAGGAAGAAGTGTTCCAGGAGTGCTGTATTGAGCTCAAGTGGGGTTGAGGTCCCAGGGAGTTCAGGGAAACGAGGAGGGGTGCGGCCGACGGCAAAACCACTTCGCCGTCCACACCGTTTGCGGGGTTGCGGAGGCCTGGAAGGAGGACCAGTAGTCCCTCTTGGCTTTCTTGATGCCGTTAAAGTAACTAGACCTGGCTGCCCTTGCGGAGGACAGGAGAGCAGCATCGCATCAGTCCCTCTTGGAGGACTTGAGGGGGGAGTTGTACCTGTTTCTGAGTGCCAACTGTAGTTCTGACGACCAGGGCTTGGATCGGTATGTGACCATTTTCACCGGTGTGTGGAGAGCAAGTTGGGCCGTCACCTTTTCCAAGATGGTCTTAAACCACGTGTTGAGCGATCGGGATGTGGGTAGGGAGGGAGCTTGGCTGATGGTAGTGGCTTGCAGAGAGGCTTCTAGGGCGGGCCAATCGGTCGAGGCGCAGTTAGGGGGTGGAGGGGGGGCTGAAAAGGGGGGCTTCGAAGCAAAGGAGGATGGGTATGTGGTCGGAACCAGTCAAGGGGAGGGGATTAGCCCAGTCAGAGAAGTAGGGTGCCAGGAGGGGGCACGCAAGGCTAGCTCGAGTAGGCCAGGAGGTCCCACGAGTGACATGGAAAAACGAGTCATGACACGTGGGGTGTTGCCGAGTGAGAAGCTGAATTCAGTTGCCCTGTCGGAATACAGGGCCGAGGTGGGTATCTCGTCCTCCTTGAACACTCGGAGGGGGTCTGCCGTTGGGTAGTGGATATTGAGGTTCCTGAAGGTGAGGGTGGCGAGGGGCATCGAGGGGAAGATAATTTCCGGTGGGATTGAGCGAGTATTATTGGAGCGGCCATTGGTACTGTAGGAGTTTGTTGTCGTGAAGGCCGTGGTCGTAGGGTTAAAAAATCTATCAGGAGTAAAGAGGTATAGTGCCATGACATCCCCCCTTCTGGAGAAACAGCGCAGGAGGGATACAGATGAAACAAAGGAACTATAAACATAAAAGGCAACGCGGGGCTTTCAGCCGCCGTCGCTAGGAGGAAAAAAAGAAATAAAGAGACCACAAGACGGAACTTTGCCCCTGTAGAATGGGGGGTCTTGCAGGGCCACGATACAGAGGGGGTGGGCCAGTGGTGAAAAGGACCCAAAAGGTGAGAGAAACACATCCCAGCTCCCGAGGCAGTTGTGTTGAATCAGTGTGAAGAGTTTCGGAGGGAGAGGGGAGACCTGCTCAGAGCCACAAAGCGTTTGGTTGTGCAACATTATCGTGCCAGGCCCGAGGGGGTACTATTCATTGGGGATGGGCTGGGGTGCTCCCCGGACGGCCACGATCCAGAGCCCCGGATGGGCCCCACTGTGGCCGGAAGAATGGTCATGCGCTTGGCTCTTGGAGTAGCTATCTTCAGCACCGACTGGACTGAGTGGGTGGGGGTAGGGGGGGGGGAGAGGTCCTGATGGTCGGCGGCGGTGTCCATCGCGTCCCCAGCAGGTGGCGGAGGAAGGACCTCGGCGGCAGTGGTTGAATGTCTAAGAGCGGGCGGTGCCAGACGCCTTTCGCAATCCTTATGTACGGCAGTGTGTTCACAGCCACCGTAGACGCAACGGGCTGGCGTGGAAGAACAACAGGTAGGTGTAGCCTTAAGGTTGCCACCTCTAGGGCAGGTGGGGTTGGGGTACGGATGGTTGGTACGGGTGTGGTTGAGGGAGCAGATGGGGCAGACTGGGTCAGGGGAGGGGCATCTAGAGGCGAGGTGGCCAAACGGCTAGCAGTTCGTATAATGCGTGTACCTGATGAAAGAGTAGGCGCGTAAGACAGTGGGCGATGGGGAGCAGAGTCTCATCGCGAAACTCATCGTAGGGAAGTCCCCGGGGTGGACAGAAAGGATGACGGACATAGCGGTCTTACCCTCACAGGACTGCGCAATCGGATTGAGATATCTGGCTGCGACGATGTGTCGGTTCTTGGAGTTATGGATCGATTCCGTGAGGCACGGAAGGAGATCCTCGGGGTCCTCGGGGTCCTCGGGAAGGAAGGCGATTGGGAGCGAGTGGATGGCGAGTTTAAGCTCCTTGGGTGCGAGGCGCAAGGGCAGCCTGGGGAAGTTCCCCACCCGGAAGGACTTGTTGAGTTGGGAAAAGAGCGCGTCGAAATAGGCAGCGAAGGTCGCAGCAGGGGTGGCAGGGTTGGTGACAATGAGGGCGACAAAATTGCGATTGTTGACCTTGGTCGTGACCGCGATGGGCAGTGCGCAGTTTGCATCCCGGAAGACGTGGGCAGCTATGTCAGGGAAGCTAGCAGCTATCAGGGAGGCTTGCTAGTGCTCAGAGTGGGAGGAACGGGTAGTGTAGAATCTTCTTTCAGCCGTAGGTAGTGATCTCAGTGCCTGGATGGTAGGGAAGACGCAACTGGCTGCAGCGACTTTTGAGCTTCTGAGATTGCTCTATTCTTCTTAGCGCAAGGAAATAGGGGTTTTGTTTTTTTCTTTTTTTCTTTTTTTCGATATAATATGTTCGTTGTTAAGGTACAAGAAATCGCATGGAGCACTAGCTAGGGCAAAAACAAAACCCAAAAGCCAAAATGAGCTAACAAAGGAAAAGTCCATCACCGAACAACTTTAAAGAGGGGTCCGTGCCGGTCTCTGGCACACATACCAGCACGCAAATGTAACAAGTAAAATGCAGGAAACCCTTCTAACAACCAGCGGAAACAACAGGCAACCTCAGGAACTCAAAAAATAAACCTAGCTCTCCTCAGATGAGATAAAACAACCAAAGGAAACCACATTAGATGATTGGGACGAAGCAGATCTACCGGAGAAAGTAGGGCGGGAGAACAAGCCTCGAGGTAAGGCGGTCTGAGTTCATCTTATGAAGCGGGAGAGGGGGCCAAGTAGGGCAGCTGAGGATCAGGCGGGGGCATGGGGGCCTAGGGGACAGACCGCCTGAAGGTGGCGGACCCAGGCAGGCTCCCTTGCTTGACAGGAAAGGATTGCGTGCTCGAAGGTCGCGGGGGACTAATTGCACCTGGGGCAGCTGGTGGGGTCGGCGTTATCCCAAGTGCAGTGGGTGCGGAGATAGCTCTTGCCCGACCTCATCACGTGATGTCGGCCCGCGTAAAACCTTTTGAGGCCCATGAAGGGGTGAGGCTTGAGAGAGGGGCGGTAGGGGTCCCTGGCCGAGTCGGGGGCCATGGCTAGCCATTCCGTCATAAGGAGGTCGCGGCACTTCCGCTTAAGGTGTGGGTAGCAGCGTCCCTGCAGGGGTGCCGGATAGAGCTCAGTAAGTAAGTGCTGAGAAGTGACCGGTAGGGGGGCTAGCCTGTCGAGGTGGAGCAGAAACCGTAGTGAGTGGGGGAGGGTGTACAGAGGGAGGTGCGTCCAGTGCTTTGAGGGGGGTCAGGGCTGAGTCCATGGGAGCGGCAGTCGGATCCCTGCGTTCTTGGCCAGGAGAACCCTGTGGTCTGTCCCGTCGCTGTGGAGGGAGGTACTCGGGACAGAGAGGAGGAGGCCGATAGTGGCCGGGTTGATCTCCGGGGGGGAGCACAAGACTCTGAGGCCGGATAGGCGATGTTTGTAGTATAGCAGGCACTCCCGGGGTGGAACGCATGATTCTATTGCGAGGATGTCTATAGGGGTGCATGTGAAACAGTTCGTGCACCACCTCTAGGCCTTGTGCCAGAAGGTGCACAATTTTCTCAATATGTGAACCATAGGGGGGAAGGCGTTCCCTCCGAATGAGAGGATGGGGAAAAGCAGTGAGGATGCCTGTCGATGACAGAGAAATAGGGGGAGGCCCATCCCCGGGGGGGACAGTCTTTTGATAGCCACAAAGGCAGCCTGGGCCTTGACCAGGCATTTGGTCAAGTGTGGGGTAGTGGATAGGGACGGCGTGAACAAGTACACCAGCCATCTAACCTCAGCCTTGGGATGCAAAACAAACCCGTCTAAGTGGATCGTGGGGTGCGGGGGCGGGTCACTGGCCCTGTTCGTTCACCAGTGGATCAGTTCCGTCTTGGAAATCGAGAAGCCCACTCCCAGTTGGGAGCCTCTTCCGTTGATCAGGGCGTAGTGTTTTTGCACTAGCCGGACGTCACGGTGGTAGGAGGTAGTGGAGCCAAGGAGGGCAAAGTCGTCCACGTAGGAGAGTGTGAGACCATAAGGGATTTCAACGTGGAGACGCGAGACATAAATGACGAAGAGGAGAGGGGAAATGGGAGAACACTGGGGGGTGCCCACCGACACAGGGGAGAAGACATTGGGGGACCTTAGAAGCGAAGACAGCAGGTCCTGCCTGTGAGGAAGGAGCGTGTCCAGGACACGAGGTATGGGCTGACACCCTTCGCCCTAAGTATACCCGAGAGAGTGCAGGGGTTGAAGTTATCGAGGCCGCCCTTGAGGTCCAGCAAAGGAGTCGAGACTTTCCTCTTGTCCATCGGAAAGGTTCATATTTCGTCTGTTAGGGTGTAGTACTGGTCCGAGCACGATAAGCCAGACAGGGATCCGCATTGGTAGGGGTTCAGGAGGCCCGTCATACCGGCCATGCTGGATAGTCTGCCATTCATCATCCTTTCCAGTATCTTGGAGAAGGTCTGGAGAAGAACAATAATGCTGAAGGAGGAGGGTGAGGCGTAGGAAGGCTTTCCTGGCTTGTCCAGTAGGATGCGGTCGGCCTTCTTCGGGGAGGGGGGGTGGAAACCATGTAGGACGACGGGGTTTACAAATTTAAGTATAATGTGCCGGGCGGCTGTATTGATTCGTTTCCACACAGACTTAGGGGTCACGTCTGGACCTGGGGCCGATGAGGGGGAAGAGCGGGCCAGCGCCCTCACGACTTCCTCAGGAATCGATTCCGGGCTGTTGTTAAAAGGGAGGAGTATGGACGACTGGGTTATGGCTGGGCCGCCTGGGAAGAAGTAATCAAGGAGAGCCCTATTCAGCTCTACAGGTGTGGAGGGCCCGGGGAGCTCAGGGAAGGGAGAGGGGGGGTGGCCAATGGCAAATTTCTTGGCTGTCCATACCAACTGGGGGGTGGCCGACGCAAGGAACAACCTCTAGTGGTCGGGCTTCGCCTTTTTTATCGCCTTGAAGTACGATGAACGGGCCGCTCTTGCCGCCCCCAGCAGGGAGGCATCAAAACAGTCACTCTTGGAGGACCTGAGGGCGGGGTTGTATAGTTTTCTGTGACCGGAGAGGGACACCGACCACCAGGGCTTTGACCGGTGCATGAAGTGGTTCAAGGTGATGTGAAGGGCCAGAGTGGCCGAAATCTTGTTGAGGCTGGTATCGAACCATGTCCCCAGGCAGTGTGAGGTCGGGAAGAGGGGGGGGGGATGGGACCTCCATGGAATGGAGGGCTTCCATCACTAGCGGCCAATCTGTCAGGGCCCAGTTGGGCATGGAGGGGGGGGCACGGATCAAAGGTGCATCGAAACGGATCAAAATGGGGATGTGGTCGGAACCCAGGGAGGGCAGGGGCTCAGACCATTCCGCGAAGTGGAGAGCGAGAACGGGGCATGCGAAAGCCAGGTCCAAGACCCCTGGCCTGTCCACTGGTAAGCTGAAAAAACGTGTGCAAAGCCGCAGCATGTTAAGAAGTAAGTACCGCAGCTCTGTCGCCTTGTCGAAGTAATGTACCGAGGGTGCAATCTCATCCTCATTGAAGGCCCTGAGAGGGTCGGCGGGGTGGTCGATGTTGAAGTCACCCTGTGTGAGTGTGGAGCTAGGCAGGCACGGGAAGATTAAGTCTGGTGAGACCGAACGTGTGTTGTTCGACCTGACCTTCCTGCTGTAGGAGTTGATGATAGTTAGGCCAGTCAAAGGTAGGGTTGAAAAATCCCTCGGGAGTGAAAAGGTCCAAAGCTATAATGTCACCCCTGTCGAAAAACCACGGTAAAAGGGTAACTGTTCAAAGGAAAGTACTGAAAGCGTAAAAGGCCATGTGGGGCTTATGGCCCCCAGTACTTGAGGGAGAGAATTATGTATAAAGCGGAAAAGAAGATAGTTTGCCCTTGTAGACCATGTGGTCCTGGAGAGCACTGAGCGATGGGGTGTGGTCCAGTTGCGAGAGGGACTCAAATATGGAAAGAAACACATCCCAGCTCCCGAGGCAGTGGTGTTGAATGAGTATGAAGGGTTTCGCAAGGGGAGGAGAGGCCAGCTCCCCGTCCTGGAAGGCCTGGTTGTACAGCATTATAGGGCCATGCCGGAACCGGTGCAAGGCGCGGGCAGGGGAGGGACTAGGGTGCTCCTGGGGAGGGAGGTTGCTCTGGTCGGTTGAGGGCCTTAGTGGGGCCAGGATTGTGGTATTTCTTCGAGCACGCAGCGTCACTATTTCAAATGCCAGTTGGCGGGAACGAGTAGGAGCAGAGGGGCCCTGGTGGACCACCCTGTCGGTGGCCGTGTCCATCTCATCTTCGGACTGGGGTGGGGCAACCACCTGTTCCTCACAGGCTGAACACCTGAGAGGGGGCGGGGCCCGGCAGGCATCACTGTCCCTATAGAGGGCAGAGCGGTCTCTGCTGCAGTTGACCCAGCGGGCTGGGGAGGAAGAACAACACTTAAGAACAGGCTTAACGTTGCCAGCGTTGGGGCATGCCGGGTTGCGGCAGCTGTGGTTTGTTCTGGTGTAATTGAGAGAGCACAATTGCCAGGCCTGTGCTTTCGAATCGCAGTTGGGGGCGACGTGGCCGAAGCCCCCGCAGTTCCTGCATTGTATGTAGCGATAGGAGGAGTAGACCCTTTGAATCCTTCGGGACAAAGAGAAATGTCGGATGGAAGCCCCCATGGTGGGGACGTCGCCAGGGTGAACTGTGACGATCACCGTAGTGGCAGTTTTACCAAAGCGGGAATCGGTGTTGGGTTGAGGAATCTTGCCGCGGGGAGGCGGACGTTTTTGGAGTTATAGATGGAGTCGGCGAGGCTGGGGAAGAGCTATTCAGGGTTAACAGGGAGGAAGGCGATTGGCAGAGTGTGGATTGCGAGCTGGACTTCGTTGGGGCGAGCCAGAATGGCAACCAGGGCGCGTTTCCCACCGTGAATGGGCGGTTGAGTGGTGACATGAGACCGTCGAAATACGCCACGAAGGCACCAGTGGGGCTGGTAGTGTCCGTGATGAGGAGGGTGATCGAGCCGCGGTCGTTGACCTTGGTCGTGACCACGAGGGGGAGGGTACAGTTTGCATCCAGAAGAACGCGTGCTGCTATGTCAGGGAGAGTGGCGGCAATCATGTGGGCTTGGTTGTGTTGACCGGGGGTGAAGCGAGGAGTGTAGACCATTGTTTCTGCGGTGGGAAGCGACTGGAGCGGCAGTGAGGGGGTTCTTCTTCTTGTTAGCCTGCTTGGGAACGCCTGTTGAGGCTGGCTGAGCGTAACACTGTTGTGGTTTGGGGCAGTCGGGATCGAGATGGCTGAAAATGAATGAGGAGGGGTCAGGGTATTTGCCATCACAAACCGCGTTGGCTTCCCATGAGTCAGGAACTTGTCTACATAAGCGCGCGGGTTTCCGTAAAAAACTCTTCTCGCGGGGTTGTAGTGGGGGATGTCAGGGTGAAGACCCCCATTTTGAGGATTTTAGGGGTGGAAGAGGGAGTAACTCGAGATTTGGGGGGGGGGTGGTGGGGCCGTGGAGCGTGTGACCACCCATGTCAGGGGAACTGGAGGCCGAGTGGGGGCCGAGGGCCCAAGGGAGGCGGTGCCAACTCGATGTGACAGATCACGAATAGAGGCGTTGATTGGAGAGAGTTTGCCGTCTAGTGCTGAGCCGGTCATGAGGGTTGCCAGCATAGACTTTACGGTGGCTAGCTGGGTGGTGACAGTGTCAAGTTGTTTGGTCATGGACGCGAGGGCGTTGAGGGAGGCACATAGAAACGGAATCAGGATGGTGTCGCCATCGGTGAGATCGTTGTGTTGTCTGTCGCTGGGGAGGGGGATCTGTTCGGAGGAAACACGTAGTCTGTCGCGAGTCTCGTAAAGACACTGGCGAAGTAGCAAGAGGGTGTGAGAAGGTTCCTCATCTACGGACCTGTTGGGGGCCCTTGACAAGGCCCTGGAAGAAGGGAGAGGGGGAAACACCATAGAGATGTCGGGGAGGTTGTTCATCACGGGAACTAGGATCAGTGACGCGAAGCCTGAAAGGTAGGAGAAGATAGTGGGCAAGGGGGGATGGTGCACTGAAAGAGGTGGAGTTTTGATTTCAATGACGGGAGGTGTAGAGGGCGCGGAGCGTGGAAAGGAAATAGGGGTTTTTTCTTTTTTTCTTTTTTTTTTTTTTTATATCATGTATTCTTTGATTAAGGTACAAGAAACGGTATGGAGGGCTAGCTGTGACTGAAACAAAACCTGTAAACAATCCAATGACCCGCTTCACCCCCTCATGGGGAAAATCAAACCCCTCAAACCCAGAGCCCATCCTCCCCCCGTGTAGCACCTAAGACGAAAGCAAGACGGTGCAATACCTTCCTCCAGACACGTAAGGAAAAACAAGTATAGAAATGAAACCAGGGAAAGAAACAAACCCTTCAGCGGGCCCACCAAAACAAAAGAAAGGATTTAAACAGCACAAGTGCGGAACAAAAGGAGAGCTAAAACTACTGTTGCCGGATGCCTGAACGGAATTTCGCCAACCAAAATGGCTGTAGGGCAAGGCGTTGACACGGGCGGGCTGGCCGCAAATCGGCGGGCTTTGGACTTTAGCATAGGCCAAGGAGGTAGTGCTATAGCATGACCTAGCGTAACCTACTAGCCAGTTGCGACCGTAGAAGAAATCGCGTGGCGGATGAAGAGGGCAAGGGGAGCCACCTGGCGAGGAGAGCCACTCAGCAGTCAAGGTGCCAGCTACGGGGACGAGGCAGTAGGGTGCCAGCCGGAGTGCCAGTGAAGGGTGCCTGCCAGAGAGTGCGCAGCAGTACTGTGCAAGCGGATTTAACGCGTGGGAAGCGGGGGGAGGAAGGCTCGCCAAACAACCGAGAAGAACGAACACGGAGGAAGGAGACAGGGTCACGATTTTTGGAACGCCGACAGTACCAACCGAGCAACTCCGGAGAGAGTGCAATACCGGAGAGCAGGGGCACAAGGGCAACTACTTCACCGATAGCCCGAACCTAGTGACCGTGTGTTGACGGAGGAGAGATGGTTGCCAACCGTGCAAAATGCTAAGAGAGACGCGTGGCGAGATGGGGAGTAAGGGGTAGGACCTTCGACGCGAGCGTGCTCAATGAGCGACAGAACAGAACCAGAAAGGAATCCATAACCCCCATGACACAGGGCCAAAGGCACCAGCGAGAGGAAAGAGATTAATGTGTGATAAACCCGCGAGCAGTCGCCACGGGCGGGGTAGATCAGAGGCGGAGGACACTCTCACGATGATTTCCCATGGTGTTGAGATTTCAATCGCTGGGGATGGAGCGGGCATGAAAGATGAAAGGAAATCGGGGTACAGCCCCCATTATATTGAAGCAAATCCTAGCTGAGCCTTTTCCACCCAACTCATACCCCAGTAGGAGTCGCATATCCGTGTAAGGAAGGAAATAATACAATTTGTTGTAAGCCTTACAAAGTCAATCCCTCATAGCAATCATGTAACAAAAGAAAGAACTCCATAGTTATCCCAACACGTATCTCACCACCAGACCTTGAGACAAGCTGCAATTTGCTAGGGTGGATGGGGGTTTGTAATACCATGAGGCACGCTCGGCGAAGGTGGGGGACAAGTGGAGACTGAGAGAGAAGGGGTCGGAGAAGGGGGGGAAGACGATCCTTGAGTAAACCTCTCAGGCCCAGGGGGGGGGGAATTGGCCCAATGAATATCACCATTTTCTGGTGGCTCCCATTTGGCAGCAGGTGTGTCCACAGTGCCGTCGTGCCCACTCCCTGGCCCAGGATAATGTCTAGTCTTGCGCGCCACACCTCCTGATCCTGTGCTGGGCGCTACAGTCTCGGGTTCGGGAGTACTAATGTGTTTTGCAATCCAGAAATACTTTTGAACAGTAGTTCTTAGGACTCTAGCCTGCTCCATCTCAGATGGCCCATTGTCTGAATCCCGGTATTGTGAATCACCGGTATGTCTGCCAGGTAGATCTAGGTCTGAATCCCGATGTCGTGACTTGCCGGTACGTCGGTCTTCTGGATGTCTGATGCAAGAATCATTACTCCCTGAGCTATTCCCATGCTCGGATTTACAGCCGTCCCCGTCGTTGGCCTACATGTCTAATTAGCTAAGATTATGAATGAACAGAAAAGAAAAATTACTTGTCAACCGGAATAATGTCTCTACCACGGCAATCAGAAGTGAGAACTACTCTCAACTTGAACCGCTGATTGGGGTAATAACTGCGATCGACAATGCTTTCCTCTTGGCTACGACTGCCTTCGTTAAGACTCTGGTCGTCGTTGTCATCGTCATCCCCACCTCCGATATCATTCCACTGCCCCCAACCGTCCCGGCCTTACGATTGACAAATGGATGTCTACCTGTGAGTGGCACAAGTGTTTCGTCTCCACGCACGCCCTGATCTGGGGGCGACTTCAGCACCAGGAGCTCAAGAGGATCTTTGTCCGGTTTAGCGAGCATCCACACAATCATCTGATTCTTACAATATAAAAGTATGAGGTTTGAGAGGCCGAGAGGGTCTGAGGGTCGCCGGCTTAATTCGCTGGCTCCTTCCCGCGTTGTACCCATGAGACATCAGGCATATTGGATAGTATCCTCCACATCTTGTCCCTTGAGCAGGCCCTGTAGTGATTGCACGTTCGGCGAGGCTCAGATTCCCCAAGCAATTCCTCTCCCCAGGTCTTTGTCATACCAGGGGTTGTTCACCAAGGGAGGCGAACCTTTTGTCGCACTGGTTCGACGAAAAATGTGGATTCTGATGGGCCTTGTGGAGTATGCTGAGGCCCAATCGTATTGGGCCACTCAACCAAGAGTTAGTACTAGTCCAAGGATCGCATAAAGTATATGGAGGAAAAGAGAAATACTTACTCGGAAGATCAGTGATGTCAGCATTGATTGAATCCGCTGCCTGTTGCGCATGGAGAGGATTGTTTGTCGGCTGAAGCTTCTTCGCAGTGTTCTAAACCACGACTCTGCTTTGATCGACTTCATCCAAGTCTTCGGGGCCGTCTTTGGTTTTGATTGATTTCTTTCGGCTTTTGACAGGTGCGAGAGATGGTGCAAAACTGAGTACACAGTCTAATTGGAAGCCGGTCAGACTGGTAGGATTCTACCTGAGCACTGTGATGTATGCTTGGACCATTTCGCCTTATCCCTTGTATGCAGCTGTAGGCTCGCGAGCATTGAAGAACCCACACCAGGTATTAGCATAGGAGATCTCCCCGTAGCGCCCACTCATTCCAGCTCCAGGCTGGTCGCAAATTTCAGACTTATGCGTGGTATTTTTGGCCCACCCATGAATGCTCCACGGCTGGCTCAAAAGGTTGCCTTGGACCGAACGTCAATGAACCTCTATTGAAGTTATAAAGTTAGATCTTACGTGGTTATTCCCGAATATGTGATCATCATCAGAGAAGATTTCTTACATTATTGATGCCTCACCGGAAATGGCAGCTGTACAAGGACAGCTCCTCCGGCGTTTTGCACGTGTAGTATCAACCCCCCGAGGCTGGATTGTTTGGCCTCTGCGAATAACAGAAAGGTTAATGTACTGCCCCCTTAAGTTGATGAAGCGAGATTCCCTGCTTTGTCCTTTCCCCGAGGCATGCATTTTTCTCAAAGGAGCCATTTGATATACGGCGGAGAGGAAGATGGGTGGAAGTGAACGCTAGACGAATAGTGTAGTAGAGGGGAAGGATGGGCGGGAGGTGGCCTGGGTATACTGTTCGCAGACAGCAACATGTGTGATACTCTCCACAAGTCGGGAACAGGTACATCTGGACCCGCCACAGAAACATCACCCAGTGGAGCCTGAGTGCGCTGTCTGGCAGCAAGGGCGTTGACTGGTACGGGCGGTAGGTATTGACCAGCCGGACCAGAAGGAGGCTGTCCGAGGGGTGAAGCAAGAGGGACGTTGGGACCAGCCGCACTCGGAGCAGGCTGTCCAAGCTGTCCGGCCGCAAGCAGGTTGACATGTGCAGCCACTACGTTGGGACCCGCCGCACCTGCACGACCCTGTCTGAGCTGTCCGGCAGGACAGACGTTGACTTGTGCAGCTGCGACTTATGGTCCAGCGGCACATGGAGGAGCTTGTCAGGGGTGTTTGGTACCAGGGACCTGCCAACCAGCCGCATCGGGAGGGGCCTCTTCGAGCTCTCTGGCACCAATAGTGTTCACTTGGGCAGCAGGGACATTTAGAATAGCTGGACCAAGTCAAGCCTGCCCGAGTTGTCCAGGAGCCGAGCCCCTGACTTGTGCAGCGTGTACCTTTGAACCAGGCGCACGTGGGGGAGCCTGTATGTTTTAACCACCGGCACCAAGGAGAGCCTGTCCGAGTTGTCCACAAGCAGTGATATAGACTTGTGCACCCGGTATGTTGGAACCAGCCACGCCCGGAGGAGCCTATTGGGGTTGTCCGCCTCCAGAACCGTGTGATGGAGGAGCATTTGGAGGAAGATCACCCCGGTTCCCTATAGTTGTCACAGCTGCCCCCTGATTTGGGGCACCTTGCCGTTGTAACGATACATGCAAGAGGACATGCCCAGGTGGAATTGCCGGATTTGGCACTACCATTGTTCATTTGTTATTCGTGTTATTCAACTCCGACAAGTGTTCTCAACTAGTTTCAAGACTGCCTTCTGGACATCCTCTGGACGATGCATATCATTGGCTGCCACTGCGGAGAGAATAAGATCGCACGCAGGATGCAAGGTCCTCATGCCTGTGTATCATGGCAGGAAGTCCGCGTCAGTCCACCATTTGGCCATTCACCCTACTGGCAAAAGGCCGCTTGCCATCATCTGATCCTTATCCCAGTTCCGCCACTCTGTGTGCATTTGCTTTTGAGCCTTGACTTGTGTGAAGCCCCTGTTATGCTTATGAGCACTAACCGCTCGACTGCCTGGGTTCGGGCGATGCATGCTCATTGCCCCTTGTAGAGAACGAGGCGCTGGTTGATCTGTGTGTCTTGGCACAAAGACTCCCGCATTTTGCATCAATACGTACTCCAGATTCAAATATCGCGCCATGTCAGTTAAGGGTTTGCCTATATTCGTAGATGATTTGGAGATCCTAGTCTTGTGAATATCGAGGATTTTGAGCAGGTTGTGGATGTCAGATTATCCTTGGTATGAACTTGCTGCTGTCGTGATCACCCCACATTATATATACAACTCACAGATATTCAAGATGGGTTGAACGAATCCTGAATTATTTCACTTGTTTTCAAGAATTAGGATGCATCAAGAACTGACAGCTCAGGCGTCCATGGGCTATTCAGTCATTGGCTGTCTAGGGGAACTCAAGATGATAACCGGCTGATACCACGTGAGGTAGGGACACAAAAGGATAAACTTGTTTGACGGCGCGTGATTGATCAGTGTGCACCCGGCAAGGCCAAGCATCTCCGAGTCATCCGCACGGGTTAAGATCTACATGACGACGACATAACACTACTATCACCAACACTCGACTCCAGAAATTAGCTGCGCAGAATTCCTTTATGCCAGTCAAATATGCATTTTGTCGCCAAAGGTATCCGCGTTCAGGTGTAAATGAGAGAGACTTGCGAAGTGCGTATGCAAATCGCAATATCATACTCGCATCCACCATATGGCATCCACTGGCACCTGCGGCCGTCCTTAACGACCAGGGCACAGGCCTATTTGAGGCCAACGAACAGTTCGAACACCCTGATTCTGACAAGGGATCAGATCCTGTTGGAGATACCCCCACCAGTGAGCTTGACGCACCTACTGATATTCGCACGGGGGCACCTGCAGCAGACGTACTCGACGACAACAGGTACCCAGTCACTCCAGAAGAGGAGGATTATCTAGTCGTTCGGGAAGCTATTAAAGACTTTAAAGAGCATAATGAAGAATGCCCGCATTTGGGTGAGAACCCCTGGGCAGCGCTTGCTTGTGCACAAGGTTTCAAACTTGCATCTTGGTTCATAGAGCGGATAGTCTCAAGAACAGGGATCAAGGATTACTTTGCGAATGGTATCGGAAACTCGACATCAGTTGGCTCTAGCTCTATGAATACGTTGGAGAATCTTCTCTGACTCTTGGATCCGTATAACCCGTATCTGCAATAGTTTCAAGCACATCTTCATGACAGTGAGAGAATATTTCCCTTCCTCTCGTGGAATGTCGTAGACTCCGTCAGATATCTTGTTCGCCAGCAAGCTTATCCTGATAAGTTGGGCTATGTGCCACACGGTGAATATGACTAGAGCGGACCGACAATCTATGCAGAAATGCATACAGCGGACTGGTGGTAGGCCGTGCAAGTACTGCTGTGTAGCCTCTTTTATGTCCAGGCATCGTAATTGATCTCAGGAAACAGGCCCTGAAGGGGCGACTCTTGTGCTAATTATTGGGATAGAAGATCATCCGCATCACAGCAGCTTCTCCGGAGACAAGAAAGCATGGCCGGTTTATATAACGATCAGAAATCTTCAGTCGGCACTACGTAATAGACCTGGTTCAATAGCAATCCTAATTCTTCGCCCCCATTGCCCATTCCGCCCAAGCTCGCAAAGTCCTTTGGGGCCAACAAACTAAACGGACTGATAAATTCCGACACACTTAGTAGCGTATTCGAACTCATTTTTGTGCACTTGAACGGTGCGGCACGGGATTGCCCCCCTCTGGATTGTGGTGACGGCAAGATCAGGAGATGCTACCCTATCAGGTCAGGGTGGATTGCGGACTATATGGAAAACTTAACGCTATACAGGAATAGATCCAACACCCGTCCTAAATTTGACATGGGTCCAGAAGAATTATGAAGCCGACCCGGCAACTATCGTGACTGAGATTACACAATATACAAACACTACGAACACGAAAACCAATCTCTAGATTCCGACACCCACAATCCAACTAACGCTCACTACCCGAATGAAACTCGTGGTATCAAGAGGTCGCAAAATCTTTTTCAAGGACTCTTGAGAGTTTCGACGCCCAATCTACGCATGCCGGATATGCTATAAACTATTAATCTAGGACTCAACAAGCACATGCTGGACTCAATTCAAGGATTTCTCAAGAAACATGCACTACAGCAGGCCTTCGACGAGGCCTGGGAAGCTTTGCACTATACGCGTAATTCTTTGTCCCCAAAAAAGGCTACGGGATGGTTACACAGTGGCTAGGAGAAGATATGAGGAATCTTGGGCGTTGTTTGTTAGGAATTCTCGCAGTGGCGTGGAGTCAGCCTGATAGTACGCAGGTACAACCTTTCAGACGAATGCTTACCTGGGTCTGATTACTGCTTGACATCACTATGATGACTCAATACCGAAGTCAAACACATGAGACTATATCTTATATGGAAGCATATGCCACGCAGTTCGATGAGACAAAGGACATCCTCTTGGCATTTCGTATATGCCACGCAGTTCAATGAGACAAAGGACATCCTCATAGCGTTTCGCATATCCAAAGAGACGCAAGAGAATGCTGATGAGCTGGGAAAGCAGCTGCCTGGTCAGACAGCCCAGATGTGGCAGAGAGTGCCCCCATGGCAACGGCGATGAATCCATAACAATGATTATGAAGAAGAGAATGACCAACATAGGGAATTGATCGATTCCGAATCTAATTTCAACTTTGTTAAGATGCATCTAAGAAGTCAGTTTCTCGATCAAATCTACAAGTTCGGCAGCATTCCCATGTGTTCTATCCAGTATCAGAGCTCGCACATATGGAGCATGTCAAGGATGGATGGCGACGCTCAAATAAAATCGATGCTAGAAGAAAGATACTAAGTAGCTAGAGTCGACAACATGCGATCAGCATGAGATTTTTGAACTTGGAATTCCTTCAACTTGAAGAGCTAATTTATCAAATGGGGTGTCGAATATTTAGTGAAGACCATACACGCGCCAACCCCACCAGCCAATTATAGGATTCTCAAGGGAAGTGGGGATAATATCTACGACTTGGTTGATTTTTGCAGAGCATATGATATAGAGTCAGAGACAATTTGTCAGACATTGATACATAATAGCCGAATGACCTTGCCTCCCGAGCGCCAACTGCAGGAAACTGTGGCGACACTTCGACCTTTCCCTGAGGAACTACTAACACAAGTAGCGATCCCAGTTCTTGCGGTTCCAGAGTGACGTGTTTATGACAGACACAGAGCCCGATTCAAGGATTCTCGACTCTTCCGTAACCTGACCTGTTTGGAATGACTGAGCTTGGATAGAGGCTCGTGGGGAGATTACGTATGGTGCCCTCAGGGGGCATCTCCAAGGCAGGCTCATGGCTCTGCTCATGGCTCGGCTGATATTCTGGTCGCACTATATGCACCTGTAACGGGGGCACTCTGTAGGAACCCGGATCTTAAGATTGCGACCGCACCGAAGACTCATAGTAGAAGTTAGGATAAAATAAAGATAAAGATAATTGAAAGTAGAATCAAGCAGTAATACTTAATAGCGTTAAGCCTGAAAGCTTCACTCAATTAGTTCTCTCGAGGATCGTTGGTTATCAGAATCGGGTGTTTCTCGATTTAGTTAAGTAGAATAATGTAAAGCCAGAGGACACCTGTCCACGATTCTGACCTTTCGCTAGCACCCGGCTCAGCTCAGGGCTGTCCAACTCTCCCGCCTAGTGTGAGTTAACACTCGGAGACAATCGGACCGCTCGGATATTAACTATCTCCACAAATAGGAAGTGTTTCCGGTGATGTCTCTTCAACTATATCAGCATGAGCGCAAGGTCTTTCCTATCGGTAGCATATCAGTGGCCGACCGACATACCCACCATAGAGATAATATCCATTGGGACTCACTGGCCTAGCGGTGGTTTCGGGTATACAAGCTACGCAGTCCATCGGCAAATCCACTTGGTTATACTAAGCGTCTAAACCCGACTGCATGCTCCCATGATCAGAAATCTCCTGCTGCTGGACTGCATGGGCGCTACGCACAGTCGACCATGTGGGACCCTCTTAAATCGTGACAAGACTCACACCTCTAGAGTCCACTAATAGCCTATTGTAATGCGACAGTTCACGGGGTAGCCTGGGACTGGTGTTTGGGTGGTTGTCCTGGAAGCCTTGCGGCTTCCCAGGTCAGCCCCAAGCCCTCTACTGTTAACCATACAACTACCCGAAGGTCAAAGTATGCCCGTAGGTGGTTCCCAGGTGTAATCTAGGTGGCGCCCCAGGAGGCTGTCACCCTCACACCCCTTATATATCCTGCGAACAGCTTCTGGTCGGTTGGACCGCCACAACTCATACGGTGTTGTGCGAGCGTTCCTATGGATGTCACGTTACTAGGAAGCACACAACTACACAGCCGTACCGTGCTGTCGCGCCGTACCAACGCTGGGGCCGCAGGGTGGTGTTAGGAATATCCCCTGAAAGTCACAGGAGGTTCGGACCACTCCTGCTCCATCAGTAGCCCGTTTCGTCTCCTACAAAGTGGGTCTTTAAATATCTAAGAGCCCTACTGTAGTGGGATAACTTCCCCTTAAGTCTGCAGATGACTTTGTCGGTCAAGGTAGGGTAACTGGGGTACCTCGGTAGGGTAACTGGGTCTCTAAGGTAGGGTAATCAGGTTTCCAAGGTAGGGTAACTTCACCCTGTTATGCCTTTATTCCCTTCGGGAGTCCGCACAACCACATATAACGTTACCCCAGAGACCCGTGCAATGTTTAATATGTTTCCTCAACTTTACGCGAACCTGTTCTCCGAAGGGTACCCTGTCTCGCATGGTAACTTTGGCCTACCAAGGTTACCCTGTCTAACTCAATGTCACCAAGTCACTTTGTAGAAACTTGTACCAACTCATGTCTACCCTTAGTATACTGAGTATACTGGTCTATCCTCAATCTGGTTACCTCTTGGTATACCTTACGGGCTTGAGTTTAGTCCACTGTAGCTACATATCTATAGGGTCGTTACAGCACTAGGCTACGCCCTATCGCCTCGCCGGGATTCAATTCATAAGTGAGGTGCACTTCCGACGTCCGTCGGACGGACACTATCTGGTAACGGTTCAGCTCTGAGACATTACCTGAGAGCTGAAAATTGTCGATATCTCAATGATCTTAAGCCTGATGCATCTCATACCTGAGACAGACTGAAGCTGGCTTGTCAACACATGGATCGATTGCGCACGTTTAACAAGATCCTTTAGAATCACGGAGGGGGCTTGATATAATAACCTCGGGGAGCCATGTAGGCCAAATAAGGCCTACATCGGCCACCAGGGGAAATCTAGCATCACGACGACTACTAGAGGGTAAACGTGTATAATAAACAGGTATATACAGATATAGATACAGAGGAATATAAATATCGAGTAGAAACAAACAAATTATGCATGAGCCTAGTAGTACTAGTAGTAGGAGGCCCTGGCACACCGGCAAGATTAACTAGAGTGATATTCGTGGCAAGGTATTATGCGCACGCCCGGAAGCACAAGAAAAAGGTGCTACCTTGGGGCGGCGTCCGGCAGCTGCCGAAATGGGAGGCAGGAACAGAGATGTGAGGACGTGAGATAAGGGGGGAGAAAAGATGGGGAGATGTGGGGTGACGGCGCGATGTTAGTAAAGTCTGACGTCCCGTCAGGATGCAATCAGTGTTGTGAATGCATCCAGACGAAGCTGACGCAGGCGACAGAAAAAGACTTCGGATGAGTCCGGAGGGGCCACCCGTGTATCAGACACAAGATTAACTTTTGCTGATGTAGTGATGACTGATATTGGCTCTGCACGCGATATATTAAAGATCTTGGTCCACTTGGAGCCCTCATTGGAGCATATAAACTATCTGGTCATACTGGTCAAACCTAGCGAGACCTAAGTTGTTTACCTTTTCAGTCTTAACGAACCGACTATTTGTCTTTATCATTAGTCCTTGGCAGATACAGATAATTCCATCAATCCTCTTAGGGAAGCTCTTAATATAAGCAACTTGTCTATTAATTATTGAACATTTATTAAACTAATATGACTAATAGGAATTAACAGATGCACATGTATTTGAAGGTTGGGTATTTGGTCAAGAGGAATTAGATCCAACAGGTACGGGCATTCTACAGAGCTGCAGGGATATAGGTTTAATGATGGTCGATCTGGTTCCTCCCGTGATGTTCCAGACTGCGCTTGGAAACACGTCATCTTGTTTAGACTTGGAGGAAACTATGAAACAGATTATACATGGAAGTCTCAGGGGGGTCTATGTCGAAGGACTACAGGATTATCAAAGTGTTGTACACTATTGAGCATTGAACAAATGTAACTACGATAACCAATGAACTGCAATAAAAAAGGTTAAAATCTATTCTCATCAGTGCATTGAACATGATATTATTGGGTCAAACACAATGCATACTCAGGATCAGCAGCAAGCCAGAGCCCTAGTCTATTTCATTCCTGGGCCACGAATGAAAGTGTTTAATGAGCCCACTCCCAGTCAGGAGCAAGCCTGAGCCCTACTGGATTTCATTCCTGGACTAGGAATCAAACAAACTGTAGGGCAAACTGCCTTTCTAATAGTAACAATTCTGCTCCATGACTCATAGCTATTGCATTCCTGCGATAGGAAGGAAGTGTATAGTAGGCTGTCTTACTAGTATTATGCAACCTAACATAAGACCTTTAGTTAGAGTTGGTTAAGGGGCCTGCTGGTCCCCGAAAAACGCATGCCCCCAGGCGCTTCCCCCACCCTCCTCTACCCAATGGCTCGGGACGAGTCGTAAATTATGTCGTTCCTTGGCCCTGGCCCGGGCAGGGCCCCACTCTAGCCACTCGCCAGATGGGTTCCCATCAAAATTTGGTTGTGAAAAACGGGGCTGTCTAGGGAATGAGTGGGCGTGCGCCCCAGATCGAGGCGGGGCGGGTATAACGCGAAATATATGCCCCCTGGGTCACTGAAAGGGCGGGCCCTACCGACTGAAAACCTGCCCCCCCCGTAACGAATACTACGCTTAGTAAAATATCATAGTTTGTATTAATGAGTTGTTTACATCATACCCACTATGACAATGAAGGATTGTTGATTCCTTTACGTTCTGTATTGGGTGAGATACCAGGCTAGTATAATTACTTTGGATTGAACTTGCACAGATAGGTATGGTTCCGGAAGACTAGACTCTATACTAGTTTTCCTACAAAAAGTGTGACAATTTTGCTTGTAACGCCAAGTGTAACACTGCTAAATTTGTCATCATCCCTAATAGGTTACTCAATACTAACATATAAGCTCTTATTGTATTACTATTAATAACATAATTATTATTATGTAATTCGACAAATATACTTTAAGAAGATATTAAAATAAGAAATTGAAATATTAAGATATTGAATTCAAGATGTATTATTACAATGAAGTAGTTAATTGATCAATGGATTCAATTATAGACAGCCAAATACAGAGTGGAGATCTGGTTCTCTAACAACAGGTAAGCTACTTGACATTAACTTCTGACTCAGTAATTCGCCGATGAGAAGACTTCAAACTTGAATATGATATTATACAAAAACATTTTATTATTATTAGTTATTATACAAAAGTACAAAGGGTTGGAAATTTAGGACATAGGACTACACTTTTTTGATGTGTTACACTTGGCGTTACGGGCAAAATTGTCACACTTTTTGTAGGAAAACTAGTATAGAGTCTAGTCTTCCGGAACCATAGTATTGTTGTTGTCACAAATCGTGACTAAGCAAGGCAGATTTCACATGACTCATACTTATGAGTCATAAGGTATGTTGGATTTTACACTATGACGTTACTTGACTCATAGTTCTCACATGACTATGCAGTTGCGAGTCATTGTTATGTTATGATTGGTTGATTGTTTCATGACTCACGATTGTGACGTCATATGATGTAATGATTTTCGCACATGACTCATACTATGA
>Ga0307509_10001819_pt1 | contig 35298 bp, 28 predicted proteins | sample 10_EM_MG_FD_202245 | JGI IMG/M metagenome (GOLD analysis project Ga0307509, IMG submission 202245) | Populus trichocarpa ectomycorrhiza microbial communities from riparian zone in the Pacific Northwest, United States - 10_EM | ecosystem: Host-associated > Plants > Roots > Unclassified | place...
AAATTATTCAACAGGAGAAAGGGTTTCAATCAAATAATAAAGATGTTGATGATATATGTTTACATAGCAACCATGTGGTTGCCACTCCTTTGAAACGGAATGGTTGCTGTCTTTTGTGCCAAACGGTCATTTTGTTTGCACCATTTCGAAACGGCAGGAAACGGTCATTTGTATGGGCCAACCGAACGGCACCGTCGCAATCAAACAGGCCCTAAGCTAGTTGGGTTTTCAGTTTGAATTTGTATTCCAAGTGATAGATAAAGTAGTATCATAGCTTCATGCTCTCACCCTTCCCCGTTGCCCTCTATACCATGCCACTAAAATCTACCTCTCGCTGTACGATATATAGCATATTATAATTTCCAGAGTTGACCGAATCTTACAGGGCCCCGGTCCTACAGTCTGTTCGGGCATTGGGTCTTTGGGCGTAGGGCGTCCCACACCCAAGAAGCGACGGCCCGTGTCCTATGGTCTGTCTAACCCTACCTCCAAGATCGACGGACTAGACTGGAAGGAACACTGCTAGTCCACAATACCAACCCTCTTTTATGGAAATTTAAGGCTTAAGTGATGGGTCCAAGACCCCCTACCTACGAACCATGGGAGGTCCCCAGAGGCTAGAGTTAGTGCTGTTGGATCCCACGGTGTATGGTGTTACGACGTATGCGGCTATGGGCAGTTGCTTTCTGATTCTGTTCCATGGTATATATGGTAGTACGATAGGATTGGATTTCTTCTTCTTTTCCCTTATCCTGGTTGTCCTGCGCATCTCGTATTGGGTGGTTAGTTTAGTTTATTATTTCAAGCCATCCAATTCGGCATAGGACATTGACATTAGGTTCGAGGATTGGTTTTCCCCATCCTACCACTTGTCCAGGATGAGCGTGGGGTGTTCAAGCTGAAGGTATGTTATCACCTTCCCTTCCCAGAGTATCTGCTGAGGTTCTGTCATTAGCGGAATGCTTTCCATGCATTCCGTTCATCCGCTATGGCTTGTGGGTTCGTTCGGTTTCCGGAGATGTTAGTGATCAGGGATATATATATATATTTCATGTTCCGACCTCGATTAGCATCTCCACCCATCTTCCAGTTGCTAGTTTCTCTCCAAGTCACTAGCAGCACTTCCTCATTTGGCCTCGTTCTAGTGGTATGTCGAGGAGCTGATGGGAAGGTAGACTTCCCCTGGGATTTTGTGCCTCTTTCTCCACGCCATCGGAACCAGGAAAGCGGAGGAGCGGGAGGCGTGTCGGTTAAATTAGGGGTTACGGTTGTTTAGCTTCCTTTTTGGCGCTAAACCAAGAGACATTTTTAGGAAAGATCCTATATTTCTCATAAACCTTAAGTGCTACATATTTAAGTGCGCCCATTCAGGAATGCTTAGCCTATTCCGCTGAAATGCAAAAGTATCGCGTTCCTCTATTCTTGCATTTATCTGGTGACTAATTAGTGCACCCACTATCGCTGCCCCGCTATTTTAGTCTTTTCCAATCTAATCAGTTGATGATCTACCGAATTCAACTCCAATATGCAATACAATGGAGAGTGTACCGGTAGGTCCACTATGGGCGTTGTAATTTCTTTTCCAGGTCACTATCCCACAGTCCCAGATTATGTAACCCGAGAGTACTCTACTCTACTACCAGTATGTGGTAACTACCATATCATTGATATTACCATTGTGAAAATTGTGTCTTAGATTCACGCTTCCCATCAAAGGTCTACAGTATAAGTTACTCAGGCAGTAAACAGGCCTAGAACGAAGACTATGGTAACCACCGCCTCCAAAACACAGGCGAAATTAATCCAAAAACCTATGTGAGCATGCAACAGCTCCTATGATTCCATCTAAATCCTGTTTCCATGTCAGCCTCAAAGTGAGCCTTCCGCCAGCCCATTTCTCCCACTCCTCAGCACATGCCATCACTTAGCCTTTCTGATCAGCACTCGAGTGAAACCTTCCCCCAGCCCCACAAAAAGCAACAACCCATGCCTGCGTCGTGCGAAAAGCGAAACACTTCTCTGTGCCTCGCACGCCCAATAGTTTTTGTCTCTCACTCACTTAAACTGCCATATATATGGTGAAAATTGGCATGTACTAAGGGTGGCTCTTGAGCATCCAGAATTTTCTTTCTTCAGATTAAGAGGGCAAAAAGGCAGAGAAAATCTTTTCCCTCCAGCCCTTGGCTAAGACAAGCAAAAGGAAAAATGAAAGGGATCTTGTTATGGGAGGCGGCCCAAAAATCACTAACAAGATTCTCGATTGTTCTAGTATCTACAGCGCAAAAAAAATAAAAACAAGAAAAAAGCCAATACCCAACAGTCCCATCTCACGGCAAGGCCTATAGACCGTTCTCATCAGTTCATAGGTTCCCAAGAGTGCAGTACAACAACACCACGAAACCACTTAGCGTCTTGCCTATTTACTTGAATATATCATAGAAACTCAAATAATCGAACCACTTGATATGATATGTGATCAGAGTGACGGTGCCCCGCGTGGGAATGGAACTTGAAAATTGGAAGTTGGAACTCTTGGCGAATATTTAAGACGGAAGAAAACTTCTTCACAGCGAGAAGTTGGTATCATTGTCTAACTTATTCTTGGGTTTTCTTGAGTGTTGTTGCTTTTGGCATGGCTGCCAAGGCTTGGGGCTTCTGACTTCTAACTTCGATTTATGCATGGGGCGCCGTCACTCTATTATGGTTACCTCCCGTGGGAATATTTATTATTTTTATTTTTATTATTTTATCTCTTAGAAGAAGCTGAGCAGGCAACCCCTTCAGAATCCCAGAAAAACTCTGATTCAAAGGAAGAGTCAGTGACCTGGTACCTCCGTGCCAAGGTCCTGATATTGAAGTTTCACCCTTTGGCCGAGCGACAAGTGCTTCCACCCCATCTGGGGGACCCCCGTCCTGCTCTACAGGCTGTGGTTATCCAATTGTTGAAGGGGGAGAGTATCAATTATCTAAAAGTTCTGGACCTCTGAGTACTGGATCCCCCCCTCTCCTGGCGCTCGGCGAGGATATAGTCATGATTGTTGGTACCGCCCGCTCGTGACGACGGTTACACATCTGCTTGGACAGAATTGCAGGTGGTTGAGGAAGGAATTTGGCATGCGCCCTTTCGCGAACGGGTTAGTTGGTCGGGGGGAATTGCAACTGCAAGAAAGAGTGGCGAGAAGTCGGGGGGATTGAATGCTGCTCAATCAGGTATTGAAGAAGCTCTGGGATGGGTATGTATCACTGCCAGTGGTCAAGGGCTAGTGATATAGTGTTTCACACGGAATCAGATGGAGGAGGTTGATTTGGAGTCATTTTGGGGTAAAGAGCTAGAGAGGAATGCTTAAAAAAGGGAAACCGAGTGGAGAGTTGCTGAAGGGGAGGAAAATTGAACGTTCTGGGCTTTTGGAAGAGGATTATCTATGAGATTCCCCATACCTGGGAATGTCCAAGCTGAGTTCACTTCAGAGGGATTGGGAGAATCAGACGATAGTGATTTAAATAATCAGGGTATCGAAACAGAGGAGTCTTTGGACGATGACCGGATTGAAGAAGTTGAACAAACCTTGCTTCCCGGAATGCGGGCACTAGAATGATTTTTTTGTTAGCTTTCTTTCTTTCTTCTCTTTTTTTCTTCTTCCAAAAATACTGGATTTTCTCTTACCACTACTGGTACCCCTTTCTTTTTTCATTTTCATTTTCATTTTCATGATGTCTATTGAGTGTGGTTGGTAAAGAAAGTAGATGTTTTTTTTGCGTTGGTTCACTCTCTTGTTCGTTGTGTTGTGAGAGGTTGAGAGCGGGGATGGATGTCTGCAGGATTTATGCCGCAAGCCGTGCCAAGATGGGAGAAATGTATTGCCAAGACGCCAAGAGCGCTGCCACTCTCGCGACTTGAGAATCTCGCGACCGTTTGGGAGACTGCAACCGATTCAACGAATTTCTTTCCATCCACCCAGCAGTTGCTGTGATCTCCCCTTCGGCCCAGAGATGAGTTTCTCAAGGAGGCGTTTAGAATCGTGGGCACACTCTCCTCTGACGTAGCACAAAGTCTCGATAGCTAACACGGACATTCCAGGAATCGCACATATCATCCTTAACGAATTACCTTCCTTCCATTCGACAAGCATAGTTCTCTACAACCTCTGGCTGGCCGAATCTTCCCCGAGTAGCCGCCTCGTTACTGGCCCCTAGCAATCAGTCATCACTAACAGATGCGCAGTGCGACGCCATCGATGCCGAGACTAAGGGCATTATTCAGGGACTTTTGACCATCATTTCTCGGCTAGAAAGCACCGAGAAAGTCAGAGTACAAACGGAAGAAGCGCTGCTCCAGAAGCGCTACACTTCAGGGTTCTGCAGTATCTTTCATGACGAGAGGGGGGAAAGGGAAGGGAGGAAGATAAACTTAGGACACTGAGCGTTCACAGAGAAGGGGTACTATGGCTACTAAAATCACGATTAGCAAAGGCCAGCGAGTTGCAGAGAGGACAGCAGGAAATTCGGCTTCAGCAACAGATCGAAAAAAAGGAAGAGTATCCTGTACAAAGCTCCGTCCGGTTTTCTACCGCCGAATCATACGGGCCGGCCTGTAGCCAGCCCTCCTGTGTCCACCCCTCCGGCGGGGCGGAGTGTCTTGTTAGAAGCCGAGGAGCGGAAGAATATAAAGTCTCCTTATTGAAGAATAGCTTCAACTTTTTGAGCAAGAGAATAGAGGCTTGGTGAAGCATTATGAAGATACTCTGGATCGAGTCAGGTAAGAACTTGTTAACACCCTTTCTTTGTCCCACATAAAGTTGATCACCTCCTCTCAGGTCGGCCCGGAAATCTCTCGTTGAGATATCCTCCCTGCAAACCCAGCTAGCGACAAACCTTGCTACCCAGAATGCATACATCGACAATCTCGTTGCTGATTCAATGTCGATCGTCGAGAATGTCCACAGAGAGAACAAAGAGCTGAAGAAGGCGGGAGAAAATATCTCGATAATTCGGCGTTCTGGGGTACTGCAGCGTTTTCCGAGGTCTTCGTTTGGGACTGGTTCATATAGTTTCTATGATAATTCCCTTCCCTCGCCCTTAGGATACTCACGACACATTTTTTTCAAGTCTTGAGGAGTCACAGACTCACAGCATCATTCTACAAGTACTGTACAGTCCGTACGCTCCAAGCCCTGCACGAGACTCATAGCTGTTTTCAATCTATTACACACTCCTACTAAGCTAACAAATGGATAGAAAAAGACCCCAAGATTGTAGGGGATATTGAGAATGATATTTTATTATTGTAGGACAAATAGCTTAGCAAACCCCGCACATAAAAACGCACCCAACTACGTTAACTTTAAATAGTATCAGCAATCAAACATGCCTTGGAACGAAAAGCCAAAGCTGCGACATTTGAACACAGAAGAAAAGGTTCAAGCACAGTTGGTAACTACAAGCAGGTAAACATTCGATCTGCGACACCAGCCCCCAGATCGCCCAGCATATCCCTCAATCCCACAACAAACCCCATCCCACCCTCCCCTACTTCTCATCGAAAACCACCCCCTTATAACACACCAACCCCTCAATACCTTCCAGAATATCCATTCTCGCCTCATGCAGCAACTCCTTCGCCGGTGCCCCCGCATACACCTCATCAGAGCACCATATCCTCACCGCCTCCTTCACCGTCGAAACATCTATAATCCTGTAATGTAGGTGATCTACAGAGGGGTAATAGCGTGCCAGGAAAACACGGTCATGATGCACTGAATTCCCGGCAAGGAAGGCGACACCTCTGTCCGGGACCCATTTCTTAACATATGCGAGTCCTTCTGTGGCTTGGGCGATGGTTATGGTTGATTCTAGGATGTGGGCTATGAGGCTAGTCTATCGTGAGTAGCAAACAAGCAAACCCAATCAAAAAAGAAAGAAAAAAGGGTAAAAAATTAGCATAAAAGGAGGTCGGGGAAAAAAAAGAAATCGTATTAAAACCTCTATGGGTTTGGTGCTTTCCTCTATTAAAAAAAAACGTTTTTCTCAATCATTGCATCCTCATTGTGCAAGCCTTAATTGAAGCTTTGACAAATTAGTTACGTACTCTATTAAGGATAGGGAGTAGCTCTCTTACTTTCATGCCCCCTTAACAACCCCTGGACTGCCTACACTTCCCGAGGTTCACAAGCTCTCTTACTTCATGCCCCCTTAACAACCCCCGGACTGCCTACACTTCTCGAGGTTCGTAAGCTATTCACGCATAGGTTCCTTATTTCCGTCAATGGTACTCATGACGTTACGGCCACTAACGGTGATGGTCCCCTCGAGATTTTGACGGACCCCCTCGATATGTTCCATCAGCTCTTTTTTGAGATCAGCATTTCCGTGTTTGGTTGCCCAGACAACAGTCGCTGAAGGGATGATCGCTGCCACGAGGCCCGGTGCGTAAAGATTGGCAAACTCTATAACGAAAAGTGTTAACAAACATCTGTCATCAGAGGGAAAATAGGTGGTAATACTAGGAACTCCGGAACTCATGGTGGATTAGAGAATTGATAAAGTGAAAGTTGGTGGTTGAAGTGAGGTCGAATGACTTGTGATGGCTGAGGTGCAGTCGAATTTGTGGTGGTTAAGGGTGCGTCTGGTGGTCGTGGGTGTTGAATAGTGCTATAATCTCAAAACACAAGTTGTAACCGGATACTAGAGTTATCGCAAGTTAGCATTGTGGGGTGAAATGAAAGTCACAGTGTGCGTCTGGTTGACACACAATAAAAAGCCAAGAAATATGTATTATGTAATATTTATGAGGACAATCAAGGTTGTCCGATTCTATAGTACTCATTCAATCATTATCATTTTCAATCGAACATACTGGTTTTTTTTGTTTTTTAATATCCAAAGTGCTATGGCCAAGACCAGATGGACAGAGGCAATGGTTGAAACCTTGCTGAGAACCCTATATGAGCAGGTAGTGCAAGGTGAATGAGCAGAAAATGGTTTCAAAAAAAAAGGCCTGGATAGCAGCAAAGGAGAGCCTCAAGGAGGTCCACGAAATTGATCTGGAAGCAAGTCAACTAAAAACCAAGTGGTCAAATGTATGTTAGCTAAGTATTCACAATGTATAGTAATGCAAAAATAAAACTAAAATAAAGTACAGTTGAAAAAAAACTACAATATCTATATGGTCATTAAAAGCAACTCAGGCTTTGGATGGGATGAGGTGAATAGATGTAATGACCCTACAATAGGTAGCTACAATAACTACCACCTTAGCCCAAATGGTATACCGAGTGCGAACCAGAGGTGGTATGGTCTCGTATACCAATAGCTGGTTAACCTAGGACAAAGTCTAGGGAATGGTTGAGTAGCCTTGGGTACTCTATTAGGCAGGGTAACCTTTCGGGAGAACATTCACATAAGGTCAAGAGAATTATGGGAATGTTGCACAGACCTCCAAGACGACTTTTATGGTCAACTGGAGGACTTCTGGAGTGGTTAATGGCAGAAGAGGGCAAAGTTACCCTACCTTGGAAATTTGGTTATTATGCCCATGGACCCCAGTTACCCTACTGAGGAGTCCAAGTTACCCTACCTTCACCGGCAAAGTCATCCTAGAACTTAGAGGTCGATTGCCTCACATTCTATATACTCTTAGATGTTCTTGGCACACACGCATCTGCGCGGGGAAGCCCCACGCCTGTGTAAGGGTGGCCCGAACATTACCTATTGTAGGGTCGTTACAATGTTTAATTTGCAATACAGATGTCCTGAGCACGCCTAGATGTGACTGGAAATCAAGCCCCGTGATAGAGGCATCAGGAAGAGATACGCAAGACAGATAACGTCTGGACGCGGACCGAAGCAAAACAGGATCACGAGTGCACTCTGAAGGGATGATTGTGCAGCGTTGCATCCAGAGCCAAAGTGTATCCTTAAATGGTCTCAGGACGGACAGGACACACCAGTGTATTCTTAAATGGCGTCAGGACGCACAGGACGCACAGGACGCAAAAACAACGTTGGATACATCCGGACGCAACACCGGCGCATCCGACACCAGATAATTTTTTGCTAATGTATTGACTTCAGTTGTTGTCATGACACTTAGGCACTGGCACAACTTCGATAGGAAGGGGTTTTCCACCAGCAGTTGTGTTTGTGATGGATGGCAGAAACTCACATCCTATTGAGGGAGTTAAGCGTACCTGAGCTGGTCCGATATTTCCGGCAGGATAGGGTGCTCGCACAAGATCAGAGTACTGGTGAATCACAAAGCCTTAAATCTGATATCTACTTATGTTTAAGCGTTTGGCATTCTACTTTGATAACCAACTTTCCTTGAGAGAACTTATTGAGTGAAGCTTTCAGCTTAACAATATTTTGTTTTACCATTTTAATTCTTCTGAATTATGAATCTTTATCTTTATCTTATACTTTGAGTCTTCAATGCGGTTGCAACCTTTGAGTTCACCTCTCTATAGGGTGCCTCCGTTACTGCTATCTATATTCTTATTAGTATTAATTATAATATATATAATTATCAAAACCTACTTTGTGCATGATACTTTAATTCACCATTCTCACGAGGATTTCTAACTACCTCCAGTACCCTTTCTTACTGCCCTAAGCCTAACAAAGATCCCACCTTATCAATATTGTAGGTATTTTCAGGCTTGATTTTATACTCTTGTACAATTGATTTTAACTATATAAATCTAGTTAATACATGTTTAAAATCTCAAAGAAATCATATTAAAAGTAAAATGTTAAAATAAACAATAATAAATTCAAAGATTGAAATATAATACAATAAACAAAATAAACAAGTAAATAAATAAATAAAATACAAGAAATAAACAATATAAGAAATAAATAAAAAACAAGAAAATAAAATAACATAAAAAAGCTAGAGTGATACCTCATCAAAGAAATAATTCATTAATTAAGGATTATTTCCATGGATGTTCCAAATAAAATCCAATTGCTTACTGAATTATGATTTTACTTCAGGATGCCTTTTTTTAAAACCTTCCTCCCACCATTTCTCAAGTGTCTCCTGGGGATTTCTCTTCCATACGACACAAGTTGTAATTTCAGACAACTGCCATACAGTTGGCCGAAACCCTAGACGGTACTGGAAGTAACACCGGTCTATCACTGCTCTTCCTCCAGCCAGAGCTTTTGCCTTCTTTCCCCCTCCTCCTCACGCTTATTTCTTCCCTTCCTGCGATGTATCATGGTGCTGGGAGCTACACCCACCATTCCAGCAGCAACAGTAAGGCTGGGGGCAGTTCCAATCACGGCCATCTCAATGGCCATTTGTTCTCGAATCTGGGGAGGAATTGGGAAGTCTTTTGAACCCATTATTGGAGGATAAAGCATAAAATAGATGGAATGATTTTGGTAATTCTGTCACTTGTGCTTGGGATAATTTGACAAGGTTCACTTTACTAACTACACTGACTTGACTAACTATTCTTGGATGCCAAGTAATGCCGCGCCTCGCTGAGGGGTCGGGCGGTTTACAAAACACTAAAACATTTGCTAAACCAACATGCGGCCGCCCAAGAACTTGAACCTCTTGACAAGCCCTCAGGCAGGCCACCTTTCAAGTACCAAGGTGAACTAACTACTACATCCACTCATCGGAAGATTAGTGGTGGGAGGTCCGAGCTTGGGAAAATGGCTGTTTGTCAATGGATTTTATTTTTTTCTCTCTCCCATCTTACACGTCAATTATCATTATTATCATAATAGATTTTAACTAGTCACAGACTCTCACTTGTGTAAATAAATTATGCTATTAACTGTATTAATAACCACTGTCACTCTCTGTTAGTGTTCGTTCATCTGGTGAAAGGGTTCTCCAGCTGTGTAAATCCGCGAGCAGACCATTAGAGCCTATGAAATAGATGGCGTTGCGAAGAAGGAAAAAATGAATTGAAAAGTGAGGAAAAAGGATTGATTTCGGCCAAGCTCGAACCAGAGCCAACCAGTATGTTAACCAAGTGTAATACCAAGTACCCCACGCAACTGGGCACGGGTCCCCGCAGTGCAGCCTCGTGGGCCCTCTATCTGAAAAAGCAAGCAAAAACACCAACCCTGTAGTTCTTTTTTTTTTTTGCAACCCTCCTTTAATTGCAGATACTGTACTCGTCAGGGTCACGGAAAACCAGAAACTACCCGTGCTGAATCAGGGCTAAGAAGATCTGGCGATCAGAGTGCCTGGAAAGAGAGACAGTGTTATGGGACATCTTAAAAGTATACTTGTTGCGCCATGTGATGAGCAAAGCACCAGTCCTCTGATGGTCATAATACCCCAGGACCAGATTCCTGATTCCTTGAGAAGGAAACATCATTTCTTATTATCTGCCCATCATAGGTTTATTCTTACTTTTTCATCATACTGGTTTATCAGGAACTAACCCATGTTCCTACTTTCCAAGTTTTCGTGAATTCTTGTTGCTAAGCTACCCAAACAGGGGTCCCCCCTTTCCGGTTTTCGTTGACCCCGGCGAGTACCGGTACTCAAAGATATCGTACTATCATAGTAGACTGGTGATATTTCGGCGCCAACACCGAAACTAACCCCCCATGGAACAGCCTACCGCAGGTCGTGGTGCCGGGAAGTTATACCCATACTCGTAGTAAGCTCAGTTCAACTGCGATGATATCACCCAGATCGCACCCCGTTGGTGCAATTTTTTCCCAACCGTGCGCCTCCTTTTATTCCCGAACCCCCCAATCTCCAGCTTGGATCTCCATGTCCCCCCCTTTATGATACTGTACCGGTACTCCCACAGATCACATGGCAAGGGGTGACACAAAACGTCCCAAGGCTGTAACACAACAAAAGCCAGCGCGACGCCAAGAACCCGAGGAGACGGTAGTTGGGAGCGGGGTTGGATCCAGATGCGACACGGGGTAATAACAACCACAAAATTCGCCTGAACTCCTTGCACATGTTAAGAGCGGAAGAGTTATCGTAGGGTGGACGGAGGGGGGGGGGTCTGTGCTGCTTGTTGGCCATGATGGGTTTATGGGGTTGTGAGGCTGGGGAAAAAGAATGTGAGACATTCGATTGACGGACGGCACCGCGGGGTTGAGGTTTTTTATCATCAGAATTAGGTAAAGATACCAATTGTACTGTCGAACATCGTACCGAATTGCACAATAAGCAATTGGAGAGCAATAATGCCTTGAATCACGGCAAGCAGCGTCATTAGGAAATGCACTAGTGCACGGAAAGGTACACGGAAATATCACCGCAGGCACCCCGCACGTACCCCTTGGTTGTTTGCGGGCGAGTGATAATATGTGATATCATCCTTCGGGATGCACAGCGCTCATAGCTACGGTTCGAGGATTCAATTGTTACTTGTGTCAGATAAGGAGAAAAGGGTCTAGAAAGCTCCCTCCTACCCTTCCAAATGGCGGTGAATCCCCGCCTGCGAAGCTACACCGAACTATTGGCTTGGCCGAGATGTTAGAAACGGGGGTAAGTGAACAAGCAATGACATTGACAGAGCGCAGCTAGATCATGTGACTTACTAAAAGGTAATCCTGCCAAAAGAATTACTCCGAGGTGGATACCAGTATTTCTACAAACCTTCTACATTCATGATGTGTTCATAAATCATCTTCCCGAGATCCCTTCCGCAGAATATTTCGAAGCAAGCTTGAAGGTAGGCCTTCAGACAACAACCAAGAATAATCTATACCCCCGCTGATTAGCCTACATTATCTCTTTCGGTACCTAGCTGTGATAACAATACCTATATCACCCGCTCCAAGCCTTCTAGAGCCGCCGTACGTAACACCTTGTCACTGGAAACATCCACTATGTTAGCCCTACTCCCGCGGTCCTCCGTGCGCAGGTTTAGAGATGTATAAGGTTAATGTTGATCCCCGGCTCACTCCGAAGAAGACTCATTATCACCTAGTGATTTCATCGGCCCGCAATAAACTGCCCTCTAAGTACCGTAAGAACTCGAATAGAAGAAACATGTGCTAGGACTTTGTAGTTGCCTCCCCTAGTAAGGCGCGGTGTATATTCCTTTTATTTTGTCTCAACTGTGAGGGCTGAGTTTGCAGTGTTTTCCCCTCGCGTAGCTGAGAAGGGAAATTCCAACGTCCTAGCACATGTTTCTTCTACCGTAAAAACTTGAATAATTGAACCGTGTGCTATGAAGTCCGAAATTCCCTTCTCTGGAATGGGGGCAAAAAACACAGCAAAAACACAGCCCTCTCCCCCCTGCTGAGACAGAAAAAAAAACAAAAATTTCTTGACCTTACTTAGAGAGGAAAGTCCAACGACATAGCACACGGTTCAATTATTCGAGTTTTTACGGTACCGCATCGTGCACATCGCTATTCATGGTCGGCCGCTTGATCACCAATTGTACAATCTTTGTGCAACTGTATTATACACAGCAGCGGTCCATGGTAACATGCTGTCCTTGCCGCTTGGGAACTCGAGGTCCGTGCTGCATTCTCCAACAGGGCGGCTGTCCCGGCTCCTTTGAGGACCACCACGGGTCGGGTAGGGATTGGGCACATTAGAGTGTAGAGCTAGAGGCCCAACCCAATCGTGAGGCGGCTTGATCGAGGGCTCAGAGGAGAAGCTCGCCCGGGGGATGGAGGAGCGGCATGTTTGGAAGAACTACCCGTAGCGACTGGGACTCCGTAGAGCGAGATTCGGACACCCTCAAGTTCAAGGAGGGAGCGTGCATTGCAGAAACGTTGGGCATTGCTCAGTGAAATCTCACTGTCCTCGGCGGCGCTAGTGCAAGCGCGAGTCTGACATGGTGGCCAAGAGTCACCCAAGCTCAGTCAGTAGTGTTTTTGATCATGGGACATCACTCGGTGAAACTGAGAAAGTTCTCTATTCTGAGTCGAGTAGAATAGCCATAATAGACCTGGCATAGGCGCTGCAAAAACAACCTATTGCCTCTCAGAGGCCACGCACACTCATGAGGGGCTTCAACTCTTTGGGGCTCCCAATTGCCAAGGAAGTCATCTCAATTTAAGCGAAAGAAGGGTGATGAAGCACCCTGAGATCTTAATGAAAAAGTAAAGTTAAGAGTTAACCAAGTAAGCAAGTCGAGGTGCTGGCATGGACCAACTTCCTAGTACCCTACCATACACCGGGAGCCCAGTACTCTAAACACAGTAGACTTTTTCCCATTTGCCCAGATCACATAACAAAAAATGTGACCCCAGTGCTCTACATTATTTAGCCAGCTAATCAAGATGATAATCCTCATCTATGGGTCCTCGGAGCGTATGTCACCTGAACACCTATTTGTCCCAAGCGAGAAACACGCGAGAACAGAGATCAGGAATTGCTTGTATCAAACAATAAATAACTCAAAATCGGGCCATTGTTACACAGCTGCCTCTGTTGAAGAAAAAAAAACACTGTCTCATTTTCATACTCGTTGCTAGCTATAAATATTGTCAAAAAATCCGTGCATATATCTAAGCGGCAATACAAAACATTCCCCCTATTTCCGGGTGCTTCCCGCCAAGAACAAATAAACAGCTCACAAGAGTTAACGTCTTGCTAACCGAGACGTTTGCCTCACAGACAGCTTGGCTCAATTCCCGTCTCTTCCCCCCCCCCCCCCGGTACCTTCCGACTCATATCAGCACCGTGGAGCTATGTGCCTTCCCTCTAATCCCGAAACTACCCACTCAAGGCCGAATTCCAAATATCATTCAATGAAAAAGCCAACCTCACAAACACCCCACCACGCTCCTCCCCTCTCCCCGCTCGGTCTCGCATCCCCGACACTTGTCTAAATCACAAAGTGCCCCCTCCACCGAAAGAAGGAAAAAAAGGGGCAAAAAGGAACCCCGCTCCAACCCGCCCCGCCATCCTAGACCCCTCCTCCGGCGACTAGGCAAACCACCCTTTTTTAACAACAAACCTCCGGTCGGAACCTTGCCTCGCGCTGAAACCCTCCCCCCACACACTCTCTCTACCCCCACACGCGCTCGGGATAGAAAAGACCATGAGTCAAGGAAGGAAGAAAAAGAAAAAGAAAGAAGCTCGGGATGAATAGACGCTTACTGTGCAAGTCCAGCCAACAGGTTTCTTTTTCCAACCCCGTAACCAACGGCTCGGTACAAGGCGGGTAGATGATACAAAGCACAAGGGTCAGGCGGAAAAAAGAGTTAGAACCCTTGAGCGGCAGGGGTTATTGTGTCGATTTGGTCGACGTGAGTGGACCAGCTTGTCTAGAAGTGCAAACCTTCATTGCCCAACAAGAGCCTGAAAGCAGATATTTCCCCCAACAGATGCACTGAACCGGGGGGCGTTAAAAAAAGTGATCAAGGCAAGAGGAAGCAGACATCCTATTGGAGTCATGTACCATTTCTGTACCACTGCTAACTGAAATTTTAGTCACTTGTGCGCACCATGCTCGTACCATTGTTTCGTCCTTAATCCTTGCACTACAGTTTTACCGGTACTGCACAAGTAGAGCACAGTACTTTGTTACTGTCGCAAGCAACTACTGTAGCACATGAGCCTTGGACATCGAGCACAGAATTGAAAGATACCCGGACACCCCCGAGCCAAGAATCTAAGCCCTTGTCTGCCTTGAGATTTAGGTTTGGGAGATTTGGATATTCAAATCTCCCAACGAGTTCGAAGGGGTACATACAAGTAACTTTGTAAAGGATTCCGGTACCGGTATGTATGATACAAGAACAGAATTTTCGGATTTCACTTCCCAAGTACAGTATCACACCCGGGGTAAACAAACAATTTTGACAGGCGGGGCGCCAACCCAACGAACCCTCCGAAGTCTAATTACGCAAAGCCTTCTAAATCTATAATGCTTATGAGATCTGTGAATATAAGCGCACTAATGTGCACAAACGCGTACTCGAGTACGCTTGTTCAATCCCTGCCGTTCGGGGGATTTTGTTGCTCACAGCAACTCTCTGCTGCCATGAAACACAGACTACCTACCCGTACAAGTGCCCCTGCTGAGATTGGAGACCCAAATACCAGGAACTGGACCAAGTTTACTTCCGCGATTAATTACTGCTCAAAGGCATTCTTTCCTCGTGCAGTGGTAGGTAAGACGACCCAACTTAACTTGACAGTTCTTGCTTTTTCCTGCAGTGCTATGATAGTAAAATTACGGCTGGAAAGTGCCACTTGTGTACTCGAGTAATAGCCAAGTGATCGACCATATAGTCTACATCATCAGCGAATTAGAATCTTCAGGAATGAAAATGGCCAAGCACTGCGCAGTCTTAACCTTATCCCAACTAACTGGCCGGTCGACGAGCAGTTGTGATATTTGATGGGGGAAGAAGAAGAAGAAAAAGTAAAAAATCATCAATGGTTAGTAAGTGTTACCAAAAAAAATAAAAAAATACTGGTTATCATAATACAAGTACCGTACGGTAATAATAATAAATATTATTATAATAATTAATCCCTTACTCGCCACCAACCCAGTTCATCTCTGTTGTGGATTTTCGCAACGGTGGAAGGCTGTCGACAGCGCAGGAAACGGCCTAGGCATCACATGTTCCGGTATGATATGATAGAAGAATGCTTAAGTTAGACCAAGTGCGATAAAGAGCGATTGGTCAAGAGCCATCCAAAAAAAAAAAAAAAAAAAAACCTCCTTGAGGATATGATACCGGTATGGGAAACAAATTTCTCACTAACCAGCCGCAACAAAATCTATAACCACAGATCTCTGACAGATAGATCCTTGAGGCGGCTTATCAATCCTGCCAGCAGTAAGTTAGCTTATATATAATACAAAAGAAAATAATTAGAGAGAAAAAGTATGAATGCGTTGGGATAGAGGGGAAAAGAAAAGCAAAACACGGTATACAAGTAACACTCTGTGCTGTATCAAGACGAAAAGGGGAGAGGGCTGGGGGGGGGGGGGTGAGTAAAAAGATGGAGGAGAAAGGAAGGAAGAAAATTTTCACAATGGATGTTCTGGCGTCAAGTTTACCGTACGGTGTCGGATCGGTAATTATGGCTTGCGGATTGGCTGATTTGTTATGGTTAGGTTTAATGACTGCAGGCCAGTCAACAAAAGTGCAGTATCAAATCTAAAGTCCGCTCCAGGAAGCAGGAGTAGGGGATTCTTCAGACTATCGGTATCATGATAATAACATCGCCCTATGGATTACGAACCGAGTTAAACATCATAACGTGGGTATCATACCTGCCATGATTTTGTTCGATGCTGTATGTACTCGACTATGATAGGATAGATATTTCCACTGTAACGGTCGGTAGACTACGGTTACGGGGTTCGAACACAAAGTTGAAAACCATAGGTTAATAATTATGAAATCCTGTGGGGTGGAAAGAAAGAGAGAGTGAGAGAGAGAAAGAAAAATTTTCTCTCCTCTCGCTGTTGCCTAGAGTTTCTGCAGTTGATGATCTTCTGGTCATTTGACTTCAAACTCAAATATACAGTTATGGTCACCTAGAGTCCCGGGTTCAATCATGGGGGCCTGAATCACAGGGGTAGATAGATAGATTTGAGCTCAAGTATTGCTTGTGCAGCGCACAAAGTTGGTCAGGATGAATCTGCTGAATTGAAAATTTTTTCTATCGCACATTGCAATAGTTGCCGGTATCTTTCCAAAGAAATATGTATTCTTTTTATTATAACCAAAAATCAAGTGCACGGAATGGCTATATATTTCCAATGCATACATGAACTAGTATCTTTCTAAAGAAATGTATTCTTTCTATTATGATTAAAAATTAAGTGCATGGAGTACCTGTACATTTCCAATGCATACATGAGCCATATTAGACCTAATATGTAGCTATTCCTAAGACATAAAAATAATCGCCTTGGGCCCTAAACCTTGAATTAGACCGATAAGTGCCGAGTAATGGCATAAATCGGTCGAGGGCGACGATCTGCGTACGTTCCATCTCTTTGTAAAACATGGAACCAAAACCTGAGGTATCTATCGCATGAAAGAATGCAGAAAAGAAATTCTCGGCGAGCGAATAGCATGAACAAAAGAAAAAGAAAAAGAACATAGGAAAACATAACTCGTCCTTTACATTGATACTTGCCGGGGAGCGAACCCCAGCTGTAGAGGGGTTGCTTCGAATTCCAGTTCTATCAACGGGGCGACCATACCATTAATAGTAAGGGCTATCTCATTGCCCACCCGGCCAACCTCCTCCTCAGAAGGATCATGAGTGATTTCGCCAGAGTAAGCCCGCGTGCTGGCCCCCGCTTCAGCAGGGCTATCAGGTGGCGCTTCATGCATCTCCAAGTCCTGATGGGTGGATGTGGGCTCCAAATCCTCCGGAGCCGCAGGATGCCTTGGGTCTATGTTGGAACCCTGCTGGGGGCAGTCAGCAGCGGTTGTTACAACTGTAGGTACCTGGGCTGCCAAACGGCTTGACATTCGACGGAATGAAGATATCTTGCATGCAATGGCTTTCAGTGCCTTCCTGCAGCGTCGTCTCAACCTTCGGGCTACGTAGCGAGGGTTTAAATGGGGTCTAGAGAGCCCAGACGGGGTAGTTTCTCGATGAGGTGTACCACCGCCATTGGGGGGAGTCGAAGCATCGAGATCATTAAATTTTGCTTGGATCTTGTTGGCCTGAGAAGCACTGGCGAGTGAAAACTCCGAACGCTCTGGCTCTCCTCCAACAGGTATTCCGGATTCCTGCAAAGATCTGCTGGAAGCGGTTCCAGACGTGGGACCAGCAGAATCCGGTTCTTCTTCCACGGGTGTGGGAATATCATTTTCATTAAACCCTGGAGTAGAACCTGAAAACACTGGTATTGTCAATGGGTGTGGCTGCTGGGGGTTATTGGTGCTGGCATTAGGGCCTTCGTCAGCATCATCCGGTCGCATTTGCAATTGTTCGACACTCCCCCTATTCACTTGGAGGGGGTTGGGATATTTGCTGTTTATATTCCTCCAGCTCTCGTGTCTTCTGAGAATATCGCGGGCCCATTGGACATCAGCATTTTCGTGTTTTCCGGGGTTGCCCCAAATCTGTGTTGCATGCCGAACTTGCTCGTCGGATGGTTCGACTTCGAAATAAGAACTTATGCTATCACGCCTCTTAATGCTAGAAGCGATAGCTTCAGATTCGTCCTTGTTTTCCTGTAGAATTAGCTTTGGAGCGTGACCAAGACTATGTTCGACTCACTAGACGGATACTTTGTCTCCTACTGACAGCGACTCTGTGAAGCCCTCGCCGAGGTTCCGCACGTCGTTTTCCGGACACATTTCGGTCGATAGGAGCATGGGGCTCACCTTTTTGATCGAACTCGGAATCCAACGAGGAGCGGTTCGTTTGTGAATTCTGCCAGTCCCGACTATTGTTAGACTCAGTGCTAAGTCTTGGACTCGGGGAAGGGTCCGTTGTGTAGTCCCCTGACGCCCGGTATATAGTGCTCCGTCTTGATATAGTGCCAGAGGTGGGAGTTGTTGACCGAGGCATGGGAGGAATTGGTGGGGCCGGAGAATACGAACGGTGAGATTGCCCAATAGAATGCCTTGAAGAGCTCCAAGAGTGTCGGCCGATTGATTTATCGGCCATACTATCAAAGCCCATGGTGTCATAGTGGCGGAAGCCGGATGAGGGTCGTCTCGGCAAACTGACGGAGCTTTGGCGACTTCGTGGGTTTCCATCCATAGAGCCATCCTCACCAAAGTATTCGCTCGAGCTTCCATCAGGGGGCCCTTCACTAGATGTGTCACGCACGGTTGGTAGGCGTTCGGAGAAGGACACGCTTGCCTTCCTCGCCGGGGCTTTTTGCTTGCCTTTCAGGCTGGAAGGTGTAGGGTTTCGAGAGGGGAGCGAGGGTTCTATATCATCTCTTAATTCGTTATGGGAATTCGAATTTCTGTCAGCCGCGTGGCCCGTCTCAGCAATATATATTTGCTGTGACGAGTCAGTACCGTTTACAACTTAAAGGTTTTAATGAAACAAGATGTCATACACTACCAATAGAAATAGGGTCACCGTATATGACCCGTTTAGCTGAATCCAATTCAAGTGGAGACGCTGGAGTATGGTTCGGCTGCCAGTCTGGTGGTGGTGAATCTGTTTGGGCTTGAGGGCTTCTAGTGGTGAAGCCAACTACCTGGTTACAGTGCTTGCATTTGAACTGGACGGCTTTATCTGGCTCGAACAGTACTCCGATAACTTTTATGGAGACGTGTCGCTCGCAACTCCGGCAGGGTATGATAATTTCTTTCGAGATGTAGCATTCCAAGCTGTCGTGGAGCTCCCGTCTGGATCTCCTCAAGAACTGTCGCATGCTCTCCATCCCGGGCTGCGATCAATGAATAAAGATAGCAACGGATAACCAAGGCAATTAACGAAGGCAGATTTAGTAGATGGCGTATGCTCTCCTCCTCGGGCCAATTCCCGTAGCTGATATAGAGCAAGAGAGAGAGACAAGTATGATGGGTGCGGTAGGTAGTAGAGCGGTAAGTGGAAACTTCCAAAGAAACCTCGAACCTCAAACCAAGCCCCCGAGGCGAAGCCTTTATATGTAGGGGGATACTTGAGTAAGTCTACTGGAAAAAAAATGAAAAAAAACAAATTTGTACTCAGTCGACACTATCTGCGGAGAGGAGGCGCTTCTCCTGGTTGACTGATATACTTTGAATATCTGTTTCAGCCCCCACAGCAACCGGTGGAACAGAGACAATGGTTAGCCTATTGTCTAGCGCTCAGCTCCAATCGAAGGGGGACGCCTTAGTAGGTCGCCCTAGTAAAGCGTGGCGCAGTCATTTGATAATACTCGTACAGTGCGGTACTGTTCATGGTTATCGGTTTCTCATCGATTGTTGAATACCAGCGCAGTACGGTACTGTACCTTATTGTATGAGCACCGCAGTCCGCAAGAGATACCCTATGATAGCTCATGGTGAACACATCCATCTCACGAACATGTAACTCTTTATCGAGCGCTGAATCCTCCATGTTCTCAGGGGTCATGATAGTGTTGTGTTGAGGTGGAGGTAAGAGCCGTTGGGGGGGGGGGGTGGTTTGTTCTTGTTTTCTCGAGCTGCGGACGCCGCGAGAGCAGCGGCGCTCGAGTAGGACAGCAGTCCAGAGGGTTCCTCTAAGCCATGCCAACCCTCAGCCCTGGTAGCAAGATGCAAAACAATCCTTTACAGCATCATAGAACTACATCATTGGATTCCATCGCAGCAAATTCATGGTGTCATAGGAAAAAATTACGGCGACTTCGCTAATGCCTCTAATTGACAGCCGATCCAACCCCCTTACCGTGGTTCAAAATTCTCTTTCGCTACAGTAACCCACTTCTTTTCTAAAAACCCTCGCTACCGGTAGTAGTGATTTTTGTATGATCTGCTTGTACTAGTACACATTCTTACCCGAGCGGGTTCCCCGCATTGGATGGAGGGCGGTTCTCCCGTTTCTAGAAACGTAGGGGAAATGTATCGAATTTTTGTAGTCGAGTACGGTACAGTACAGTACTCGTGTCTGGCATAAAGGATGAGACAGGGTTTATTTCACTGGTCAAGTAGTTTAGTGACAAGGGCCGTATTTTCTTTCAAATACTGTACTTGTACTCAGTGTACTGCTTGTACTGTGCTTATTACCAGATACCAGCATACTTTTGAAAAGAAAAAGAAAAAAAGAAGCGAAAGGGGCCCGTTTCTAGAAGTACCGTATCTTATTCACCAGTTCTATATGGACCGGGGGGGGGATTTCCTTCTAAATACTTTGCGCCGATACCGGTACAGCACTATACAGCATCTTATCATAGGAGTGTTTGACCAACTACATGTCCCCATTCATTTTCCGTTGGTAATAGCGGTGACAAGGAGGAAAAAAGCGAAAAGATTGGATTCTCCAAATCTTGAAATTTAGGCAAAAAGAGGTTAGTACTTGTACATATTTACATATTATCTGATGTTATTATACCTCCCTAGGGAACTCTTGACATGTCACCACGACGGCCGCTGACCAGTTTTGGGGATGGGGGGGAACTTTACCAGAGAATCTTGATGTGCTTCGGCTACCAAGGTTTCGCAAGATTAATCCCGCAAGCAATGTAGTGCTTCTAAGCACTTAGACTAGAAGGATACGCTTGATTCCGCCGCAGGGATTCATGATAGATGCCCTACGGCATGCTGTAGAAATTGTATGGTAACTTTTCGCCCTTTCGATGGGAATGTAGTGTGGCACAGCCCCCCCCCCTCCGTGCCCCTTCTCTATAATGTGTGCACTTTTTGTTGGCGTCCAGAGTTCCAAACTAGAAGGGCGATTTATTTTCTGGTAGGGACTGCTTTCCATCCAATTCCTGCCCCGCTGCACATATCGGACAGAAGGAGATCTGTGGCACCGTGGTGCCTCTCGTTTTCTTTCCTGTCACGGGATACTGAGGTTGCCATCGTGCCTAGCGGATCTTCCAGAACCTGAGAATTGTTGGACAGGGTGTTAGTTGGGGGGGGAGGTAACTTTCATATTAATCTTGTGCGGGACATCGCCTGAAACGCTCCTCCGCAAAGGGCTACTATTTAGGTATTTACCGGTATCCATAACCAGCTAGATCGGAGTCATATGAACTGCCCCATACGTGGACCCGCCTGGCTGATGGGTTAACCAGCAAAAACAACCCTCCCCCGTCTCTTGGGAAAACATCTCCCCTGGCACTCGTACCAACACATCTGTGCGTCCTGTTTGGGGGGACAAACCAGGATATTGTTATATTTGTAAAAAGCAAAACTCCATTGACTTTTAAAAAAGAAAGAATGATGAAAACAAGAGAGAAAGGATAATTATATACAGTTCCTTACCCCTCCACGAAAAATGCGGAGATAGGTCTGTTTTTCCCCACCAATGCTCGTATAACACATAAAGCCTACCCTTACTCGTAGTATTTCCATCTAGATCCAGAAACCCGTTTAAATTTATTTTTTCATCTTTTCATTGTCTTCATTCCTTTCATCTCGTACAAGCGTATCGGTGATTTTTTAGGGGCTTCACCGAGCCGACTTCTCCGCGAGAGTAGAGGCCGCCGCATTTCTCTTAGTCTTTCCGCGTTTGGTGTAGGATTCAACGAAAAAACTGACGAATAGGTAACTGTTTATTTGTGAGTTTTTGATCCAATCATTTAGTTGAAGTGGAGGCATAGGGATAGGCTTACGTTAAGGGTGTGAGGTAAATGACATTTGCAACGACAGCCCAGACTTCCCCGGGATTCGACAGACAGTGCACCATTCCGGGTGCATTGACATCCACTGGCATTCCATGGTTGGAAATGGAAGCGGAAGCCGAGGAAGACGGAGCAGCCTCAGTCAGGGAACCGGAGAGGTAGGTGGTAGGAGTAAAGTAGACAAAAAGGTGCAAAGCAGCGAGTGAGCCACCAACAACGAATTGGGTGATCTGGAGGGAAGTGAGGCTGCGCTTGAGGGCGTTCGGGACGGGGATGCGGACGGTGGACAGGGTGTAGTAGAAGTACATGAGGGTATGGATCAGTGAGTTGAAGATGCAAAAGACCCAGATAGGTGGTGACATGAATCTATAGATTTACAAATTAGCCTTTGGATCCAAGGAGAGCGGCCCTAAGGGGAAAGTGTTAACGAACCTTATTCCAGCCCACATGCAGATCATTGCACCAGCATGGTGATAAGTCTGCAGAAGACTACTCTTCTTTCCCTTCGCAATGATAATGGCGGTATCCAAGACCTCATAAAACTTGCTCAAGTAGAAGAGCCACCCATAAAATGCCAATCCTTCTTCCCAGAGTCCGACACCCCCTTCCATTTCTCTGATTTCCACACCTTCGAATCTTGTCTCGGGTCTGATCTTGCATAATGATTCAACCACTCCCGGAACTCCCCTAGAAGTCACAATTGACCGGTGGATGGCCCCGACCATCCCAACGAATGTCCATAGAGAGTAAACGGCTAGGAAGAGATTATGAAGCAGCACGAATGCCTTAAAGATCCTTGTCGTAGCAATGTAGTATGGTTTTCCGTTGCACCGGGAATTGAGAAGGTGCACGGCGGCGGCATAAATCGCTGCGATCGACAATGGTACCCGGGGATCGAGGAAGGCCGTGTAGAGGGGTTCAGAGATGGTGAAAGGGTACTTTGAAGCTGAAGGTGGAATTGTCGGGGAAGCGGTGGACGGGGATGGCAATAGTGCAAACCATGAACTCGGAGGAAAGGCTACCTTTAGCGATGGGATGAATGATTCCACGGCGGCTTGCATCGTATCAATTGGTTGTTGAGACTTGGGGAAGGAAAAGATGTAATTTGGAATGAAGAGAAGGAGAAGGAGAGGAAGAAGACAAGAGGCAGGATATGTACGGTGATATGTACGGTGCAAGCTGCCAGCGGTCCTCTCTGCCTCCCCTGCAAATGATGTATTGGGGGGGGGGGGGGGCGAATTTATTTATTCAATGAATTTTTATTTTTTTTTTATATTATTTTTGATTGGGAACCTCGCTTGTTGGCCCCTGCATGATGAAGTCCTCAACCTTTTAAGACCACGCAATTGAATATTGTTGGGAGTCTTGACACACAGGTTTCTAGGGAGGATGCCTACTTTTTCCACGGCAAACGCTTCAAGAAGGAACCAGAGACATTATCTTGACCTTGGGAAGGGGAAAGATGAATGCGTTCCGTTGTTCGCCTTAGGAATCCAGTGCCATGATAGTTTACCGTTATCGTGATCGGCCGCTTGCATACTTCTATGATGGGGCAATAATAGTCTACTGGCGGTACAGCAGCTGCCTGATGCGCAGTTGTTGGGACAGTGCGTTTTGGACAAAGGTAATAATCATAATAATCCGGTGGAAGCACTAGAATCTAGCTAACTTGTTCCGAAAGCTAAATCAGTGGAAAAGCATGCCGACAATCCGTCTTAGCTGTTAATCAACTCCAGTGCATCAGCGAGTGGTTGGTTGTCTGAGGGAGTTTTGACTTGAGGCTCAACTAAACATGTTTTGCTATTTCGCTGTCAGCCCAACCCCAACAAAAAAAAAAAAACACATCCCTCGCCAAGGAATCGCTTAACGCCTCTCAATTAAGCTTACCAACTTACCTACTTATAGGCATCCGAGGCACCAATTACTGCTCGGGCCAGAAGTATAATACCCGAAATCAGGGGGGGGTATTTTATATGGGAACTCGGATGCAGAAAGATGTTTTGCCGTACAGTATCTTTCTCTAATCCCTGTTTTCGGGTATTTATGGCCGGAGAAGAGTGCCAGTCCTAGGTGCTGTTCTCTCCCAGGCGAAAGTTCGACGGAAAAACAGTTTATCCGGCCTTTTTTAATATGTTACTATGGTATTTCGAAACCACACACCCCCCCTCCAGGAAGTCCTCCCCCCCTCCAGGAAGTCCTCCCCCCCTCATCAATTAAATTTTATATATCCAATTGGCCCCGCACTTCTTTCTCCTCCTCTTCAAATTTACCCTTTTTTCCTCCCGAAAGCAGAAGCCAATGGGAGATGCTGACTCGACGACCGATACCGTACCGTACTTTGTCCTGCAGCCTTTACAAGGGGAGGAAGCAGGAAAGCGCCGGCCTAAATTGGGGGTGAGAGGAAAGGTTGTACTTGTATGGTAATATGCTGTGGAAGAACCCCGGGGCACCCGAAAATTGTTGGGATTTGGAACTGTATGTGCAGCAGTGCTTCTCTCCGGCGATTTATTTATTTATTGATTGTGAGATCTTTTTTTGCGGCTAGATGTGATGGGTGGGAGGGAGTGATAACGGCCGCGGGACATCAGCTACTCGAGCACAGGACTTGTGCTTCTCATACAAGGTCCGCATTCCCCATCTGTCGTAGTACGTATGCAGTTATTCTCTACCAAAAAAGGATAGTGCACTAATATCAGGAAGATCAGGATAACACCGCGGGTGTGCGGCAGGAATATTCGGTCTCGTCAGATTCAATTCACGATGCTCCATGGAAAGAGCATTTTCTACGAGCAAGTCGACTGAGTTTAATGACTAGCTGCGTATTGGAAACGGCAATTCATTGGCAATCCTCAATGGCTAGCACAGACATACGAATATCAACTTTAGAGTTTATGTCGTGAGCCGTGGCTAGCACTCGCCTACCAGTAGAATCCGCTACATAGATAGTTCGCACCCCTAGTCCTACAACTACTTGGGCGCTACCTCTTCGGTGGTAAAGGACTGCCAATACGCACTTGTACTACGAAAAATGGGGAAGGCAAAGCTTGGATGAGGAGCACGAGTGCCTTGTGGAGATCCTTTCCGGGGTTCTATCGCTTGATTTGATTCGTGGATAGTTTGTTCGCGAGAGGACTTACTCTGGGAGTGTATGTCGTACGAGTATGGGTAGCCATGAGCCATCATTGCGCAGTGGTGGGGTTGAGGGGTTTTTGATACTATAGTGTCATGCAATTAGTGGATATTCTTGATGAGGATAACAACGCGGACACCCCTAGGACGCTGGTGGTGGTCTGAAATATCAATGGAGGGATGAGGGGATTAACCAAGCATCTAAAGACATAAGACAGATTTCAGCATCCTGGTCACTCAGGAACTTGTTTCTTAAAATTTCTAAAAAGCTTCTTGAGGAGTAATAGATTTTTGCTAAAGTTGCTTTTTTCTTTCTTTTCTTTCTTTTTTTGCTGCATCGTCCCGAGCCGCAATGCCTTGGGCAGGCCACGAGATCGGTCCACGCCTTGTGAACTGGAGCGTACGGGTTTTTAATCTCACTAGGGGCAGCCGATCTTTTGGTAAATGTCAGATTAGTGCCCCACAAACCGTGCTAGATTAAGCAAGTATGATGGCGAAATGCAATTTCGACAGACCTTCCTTAAGGTGGATCATCATCCGCAAGAAGATAGGAGCATTTCGGGAAGGGAGGGGTAAAATTTATATTAAGATTGGATCGGGTTCTCTTACAATCATATTTTGTCATGGGGATATTCATGCATAGTTTGTCAGCAGGACCCTTATAAAGTGATGGCTTTTCTCTAAGTGTTGTCGGTCGTCGGGGATTCATACAGGAGAGATTACAGGAAATAGTATCTTTAGACCCAATGGTTAATGGATCCCAGTAGTGTATACTTACTGAAGAATATGTTATGCTCCTTAGCCTCTATTACGGGCCTACTATTGGTACTTGGTTTGTTAGAAACCGTCATATCATATTCCAAACTACTCATTTTTCCTTAAGCCTTAGCATACCGACCGAACATTGATGCCAAGGATTGGAACTGAAACATCAATTACAGTTAGTATAGCTGAGATTCGAATGCTGATTTCTATCAAGCTGGGAACCCCTCCAACAGGCGGCTCCTAATCTATTCGCAACATGAGGTGGGCCAATGTGTGTTAGCCAGGTTCCACACTATCAAATCCTCCTGGATGCTGTGCGCGCGGGGCGGGGGAATGGTTGCTGCGTCCATAACAGGTTGTAATGGTGAGGGTGCAGATACGGTACTCATACGCCCACAGAGAATTAATTCATTCCATGGGGTCTCCCTTCAGTCGGCTAGGACAATTCAATATTTAAAAAGCTTGGTGACAAAAAACACTTCACAGGCAGTCACTTTAAATGGTTGGCGGGGAGCGCTCGGTTTTGGTGTAATCACCCCAACGGATCCAGGGCCCCACTTTAGGCTAAATCAAACTTGCGAATATCTAGAGAGTAATTTTCAAGAAAAGAAATTGAGTAGAGGGTTTATGGAATTGAGAAACCGGAGAGAGCTTAAAGTTACGACAAAGATGCTTGTTATGTATCTTTTATATGGAATCCTCATACAAAGTCTCAGGTCACTTTCCGATCTCCCAACAAAAAAATCATGAGATATGGATTTATAGGTTTGATATTTTCCATGATAGAAATAGTTGTTCTCATGCTTCTTCCAATTTCTTGAAATTTCTGACCTTATAAGTAGTGTCGAGCTATGAGTCACTGAAAATGGCTCTCCCTTTGGTGTGAAATAGCCAACGGCCCAAGTTTTTTTGTCACCCGACTTTATCTTTGCACTCATGCCTAGTTTACTCGTGGTAGAAGTTTTTTGCGGGTCATAGGGACTAGAGATCATGGTTGCCTTCGAGACGAGGAAGATAAAAAGCGGGTCAAGAATTTTTTTGGTGTCCGTGATATATTTCAGGGGCCGGACGTGATAATCGACTGAAAAGATTGGATTATGACAAACAAATGGAATCAAAATTGAGCAAAAGAAAAGCCTCCCAAATGAAATTAAAAATACAGCACAAGAGTCACTACCCCGTTAGCCCCCCACACCCCAAAGGGAAAAAACATGCGCAGCAATCCATCTTTGCACCGCATGGATCTATTTCTATACCTCTTCCACAAGCACCCCCCCCCCCCCCCGGCGCAGCGCGCACCCATTGGGCAAGAATGACACCTCTACAGAAACCAGGGGGGTGTAAATACCGGTATTAGTTCTGGAAAGCCTTTCAAGGCCGAGCCTCCCGCAAAGGGATGGGGAGAGCGGGATGAGGTTAGGGACGAAGTCTATGCTGCCGCGGTTGCTATAAAAGTCGAACATAAAATGCGCAAAGGGGCCCTCGGGTGAAGTATTGCTTCTAGGACCTAGAGCGTGTTGGCGGTTGTGGCTCCATGAGCCCGGAGTAACCTTGCTACTGCAACTCGCCCTCTCGCGATGGCCCCCTTGAGCGGTGTCGAGCCGTATTCGTCTCTCCTATCCAAGTCGACACCATCCTGTCTCAGTAACTGCTCCACTACTCCCTTATTCCCCCAGCGGGCAGCATAGTGAAGTGGGGATCGGCCACCATTGTCTGGCCTATCAGGGTTGACATCACTCTGCGCTAGAAGTAACTCCACTACCCCCTCATCCTCTCTGCGGGCAGCGTGCGATAATGGGGTTCGGCCCTCGTTGTCTATGGTATCGGGGCTGACACCTTTGGGTGCCTGCAGTAGTAGTTTCAATATTCCCTCATGCCCGTTGCCGGCAGCGTGCGAGAATGGAGTCCGGCCGCTGTTGTCTCGTCTCTCGGGGTCGACATCTTCTCGTGCTAACAGTAACTTCAGTACTCCCTCGTGCCCATTGAAGGCCGCCCACCATAGCGGTGATCCGTTATCCTGGATGTCTGGCAGCTCGGGGTCGACATTTTTCTGTGCCAATAGTAGTTCTACTACTCCTTCGTGGCCAAACTGGGCAGCCCAGAGGAGTGGTGTGAAACCAGCGATATCTTTTTGGTTGAGATCACAATCCTCCATCTCTATAAAAGTACTCGCAAGCTCAACAATTCCGAATATGGATGCACAGTGTAGCCCAGTGAATACGAAGTCACCCTCTGGAGGACCAAAGATCCAAGGGCATTCGACTTGGTTCTCCAAAAGGGCCCTAGCAGATATGTGATTACCATACCGGCTAAAGAGCTTTAAGGCCAGTGACTTTGCGCGATCCGAGAGTCCCCTCCTGGCGTGGCTTCCCCAATATGCAGAAGCATATTCGAGAAAGGGGACATCTCGGGTGTCATCGAGCGCAAGTGGGATGCTGTTGATATGCTGAGAATTTAGATACGTCAAGCAGGTTTCTGCTATTGTAGAGTGTGCTCCGGCAAAGATGTCAGGGTGGGCGCAAAGGTACTCTTTGAGAGAAAAGTGGACCAAGCGAACCTTCGGGCGAGCCTTCAAGGGAATATTCGAAGCTCTTGTCTTCTCGACAATGACAAGTCCCTGGCAACATCCTAGCAATGTTGATATCGGGGGGACATTGTCTGGACTGAAATCTGGTGATCCAATCTCAACTGCGAGGGCTTGACATAGCTCATCCACACTCAACGGCCGCTCCGAATAACAAATCCACATTAGAGCGGCCATCCCGAGTCTCGCTTTCTCCCCTCCCTGTGCTTTTATGCGTTCCAGAGTTATCTTGTACCCGTCGCCCAACCCTAAGCCAGCTGTCATTGCCTTGAGCCTTTGCCGCCTCCGGTAGATAGTTGTTTCCTGTAAGACGGCATCGATATTCAGGGATACCAGCAGGAATCTAGATGTACATCTGTCAGTGAACAACCTGGGAAGGGACCTAATTGTCGTCGTTCTTCGCACGTACATTTCTGAAACGGTTTCGGGAATCTTTTTCAAAATATCGGCCTCTAAGCAATCATCCATCGCATCAGGATTCGTGTCTTCATCCAGCCTGGCCCGGAGATATCCGTATATATCTTCCTTCTTAGGGCTTATGAACAAAGCCCCTATCATTCGTCCAAGACGGCTTTCAATCTCACCCCGAACATGTGCCCTTCCCGTTAGGAATATTCGAGTGTCTGGAGACTTTTGAAGAATCTGCCTTAGTGAACTAAGAACCTTGGGCCGGTGCGCTGCAATGCATTCATCCAGAGCGTCAATGCATAGAAACGTGCGCTGTGAGGACAATGTGATCTCTAGCAGCTCCACGATTTGGGAAAGTTGCAATCCTCGACCACCAATGAATCTCTTCCCTCCCTTAAAAGCTCGGACTATGTGCTCCGGAACTTCTTCGAGCCCGGAAACAACCTGCTTCAACAGGGAACCTAACATATTTGTTGGAGACTGCTCTTTCTGGGAGGCGTAGTCAAAGTAAAAGCAGGCAATAGCGATATTTTGTTCCGCTTGATCGCATAAGGTATCTACCACTAATGAACTAATATTTCGGCTTGTCAGCAATAGCATTCTTCGTTTTTTCATCTAGTATTGCCTCGTCTCTGTTACCAGATGTGTGTCTTGCCTGCCCCCGGGCTTCCGTGGCAAAATAGTGTCGCATTGTTAGACCCTTCCCCACTGCAATCACGCCAGCTTCTAAACTCGTCGGTTTCAAAGAGCCAATCCCCCACATCGGCGACCCGGCTATTCCTAATGTCTTGGTGCCTGATGTGAGGTTCCAGTGGGGATAACCAGTCCAAAATTTTGGACTTCTGATCAACTACATAGTGGTTCGTAACATTGTGAACGTTATTATAAGAGTTGGTGGTATTAAAAGAGTTGGTATTAAAAGAACTGGCATTATCCTTTGTAGAGGAAAACATTTCCTCGTTTTCGCTGATTTGGATGCGGCAGATTATAACCCACCGCGGGGGATCAGTGGATGGGGTTAATACTGCGATCAGAGGAGCGGGGTTACAGTCCTGACGGTTGTTGTGGCTGTTGCCTAACCAGGGTCCGGTCGATTAGCGCGACATTTGTGGCCACCCTTCTCATACCGGGTTCACAGTGTTCTGCCAGGGGCCAGGCACCCTGACAGCTGACATTGTTGGCATAGCCACAGGCAAGCATGTTTCATAATGTGGCGAAGACTACCTGTAATGCCGATTGTGGTGACACCCATGGGGAGGAGTGCCAGTGATACGGTAGATGTTTGCACAGTCCTTGGGCGGTGTGAAATAGTAAAATTCGCTACCAGCACGCTAAGCCTGTTTTCTGAACTATGTTCGTACGGAGAGTACCGATATTTAAGCTGACCTAGAGTGCTGAGCTTTGAGCATTGAAGAAACAGAAAAATCCGATTTCCCACCAAACATAGCTAACTACTGCCCAATCTGGCCTTGGCGTGCTAGGAGCGAGTTTTACCGTTTCACACCGCCCAAGGGATAATACAAGTACCAAGAGGTTAAAAGAAAGTGTGGTGTAATACACGGAGTCAACACTGCTTAGTATAATACTTTGAGGAATTTCCTAAATTTATACTAAAACTTATTGATTTTTAATTAAAAATTTCATCAGGAAGAATCCTCTTATTTCCCGTATTAGATTTCGAATAGTTTTAGAAAGGAACGCTTGTGGAAGAATTAACTCACCAGACAAAGAGGATCAGTGTCGTTTATACTAGGATTCCTAGCACAATTACTAAAGTCTCTTTATCCTCTCCTCTTGCTTAACCACCAAATGGTATTACAGATCCTAGCCAGTAAGCGCGAACCGGGGTTGGATGGGCTTCGCACAGTATCCAAAAATGAATATGATAAACGAACTAAATAAAAACTCCACTGAGAAAACATGATTGAAGCCAGGTATGGTGCGAGATAGTTGCCGACCAGTGGCCATCCATGCCCCCCCCCCGCGGACACTGAGTGCAGCGATTCTCTTTGGAATCCACGAACTCATCCACGCGCCCCCCTCCCGCGGCAACTCCTCCCATACCGTTTTGCGAAGGACGATACCCTCACCATAGGGCGGAGGGCATAGCTGGCGGCCCCTAAATTCCTGCTAAGTCAGCCTTCCATCAAGCCTGGACACTCCCAGTCGTATTCGCATCCGGGGAACGTGGGGCCCAGCCAATCCAGAGAGTAGTATTCAGGTAATGGAACCGGATACCCCAGGAGGCAGGGTAGGAAATGAGAGAGAAGGAATAGGGATGAGGCTAACAGGAATAAAGCTGCTGCTCCTGAGTATCGTAATTGCGAGAACTGAGTGTGGGCGCCTTCGGAGACGTCAGAAGAAGAAGCCGCCTTCTGGGATCTAAAGCGTGCTGGGGGTTGCGGCTTGACGGGCCCGGAGGAGTTTGGCTCCCTACACCCTCTCTTGTAGCCAACAGGAGGGGTGTTAGGTTATAGTTGTCTATTATAGGGATTGACATCTTCCCGTGCTAGCAGTAGCTCCACTACCCCCTACACACCCCATCATGGCCGCAGCCGAAATCGGTCCTCGACCGTGGTTGTCTAGCATATCGGGTTTGACGCCTTCTTGAGCCAATAGCAGTTTCGCCACCCCTTCATGCCCATTCATGGCAGCATGCGAGAGTGGTGGTTTGCCATCGGATGAGTCTTGGCTGTTGGGATTGACGTCTTTTCGCACCAATAGTAGCTTTGCTATTCCTTCATGCCTAGCTATGGCAACATACAAAAGTGGAGTTATGCCTTCGGCTATACTTGGGCTGTCGGGGCTGAAGTCTCCCCGCGCCAATAGTAATCCCGCTACTTTCACATGCGCCTTGGAGGCAGCCCATGAGAGCGGCTGGATGCCCCAGAACTCATCTGGACCGGTGGGATCGATAGCTTTCTGTGCCAACAGAAGCTCTATTATCTCTTTACGGTTATTCAGGACAGGATGGATGAGTGGCGTAAACCGCGCGGAATCTCTTTGGTTGATATCACAACCTTCCATCTCTATCAATGCACGCGCGAGTTCAACAATTCCGAATATGGATGCACAGTGTAGCCTAGAGAGCACGAAGTCATCCTCCATAGTAACAAAGGGCGATGGATTCTCCACTTGGTCTTCTATAAGGACTCTAGCAGATATGTGATTGCCGTATTGGCCGAAGAGGGCCATCACCAGTGACTTTGCCCTATCTGAGAGTCCCATTTTGTCGTGACTTCCTCAATATAAAGAGGAATATGTAAGGAAGGGAATGTGTTTAAGGTCGGACTTGGATGTAGGCGGAACGTTGTTGATATGCTGGGAATTCAGATAAGTCAAGCAAGTTTCTGCCATTGTAGAGTGTGCTCCAGCAAGGAGGTCGTAACGAGTGCAAAGATACTCTTTGAGGGAGAAGTGGATTAAGCGGACGCTCGAGGCTCCCTTGTCAACAATAAGACCTTGATAACATCCTAGAAATGTTGATATCGGAGGAACATTGTCGGAATTGAAATCCGGTGATCCAACGTCAACTGCTAGGGCCTGGCATAGTTCATCTACGTGAAGTGGCCGCTCCGAATAACAAATCCACATCAGAGCGGCCATCCCGAGTCTTGGTTTCCCCCCCGCCCCGGTGTCTTTATGCGTCCGAGGGTTTCACTGTACGCATCACCTAACCCCAAACCGCTTGTCATTGCCCTGAGCCTGTGCCGCCTCCGGTAGATGGTGGTTTCTTGCAAAATTACGTCGATATCTAGGGACACCAGTATGATAGGAATCTGGATGCACACCCGTTAGTGGATAATTCAGGACTTCCAAGTGCCGTTGCTCCCCGTACATTTCCGAAATAGTTTCGGGAATTCTTTTGACAATATCATCCTCGAGGGAAACGTCTATCGCCTCAGGATTTGTGTCTTCATCTTGCCCGGAGGTATTCTGTGCTGTCCTCCTTCTTGGGAGCAATGAATAAAATCGCTGTTCTTCCCGCGAGACGGCTTTCTACCTCACCTCCCTGTCGGGAATGGTCGGGGCGCGGTGAGTTTTGGAGGACCCGCCTTAGCGAACTGATGATCTTAAGTCGATGCACTGCTACACATCTATCCATGGCGTCAATACATAGGAATGTACGCTGCAAGGACGAGGCCATCTCCAGAAACTCTAAAATTTGGGAGAGTTGCAATCCTCGGCCACCAATGAACCTGTTACGGTCCATGAAAACCTGTACTATCTTCTCCGAAATTTCTTTCGACCCACAAACCATCCATTTCGATAGGGAGCCTAGCATATTTGTTGGAGACTGCTCTTTCTAAGTGGTGTAGTCAAAGTAAAAGCAGGCGATGGCGGTATTTTGTCCAGCCTGATCGCACAAGGTAACGTAACTTATCCGGAAGTCGGACAACACAGTGAAGTCGGACACTATGCAACGGTAGTCAAAAAGGCAACAACTCAATCAATTCTTAACCAAATTGGACAAAAAATGATGATATCAATTGAGAAAGGATAGGAGAGCGAGTTCAAATCCAAAAAGGAAAAAAAAAGAAATCCTCCAATAAAGAATACCAGAAAAATAAGAGAAAATCTATTGAAAATAGTAAGAAATAAAAGAAGACAAATTGAGGTATAAGAGCATGTAAGACAATTTAAAAAGTAAATTTTGGCAATCCCCTATTGGTAAAGGCAATATAGAAAATAATATTTAGAAGTTGTTAAGGTTTATAGGGTATGGAAAGAGTTAATAAGAGAGTTTATTTTATAGTATAATAAGGGAAACAACATTAAGACTGTAAAGGAAGAGTGGCAACAATGCAACCCATAAAAATGGAAATACAGGTATGATGAAAGGTCAGTGCACTCAGGAGATCAGAATTAGTCTAGATTTGTGGTATATTTATTGTGGTTGAGTGGTTTTTATAATACTTTCAATTGCTAACTTAATCAAGTATCTTATTACAAATTTTGTGAATATCAACTATGTATTAACTTTAAATTACTCAAGTATTATTAAGTAAAGTCTCTTTATCTATCTGGAAAAAGAAACATTCATTTAGAGTCAATTTACTACATATCTGTAAAGGTTAAATGCTTTCTGATATTATTATATATAATTGATCAAAATACTCATAAATGTATAATATTTGCTGCCTGAAAATCTTTCAAAGTGAGTGAAAATAGTGTTAGGCATAGGATAGTAACCAATAACAATACTTAAGTAATTTAGAATTCATAGATAATAAATATTTACAAAATTTGGAATAAGACGCTTGATTAAGTTAGCTATTGAAAATATCATAAAAATCACGCAACTACAATAAAAATACCCCAAATCTAGACCAATTCTGATCTTCTGAGTGCACTGACCTTTGATCATACCAGTATTTCCATTTTTATTAGGGTCTCATTATTGCCACTGTCTCATTACAGTCTTAATGTTGTTTCCCTAATTTTACTATAAAATAAACCCTCTTATTAATTGTTTCTGTACCCTATAAACCTTAACAACTTCTAAATATTATTTTCTGTATTATCTTTACCAATAGGAGATTGCTAAAATTTAGTTTATATATTGTCTTACATGCTCTTATACCTCAATTTGGCTTATTTTTTTTCTTACTATTTTCAATAGATTTTTTCTTTTTTGTCTGGTATTCTTTACTAGAGGATTTCTATTTTTTTTGCTTTTCAGATTTGAACTAGCTCTCCGATCCTTTCTCAAATGATGTTATCATTTTTTGTCTAATTTGGTTAACAATTGATTAAGTGATTGCCTTTTTGACTACTATTGCCTAGTGTTAGATGAGAGCCTATCTCAAAGACTTGAGAGATAACTCAGGCCAATAATCTTTATCATAGACAGAGATTGTCTGGGAAGGCTCAAGTATCTAAAGTAGAGGTAGGTAGAGTGATAAAAGATTTTCTAGCGTAAACATTGTATATTGATAAGATCTCTTCTGTGTTGCTTGATGATATTCAAATAGCTCGGGAGGCATCTCGATATTTATATGCCGCGTTTGGCTGGTCGTGGGCTACTGTCACAAATCGTGACTAAGCAAGGAAGATTTCACATGACTAATAGTTATTAGTCATAAGGTATGTTTATGTTTCACGCTATGCAGTCAGTTGACTCATAGTTCTGTAACGACCCTACGATAGGTAGCTACAATCACTATCACCTTAGCCCAAATGGTATACCAAGAGGTAACCAGAGGTGGTATGGTCTCGTATACTTTATACAAATAGCTGGTAAACCTAGGATAA
>Ga0307509_10001821_pt1 | contig 35271 bp, 36 predicted proteins | sample 10_EM_MG_FD_202245 | JGI IMG/M metagenome (GOLD analysis project Ga0307509, IMG submission 202245) | Populus trichocarpa ectomycorrhiza microbial communities from riparian zone in the Pacific Northwest, United States - 10_EM | ecosystem: Host-associated > Plants > Roots > Unclassified | place...
TCTCTCAATCTGGCCATGGAGCTTACTGCTCGCAATCCTGCCGCTTGGCAGATTTAGAGCGTGCTTCTTGCCGCTCTGGCTCATCGTCACCGCAGGCTGGGGCTTCGTCCTCGCCTTCGTGGTCGGGACCAAACATGGGCTCTGGTGCTGGTTTCTACCTTCCCCCTCCTCTCAACTTCTCTGCCATGTCTGGCAGGCAGACTAGCTCAGCAGCTTCGTCACCAACAACCAGAAGCCCTTTGTCATCCACTCCTCCACACTATTCATCATCTCCCTACGCTTCCAACAACAGCCGCAATCCTGGCCTCCACAGCTCGCCTTCTCGAACCTCGTTGTCATCTCTCCAGAGTTTCACTACTCAGGAGCCGGCCGTGCTGTCGGATAAGGTTACGAAGGAGCTCAGGGATTACGCAAGTTCGTTTGACCATGTGAGGGATTGGAAACGAAGGATGACGGTTGTATAAAATTTTGGGATTCTGCTCGGTATTCAAATTCACTCGGGCATCCCCTCAATCGACGAGCAGCTAAAAACAAAAAAAAAAACCACTTCGATTCTCCTGGATATATTTATTTACGATTTACGGGTGGCCTCGTCACATTACAACTCACCTCAACATTTTTCCTTTTTCAACGGGGTCATTTTCCTTGAATCAACTCGGCGGGTGTGTGACCACTATTTTTTTCGTCATTGCACCCCCATTGCACCGTTCTGGCATAACCGCCCTTGGGGCTCACCAACTCGGGATTTCTGTTGGCTTTCGGGAGTTCGAGATCCAAATGCGTTATTATACCGAATCATAGGAGTTGGTCGTTCAAGGGTTGCGTTTGTTTCCTTTCTCTCTCTCTTCTACTTTTTTGCATATTTGGGAGTTTTTATTATTTCATTTTCCAAAAAAAGGGTATCGTCTTGCTTCTGGGTTCGGGTTTCTGAGGAACTTTGTGCGTATGGGGTGACTACTGGGGCGTCTATTTCATTTGTTCACTATGGAAGTGTTTGACATGATATTTTTTGAGGGGTATCTGAGTGAAAGAAAAATTCATGCTTTGTATTTTTTTCTCTTCCAAATATTTTATTTTCCCTGGTTTTCACTCGGTATCTTTGAGGAAAATTCTGTCAGCTCACATTTTCGTCTTTCATTGCTACTTACCTTTTATCCTTTCCACACATGGTGGGCTTTCGTTGGCCCATCATGGTGTATATGGATTGATTTCGGTGTCAAAATATTTGGGGCTGTATGCAAGTTTACGGATATTGGGTTGGATGGGCTGTTTGAATACTGAATTGTAACTAGCTAGACTTTTATTTTCCTTACTTCTACTCGTGTCTTACTACGGAGATGTTTATCTGGAAGTGGGTGGAAAGCATAACTTTTTCTTTCCTCTCTTTTTTTTTTGGACGTTTTTTTTTTCTTTGGGGTGATTCATTCAATTCGCTGGCGACATACCCAGTCATAGGCAGTCCACGACAGTATTGAAGGGGTGGGGAAAAAGGGGGACTATGAGAATAATAAAGATTGATCACCACAAGAACAAAAGAAAGTTTTTTCTTCTTTCCCTCTTCAATTCAATTTTGATCCAGTCCAGTCATATCCACCTACGTGGGTGATACCCATATTATGAGTTTTTTTATTATTTCTATCCTTTTCTTTTCTTTTCTTCCCCAACACACTTACTCTACAGCATGCATCAAAAGCTGGCCGGAAAAAAAAAAGTTCTGATGAACAACATTTACAATACCGGTACAGTTTATCAAGGCCATGGTTAAAAGGCTCCTCTTCCCCCCCCCCCCTCCCCGGTCGCCCTTTCATCTCAAGCACACCCCCAGATCGTTCGTTCGTTCCTTACGGAAGCAGTTTCACCCGCCCGCCGATCATTCATCTTTTTTTTTCTCTCCTCCCCTTCCCCGTTCCGCCCCCCGTGCTTGTTCACTGACACTTCCCATGTCCATGTCCATGCTCATGTATGATACATTTCGGACGGGGAGAGGAAGAGAGGAAGAGGAAGAGGAGGAAAGAGAGAGGGTGTCATTGAAGTAGTAGCATGGGCATGGGCATGGGCATGGTCTAGCCCGGGTTGATGCCATCTATCCATCCATCCATCATATACGCTACTTTTGGGAGTTTGCCAGAGGGTACAATAACGGTTTCGGCATGGAAGCGATTCGTATGGATGGATTGATGGATCATTCGTTTCCCCGTGTGGGATGGGGGGTTGTTATGTTATGTTATGTATGTATGTAGGTATGTGTGTGTGTGTGTGTATGTATGCATGTATGTTATGTTAGAGGGAAAGGAAATCTTGGAGGCGGGGCACGGGTTGTAGGGTGTGGGAAAGGGAAGGGAGGGAGGGAAGGGAGGGAGGGAAAGGGAAGGGATGGGAAGGGAAGGGAAGGGAAGTTTTGATTGCCGGTATACTGGAAATGGAAGTTCGCTGTTCTGACCTATTGTATCATGCCGTTTATCGTAAGTTACTTATTTATTTATTTATTTATCTATTAGATTCTATTCATCTGTGGCCTTTTTTTTTTTTTTTTTTTTTTGGTATCATACGGTAGGTTTATTTGTTAAAGTATGATAATATTATCAATACAGTTGCAGTATTGTTATGACAACTATAATAGGTTATTGGTTGGCTGGGCTGGACCTCTTTCTTGTCTGCTTGTTCGGGAGAGAGGGGGGGGGGGGGGGTATATCCGTTTCATGCCCTTTCCCGGGATCATATTATTGTAGCCGGTGCTGGCGCCGGATCTATATAATATATTCTAATGCTTGACAGGTACGGTACGGGTTTTCGCACGCTTTTTCTTTTTCTTTTCTCGTGTGTGTGTGGGGGGGGGGGGGGTAAGCAAGTTACTGCGCTCGCTCGTTCGTGAGTAGATTGTTTATAATATTGTGGTTTATATTCGCAATGGCATACCGCATTCTGTGGATTGTATTGTATTGTTATCGAATTGGTTGGTTGGTCCTTTTTCGCACTCATTGGTATGGATGTTACTTAGATATTTACATATATATACGGGCACGTATTATACGAGTGCGCAAGTAGCAGACATTATCGCTACTTTTTCTTTCTTTCATTCATTCCTCCTTTCTCCCTCCCTCCCGCCAGCCCTCTCCGACATCGCGGTGAAGGCTGGAAGGAGCCACCGGTAACCCCCGTAAAAGCCGAAATTCAAGATCCATCTTTTATATACCTCCCCTTTTTTTTTCCTCCTTCTTCCCCGTTGGTTAGAACCAGGTATTGGATACATGGCTAAAATTAACCAACTATTACCGGTATCATATCGTGGAAAGGAGAGAGAGAGAGAGAGAGAATTGGGGGGGGGGGTTGGATGAGATAAAGTACATACGGCAGGGAAGGGGAGGGAGGGAGGGAGAAGTTAAGGTTCATCCCATCACTAGTGTACTCTACTAGTACTGGTTAGGATTACACTGCGCGGGTGGGTATTGGCAGATCCCAGATCGGTACCGTACTCTGCGGTACGGTTAGGATGGATGGATAGATTTGCGGTGTTGTTGAAGGGTATGTATGCCTCCCCGCAATCCCTCCCCCCTCCCACCCTCCGCGCCCCCCCCCCCACGAGAAAGGGACGGGAAGGAATGGTACATTGATGTTAAAAAGAGAAAGAGGAAGAGAAAAAAAGGAAATAAAAAGGTATCTGAGACATGTTGCTTGTGGGAATCGGGAGGGGTTTTTTTTCTCTCTCTTTTTTTTCCTTTGTGTTAGATTGGATTGGAGGGATTGATGCTGAGGTAAGGTTGGTATTGTTAATATTATTATAATGCACGACTTATCATAATATTATGGTGAAAGGTCTGTGGTAATTGGTGATGGGCGAGTTGAAAGGTATATGATATGAAGGAGATGGGACCAGTGAATTAGTTAGTTAGCCGGGTTGTACTATGATAGTAGACTCTATTGGTGATTGCTATGATTCACGTCGATGATTATCATGCTTCGGTCTCCATTTGCTGATGCATAGAGGTTTACCTTTCAGGTACCGTACAGCACCGTGGCACCCGCGGTACCTGTTCTGTACCTGTCAGCACGATTGGGGGGGTTTTTTTTTTGATTATTTCTGATTCAGCGAAAAAAAAATATAAAATAAAAAAATTACCTGCGGGTTCATCCTCCCACGATCGATTCGCTACCGTGCTTCTTGGCAAATCTATGATAAATCAATCGATCATCCATAAATGAGTGGATGAATGAGTGGATGATTGACATGACGCACCCTGTCTATCTCTGTCTGTCTCTCCTTCCCCTTCCTGTTCATTTGCGGCTGACAGGGGTAGGGGGGGAGAGAAGAGGGGAACAAGCAAGGAGTAATCGTGCCGTTGCCATTTTTTTCAATCTTTCTCGGGCCTGAATTGAATTTGGCAGAAGTGGGAAGGAGCGTGGGCTCATGTGGTACGAGAAAGAAAAAGCCTTTTTTTTGAGCCTCCTTTATGGGATGAACGCTGATGGAAACTTGACTCATTGATTGGTTGGCTTATTGATTGATTGACTATCCATGGGCGTGCGGTACGGGTCGGATGTAGAATGGAAGAAGGGGAAATAGGTCAGAGGTGGACTCGGCCAGACTGACACTTTTTGAAATTTTTTATTTTACTTTTTACTTTTTACTTTGCTCCGGTAGCTTGACCTCGAGCTCATCTAACAAGGTTTGGCCAATTAAGCTGCGGTACTATCTGCACGGTATGTACCTTGATAGCTCTGGAACCTTTTGCGTGTGGTCAGGCACAATACCGGCACTCCTTTAATCTTGGTGACAGCTACGAGCACGATATGGTACAGTACAACCCCTACCATACATATCTCCCAAGCAGGCAGGCAGGCAAGCAAGAGTCCTTGAATGGGTTGACGTGGGCTGCACACAATCGAATGCAATGCCAAACCGAGCTGTCTGTCTCGAGCCGGATACTTCCCGTATCATATTCGAGCACGGCATCGGAAGTCAACGTTCGAGACTCATACCCCCCCCCCGGAGGGCGACCCTCTCTTTTTCTTTTCCTTTTTGTTTTCAGGTAGGGCGCCGTATGGTGCGGCCTTGGTAGGCACCATATGGCACGTTACTCTCTGCCTTCTTCGCACCGTGCCTCCGTTTCTTCATTCGCCCATTGGTTGCCAGGATATTAGATTCCGCGACTTGTTATTGTACGGAAGGTTTCTTCCTTCCCCGAAACATGCATGGGTCCATCCACAAAAACGCCCAAGAGCCGCCGATATGGGTCTAGGTATCCGAGCCGACCAAAGTGATGATGATGAGTATGGGGATGAGCCCCGTAGGCTTGATCTCTTGCTCGTTTGTTTTTTGTTATTGACCTTGTTTTTGTTTTGTTCGTAAAGACCTTCCTGAATTTGTTGCTAGCGGTACCTTATCCGCATCCCCCATTGTGGTTTCTTTTTCGCCGATTTCCCTTGCTTTTGTGGCCTGTTGGAAGGTTTGGATCTGGATGTCACAATAGGGCTGTGGTGCGGGCTTGTTGGTCGGTTAGTTAGTCGGCTGGTTTGGGTTGGTTTGGCGTGGCCGAGAAGGCTCGGTACGTACCCATTTTTGCAGAATCCGGTATTGGGACCGCAACCAGAAGGCGGGGCATGCCTTTCCCGGAAACTATCATGGGATGTAATGATATTCTGCCACAATGCTCGCATCATACTCCACTTACAGCGCTGTAACCTCGGGAAAAGTTGTAGTATGATGGAGGTTGACTGAATCCACCGGGGTTTCTGTCTGATGCGGTTTGGTTTCGTTGAGCTGGGCGGTTGCAGGTTGGGGCCTCAGGACGAATGAACTGCGAGAAGGATGGAATAGGGAAGGAAAGAAGAGAGAAAAAAACATTTTCTTCCCCTGCCTTCTCTAATCTATTCATGGATGCATTGCTGCCTCTGGTAACCGGTCCGGAGGGTGGGGGAGTGGTTCGACTTCAATACTCCATATACGATGAGTGCTGCGCTGGATATTAGATTGATGCTGGAGAAATGGTACCTTGGGATGTGTCCGGCGTGGCACAGTGTCGCATTGTTTACAAAGGTTCCGCCTCAATCCATGTAGATGTCCCCATCTTCCTGTGTTGTCGGGGCTATTCTTCCCCTCAATCTCCTCCTCGAGATTGCTTCACTGCCGGTGGTTTCATTAATGAAAATTTCTTCCTCGCAGCAATGCAGCTTCAATGTCTTGGAGATGGAGGCTGGAGGGGGATCCGAGTAAGTTGAGTTTTTCATCAATGCCACGGTAGTGTACACAGGGCTGTGTTATCAACATCGTGCTTGGTGAAGTGGATATCCGTCAGAATTCATCACCACCACCACCAATTCCTCCCCCCCCCCTCTCTCTCCAACACAGACTCTCTCCTCCTTCACCTGCAGTGGCTCGGAGATCGCATGTCCTGATGTGAACCTTTTTCGCCGCAAAAACACCGATCAACAGAATCGTAAACAATATCATAGTCCTCCTTCGCGACCGCACGAACTGCACAATATCGCAAATCGCGATCTCGATCTCTCTCTCCTCCCTCTCCACATTCGGAACGAACCTAAACCCCGAATAATCACCCTTCTACCTTAATCGAGCGAGAAAGATTGGATTGATTCCCTATCTACAATATATTCCTGCAGACTAAGCCAAACACGATAGGCTTTGCTTGGTTTTGAAAACGGTCTGGCTTGTGGAGCAACAGGGATGAAATAAAATAAAATCTCCCCCATTCATAACCACTCATCCCCAGAAGGGGGAAGAAAAAAAGAAAGCAAAAGCATTCCCCTCTTCCATAATAGTTGCCGGTTTTGTGTATATTTATTTACTTTTACTCCCTGCTTATGGCAAACTGTTAACTTACAGTATATTTGCAATTTTACCGCTCGGCACAATACGGAACTACGATTCCCACGCCCCGTCCGAGATCCCGATGAAAGCTGCCGATGTGTTGATTGTCCTTCCTTCCTTTCAATTCGATTATTATTCCCCCATTGTTATTCCGATAAGTCACGTTTTCCCTCGATGGCTGGTGAAATGTTCGATGTTGAGGGTGCTGACATGGTTCCTGGTATCATAATAGATATTGATTGCAATTGTGTGGTTTGGTGGTGGATGGTTGGATGGATGGAGAGATAAGATATCGTAGATAGGTAGAAAAAAAAGAAAGAAAAAATAGAAATAGAAATAGAAAAGAAAAAGAAAAAACAAAGCAAGCAGACAGACGAAATGGCATTCGCGCCACTGGAAGGACTTGGTGGCGTATACACGATTCCATAATTAATTCTGATATATACTTACCATGCCTGAATTGTCTACTTACAGCTGGCAGGCAAGCAAGCATGGGAATTGGAAAGAAAGAAAGAAGGTGCAAGGCGTTTTGTAAAAGGGGAGAAAACAAAAAAACAAAGTGTAAACAAAAAAAGTGATTTTTCTTTTTTCTTGCTGCCCGAATCGAAACACTTTTTTTCTACTTCCACTCCTTTGAACTCCGCCTTTGGTGGTCTGTATCCCGTAACTAACCAACTTACCAGTACAGTATCAGCCATGACAAATTAGGGCGAGAGCCGTGCTGTACTGTACTCAAGATGTGTGCACAAACATCTGATGACCTCTGCTCTATCGTATACTCTCTAACTGGTCGCTCGAAACTATGATACCTTGTATGTGCAACGCGAATTATGCAGCTTAATACCGGTACCGATGCCGGTAAGCAAGCCAGCTATTATCGTCAGGAAAATACTCTCACGTTTGGTGAAGGAGGAAAGGAAAGAAAAGGAAGGGGGGGATAAAAAAGAGGGAAAAGTCTGTCAAACTCTTGGCCTCCTCGTGGCTGGAGCGAAACATCATCATCATCACCTATCCATCTACATACAGTATCTAACTGTGGTTCAAAAAAAAAAACCTGGAGCCAATCAGGGAAAAGGTTTCGACAGAACTTACCCTTCATATCCGGTACGGCTATATACTATATAATACGCTTGTGAGCGCAACTTGTTTTGCTTGCTTGCTTGCTTGCTCACTTACTTACTGCTAAGCCTCTAGGCTGCAATTGAATTTGAAAGAGAAAAAAAATGAGAAAACGGGTGTAACTATACCGGTAGCGTGATATCCTAGCAATTGATCGGCAAAGAACTAATGCTTTTCCTCCTTCCTCCTTCCTCCTTCCCGGGCGAGGCTATGATAAAGTTGACTGCATTGCGGCGGGGCTGGGTGGGTTGGTGGGTGGCCTTGAGATACGATATTCTATTGTGCTGTTTCAGTGTCGTACAGTAAGTAAGTAGCAAGCAGTACAACACAGTACGCTGCTTCGTGCTGTGATACACTCCATGAATTTTTTTTCTTCATTTTTTTCCCATTCTTTTCTTTTCTTTTATACTCGTAAGAGTGTATGGAGTAAAGTACGGTATTAAGAGTATAAGGTAGGATTAGAATATAGTGCTTACAGATCATTCCCCCCCCCCACTCGCGAGGGTCGCCCGGGGGCTGGCATGGCATGAAGAGAGGAGGAGGAGGAGGTGGGTGAGAATGTTTGATCGGACATGCTGTGTCACGGGGGAAGTTGTGTTCCAAGGCGTTAGATGATTGAGTGGTACTATACTCGGTAGTTTGAGACTTAGCATGGATTCCATGGGAGGGTTTCAAAGGGTATGATAGCGGTTTTTTTTTTTTTTTTTTACAAAAAAAAAGGAAAGATGATAACTTCTACTATATTATCCGATCATGTTGCTTATGGATATTTTAGAATTTCGGAGATAATCCATATGTTGCTGGCATGCATGCTTGTTTGTTGGTTTGCTTTTGTTTGTTTAGGCGCCTGTATAGTGCTAGTATATCGACGGTGGGGGTTTTTGCTTGCTTGCCTACTCTACAGGATGATACATTATTGTATCTTGGTTTAATTGCCTTTTTTTCTCGCACAGAATGCATGGTTCAACGGTTTTTCCTTCACCTGCTTTGGGGCAAGGTTTTTTTATTTATTATTTTTACTTTGTTGTTTTGTAGGGGTTCGTAGGTTGGAAGTACTGTTGGGGCTTTCTATCATTGTTTATTGACGTATAGTCAATTGGGTACAGTACCGGTATAGTGCCGGAGTGCCAAGGTGCTCATTACTAGACTTCTGCTGTAAGCGCTGGTATGGTACTCTAATTTCTTAGTAACAATGCTAACGGTGCACGAATGATTCTATGATATGGCATCATACTAACTAGGATTCAGGCTATCCCCAGTGACCACTGATATCACAGACTTTTGTGAGTTTATTTGACTACTTACAAGCGAGCAAGTGAGTAAGAAAGAATGAAAAGAAGATCCAATTCATATTACAGTATGATGCTTGAATCATAGACATGGTTAATAACGCCATACATCGCTGGTATTAGTAAAGGGTAGGGGATAGGGTCTATGGGCGGCTACCGTGACCATATATCACCACCACGAGATCAGGTGCGGCACCAGTAGCTGTGCAGTACGGGCCCCAGTGCAAACGGTACCGCACAGTTGCCTGCTTAGACTTGCGTTTTCGGGGACTGGTTGGCGGGTTGGGGCTTACTTAACCTCCGTTTCACCAACACTCCAGGGAAGTCTCATAGCTACTTTAATCTATGATGGCTGGCCATTCCGTTCGTAGACTTAAAGGCACCGCGCAGCGCGCAAAGTAGCCCTGGAAACCTAGGAACGTGGTAGTTGGTTGGTGTGTATCGCACAATTTTTTCTTTCCTTTCTTCTCTTTTCCTATCCACGGGATTAAACCAGCCCTTGGGCTGTAAGCCGCCATTTCGCAATCTTGTTGTCCAAAGGCGTTGCCATCCCTTACTTCCTATCCCACACGCCTGCCTGCCTTCCTGTATCATAACGTATTGCTGACCAGGATTCGTTACAGTATTGTATCGTATTGTACTTGCCGTAATTGATGTCCTTGTATGGTAGGGTTGAGGTGAATGAATAAAGCGCCCAATTGAAAAGAGGGAAAAAAAGAAAAGGTGACATTTTTTTCTTTGGTTTTCCCTCCTCGCTTTCGCCCTAGAGCCGTTGCTTTATGCCCTTGCCTGGGAGGAAAGTGGATGGTATGCATGGTACGGCTTCACTTCACCAGGGTAAGTGATAACTGGCTGGGTATCTGCCTCCGAGAGTAACAACGATGTACTAGTACAGGCACTTGTACACGCACAAGGATATCGTGTCATCAAGTAGACAAGGCAGACCCTTTGGGACGCCCAAGAGCAAATTGCTCCATCGTTGCCTGTTGCACCCCGGGGAGCACTAACCATAACCTTGCCAAGAGGAGGTTGTGCATTATCCATGTCGATCAGGTACTCGAAGCGATCACCCGTGAAACATGTCTCAGAACAAGTTCACGGTGGTGGTAAGGCCCACCTTGGAGATGCGCAGCCTTTCCCTTGGCTAGATAGATTATTTGCGCCACCGGGGGGGGGGGGGAGGGCCAATGCTAGTAGTTCCATTTCTAAATTGCCCCACGTGCAATTTGTATGCCTCTCTCCCGGGTTTTTGGCCTTTGCCCTGCTCGCGGTAGAGAAATTCATTGTCGTGGTTGCTGTTGCTGACGGGAGGCTTTGCCAGCCCAGGAGTGCCGCATCATAGTTGACAACCCCGGCCCGCTGATCATACTTTAAATAAGAGAAATATTGTGGAGTAAATTGGGCCCGGTGATATGCCAGAGTTATTGTATTGAGAGAAGGTAGATTCGAGTCGAATTGTTGGAAATGTATGTATCTGCCCAGTCTGCGAGCTATTGCGTGTTTGGGTATGATGTCATATTTCTCAGTTAAGAGGGACGATTCTGGGGGCCCTCCAACCTGGCTCTAGGACCCACACAATATACGGATCATCGAGTTGATTCTCGTGATCCACTCTGGGGAACGAATGCCAACTTGACTGAATTGGACATTCCGCATATAGGAGTAAATATATAGAACTAGGAGCATTCGACGTCTATCCGGATGAGCATCTGGCTTGCCTGCCTGCCTGTGGGGTGTTTCTGGGCGAGGCAAGGGGGAGAGTGGGGTGGGGTGGTGGGGTCTGGTGTTTTTTCCATGTTTATTACCGCCAGGCTTCGCATTCTCTTTGTGCTCATCTACCTACCTAGGATGGCACCTGGGATGGCACCTGGGTGGTAGGAGTGGGGGTTGGGGGGAGTGGGGGAGAGATAGGGTTGTACATTATTGATATTCCCTCAAGCCTTTTTACTTTGTTTCCAAATTAAAAATTTTTATATATAAATACTCCCCCTGCCCTATTTGAGGATGGATCTTCAAAGCCTCATCGACCGATTTCGTGGATGATTGGGAATATAATATTATGGTGTGCTGAGCATGGAATTGGAAAAAAGCTTATGTGCTAGTTTCCTTATTGCTTATGCCGGAGTATTCGATTACTGGTATGGTATGTGAATTTGTGGGACTCACCTTTTGTTTTTTTCCCAGCTTGGTAGATTTCGGCCCCGGAGTCTTGTCCACTCTGCTCCACGTTGAAGGTACATACATAGGTAGTGTACCTTGTTATGTGCGCGGCGTTTGTGTTTGTGCGCTGTTTAGGAATGTTTAATGCGAACTGGGAGTACTCTGCTTGAGAGGAGTGCTCAGAATGGGATGCTGTGGACTGCTCGTCCTAAGGCCTGCAAGCAGCCCGCCGTTGGAGCATGAAGGGTATTTAGTTGGCCAGCGGCTTATGTAATGCGAGTACCGGGATTTGGATAAAGCACAGCATTTTTGCATCCTAAACCTGCATGCCTGGAACACAGCATCAAGAGCACGAGCAGTCAGCGCATTGGACGCCTTGTTCTGAGGCTTGAGTGCATTAATGGTGCTATAGCAGGCATTGGGATTCCCGACGACAACAGCGACAGCAAGAACGATGCAAATACCATCGACTTCTATTATCATCGGTGTCTTTATCGAGCGCAATTGGGGTATTACGTGGTTGAAGACGAGGTTGGAAGGGGAAGAAAAAAAAGAATACTTATTTTGCGAACGGGCAGAATTTTGTAGAGTGTTCTGCGACTGGTGGAATTGGGGATGTTGGTGCTGTTTTCTATGGTAACTATAGGTGCCCGGAAGAATTCGGGCTTCCCGGTGAACGGAAGGAACTTCTGGCCCGAGCGTAATGTTTGCATCCACCGGCCAACTTCTTTGGACTGATACTCGTAATGTCCTGACGTTTGTGAACACAACTGCTATTGCATACCGCCAAAATTCAGCTCTTTTGCGCTGATCTTGGCATCATGCAATAGCAGTTGTGTTCACAAACGTCAGGACATTACGAGTACTTGTAGTGCCGAAACGGTTTTCTTCTTTTCTTTTTAAAAGGCAGAACTGCTGTTTCATACCCCCTAGATCCAAGCAAGAGGGCCAAGTCTTGGTGGTATGCAAGCGCAGCCCTTTTTGGGCGCTCTTCCACATTCCGAGCAATGGAATCTCATGGCATCGGATCAGCGGCCGGTGAAGGAATTTTTATCATATAGTAATGCTTGATATCAGGCGGGTAAGTAATTGCCTGCGCCCTATAGGCTGTGTCATGTTCGCCTTGAGTTCTCTTATCTAACCTGGAGCAGTTGCTAGCAAGGGCCGTTGGAGAGTTGGGGAAGGACGGGGGTCTTTGGATGCCCATGCTCCTCCCTCGAAGTTTTATCTGGCGATCTACATGTATGTATTAGCGGTATTGCGGAGGATTCAAATTAGGTGATTCTGGTACAAAGTCGAGGATTTGAGCTGTAAAGAACCATCTACGGTGCGACGCAAACACATGACGGAGAGTCACGGTATGGTCCTTGTCTTTAGGAGATCGGCCTCCAGGTGCCCAGGGTCTGTATTCCGAGTGCCCTGGGGATATGGTACATCTACTCGAAACTATGAGCTAAGTATTTTAGTGCAGCGCAATCAGACACTATAATTAGCCCTGTAATGAACAAGGGATGAGTGGGGAGGGGAAGGGAGGGAAAAAGAAGTGAAAGAGCTAACCTATAACAAATGATGATCCTCCAGTACCACCGACAGGGCATCCTTAACTATCCTCCAGAACCTCCCAGGGACCCCCGGCACATGAGCCAACGGGATCTGAGTATTGAGCAACGGTATCTTTTTGTCTCAAAATGGAGCAACGGCTGAACTCAAGCGCAGAAGCCAGGGTCTTTAAATACGGCGTTCGAGCCGCGCAATGTCTCCACTGGTATGCCTGTGAGATTGTTGGCAGCTAATCATTGGTAGCAGGCGGGAAGGTTATATCGGATGCAACGTTTGGTAAGGCTGGGCGGTTGTAATTGTTTGCTTGAGGTTGTAACAGTTTCTGTTAGGGGGATAGAATCAGGGCCCTTTTTTTGTTCTACCTTTGTTGCTTGTTCTATTCGCCTTATGATCGCGCAGTAGATCCTTAGTCTTTTTTGTCAATTTTCTGTTAAGGAGTGAGTTTGTGTCGAGTGATCATAGTGCTTAACATTGTGGAAGGGCTGAATCCCGGATTTTGAGAGGGATCAAGAAAGGGAACTCTCATGCACTTTGATGACGGGGGGGGGGGGGGCTATAGCCGGACTCTAGAGAATTAATGTTGATTAATATCAAGGAAAAACGACTACATGCCCAACTCGTGATCTCACCTACCTTTATTCCCGGACGTTCCGGAAGCGAGATATATCGCTTTCGGATCGCGACTGGGTTGTAAACTGTTTGGGGCCTATTCTTCTACAAGTTGTACGGACTCTTGTCTTGGGTAAAGTATAATCACTACGTACCACACCATTAGTGACTACTTTCTATGCTAGGATACTCGACAGAGGTTTTGGAGGTCATCAGCTGATCCTACAACATCCCTATGGCTTTTGTTTCCCCCTAAGCGCCAGTGGGTATTATGCGAAGGGAACGTTTTAATAAGAAGAGTATAGAAGTTATGTATAATAGACTATACCTAGGCTACGATGGGAGCCTGGAAGAGTACTATCATACATGATTTGGCAAACCGCCGAAAACAATAGGCTTTTCAAGTTAGAGGTCTAGATGGGGAATTGTATTAGGGGTGTGTGGGAAAAAAAAACATTGCTCCAAGCTACCAGGTTGCCCTTCCGGTCGATCGGTAATCACCAACCCCCATTCTGCACCCTGTGGGGATCTGGTATTCTAGTTCGGCATCATGCCTAGAGCCCAAGGAATAACTATAGCTGCAGGAGGTTGATTCGAGGAGAGTGGTGTCTCCCCAGCACTCGTGGGGGCTACCTACTAGGAATCCTAGGATGTTGGTGTGATGTGAGTGCACAGCTTGAGGTTATATGGTGAAAGGCTTTATGAAGAAAACTGGGATGTATTGATCTTGGAAAAGGACTGTTGCAGCGTCCTCCCCCATGGATTTGCTTTGAGATTGATCAATCTGTCCTGCGCTATCGTAGCTCTCCGGGGTCCGGGAATCACGCGCCCCTGGGTGGGACAACATTGCCTACCCACCCTAGTATACTTGCTTCTAAATAGTTTTATAAGGGTGGGGGTGGTCTTCATGCTTGGGAAGTGGGGTGGGGGTCTCTTCCACATCTTCGTTGGCTCAATTCGACATTGCGAGTTGAGGTACTACCCGAATTTTATCCTTGCCAGTCACTGTATTTTTGTAGTATGCCGGCTTGTTTACGGATCTGTGGTGATAATGGATCTTTATTCCTGTTGGTATCCCAGGAAGGTAAATCTTCACACACTTCGTTGCCGAAATTCCCAGGAAACACAACATCATGTCCCTGTTCTCATGGTCTAGCGGTTAGGGGGGCAGCATGAGCAGTGGGGGTGGCTGTATAGTGCATTGAAAAGACAAAAAAGGTAAACCTTAGCCAGCCACCCTTTTGTTATCTGGCTTTCTGACATGCACGAACACTCTCCTTCTCCCTTTCCTTGTTGTTGAATGCCAAGGGAATGCCTTCCGCAGCAATAGCAGGTCTGCAGGTGAGGGGGGGTTGTTTCTAATGGCTTACTGGAGGTGCCCCCTGCGCCGTAGGGGTTGGCTGGAGAACCCATTTGTTGGATGTCTAATGGATTCAGTTGATGAAGCCTTCATTTGGAGTGAATTCAAGTATCTCGCAGCTAGGTGCCGCGCAGACCACCCGTATTCTCCAATTCTTGGGGTAATTTCTGTCCAGCATGTTTTGCTGGCGTGACCATGTTTAAATAATGGTATGGGGAAACACATGATCTCCATAGATGGCGATTCATGAAAACTCACTCGGCCATTGTGAGATTGCTGGTGATGGAGATTGTGTGCGAAATGAGGGGTTGAAGAGAAAACAAAGACTCACTAGGTGTGAGAACTGTAGGTAGGTATGAGTTGGTGATGGAGGAGGGATCAGAGTGCCCAATGCCCCTTTTTCATTACTGATCGAGGTTGCGGTACCTATACCCATTAGAGATATCTATGTACAGTGCCAATTACATGAGTCCTACTATCCTCCGCCTAGCATACATTTGTCACATTGAAGCTATATTCTTAACAGCAGTACAGGTGTTTGAATCCCCTCTCTTCCCAGGATAGAGTGATGGAACCCAGCTCCAGATGCAAGGTGCTCTGGGAGCCAGTTCTGGTTTCTAGCCCGTCTGGCTGAATATTCTAATGGGATAATAACTGTATAGGCCACCATACAGCTTCCACACTGAGATAACTTACCACTGTACAGTTGCTGCGAGTCTGCAGACGTGCGGCGGGAACCCACGAGCACCTCAAGTATCCGCGCTGAAGAGCAAAACTAAAATCTTCTAGGAAGTAACCATGCTCTTGAGAAAGCACTGCCGACCGTAGCTCGAACATCAAGTTTCAACAGTATTCGATACTATAGCGAGACACTATATCATAGCATAATAAGCTCGACCATCCCCTGCTGTGTTAATGGAGCCTAATCCCTCTATACCGCCCCAAAATGCAAACCCAATATCTAGCTTAGCACATTTCTAGAAATGTCAATCAAGTAATATCAAAAGCATTTAAGGTGAAGTTACCATTTTGGATCAACAGGAGCACAAAACCTGATACGAGAGAGACATCACTAGTGGCTGTGAGGTAATGCACGATATTTACTAACCAGCATCCGGAGTCATGTGTTAGCATTAGCATTACACTTCCATGAGGTCGAATCTGCGAATCAAGGAAATACTCTAATTTCATCAGTGTCTCTTTGGCACAATATCGGGAAATCCTCTTCTATCAACACTGCAGTGGTTAGGATGCACTCCACTTCGGGAGAAAGTTGGCTGGAATGGGCATGAGGGGAGGATTGTGAAGATGCTATCAGAACCGAACGATGCCAATATGAAATCATCAGATAGCGGGGGATTAGACTGCTTCTTAAACTATCTCTCTGTATTGCATGAACCCTCCTCCTGGCACGATCTGCTGGGCCTCATTTTCAGTGAGAAAACTGGGAAACCCGCCCCTCCCTCATACACTTGCCAAGATCTCCTTGTGTTTTTTCACACATTCCCTTCCTATATCTGCCTCTTTTGGTTGACGATTTGCTTTCCTTATGTCCATCATCATCACTTGTCAGTTAACTTCCCTACTGAGTCCTGGGCGATAGCTGTGGGTGGAGCAGACGTGAAGTTTTAATTGCTCGGGATATAAGCACAAAGGTCCGAGATTGCTTCTTTCCTCCCCATGCTTTACTAACTGTTATCATTTATGTTTCTGGGGGTTTCTAATGGTGTCCCTGGCCGTAGGGCGCTAACAGCCCATCAATATTAGGGCATCTTTAGCAGTATCTGAAGGTCTGCGGGGGGTTGAAAAAGCTGGCTCAGGGGGGATGAGGCCGATTGCTCGAAGAAGCTGCAGTGGTCGGGAGACATTAACAAGTTGAAAATATTTGCAGCTATCATACCTTAAAAACTCGTGAAATCTACTATCTACTGCTGAGGAGCGCCGAGTCTCAAGAGTATAGCAACACGCCTCCGACGAAAGGTCCCCGACTGGAAGGATCCCCTGGGCTCCGGAACTAAGTAACTGCCGTAGACTTGTAGAGGAATGCTTTATTTGCTATCAGAGGTCCAGTCTTGGGGGCGCCTCAACCGGAAGAAAAGGCTTTTCAAGGGAGTTTCCGCCCTGATACTTCTGTCTCGCGGCAGGGTGTCCAACTGCTGCAGGTTGACATCCCCCCCCCCGGAACCGGCATTATTATAGGAGCGATTCCCCTGCTTGTCTATACATCATACATAAGTACCATTAGCAATACGTTTAACTTTCCAGGTGAGTGGGTTGACCCATTAGCTCCTGCGAGTTATGTTGGAATTCCTACCGAGTGCGATTTTGTGACGCTCACCTTTTTTTTTCCACTTGTTTTTTTTTCCTTCTAGGAAAAAGGGATAATTAAACCCCATTATCTCATTTATTTAGCGAGAAAGGTCGCCGAGGCTATGTGGTTTTCTTCCTCCTGCAAAGGGGTCATTAGGCAAACTTTAAAGAGGTTCCCACCCGGCATGCTCTCAGAAATGTCCGGAAACTCATCGCCTCACAAACCAATTTACTCTAAAAGTATATCATACACCTTACAATTAGGCGCACCATGCCATATTATCGAAATATACTGCTATATCGTACGCTGCGAGGGGTTGAGGTTCTGACCCTTTAGGAACAGGAGTGTGAGTGATTCTCTATGAAGACAACAGGATCTGAACCTGAACTCTTCCTTTACCCTTCATGTTAAGATGTGAGCTGACAGGGCCTATTATCTCCCTTAAAGCACGTTTGTGATTGCTCCTCTCTCACGTTAAACCAGACACCGCTTCAAATGTTGTTTTATACAGGGGGGTTCGTAAATTATGGTCCAACACACCTTCCTCTGAGATGCAAAGCCCGGAGCGGAGCTTTCACTTGTGCCCACCCCACTGAATAGAATGAGAGCCTGTGTCCGTATGCATACAGCGAGAGGGTGTCTAGGAAATGCTGTCTCATCTTCAGGAGAAGAAATGATGTTGACCTGGAGAAGCAAGAGCAATCCATAGGCAAATGCTTCCGCCCCGCGGCATGAAACACTTTGACAGTATGCTTTGCGTACGGAGGTACGGCCCGTAAGTTTTGTATATTTTTCTAGCAGGGGGTGTTGCCCGAACATAGAGTTGTGTAGCAGATTGGGCACAAAGGAAGCGAAATAGGTACGTTGGCTACCCAATTCGCTCCCCCCCCACCCCATACTAGCGTAACACCCCCTGCTGGTGGAATACACAAGACTTATAGGCTGCGCCTCCGTATGTAGAGTATTTCACAGTGTTCAGACTATGGACCTCCCGGAAACCCCTCCCTGCTCTCACCCTCTCCTACCCTGCATACCCTCCCTATCGGCGCCACTTCAGATACTACGGATCAGACACGTTGGCAGGGCTCGGGGGGTAAGTTACTGGGGATATCGACCCTTCACACCTCAGCAGTTACAACAATACCTTCCGTCGAGTGATAGCGGGTGACAAACCCTGTGTCCGATAGTGGGTACCACCACCGGGGCATCGGGGGAGGGCGTTAACATTCACGGATCAATCGGCTCAATAGTTGTGGGAGAATGGCCCGTCCGAACAAATGAGTCTCGGGAGCGGGATGCGGGAAGGGATGGATCTGGGCATCCTGTTCCCCTCCACCAGGGGGATCTGGGTATGGGGGAAGACACAGCTGAGCTTAAGTAGCGCAAGATATTGCTAATGGCACCATCCAAACCGAGTGATCTCTGACTTAATCTGACTTGACTAAAGAACCTTGATATCCACCGCTCGTAGTCACCCCGAAACATGATTGTATCAACAAAAAAAAACCAACCCCATTCCTCACAGGATCTACTATAGAAATAACCCTCGTCCGCCCCCCACTGGTCTCCGGAACTCCACTTCCACCCTTAGGCTATCACCTGCAATGAAAACGGAGAAGAAGAAAAAAACGTTAGGATATGTAAAAAAATAAGACCATTTAAAACTCCGTTAGCCAATTTTCACGCTCGCTAAAAGCCCTCCTCCCCCCAAAATCGGGTGGGGGGAAAGGAAAAGGAAAAGGAAAAAGTATGAAGTCAACTCCCTGACGCCCACACACCTCATGCATAGGCGCCCGTGGTGATGATGATGAGGAAAAAGAACAATGGTAGGGCCTCTTATTTCTATCGGCGTCTGCCCCGTTTGGAAAGTTTTCGGAGAAAAAGCGGGAGAAGGTAGACGAGATGCTACGGATATCCGCCAATGTAAGTAGCGAAAAGATAGAATAAAAGATGCACATGTATGGTTTGAACACGATACAAAATTTAGGTCGGAACTTGGAATTCCTGCAAGCACGGAAAGGCATACAGTGAATTCGACAAGAATTGTCATTCGGTTCAAATCAAAAAGAAAAGGTGCGAAAGTGAGAAAAAAATGAAAAATGAAAGGAAAAAGTTGAAAACATGAATGGCCAAAAGGTAAACCAGTCTGTAGTCCCCAGATTCCCTCCAAAATGTCTCGCTCCCGCTCTTAACCAGCTATGATCAGAGGCCCTTCCGTGCGAAGGAAAAAAGAAAAAAAGCCCAGTTGTAATCCGAACTCCAATGATACAAGACAAACGCCAAACCCTTTCATACCTATTCCCACAAATCGTACATTGTTCATTTCGTGTCTTCATCCTCTGGCGGTGCTTGCTGTGATTGGCTCTGAGGTGGTGGGGGGGGAGGAGCATGCTGGCCACCCTGATGCTGCTGCAGATGCCCAAAGCCTTGGCCTCTACCCCCGGGCGGGAAATGGGGTCCGTGGTAAAAAGGTGGCGGGGGGCCACCTTGATGGTGAGGGTGTGGCTGTCCACGTATCATACCAACTGATCCATCGTTAGAATATGCATTGTACACCAAACTAGAAGGCATCATCATAACCGATGCCATATACGCTCCGCTGCTACCACTACCATTGTCCTGCCTTCGACCACGCCCCCCTCCGGCGCCCATAGGGGCATTTCCCGTCTGACTCCGTTGGAGAGCGTATGACGACAAGCCCGAGCCACTCGCCGAAGGGGTGGTATATGTAGCCAAAGGGGACGCAAGAAGTGGAGTAGCAGAAGCGGGTTGAGGAGACAAGTGTAAATTGCGCATGCGGGGAGATGGAGCAACAGGGGAAGCAGCACGACTAAAAGCAAATTTGGCCGCCGGCGTAGAAGGGACGGGAGGGAGGGAGACAGTAGATTGAGGACGCGGGGGCAACCAACTTTGGCCATGGAGGAGTAACTCACTTTGTTGCTGTCCTTGCCCTGCATATATCGGGGCTGTTTGTCCTGGCTGGAGAGTATACTGCATCATTTGCGGGCCAGCAGGCGTCCCCTGCTGAGATCCTTGGTGCATCATCATCGGAGCAGCCCTACCAGGGCTTGGGTGTCCTTGAGAACCGGAAGGGGGCGGAGGAGGTGCGCCCTGGAGATAGGCGTGAGGTTGCTGGGGCGAGTACATATGTGGGTGGTGAATGAATTGTCCTGCTGGATACGGCATAGGTTGGGGGCCTGGTACCATCATTGGCCCAGTTCCGGTGGCTCCCCTAAAGCTACCATAGTAACCGTATGCCGGCCCACTCGGCCCACTCGGAATAGCGTACTGCGCCTGCTGGTGTGAAGGATACATGGGCCCGATTTGGGAGTGATGGGCTACAGGAGACTGTTGGTACGGAGCCACTGTTGCGTTGTGGAAGTTTGGAGACGGCATTACGGAAGGCGGAATCTGCCGTAAATGTTGCTCTGGTTCATAATGTGGAGGAGGAATACCCATGTGTTGAGGCATGTGGGGATGTGGTTGGTGAGCGATATGAGGAGGTGGGTTGATGTGGGGTATATGAGAGGGAATTTGCTGATGGTGAGGTTGAGGCATAACGTGTGGGGGTTGAGACGAATTGATGGAACTAGCTATACCGAACTCCGGCTTCGCAAACATCTGTTCCCACTTCTTGTCCCTATTTTGCTCTGTAGTCGGCCACGTGGGGTGTGTAGCGAACGCACGCTCAATATAGTCGTTGGAATTTCCTCTGATTTTCTTTCCGGGCGCATCTGTGGGCGTTGACGTAGTGGGCGCAGCCAACTTCATACGCTTGAACGGATTGAAGCGATCGGCAATCAGCGGCTTCTCCTGTGGAATTTTCACCTTCTTGGTGCCGAAGAATGCCGAAGGGCTTGCAGCTCTAGAGGAGTGAGCGTGCGCAGAGGTTGTGGGACTAGGGGTAGCAGTAGTAGACGGGCCACCTAGAGTTGGTGTGAAAGATATAGCATTAGGATTGGGTTTGAACTCTGGGGCCTTTGCACTCAAGTTCCTAAGATGGGCCGCAGAAGATGGCGATGTGGACTTCGGAGCTGTCGGTATATTTCCACCAGCAGGGCCTGTAGGGACACTGTGGGGGTGTTCAGGAATAGGTACAGGAGACCTTACAGACACCTGGTGGCCGGCGCGTTGGTCAACAGCAATTTGGCGTAATCGAGTACTCAGCAGGGGCTGCTGGGTTTGCTGTCCGCGTGGTAAACGTGATTGAGTTGGAGGAAATCCTTGCAACAACTGTTGACGTGTTAATTGAAACTCTTCGGGATTCTTCGCGGCGAAGCTGTTCGGAGGAGGGACCCTGGTTGTTTGAGACGGCTGCACAGTCGCCGTAGGGGGAGTGCTAGTCGTCTTGGCAACGTTCTGCTTGGCTTTTTCGACAATCTCCGCTTGTTTCGACTTATCCTTTGCCAATATTGGCACTAGATCCTGCGGAACTTCTGTTTTCAGGACAAAATTCTGGGAAAATTTTTTAAGTTCCTCCAATTTCGACGCCCTATCCCTCTGAACGAGATCAGCCTTCTTTTTCTTGTAGCGTTCCTTCTCCGAGTTGACGAATCTCTTAAAATTCTCAGTCACTTCTTGGGGAAGAGGGGCGTCTGAACTGTGAACACTAGGGTCCACAGATGATGGCACAGGAAGCCCCCTCTTAGGTACTATTGTTTCAGGAAGCATCGTCTTCTCCTTTGGTTTCGCAGAAATATCTTCAGAACCCTTATTTGGTGGTTGTTGATTGAGTGTGATTTGTGGAGGTGGGGGTCGGGGAGCCTGTGGTGGCTGCTGCTGCTGCTGCTTCTGCTGCAGGGTTTCAGGACGGAGAAGCTGAGACGAGATTATAGCGGGATCATGCGGAGCGCCGGGAACCGTTGGAAGTGCAGTAGGCGCCCGAAGCGCTGGTGGTGTATAACGGTTATTAGGCTGTTGTATCTGAGGGAGAATTGCCTGTGCAGGAGTCCTCTGCACAGCTCCATATCTATCCTCTTCGTCCTTTCCACTATCATCACCCCAAGAAACACCCCTCTCTTCAGCGAGGTGTGGATTCATATTCGGGCCGACACCTTGTGACTCAATCTCCCGAGCGATCTTCTCAGCCATAGCCTCCCGCTGTTGATACAGAGGGTGTGATCGGTCCAGCTTCGTAGTATATATGTCGGGGTTGAAATCAGATTTAAGACCAAATAGACGCTCGTTTACTTCAAATTGGTTCCAGCTTTGACCAGAGGTCTGATTTGGTTCCTCAAGGGAAAGCTCAGCAGTTTTCTCGTCAGGTTGCCATCTATGCAACTCCCGTTCCCGTAAGGCAAGATTTCCGGATATATCAGCATCAGTCCGGAAATTCCCTACAGGGGCACCTTTTCCAGACCGCGTTAGCTTCATACTGATAGTGGAAAATTACCAGAATCATATTTACCATTCGGATGGGCACTTTGCGACTGAGTTTCGTCCTCCCCAAGGGCAATCCTCTCGGCAAAAATATCGACCAAATCCTTCGGCTCGAAAATCATGGCTTTTTCGAGGCCCCCACCAACATATTCACCCTCTTCTACTCTTTCATCGCTATTATCACCCAAAGGGGTTCGGACTTGGCGAACCCACTTCATAGTAGCACCAAGGTCGTGACTCTTGGTGTCTGCACCAGTTAAGATGCCCGCAAAGCGTGCACCGTTTCTTAGAGTGATTGTCACTTGTTTTCCCTGTGTAACAAACATTCGGTCAGCAACGCTGCAAGGCTGAAATCTTAAAATTCAGTCGATTGAGGGCATTAAATAACAGCCATATATATAAAGGATTCCACGATTCCATAGCCAACAGCCGCCACGAACTCCAAAGAGAATTTAACATAGAAAAGATACTTACTACGAGATTCATGAGCAAATAGAGGGTTCTATCATGCATATGCTTATCATGAGTATCAGACTCCCCGCCAGAAGAGGCATTGGCACCCCTGTTTTTCATTGCGGCGGACTGGCTAGGTGTTGGTGATGCAGAAACTGAGTTTCCAGTTCCGTTGTACTTCTGCTGTTGGTTGTTTGTTTGCCAGGGTTTGTGAGAAGAACCTCGCCTGTATATACCAAAATTAATCATAACTCAACAAGCACTAAAATAGACACTCGCTCTGAAAAAATAAAAAATAGGACTAGAATGAAACAAAGGCAAACATCATTCGAAAATAAGAAAACAGGCTCACAACAAGCTCAGCTGGGAGAAAAACAATTTGGAGGGGAATGGGATGAACAAATGAGAGAAAATTAGAGTTCAAGATAATTGTGGGAAAGGTGACAACTCTCCAAATGAGGAAATCACGGTTTCCGCCTGGAAGGCTTCAACCGCGGAGGCCAATACATTGGTAACACACCCCCATCTAGACAGAAGCATACTCTAGAATGATAAGGCTTACCTCTGGGCACCATCAATGGGTGGTTGAGCAGGTCGTCTATTCGAATTTCCACCGCCGCTAGAGCCTCCAGCAATGCTGCCCTTCAACTGTGGTCTTCCTCCGACAGCATTAGAAGCAGGGTTAGAAGAAGCGCCATTGGTCACTGCGGAAGGAGCTGTTGCAGTGGTCGCCATATTGAATCAATGTGGTTTTGCGAGAGCTCGTAATTAGGTGTCGTAAGTTGGGCTGGAGTTGCGAAAAAAAGTAAGCAGGGAAGCATGACCGGGGTTGAAGGGATGCAACAAACACGTTCTGTAAGACGCCGAGTTTCAGAGCACTTTTCTGCTCTTCCCCTCAAGTAGTGGATAGTATATGAAGGGGGGGCTGGGGAAAGTGAGGAGGAGGAGGAAGAAGGTGGAGGTTTGGCGGAGAGGGTGTGGAGGGGATGTTGGAGGGGGAAGAGGGTACAAGAGATGGGGAGGGAGACGGTGAAAGGGCGAGGAAAGGAGATCTTCCGTTTGCTGATCAAAGTCTGAAAACAACCACAACGAAGGAAAGTTCCCAGCCTGAGGAAAGGACGAAATGAACGGCAAGAAAAGAAAAAAAGGTAGAAGTGGAATTAGAAGAGCACCTGGCAGATGTGTACGAAGAGGAGGAAGAAGGAGAGGAGAGAGACTGGAATCGATGAGAGAGAAGCAGCCTTAGCAATGCGGTGCAGCATGTATGGTATGATAATATTACGGTAGGCAGTAGTATGGTAGGTAGTTATCAATGGGTTAGGTCTCAGGACCCGCCAAAAGAAAGCACAGAGGGTCGGCAAGTTACTTTTGCCTATTTTTTATTTTCCACTTTTTTTTTTACCTCTTCCCTTTTCCGCCACTTTTATGACTTTTATGTAAGGAAACTTGGTGCCTGAGGACGACGATTGAAACAAAATATTAACTACAGTGTTGCGCTAAAATATTATGATGTATTTGAAGGAGCTTTTCTATCTTGTGGGAGCACTGCCTATATGTAAGGAGGGAAGGAAGGAAGGAAGCAAATCACTATTTTCAAGAGAGGGAAGGAAAAAAAAAAAGGGTTCTCAACGCACGAGCAAAACAGCTTTTTTTTCTCTTGTTATCATACTATAGTTCAACAATTCGTCCAAATAAGGAAATAACCACGCCAAGCCTCTAAGAATATAGTAACTAATTCCCCCTGAGTTACCAGGATTGGTGAATTTGGCATAGAAAGTGACGCCATAAATACCATTCTAGCACTATTTTGCTTCACAAACAGAATAATTGCTGTTCCTTGAAGCAGCTGACCCAAAATAGCTGCACTGTCCTTTTCTTTTTCCCTTTTCTCCTTCTCAAGCCTCTGCGCACACGACCCGGCCAATGATCGCTTAGTGATCACACTGTGTCTCCCGAGAACAGGAACCTCAACTACAATAATACACACCTGACAGTTCCTGTAATGAGCATCAATGCCCTCTTCTCAAGCCCCGTCCACGATAATGAAATATCTAACAACGCTGTAATTGTGCCATGCACAGTAAACCCACTGTGCAGCGCCGGTACTCGGGTACAGCCTGTTATCTAACCCACTCGACCTTGAGCTGTAGGAATTTACCCACCCTCTCAACCCCTCGAACAATACCGGCATAGTGCTATACTTCTCGAGTAGTATTACCAACGTGCAGCTATTCCCCCTGGACTTCAGGAAGATTCGATGCAACCCTCGTGGCATTTCGCAGGGGGAGGAAATGTTGACAGGGTATTCGGGTAGCTCTCTATTTTACTTTTCCCTATTCACTTAACGGGTATGTGGCAGGAGTTTTGGTTGGCGCTGGCCCTTTTAAATCTCATTAGAACCCAAGCTTCACTTCAAATTCTTCACCAGTAGGATATTTACTATCAGCCTGCTCTTGCTGCTGTTCCTCGCGTGATTTACGATCATCCAGTGGAATAAGCGCCAACCCCAATCTGGCCTCCTAAATTAAACGCTGCAAGCCGAGGATAATCGAAATTTCGACCCGTGTCAAGCATAGTTAGGTAGTTGAACCAGTAGCATAAGGATGAGTCCTAATAAAGTTATTGCGCGAGAGGTGCCAGTGATATGATACCATGGCCGATACCGTAAGAGCCCTGCTTCGCACAGCCACTCAAGGATGGTTACCGGTATTATATCTTCTTGAGCGAAATCTGATATGCTCGGGTTTTATTCATGTAAGGTCGATTGGGGCAGTAAGTTACCGGTGGGCTACCAGTAAGGAAGACTTACTTGGAGACTTTACCAAAATGCAGCACTGTACCATTACCATGGCGCCTCTTCCTGTTTACGCTAACAGTAGCTGGATACTGGGCGGGGGGGGGGGGCGAAAATAGGTTCCCATTTTTTAGGTGTTGGAGCTTACTAAAATTGTGAACATAACTTTCGCCCTCCCCCCTCCGGTGTATGGTGCATAGAAAGGGTCCACCGGTGGAAAAGGCAGGGTCTGACTGCCAAACCCTATCCTACGGGCCCAGAACCCTTTTCAGCAGCAAAACAGACCCAAGCCCGGCACCATGTCACCGAGTCCAATCCACCCCTAACATCCACCACCATAATAGATCACCCCACCAACCAACCACCCGACTGCAACCCCCACCCACCTTTCTCCTTCCGCTTCCCACCTCGCTTTCTTTCTCTCACTTCCCCCACCTCCAGACGCATCGCAGCTAGCTACCTTTGCGGAGCATGCAATCTAGCTCCCACCGCTCTGGTCTCAGAAGATCTCCAACTCCATCCCAATCTTCTGCTTTTCACTCCTCGACAATGTCGTCCCAAAATTCTGGCGGTTCTGCGAGAAGCCCTCGGCAGCGCAATAAAACCAGCGTAGGTTCCACCTCCTTCATCTCCGCCCTGAGCTTCGGCTTAGCTATTCACCCATCTTGTACCTGCTTTTCTTCGCTTGCTACGCGGCGAGTGCCTTTATGTCTTGGTACTTGCGACATGTTTTGCTGACCCCAGTTAAAGCCCTCCCAACACCTTTCAACCATTGAGAAATCTGTAACTCAGCTTCTCATCGCCACTAAACAACTACTCGAAACTCTCACCGCCTGGTCACGGCAGCAGGCCACCGAGGCTGAGGTATCCGATGTTTACGTTCGTCTCGGTTCCGAATTTAATCTAGCATGTCGAGCATTCACAGCCATAGGCGTTGAGACGGCAGACCTCGGAAACGTCCCTGATGCCTTAAGAACGATACTGGAGAGCACTCTAAGTCAAGACGCTAGTCCCCAAAGCTTAGATGTTTATTTGCCGCGAATCAGAGAGATTATCATTAACCTTCTGCATGGTCTTAAACGGAAACAGCAGAAACTGCGACAGAAAAATACAAGAGAAGCCGGTGCATCTTCCGGGGGTCCGCCTGAGGGAGGGCTTCCGTCTCAGCCGGCACCTCCTTCTAGGGTAAGAAGCGGTGATTCTTTGGAGGAGGTTGCTCCTCCGCGCTCTTCGTCTCTTCCCAGTGGGGGACAAAATCAGAGAGGCTCCTCGCCAACACCTCCGTATCAGACTTCAGCGAGGGGTTCTGCTGCGTCTGCAACCTCTTCTGCACGAAATTCTCACAACCACAGCGCATCTATTAGTTCAAATCTAGCTTCTCCTCCCATGACGAGCGATTCGACAGATGTTTACAATAAGCCCACAACCCATGAGCCACCTGTTTCTATGCCTGATCTCTCCGCCCAAACTTTTGTCCCTCCGCCTCCCCCACCACCTCCACCGCCTGCTCAGGATGCTCTAGCTGCTCTGCAGCGGGAAGACCCTCTACAGAGAAGGGCCTCCCGTCGCTATTCAGCATACCAAATTGCTAAGCTCACAGGGTCTTCGCCAGGTGGTGTTCCAATGCTACCCTCCAATCCTTCTGTAGTCCCCCGAAATCGGGAATCAAAGGAATCACTGGACGCTGTTCGAGTAAGGCGTTCTTATCAACCAAAGTCGGCTCGGAGTGGTGAGACTTCTCCAATGAGAAATGTAAATCGTATATCAGAAGAGCGAGAGACCGACCTTTCATCGCCTGCCGCCAAAGAGATTGAGAGAGAGGCGCCAGCTGTTCCTGCGAAAGACAATGAGGTCATCAAGGGGAAGCCCGTGATTAAAGTTGATACCGGCACATCTCCCCCGACACCCCAGAAGAGTGAAATGAAGGCCATGTCTCCTACCAAGACTGTTTCGGGCGGGGTTCAGACAGGTTCGAAGAGGCCTGACAGCAGGCGAGATTCTAGCCCACCACTGGGCAAAGATCTCACTCTTTTCCTTCAACTCGGCCGCTCCATCAAAAAAGTGTACCTTGCCGATGGTTTAGACGAATTGTCAATCACCTCCCTTCGGTTACTATTTATATCAAAATTTAATTACAACCCGCCTTCCGGGGAGGATTTCCCGGAAATCTATCTACAGGATCCAGTCTCTGGCGTGCGATACGAACTTGAAGACACTAGAGACGTTAAGGATAGAGCCGTGTTATGCTTGAATATTGAAGTCTTGGATGAGGTCAAAAGACATATCGACGATGGAATGGGCAGCCTCAGAAAGCTGGTTGAGGGACTGCGGGGATCAGTTGACGGCCAAGGGCTGCAAATTCAGAGAGTGGCTGAGAGACAAGAAGAGGCAGCCAAGAAGATAGCAGAACTCTCAGTTGCACCTCCCGTGACAACCCCGATTCTGATGTCGCAACCTCAATTGCTGCCGAGCCCCTCATCCACACCCTCAGCAAAGCAGGACAATGCCGTGCAGCTTGGCGAAATTCGGGACCTCCGAAAGGATTTGGCGGTCCTCCGGCAGGTTTATTCTACATTTGTTGCCGATATCAACACTTCAATGTCTACTATCAAGACCAAAGCTAGTTCGGTCAAGGCGGTGGCTAGTAACCCCGCTCTTGGTCCTAACGAGGGTCGTGCCTACGTTGAGGCCGGCAAAAAGGCCTTGGCCAATGATGCAGATGCTCTGGTCAATCGTGTCGATGACCTTCAGGATACCGTCGAAGATCTACGGAAGGATGTGGTTCAACGAGGCGTCCGCCCATTGGCACGTAATCTAAACCAAGTGAAGAAGGAAATTGCCCAAGCCAGAGCAGAGCTCAAAAAGATGGCCGAATACATCAAGAGAGAGAAGCCGGTTTTCCGCAAGGTCTGGGAGAAGGAGGTCGAGCTCGTCTGCCAGGAACAGGATTTCTTCAACATGCAGGAAAACCTCATCGAGGACCTACAGGACGATCTTGACAAAGCAGGACAGACGTTCCAGCTTGTGGAGCAGTGCACAGAGACCCAATTCAAGGCCAATGGAGTGAGCGGGTCTATGAGATCTGCTAGCAGAGGTTTCCCAATAGGAATGGTGCATCCGGACGATCAACTCGACCCTACCGAAGCCAAAGATAGTGTGCTTAGTGAGGTGCGCGCTCTACAACCAAATCACGAGGGCAGATTGGAGGCGATTGAGAAGGCGGAAAAGGCCAGACAGAAGGAGTTGGAAGGCAGAGTCCCCGAATTCCAGAAGGAACTCGGGGAGTTTGTGGAGGAGGGTAAACTTAAGAAGGCAGGGGGCGTAGATGAAGTGGAGAGATTAAGGATGGCTAGGGACGAGAAGATCCGCAAAGAGGTGTGGGAGCTAAAAAAGCAGATGGAAGAAGCGGAGGCTCGTGCCGAAGCTGAGGAATCGGACGATGAGGAGGAGGAGGAGGAGAGTAGCGATGAATATGAAGAGGCAACCAATGGAAGTGGGGGTGCATAAAGGGATGTGATTGATTAGCTGTAGGGGTCACATGAAATGCAATGGCAGGTTGGGTGGATTTCTTTCTTCTTCGTCACGGCGCAATGGGTGTGTATGTGTTCATTGCTTGGCTCATGGGAATACTATCTGCGACGGGTTTTTTCTATGTATCTTTTCTTTGTGTATAGCGCCCGATGACCCATCCTCCCCCCCCCCCAAGTTTTATACCAACGTTTTCTTTTTCTCTTCTTCCCCATTATCTGTCATAACTTTTTCCACGGGAAACTCCAGCGAATGTACTGCGGGAGGGGGGCCTTTGGCGTACATTTTGGGTGTCAATTGTACATTCAAGGCAAAAGTATAAAAAAAGCTCAACAAAAGCTTAGAATAACGGGTAACAGAAGGGCTGTCGGGTCCCGCGGAACTATGATAGTGTAGATAATGAGATGCTCGGAGAGATGAAAAATACTTTGGGGAAGCACAGTAGTATTATGCTAGCGTCCATGATTCCCACCCTATCCGTACAAATCAACTACAAAAGGAATCACTGCCACCTAACCTGGCGGTTAGCTCATTACCCGAAGAGAGAAAGAAAGAAGGGAGGGAAGAATCTACCAGAAATGGATAAACATACCTATAAAGCCCCATAATCCCACCGTGCCCGCCGTCGCTTGACACCGCAGTAAACCCCTCCACCCCACCAGCCCCCCACACGATGTCCACAGCCCCCTCACCCGGATGCCATGGCAGCACACCTTCCTTCATAGCCCGCTCAATCCCCCTAACCCGCTCCTGCGCCTCCCTCCACAAGGCGAACGGCTCCCCGCCCAACATCCTCTCCGCCATGCCCTCCCAAACCCCGCTCCCGTGCGGCAGCCTCCCCATAAACTCCCTGTGCACCTGCCTACCCGTGTCACCGCCACCATTGCGCGGGGACAGGTGCCTCTGCAGCTGCCGGATGCGTAGTAGGTCCATCGTCGCGATACGCGAGAATAGTGGGGCGCGGAGGTTGGTTGGGTAGGCTCTTATGAGCCACATGGTGTGGTATGTGCTTGCGAATAGGTCGAGTTCCAGAGGGCATGGCTCGCGCGGGGGCAGTTTGGGTCCTTCCCCGATGTGGGGGTAGTCACGCATGCGTGAGGTCCGAGAGAGCATGGCTTTGTACCGCCATTCCGCTCTTTCGATGCGTTTGCAGATGTAGGTTATGGCGGGCAGGGTTAGGCGGTAGTTGGTGACTTCGTCTAGTTTGCAGGGGCGAGTGAGTGAGTGGCTGGCGATGGGTTGGGAACTGAGGATGGAGGGAGGGACATTGAGGGGGTGGGGGAGGGAAACTGACCTGCGGGTGCTTCAAACTTCTGCTGGCTCGCGAGGTATAACCTTACCAGAGGTTCCCATGGCTGGACGGTTTCTCGGGCTATGGCATTGATGATGCTGTTCTGGCTGTCCACCCACGCATTGTGGAAGAGTCGGGAGGTGAGGATTGCACTGCGCACATCACGGAAACAAGGTAGTGATCGGAGTATCTCAGAGTGGATTTCCACCGGGAGTGAAGCTATGGTCGTAATAGATGAGATTGTGGTTGACATTGCACTTCCTTGCTTGTTTGCTATTGATATTATTACTAAGGTTGGTGACGGTAATGGTGATAACAATGGAGGATGGTGAATTCAAGGTATTATATAAATAGCGGGGGAAGATGGTAAAAGCGGGAGTTTGGCAACAAGTGTGTGGGCGCTGGACATGTGCCAGTGCAGCGCAAGAGTACAGCACAGTACGGTAGGTCGGCGGTTGGACAAGGGTTGACAATTGAGGTGGGGTAATCCTCATGCAGGGTCACTCGGAACCGGCAAGAGTGATCCACGATCCAGGATTCCGCGCATCACCCGTCCCCCTGAAAGCGGGGGAACATGAGATAGACTAGGAGTTGCACAAAATCACTAAAGCCAAGATTGGCGATGCGCGGTGAGAAGAACCTTGTGCTAGTATTGGAGATCGACGTGCTCGTCCCCACCAAGTTCTATCTCTAAGTATTCGTAAGCACAACACCTTCCGTTAGCAGCTTTAGTAAGGCTCTTAACTACGCCATGAGCAACTTTGGCGAGCATTTGAAGGCACGAAGGCAGTTGAGGAATCTAGATTTTGAGGGAAAATATATCTGTTATTACTGTACTCACACGCTGGATTTAAACCAAAGGGCTGTTGATTAGATTTATACCACTACGTATGCGTTGACCGCAAGGAGGATAGATCAAAACGCCCAGAAGTTGCTGCCTGTAAACAAACTTATGAGGGGAAACGGCTTTGAAATGGGCCATTAGAGCTGAGAACACGTTCTGGTGCGATTCTCCTATTTACAAGAAGTCGTCGTAGAACGCGGCATCTCTGTTCTGGTTCGAGTTCGCTTCCAGCGCACCCTCAGTAAAGACGTCATCGTAGGCATGGTCCTTCTGCCAGGCTTTCTCCTTGCGTTCCTTTGCGACTCTCGCCTCTTCTTTTTTCTGTGAGTTGTTTATTCACAATCAGCAACTATCCCGCCTGCATGTACCGTGGGCTAATTATGGAATAGTGGCGGCGGCGGTGGCGGTGGGGAGTTCTTACCCGCTCAAGCATCGCCTTCGTCTCTTGATTCCGGATTTCCCGTTCCCGCTTCTCCTTCTCCTCTGCTAGGTCTGGGAACCGCTCTTCTTTCGTCTTATTTAGCCGGTTGATGATGGCGTTGGTCCTGGCCTCGACCAGAATCTTTTTCACCTTGCGTTGGTCTTTGAAGCCGACTTGTCCGACGGCCATGGTGCCGTCTTTCTTGAGGTTTGACCAGGGGGTGTAGACAACATTGACGTTATCCTTCTTGTTTCCTATAAGCTAGTCTTAGCTGCCTTTTTATCGTGGGGGTTAGGGTGCGGGGGCGGGAGCGGGACTCGCATACCTTCAATGGAGTTGGCTTTTGTGAGCTGTGCACAATCGGTTAGGAGATCTTGCGGAATGCTCTCCCAGTCGCTGCCTTCTGGGAGGCGAAGGTAGATATGTGCCGATGAGAGTTTGTCTGCGTGGAACTTGGGGATTCGATTAGCGTCCTCGCGGGACTAAACTTAGAGAGAGATGACGATTAACGAACCCTAGACTTTGTTAGCTTAACCTCGGCGAGGAAGCAAGGGCATTCCGTACTCACCATATGTCTTCCTTGAAGCCATACTTGATTAACTCCTCATCTGTGTCTAGTTAGCCGGCTTGAACGTGTTACTCTCGAGGCTGGGAAGCTGTGTACTCTCGACTTTGTCTTTACCGACATAGATGAATGCTGGAGGATCTACAACATTGGAGCTAAAGTAGTAGACCATGATGGCACTGGAGGCCTCTTTGGGGTTCTAAGAATTCTCAGAGTGAGAAAATATACTTTTCGCTGTGAGAATACCAGGATTGGACTGTTGTGTGGTGGGGTTCGCTCGTGAAGTGGAGTTCTGGTGGGGGCTGATGGAAAAAGGGTCTGTCGCTGTGCGGCTCCAACACACGTGGAGCCTTAGCAGATCGGAGGCTTGGGGCGGGACAAAAGCACTCTATCATAGTTAAATCACGGTTTCATATGATATCATAATATGTACGATCACTTTTGAACAGCAGCCCCAGGGGCCTAACTTGCGAAGTATCGAGTTGCTTCATTTCGAAGCCCTCATGCGTAATTTCGTCTATATGTACCCAAGTGGAAGCCCCTACCCTATTGTTTGTAGCCAGCTTCTGCCAGACTGCTCCTGAGGGCCTCAATTGCCTTATCAATGTGTCCCAGATCGTCGCTGGTAACACTAACGCCCATATGCCCCAATCTAATGTATTTGGTAACTGTAAATCATTATTGTTAGCCTTATTTCCTTTCAGTGAGATCCAGATCCTACCAATTTCCTTATGTAATCCACCAGCGAACACAACACCTTTAGCCGTGAGTTTTGGAAGAAGGTCCGGGGCAGCGACACCTTCCGGGAGGTAGATAGCAGTCATTCCATTTGCCTGACACTCAGGCTTGTCTGCCAGCTGCCTTAAACCTAACTCTGCAACAGCTTTCTTGACCTTCTGACTAACTTCCTTATGCTTCTGGAATCGGTAGTCCAGGGGCGCGGAGAGAATCTGAGTGAGCGAGGTGTGTAGAGCACGAACCAGTTGTGGTGAGGGGGTGGCAAAGTACGAGGGCTTCCTAGCTTCATAATTTTGCATGACTTGACGTTTTGTCAGCCTCGAAACTCTTAGTGCGATCGAAACAAAGGTGATGTACTTGGGAGCCAATTTGCAAATGATGCAAAGTATGCTGACGGTGGAGTCTTGCGGGCCTTGAACCTGTCAATCCCCCTTCCGCTCACCATCATTATACATAGTCCCGCAGGCACCCCAATGGCCTTCTGGGATGCTGTGACAACCACATCGATTCCCCACTCGTCGAAGCGGATCTCCTCGCAGCCAACGGAGCAAACGCCATCAACTACAACTAGAGTATCCGGGGATACTTTGTGCACCAGCTCAGAGACAGCCTTGACATCCGAAAGAACACCAGTAGATGTATCAGTATGGGTGATTGTGATCACCTTGTAAGATTTCTGCTTCAATTCTGCTTCGATCTCCTCGAGAGATGGCCGGGAACCGATAGGAGCCTTCAATTGTGTAGGAATAGCTCCATATACACTGAGGCACGTAGCGAATGAGTCGGCAAAGTAACCTAGCAATGTTTGTTAAAAAGAAAAAAGCATCATATCGCCACTGCCAAGGTACTACGTACCAGAGTGCAAAACCAAAGCCTCATCATTCTTTTCTACCAAGTTTGCAGCTACGAAATCCCAGCCCAAAGTTCCAGAGCCAGAAATGACAAATGGTTGTGACTTCGGATCTGTAGTAATGAAAAGCTTCCTCAACATCGACAAAGTTTCTCCGAAAGCATTCACAAAGGCAGGTCCGACATGGCTCTCACTAAATTCACCAACTGTTAGGGTCGTTCAATAACCCAACAAGGTATCGAAGAATTGAAGATAGTGAAAAGAAGTACCTTGGGTGGCCCATAGATCCTAGGACTGCATCATCGAATTCAATCGGTCCCGGGATCAGAAGTGTAGGGTGGTCCGCCTGAGCAGACATTCTGTCTCAAATTTCTGTCTGGGGGGCAACAGGGGGTGATTCGCTACAGCCAAAACAGATATAGTATTATGATGTTGAACGGTGATTCGTGCGTTCGAGGACAAGTGATGTGCCAGTACGATACGGGGAAGACACGAGGAAACAAAGGGAAATGGAGTAAGGGAGTGCGGGGAGCCCGGGAATCTCGGGTATATCACGGCAATTACCGAGCATCGCTTTTGATACGACACGGTGACCGCCAGTAGGCAAGATAAGTGATAGAAGTGTGGCTGGGCGCCGTCGGGGGCCCAGAATTGGACTAATTGATGAGTGAGAACCGTGACAGATTGTCACTCGGGCTGGGAAGTTTGTGTTGAGGCTTAGCTCACGTGATGTCGAGAGCTGTCGGGTTATCTTACGTAACTTTGCGCTCGGTTCAGGCCTTTGGTTGGAAGGTGGGTATTTCAGTTACTGATATCCCGACGGCATCGATCACTACCACCGTTAACATCATCACTACCAGCTAGTAATTGCCAGAGCCACAATCAAAAGGTAGTCAGTAATTTACCTCACTTTTTCATGTTTTCCTAATAGCCAAACTGATTATTTAACAGGAGACAACCCACTAAGCAAAGCAGTATAGTCTAATATCTTAATTACTTCAAATGGCTTCCCGATTGGTTCTTTGCATAGGAGATCTCCATATCCCAGATAGAGCTCCGGTAATATCTTTCCTTGACCTCTCAAGCTTGCTCGAATATTAAGTAAACTAATTCCTTTATAGGACATCCCAGCCAAGGTGTTTCCTCTCCCACTCCACCTCATGCGGGGGGGGGG
>Ga0307509_10001822_pt1 | contig 35268 bp, 35 predicted proteins | sample 10_EM_MG_FD_202245 | JGI IMG/M metagenome (GOLD analysis project Ga0307509, IMG submission 202245) | Populus trichocarpa ectomycorrhiza microbial communities from riparian zone in the Pacific Northwest, United States - 10_EM | ecosystem: Host-associated > Plants > Roots > Unclassified | place...
CGGGGGCGCTCTTTTCAGCTCGGCTCGATTAAAAAATCTTCAGCCGGCTTTGGCTTTCTGCTGCAGCGCCTTGATGTCGTCGAGCACGATTTTCGAGTGGCCTTTCGGGTCCACGTCGGCGTAGTGCTTGACGATGCGGCCTTCCGGGTCGATCAGGAAGGTGTCGCGCTTGGCGAATTCCATCGTGCCCAGGAAGGTTTTTAGCACGCCGTATTTTTTTGCGGTGGCCTTGGTGTCGTCCGCGAGGATCGGAAACGGCAGGCCGTGCTTTTCCGAGAATTTCTTGTGCGATTCCACGTCGTCCACGCTGATGCCGAGGATGACGGCGCCGGCTTCGCGGTAGGCGAAGATGTTGTCGCGGAATTCGCACGCCTGGGTTGTGCAGCCCGGCGTCTGGTCCTTCGGATAGAAATACAGCGCCACCCATTTGCCGCGGTAGTCCTTCAGTTCGTGCATCTTGCCGTTCTGGTCCTGCAGTTTGAAGTCGGGTGCGGTGCTGCCTAATTGCGGCTCGGCAGCGAGACTCAAGCCGAACCATGCCAGCAGGATGCCGGCGAACAGATAGCGAGCATTGCCGAGGCGGATCATGGGTAACTCCTTATAAATTCGCGGTCCCGAAGTGCGACGGGCAGTGTGCCATACTAGTGCTGAACGGCGTACAACTGCGGTAATGCACGCGTGAGATCCTTCTATTGAGCAGCGATCGTAAAGCCCCGATGGCGCCCGCGAGAACCGGGCTCGTTCTGCCCGGCGGTGGGGCGCGTGCGGCTTATCAGGTCGGCGCGCTGCGTGCCATTGCAGATCTGTTGCCGGCGCGTTCTGCCAATCCTTTTGCTGTCGTCACGGGCACGTCAGCGGGTGCGGTCAATGCCACCGCGATCGCCGTGCATGCCGATCGCTTTCGGGTGGCGGTCGGCAACCTGGAGCGCGTGTGGCGCAACTTTCAGGTCACCCAGGTGTTTCGCGCCGACACGGCTAGCATGATGCGTTCGGGGTTGCATTGGCTGCTGGCGATGATGTCGGGCGGCTGGCTGCTGCCGCCACCCAAGTCGTTGTTCGATAATTCGCCACTGCGCGAGCTGTTGAGGGTGCAGTTCGACTTCGCCAACATCCGCAAGGCCATCGATGCCGGGCAGCTCGATGCGCTGTCGATTTCGGCGGCGGGCTACATCAATGCGCGTTCGGTCTCTTTCTACCAAGCGCGAGAGGGTCATGTTCCCTGGAGCCGGCTGCGCCGCGCGGGCGAGCCCGCCGAGCTGTCGCTCGATCATCTGATGGCCAGCGTCGCGGTGCCGTTCCTGTTTCCGCCGGTGCTCATGGGCGGCGAATATTACGGTGACGGCGCGATGCGGCAGGCGAATCCGTTCAGCGCGGCGATTCACCTCGGCGCCGAGCGGCTGCTGGTGATCGGCACCCGCAACGAATCGCATCCGGCGACGCCGATTGCGCCGCTATGTCCGACGTTCGGACAGATTTTCGGCTACATGCTCGATGCGCTGTTCACCGATGGCCTGTATTCGGACCTGGAGCGGCTGACGCAGCTCAACGACATCATCGATCGCGCCGGCGGACCCATCAACGCCGAAGGCACGACGCTCAAGCGCATCGACATGCTGGTGATCCTGCCGAGCCGCGATATCTCCGAAATCGCGCGGCATCACATCGCGGCGCTGCCGCGACCGTTGCGGGTGCTGCTGCGCACGATGGGAGCGCTGAACACCGGCGGCGGCCAGTTGATGAGCTATCTGCTGTTCCAGGATACGTTCACGCGCGAGTTGATCGCGCTGGGCTACCAGGACGCGATGAAGCGCTCCGATGACTTACTGCATTTTCTCGGCGGCTACGCGGTTCGCTCGACCGGCGCGACGGCCGTCATGCGCCGCTTGTCGTCACGTGAGGAAAAACGTGCCGAGGCCCAGCAGTGAGGCGAAGCCCACCGTATCGGTGACCGTCGTCAGCACGACGCCGCCGGCGAGCGCGGGATCGATGCCGAGACGTTTCAGACCGAGCGGCACACCCACGCCGGCAAGTGCCGCGGCAACCAGGTTGATCATCAGCGCCGCGAAAATGATCGCGCCGACTTTCCACTGGTGAAACCACAGCGCCGCGGCTATGCCCACGAATGATGCGAGCATCGCGCCGTTCAGCAGGCCCACCAGCATTTCCTTGATCAGCAGCCAGCGCGCGTTGGCTTGTTCCACTTGTCCCAGCGCGATTCCGCGGATGATCAGCACCAGCGTCTGGCTGCCGGCGATGCCGCCCATGCTGGCGACGATGGGCATGAGCACGGCAAGCGCGACGACTTTCTCGATCGTCGCCTCGAACAACCCGACGACGCTGGCCGCGAAGAATGCCGTCGCGAGGTTGATGCTCAGCCAGATGAAGCGGCGGCGCGCGCTCCTGAGCACGCCCGCGAACATGTCCTCTTCCTCGTCGAGGCCGGCCATGCTCATCACGGAATGGTCGGCTTCGCCGCGGATCACGTCCACGACGTCGTCGATGGTGATGCGGCCGAGCAGCTTGCCGTCGGCGCTGACCACGGCGGCGGATACCAGGTCGCGGTCTTCGAACAGCTTCGCCACTTCACGCGCCGGAGTTTCCGGCGCGATGCCTTCGATGGCCGAGTCCATGACTTCCCCGACGGTCTTTTCCGGGTCTTCGGTGAGCAGGCATGTGATGTCGACGCCGCCGAGATACTGATCGTGGCGATTCACGACGAATAGGCGGTCGGTACGGTCGGGCAGCTCGCCGCGCATGCGCGCGTAGCGCAGCACCACTTCGAGCGTCACGTCGGGACGCACCGAAACCGCATCGAGATTCATCAGGCCGCCGGCGCTGTCTCCCTCGAAGCCCAGAACCGCGGACAGGCGTTCTCGATCCTGCGCGTCCATGGAGCGCAGCACGCGTTCGTTCAGCGTTTCGGGCAGGTCGCCGATGAGGTCGGCCAGGTCGTCGACCTCCATGCCTTCCGTAGCCGCGATCAGTTCTTCCGCGTCCATGCCGCCGATGAGTTCGGCGCGCACTTCCTCATTCAGCTCGATGAGGATGTCGCCTTCGATGTCGGGATCGACGAACTCCCAGACGATCTCACGCTTGGCGGGCGGCAGCGACTCCAGCAGCGAAGCGATTTCCGCCGGGTGCATGGAATTGATCATGCGCTGACCGTGGCGCATGGACCCCTGCTCGAGCGCGCTGCGCAGCGCGGCGAGTCGGCTGGTCTTGGTGGCGGAGGAGTCGGTCATCCGGGTCGTCGCTAGGGGTGGGGCTGCGCAAGATGGCGCGCAGTGTAGCGGGTGACGGAGTCCGTCTCTATGTCTTGGTGCCTACGACCTGATGACGGGCGTGGACCAGCGGATACTTCGCGGTGAAATGTTGCGCGAGCCGCTCCACCAGGTACACGGACCGGTGCTGGCCGCCGGTGCAGCCGATGGCGATGGTGAGATAGCTGCGGTTGGTGCGCACCAACTCCGGAATCCAGTGGTCGAGAAAGCCCGCGATGTCGTCGAACATTTTCGCGACGATGGGATGGCGCTCCAGGTATTCGGCGACTTGCGCGTCGCGGCCCGTCATGCGCGCAAGGCCCGGCTCCCAGTAGGGATTGGGCAGGCTGCGCACGTCGAAGACGAAATCGGCATCGTCGGGCACGCCATGGCGATAGGCGAACGACTCGAACAGAATGGACATGCGTCCGGCGCTGCGCCCGGCGACGCGCTGGCGGATCAGTTCGCGCAGTTCGTGCACGCTGCTGCGCGTGGTGTCGATGATCAGGTCGGCGGAGTCGGCGATAGGGTCGAGCAGTTCGCGCTCGTGACGAATGGCTTCCGTCAAGCCTAACCCGTCGCGGCTTAGGGGATGGCGGCGCCGTGTTTCGCTGTAGCGCTTGATCAGCGCATCTTCATCGGCGCGCAGGAACAACACCTCGCAACCCAGTCCGCTGCGCTTGAGTTCCTCGACGAGCTTGGGCACGGAAGCGATTTCGGCGGGCCGGTTGCGCGCATCGACGCCCACCGCGGTGGAGCCGTAGGTAGTCTCCTGCGAGCGCACGGTGTGCGAAATGAACATGGGCAACAGGCCCGCGGGGATGTTATCCACGCAGTAGTAGTCCAGATCCTCCAGCATGTGCAGGGCAACACTCTTGCCGGAGCCGGACAGCCCACTGACGATGACGAGACGCATAAGCAGGAGGCTAGCAGCCGTGGCAAGCGACGGATAGTGTCAAACGGGAAGGATCGGGGAAACCTTCAAAAAACGCGACTGAACTCCCAAACCTTGCATTGGCGGGCGGTGTGGCGGTTGCATTGCCGCGGTTACAGGTCGCCGAAAAAACCAAGCCCCGCGACGGTGCGCCGCGGGCTCGTGTTCTGCCATATGTGGCGGTGCCTGGCGGACGCTTGCGCTATCCGCCAGGCATGAAAACCGGTGGACGCAGCTTCAGGAAGGGCGCGGCTTCTGCGCTTCCAGCGCATGGTGGTCGGCCATCTTTTCCTTGTGCTTCTTGACGCGGCGGTCGAGCTTGTCGGCGAGCGCATCGATGGCCGCGTACATGTTCTCTTCCGTGGCGTCGGCGTGGACCGTCGCGCCGGTGAGCAGTATGGTGGCCTCGGCTTTGTGGCGCAGCTTCTCGACGGTGAGAACGCAGTGGACGTCTATGACGTGATCGGAGTGTCGGACCAGGCGGTCAAACTTTTTTTCTACGTAGATCTTGAGGGACGTCGTGATATCGACGTGGTGACCCGTGACGTTCAATTGCATGGGGGCCTCCTTAACGGAAGTGAAGGAACAACTCGACTTATCTGCATCGCATCGCAACTCACAATCGGAATCTCGTTATATTCGTCTCGTTAAACTGTGTCTCGCTAGTAACCTTGGTCTCCTCAGTCGTATCTCAAGTCCCGCGGAATACTGAATTTGCGTTATCTCACCGGTCATCTCACCGGCACGCGCTTGCGCTCGCTGGACGGCGGGATGTTCAGCGCCTCGCGATATTTCGCAACCGTGCGCCGCGCCACCTGCACGCCTTCCTGCGACAGGATGTCGGCGATGCGGCTGTCCGACAGGGGCTTCTCCGCGTCTTCCTGCGCGACCAGCTTGCGGATCTTCGCGCGGATCGCCGTCGATGACATTTCCGTGCCGTCGTGAGCCGCGACATGGCTGGAAAAGAAATAGCGGAATTCGAACACGCCGCGGTGCGTGTGCATGTACTTGTTGGTGGTGACGCGAGAGATCGTTGATTCGTGCATCTCCACGGCTTCCGCGACGTCTTTCAAAATCATCGGCTGCATGTATTCGTCGCCGTTCTCGAGGAACGCCGACTGTCGCTGCACGATGCAGCGCGCCACTTTCAGCAGCGTGTCGTTGCGGATTTCGAGGCTCCGGATCAGCCAGCGCGCTTCCTGCAGCTGCGTGCGCAGCATCGCATGGTCGGCGGAGCGGCCGATCAGGCTGGCGTAGCTTTGATTGACGCGAATGCGCGGCAGGCTGGCCGGATTGATCTCCACCGCCCAGCCGCGTTCGGTGCGGCGAATGAACACATCGGGAACGATGTATTCGGCCGGCACTGAATGCACGCTCGAACCGGGGCGCGGCTGGCAGGCGCGCACCAGCACCAGTGCATTGTCCATCTCTTCGTCGGAGACCCGCAGCTGCCGCCGCAACAATGCGTATTGCTGGTCGGCCACCTGGTCGAGGTAGTTGGCGGCGATCACCAATGCGGTTTCGCGTCCTGGCGTCGCAGCATCCAATTGTTGCAGTTGCAATGCGATACATTCACTGACCGAACGCGCTCCGACCCCCGCCGGGTCCATCGCCTGCACATGCGACAGCACGCGCTCCACTTCGCCCGCGCTGGCCACTATTTCGGGCTGAAGATTGCGCGCGATCTCCTCGAGCGGCTCGATCAAGTAGCCGTCGTCGTTGATCGCATCGATGATCGCCGCGCCGATGCGCAGGTCGCGCTCGCCGAGCCGCGACATTTCCAGCTGCCAGGTCAGGTGTTCCTGCAGCGTCTCGCCATCGGAGTCGGAGAAATCCTGCGACAGGTCATCGCCGGACCACGGGGTTTCGGACTGGCCGGTGACCTGGTTGTCGCCCCATTCCGCGTCGTCGACGACGTCGACTTCCTTCTCGCGCTCGGGCTGTTCGACGGTCTCCGCGGCAGTGTGCGCGGATTCGAACGGCGTATCGAGCGTCGGTTCCGCGGTCTCGAGGCTGGCAGCCTCGTCCTCGGATTCCAGCATGACGTTGGTTTCGAGCGCCTCGCGGATCTGCTGCTGCAGCTCGAGCACCGGCAGCTGCAGCAGGCGGATGGCCTGCTGCAGCTGCGGGGTCATCGTGAGCTGCTGGCCGAGTCTTAGCTGCAGGGCGGGTTTGAGCATTCGTGGCGCGTATTCTGAAGCTGCGAGCGAGAGGCGGTGCGAACCGCATTCAAACTGTGAAGATGACTAGAGTCTGAAGTCCTGGCCCAAGTACACCTCACGAACCTCCTTATTGGCAAGGACGTCTTCCGCAGTTCCCGAGGCGATGACGAGGCCGCCGCTGACGATATAGGCGCGGCTGCAAATCCCCAACGTTTCCCGCACGTTATGATCCGTGATGAGTACCCCGATGTTGCGCGCGCTCAGGTGGCGCACGATGCGCTGGATATCGAGCACCGAAATAGGGTCGACGCCCGCAAATGGTTCATCTAGGAGCATGAAGCGCGGTTCCGCCGCCAGCGCCCGCGCAATCTCCACGCGCCGGCGTTCGCCGCCGGACAGGCTTTGGCCGATGCTGTCGCGGATATGGCTGATGTGCAGCTCTTCGAGCAGCTCCTCGAGCAGCTGCGCGCGCTTGTCTTTCGACAGCTCGGCGCGCACTTCCAGAATGGCGTTGATGTTGTCGGCGACGCTGAGCTTGCGGAAGACCGAGGGCTCCTGCGGCAGATAGCCCAGGCCCAGGCGCGCGCGGCGATGCACCGGCAGCTTCGAGATGTCGAGATCGTCGATCAGGATGCGGCCCGAGTCGGTAGGGACCAGGCCGACGATCATATAGAAGGCGGTCGTCTTGCCGGCGCCGTTGGGACCGAGCAGCCCGACCACTTCGCCGCTGGAAACTTCGATGGACAAGTCCTTGACGACTTGCCGCGAACGATACTTTTTGGCGAGGCCCTCGACGCGCAGACGGCTCATGCGCCGCTCTCGTTCTTGTCCTTCGCTGCTGCGCCCGGCGTTTCCTTGGCGGGTTTGTTGGCGCCGCTGCTGCGCGGCCGGATGGTGATGTTCACGCGGCCCGGTTCCTTGCCCCCCGGGTTCATCACGACGCGTTCCTCGCGCACGTAATAGATGAGTGTGTCGCCGCGGAACTCATTGCCGCCCTGGCTGAACCAGACATTGTCGGTCAGCTTTACCGTGCCTTTGCCGAAGTCGTACTCGATGTTGTTGGCGCGGCCGCGCACGCGTTTATCCGCCGTGGAGTTGCGCTGCTCGAACGTCGCGGGTGTGCCTTTGGCGATGGCCGCGGCGATCTGGCCGTTCACGAACGTTGCGCTGGCGCTGTCCGACGTCAGGTTCGCGTCGGCAGTCTTGATGCGCACGGAACGGTCGAACGTCCAGTGGGCATGATCGGTCTGCATGGCATTCGCGGTCGCCTTGTCCGCTTCCATCGACATCTCGCCTTGGCTGATGCGCACGTTGCCGGAGAGTTCGTGAATGTCCTTGCGCTGATCGCTGGTCACCAGATCGGCGGTGAGATCAATCTCATCGGCGCTGAGACGCTCGCTTGCGGCGCTGCCGACGCAAGGCTGCAGCAGTGCGAGCAACGTTGCCGCCGCTGTTGCGATCGCGGGCGCCGCGGTGCGGCGCTCAGCTGCTGCGTTCTGATCGGCCATGCGCGGACTCCAGCCTGATTTTTTCCGTCTTGAGGTCGGCTTCGACGCGCTTCACGCGCATCGAGTAGCGGCCGAACTGCATGCGGGTGGGCGAACTCGTCGTATAGGCAATATTGCGCTCGGTATCGATGGTGAGCGCGTCGGTGTGCAGGAACGTCGGCGCCGGGCTCGGCGTCGGCTGCAGTTCGACGTTGCCGCTGAAATTCACGATGCGCGAGTCCGCGGGCACGACGCCCTGATCGGCGGTCAGCAGCCAGCGCTTGCCCGGCACTTGCAGGTAATCGACGCGCACCTCATGCAGCACGATGCTGTCGTCCGCGGATTTCTGTTCGATACGGTTGGCCACCAGCCGCAGCTGCGGCGATCCGTCTTCCAGCGTCTGCACGACGATGGCGTCCTTCGCGGAGAACGACGGCTGTTCGGAAGTCACGTTGGCGGCGGCCGTGTCGGTATCGCGGCCGGACAGCGCGCCGAAGCCGATGACGACGGCGGCGAGCAGCGCTGTGAATGAGATCCAGCGCCAGTTCATCGTCGCTGGCTGTCCATGATGAGGTCGCATACTTCGCGCACGGCGCCCTGGCCGCCACCGGCCTGAGTGACGTAGTGCGCGTGCGATTTCACGCTGGCGTGCGCGTCGGCGACGGCGACCGCCAGGCGCGCGACTTCGAAGATCGGCAGGTCCGCGGTGTCGTCGCCGACGCTTGCGACCGCTTGCGGACCCAGGTTGAGGATGTCGAGAAGCTCGCGCAGCACGCTCAGCTTGTCATCGACGCCTTGCCGCACCCAGCTCACGCCGAGTTCCGTCATCCGATGCTCGACCGCGCGCGTGTGGCGACCCGAGATCACCGCGATCTGCACGCCCGAGCGCAGCAACTGCACCATGCCCGCGCCATCGCGCACGTGAAACGACTTATGTTCTTCGCCGCGCGACGAGAAGTGCAAGCGCCCGTCCGTCAGCACGCCGTCCACATCCAGCACCAGCAGGCGGATGTCATTGGCGCGTTCGATCAAGGTGTCCATATCAGGAAATCTTTCGCTCACGGCCATTCGATGCAAATTGCGGTTTCATGGGGCTGGACTTTCGTGCATCTGTGCTTCGATGTGGGGTAGACGTCGAACCAACGCTTCTCTACATCACTCCGGCGCGGAACAGGTCGTGAACGTTCAACGCGCCGACCAGCACGCCGGCATCGTCCAGCACGGGCAGTGCAGTGATGCGGCCGGTTTCCATCACATGAACGGCTTCTGCCGCGAGCATGCGCGGTCGGACCGATTTGGAGCTGCGCGTCATCACATCGCCCATGCGCGCCGCCTGCAAGTCGAAGGGTTTGTCGAGCATCCGCCGCAGGTCTCCGTCGGTGAACACGCCCAGCACATGATCGGCTGCATCCACGACAGTGGTCATGCCCAACCCTTTGCGGCTCATTTCGAGCAGGCCGTCGCGCAAAGAAGTATCGACAGTGACTTTGGGTAATTGTTCGCCGGTGCGCATGACATCTTCAACGTGCAGCAGCAGGCGCCGGCCCAGGCTGCCGCCCGGATGCGAGCGGGCGAAGTCCTCTTCGGTGAAGCCGCGCGCATCGAGCAGCGCGACCGCCAGCGCGTCGCCCATCGCCAGAGTCGCCGTCGTGCTGGCCGTGGGCGCGAGATTCAACGAACATGCTTCCTGCGCGACGCTGATGTCCAATACGACCGAAGCTGCGCGACCCAGGGTGGATTGCGGGCGGCCGGTGAGCGCGATGAGCCCCACACCCAAGCGCTTGATGACGGGCAGGATGGCGATCAACTCGGCGGTTTCGCCGGAATTCGACAGCGCCAGGATGACATCCGCCTGGGTGATCATGCCGATGTCGCCGTGACTGGCTTCCGCCGCGTGTAAGAAGAACGCCGGGGTTCCGGTGCTGGCGAACGTCGCGGCGATCTTGTCGCCGATGTGGCCGGACTTGCCCATGCCCGTGACCACCACGCGGCCCTTGCAGGCGTGCAGCAGCTGGCAGGCGGCGACGAAACGCTCGTCGATACGGCTGCGCAGCGCGGACACGGCCGCGGCTTCGATCTCCAGCACCTGCCGGGCGCGCGCGACGAGTTTCTGTTCATCCAGGGAGTGCGTCATCGGGCGCATCATAACGCGTGTGCTGGCTCGCCGCTGCCGGCTCCATTGCGTACTTGGGTCTCGTCGCAAACTGGATTCAGATAATATTCTCAGGGTCCCCCGTTCCGCCCGCAGGTACCCCATGAACGCCGCCGAAGTCCAGAAGCTCATCGAACGTGGCCTCGCCGGCGCGCAGGTTCACGTCGCGTCGCCCGACGACACGCATTTCGAGGCGGTGATCGTCGCGCCGCAATTCGAGGGCAAGCGCATGATCCAGCGCCATCAGCTCGTCTACGGCACGCTCGGCGCTCTTATGGGCCGCGAAATTCACGCGCTCAGTATCCAGGCGCTGACGCCGTCCGAGTCGGCTGCGGGCCAAGGATAACCTTGCATGGATAAGCTGCAGATTCACGGCGGCCGGCCACTGGAAGGCGACGTGCGCATCTCCGGCGCCAAGAACGCCGCGCTGCCGATTCTGGCGGGTACGCTGCTTGCGGACGGCCCGGTGTCGGTGGGCAACGTGCCGCATCTGCAGGACGTCACCACCATGATCGAGCTGCTCGGCCGCATGGGCGTGAGCGTCACCATCGACGACAAAATGCGCGTCGAAGTCGACGCCTCGACCATCCGCGAGTACGTCGCACCTTACGAGCTGGTGCGCACCATGCGCGCGTCCATCGTCGTGCTCGGCCCACTGCTGGCGCGCTTCGGCCGCGCCGACGTTTCGCTGCCGGGCGGCTGCGCGATCGGTGCGCGGCCGGTGAACATCCATGTTGCCGGACTACAGGCGATGGGTGCGGAAATTCACATCGAGAATGGCTACATCCGCGCGCGCGCCGCCAAGCTCAAGGGCGCGCGACTCGTGCTGGAGACAGTGACGGTCACCGGCACGGAAAACCTGCTTATGGCGGCGACGCTGGCCGAAGGCCGCACCGTCATCGAGAACGCGGCGCGCGAGCCCGAGGTGGTCGACCTGGCGAATTTCCTGATCGGCATGGGCGCGAAGATCAGCGGCGCGGGCACCGACACGATCACGATCGATGGTGTGGAGCGGTTGACGGGTGCGCCCTATGACGTGCTGCCGGACCGCATCGAAACCGGTACTTACCTGGTCGCAGGCGCCATCACCGGCGGGCGCGTGCGAGTGAAGGGCACGCGTCCGGATCATCTCGACGCCGTGCTGGCCAAGCTGCGCGATGCGGGCGCGACCATCGAAACCGGCGACACATGGATCGACCTGGACATGCGTGGCCGCCGGCCGCAGGCGGTGGATCTGAAGACCGCGCCTTACCCCGCGTTTCCGACAGACATGCAAGCGCAGTTCGCTGCGCTCAACATCATCGCCGACGGTGTCGCGACGGTGACGGAAACCATCTTCGAAAATCGCTTCATGCACATGCTGGAGATGCGCCGGCTTGGCGCGGACATCCGCATCGAAGGCAATACCGCCATCATTCGAGGCGTGCGCGAACTCACCGCCGCACCGGTCATGGCGACCGACCTGCGCGCCTCGGCCAGCCTGGTGCTTGCGGGACTCGTCGCAAAAGGTGTCACTGACGTACTGCGCATCTACCACATCGACCGCGGCTACGAATGCATCGAAGAGAAGCTCGAACAGCTCGGCGCGCAGATCAAGCGCATGCGCGGCTGAGTCTCTGCGCCAGCCGCCGCGGCGAATTTATTGCGAAGCCGACACCGGCCGTTCCTCGAGCGTCGCGTGCAGCGTGAGCGACTGGATGCCGCGGCGCACGCGGATTTCGATGTAGGAGCCGGGGCGCAGCGCCGCCACCTGAGTCAGCGCCTCCTGGTCGGTGACGATGGCCCGGCCATTAAGATGTGTGATCAGGTCGCCGGGCTTCAAGCCCGCTCGCTCGGCCGGGCTGCCGGGCTCGGTCGCGCCGATGACGGGTGCGCTGAAGCGCCGGTTCGGATCGCCGATCACTTCCACGCCCAGCCAGCCGCGCCGCACCCGGCCGTGTTCGATGATTTCCTGCATCACGCCGCGCACCAGGTTCACGGGAATCGCGAACCCAATGCCTTCGGTGCCGAGCGTCTGGGCAAGCACTGCGGTGTTGATGCCGATGAGCTGGCCGTCGGTATCGATCAGCGCACCCCCGGAATTGCCGAAGTTGATGGCCGCGTCGGTCTGGATGAAATCGGCGAATGTCGCCAGCCGCAGGCTGCCGCGCCCGGTGGCGCTCACGATGCCCTGTGTCACCGTCTGGCTCAGGCCGAGCGGATTGCCGATGGCCAGTACCACATCCCCGGGCCGCAGCTCGTCCGAGCGCCCCAGCGTCATGGCGGGCAAGTCGGGCAGGTCCACGCGCAGCACGGCCAGATCAGTATCCGGGTCCGTGCCCACGACGCGCGGTGTCGCCACCCGGCCGTCGGCGAGCTGGACGCGGATTTCGTTGGCGTCCTTGACCACATGGTGATTGGTGATGATGTGGCCGGCCGTGTCGATGATCACGCCCGAGCCCAGGCTGCTTTCCACGCGCCGGCGCACCGCGGGCAGATTCTGTTGAAACAGCGGACCGTACTCTTCGGGCCGTACCTGGGTACTGACGACGCGCGCCGTATAGATATTCACCACCGCCGGAGCCGCGCGCCCCACCGCGTCCGCAAAGGAGCGCCGCGGCTCGCCCCGCGTTGCAGCGGCACCGGCCGGGGCCTGGTTTCCAGGCTCGCCGGCTCGATCGAACATGCGGTCGAAGGGGGCCGAGCGCGCAAGCAGCAGCACGCCGGCGAGCGCGAGGCCGGCCAGCACCCACTTGAGGACGAATGCCAGAATCGGATTGGCCAGTATGAGTTTGCCCAGGATCGGTTTGAAGTTCGCCACGATTCACGCTGCCCATGACACGTTGTGAGCCGCGCGTCCACCTTAAGGGAGGTACGCGGCGAGCAGCGCTTCAAAGCGCCGTATTCGTTATGTGTATAATGCTTCAATTCCTTGGGTGTTTGAAACTGCACGGCGCGTGTGGGTCGGGCGCAAAATCGCTTGTCGCCTCGATGCGTGACGCAGCGCGGGCACCTGGCCCAGATATTGGGCGCGGCGATTCGGGCTTAGAGAATAGGCGTATTGGAGTAGTGGATGAGCGCAGAAGCTGAACAAGTCGACGGCGCCCGGCGGCACTTCCTGCTGGTCGCGACGACAGTCACCGGCCTCGTCGGTGTGGGAATGACGGCGGTGCCGTTCCTGGCATCGTGGAAGCCGAGCGCACGCGCCCAGGCGCTCGGCGCGCCCGTCGACGCCGACATCAGCAAAATCGAGCCGGGCGCCATCATGAAGGTGATGTGGCGTGGCCAGGCCATCTACATCGTGCGTCGCACCGCCGAAATGATCGCGACGCTCACGACTCCCGCCGTCAAGAACGGCCTGCGCGATCCCGAATCGGGCGAATCAGAGCAGCCGTCCTACGCCAAGAACGACGTGCGTTCGCTCAAGCCCGAGTTCCTCGTGCTCATCGGTGTATGCACCCACCTGGGCTGCGCGCCGCTGGATCGCTTCCAGCCGGCGGACGCCGAACTCGGCGCGACCTGGCCGGGCGGTTTTTACTGTCCCTGCCACGGTTCGAAGTTCGACCTGGCCGGCCGCGTCTTCAAGGACGTGCCTGCGCCGCTGAACTTGCGCGTACCGCCGTATCGGTATGTCAACGATGGGCTGCTGCAGATCGGCGCCGACACGGAGGCCGCATAATGAGCGCGAAAATGCCGGACTCCACCGCGCGCCCCGGCCGCATGAGCGCGCTGATGGGCTGGATCGACGCCCGCCTGCCGGTCACGCGTGCCATCAAGGAGCACGCGACCGAGTACTACGCGCCGAAGAATTTCAATTTCTGGTATTACTTCGGCTCGCTGGCGGCGCTGGTGCTGGTGCTGCAGATCGTCACCGGCATTTTCCTGACGATGAACTACAAGCCGTCGGCCACCGAGGCCTTCGCTTCCGTCGAATACATCATGCGCGACGTGGAGTGGGGCTGGCTGATCCGCTACATGCATTCCACCGGCGCCTCGGCATTCTTCATCGTCATCTACCTGCACATGTTCCGCGGCCTGATGTACGGCTCGCACAAGAATCCGCGCGAGCTGGTGTGGATCTTCGGCATGCTGATCTACCTGTGCCTGATGGCTGAAGCCTTCATGGGCTACCTGCTGCCGTGGGGTAACATGTCGTACTGGGGCGCGCAGGTCATCGTGTCGCTGTTCGGCGCGATCCCGGGCATCGGCGAGAGCCTGGTGGAATGGATCCGCGGCGACTACTACATCTCCGACATCACGCTGAACCGCTTCTTCGCGCTGCACGTCGTGGCGCTGCCGATTGCGCTGATCTTCCTGGTCATCGCGCACATCCTTGCGCTGCACGAGGTCGGTTCGAACAATCCCGACGGCGTCGAGATCAAGAAGGTGAAGGGCCCGGACGGCCACCCGGTCGACGGCATTCCCTTCCATCCGTATTACACGGTGAAGGATCTGGTCGGCATCGTGGTGTTCGCCGCCATTTTCTGCTGCGTGCTGTTCTTTGCGCCCACGATGGGCGGCTACTTCCTCGAGCACGCCAACTTCGAGCCGGCCAATGCACTGCAGACGCCCGAGCACATCGCGCCGGTGTGGTACTTCACGCCGTTCTACGCCATCCTGCGCGCCGTGCCGAACAAGCTCGTCGGCGTCGCGCTGATGGGCATCGCGGTCGTGGCGTTCTTCTTCGTGCCGTGGCTGGACCGCTCCAAGGTGAAGTCGATCCGCTATCGCGGCTGGCTCTACAAGGCGTTCCTGTTCTCGTTCGTGGTGAGTTTCCTCGCGCTGGGCTATCTCGGCCTGCAGCCGGCAACGACGACTTACACCAACGCCGCGCGGATCTTCGGTGCGGTCTATTTCGCGTTCTTTGTCCTCATGCCGTGGTACACGAAGGCTGATCAGACCAAGCCGGTGCCGGAGCGGGTGACCTACAATGCTCACTAAGAAGCCAATGAGAAAGCTCGCGCGCCCCTTCGTTACAGCGCTTGTCCTGTCCGCTGCGATCCTGTCGATGCCAGCCCGCAGTTGGGCCGCCGAGGGTCACGCAGCGGTTGAGAAGGCGAACAACGACATTTCCAACACTGCATCGCTGCAGCGAGGCGCCCGCAATTTCGTCAACTATTGCATGGGCTGTCATTCGGCCCGCTATGTGCGCTACAACCGTCTGGGTGCGGACCTGGGCTTGTCGGATCAGCAGGTGATCGACAACCTGATGTTCAACGGTGAGCGGCCCTCCGACACGATGAAGGTGGCGATGCCGGTCGACGCCGCGAAGCGCTGGTTCGGTACGGCGCCGCCGGACCTGAGCCTCATGTCGCGCGCGCGCGGTCCGGATCACATCTATGCATTTCTGAAATCGTTCTATATCGATCCGAGCCGACCCACCGGAGTGAACAATCTGGTGCTGCCGGGAACCGCAATGCCGCACGTGCTGTGGAAGCTGCAGGGCTACCAGCAGGCCAAGTACGAAGGGCAGAGCGATGCCGACCACAGCGCGGTTCACAAGAAATTCACGGGCTTCGAGCTGGTTGAAAAAGGAACTCTCACGCCACAGGAATACGACCAGTTCGTTCGGGATACGGTGAACTTCCTGGACTACATCGGCGAGCCGATGCAGCTGGAGCGCCGCAATCTGGGCATGCGGGTTCTGGGATTCCTGTTGGTCTTCTTTTTGTTCGCCTATTTCCTCAAGAAGGAGTACTGGAAGGACGTCAAGTGACCTGACCCGCCGCAGCGACTTCGGACTTGCTGGTCCGAAGCCGGCGCGACGAGTTCGGATTCACTTTAAGAATCCTTCCGTACCGGACGCGCCAACATGATGACTTTGTTCTCCAAGGCCGATGATCCATGGAGCCATCGCACAAGAATCGTGCTGGCGGAGAAGAGCATCCATGTCGAAACCATCGACGTGCAGGCCGGCAACCTGCCCGAGGATCTGCTCGATCTGAATCCGTACCAGAGCGTGCCCACGCTCATCGACCGCGACCTGGTGCTGTATGACTCGCGCGTCATCATCGAATACCTGGACGAGCGCTTTCCACATCCGCCGCTGATGCCGGTGGATCCGGTGCAGCGCGCGCAATTTCGCATGGCGCTGTATCGCATCGAGCGCGACTGGTACACGCTCGCGCAGCAGATCAACGATCCCGCCGATCGCAAGCTCGGGCTCAAGGCGCGCAAGATACTGCGCGACAGCGTGCTGGCCAGTGCCGACGTGTTCAAGGCCAAGCCGTACTTCCTCGCGGACGAGTTCTCGCTCGTCGACGCCACGATCGCTCCCATCCTGTGGCGGCTGCCTGCCTGGGAGATCGAGATGCCGCCGCAGGCGCAGGTCATCACCAAGTACATGAACCTGATCTTTTCGCGCCCTGCGTTCCGCCACAGCCTGTCGCGCCTCGAACAGGAAATGCGCGGCTGAGCCCGCAGAATAAAGAGCGATGACCGAAGTACTGCTGAAGTCCCGCCGGCCCTATCTGCTGCGCGCGATGCACGAATGGATCTCCGACAATGTGCAGACGCCGCACATCGTCGTGGACGCGTCCATTCAAGGCGTCGAAGTGCCGCGCCAGTATGTGCAGGGGGGCAAGATCATTCTCAACGTCAGTCTCAGCGCCACCAGTTCGCTGAACCTGGGCAACGAACACGTCAGCTTTCGCGCCCGCTTCGGCGCCGCGACCTACGACGTGATGGTGCCTATCGCAGCCGTGCTCGGCATCTACGCACGCGAGACCGGGCAGGGGATGATTTTTTCGGAAACCGATTCGCCGACGCCGCCCGTGCCGCCGCAGGCGCCAACGGAATCGACCACGAGCAACGGCGGTGGGGAAGTGAAGCGCGCACGGCCGACGCTGAAAGTCGTCAAGTAGACGCGCCTGCCTCTGGATCAGGTTGCTCAGGGATTCAGGCGTGTCGAGGCCCAGTTGCTGGTGGTGAACGAGAATTCATCGCGCGGCTGCAGCGAGCGGCGCCACACCGCGCGGTCATGGACGCGGCCCGGCCCTTCCACCCACAATTCCATCGTTTCGATCCACAGCCGATAACCGCCCCAGTGCGGTGGCCGTGGCACGTGCGCGTCGCTCGACTCGGGCGTGACACCGAATCTGCCGGCCGCGGCTGCGACCTGCGCAGTCAGTGCGGCGCGCGACTCCAGCGGTTCGCTTTGCGCGCTGGCCCATGCGCCGATCCGGCTCGCGAGCGCCCGGCTGGCGAAGTATTCGTCACTTTCCGGTCCGGGGGATTTGACAATGCGGCCTTCGATGCGGACCTGGCGATGCAGCCGGTCCCAATGAAAAACCACCGCGGCGCGCGGCTGGCCGGCGAGGTTGCGGGCTTTGCGCGACTGGTAATTCGTGAAGAAAACGATGTAGCCGGCGCTGCTCTCGACTTGCTTGCACAGCACCACGCGAGCCGTGGGCGTGCCGTCCGCGCCCGTGGTCGCCAGCACCATGGCGTCGGGATTTGGCTGCACCTTGCGCTCACGCGCTTCGTCGAACCACGCTGCGAATAGAGCCAGCGGACTCGCCGGCAGCGGCTCGGGCAGGAAATCGTTGCTCGGCAGTTCGCTGGACATGGCGGCGATTCTACGCCGATGCGCAATGAGCGCGAATGCTCGGACGCGCGCGCACGAGTTCCTTTTGCGTGGCGTTCGCTTGCGGCCTCCTATCCACTGCAGTAAAACGAGACCGTGCAAGTGCTGCATAAACCGCGATGACAGGAATGACGCTAGAAGAACTGCGCGCGCGCCTGAATGCCGTCGATCACGAGCTGGTGACGCTGATTGCCACTCGGCAGGCGCTGAGCGCCGAGGTCGCGGAAGCCAAGCGCTCGGCGGGCATCGCGACGCGGGATTTCCAGCGCGAACGCGAAGTGCTGCTCAATGCCCGCGCTGCCGCGGAATCGCTCGGCGTGCCGCCGGACCTCGCCGAATCCGTGCTGCGCCTGCTGATTCGCGGCTCGCTCACCACGCAGGAACGCCTGCGCGTCGCGGCCGGCGGGCGCGGCAGCGGCCGCTCGGCACTGGTGATCGGTGGCGCCGGCAAGATGGGCCGCTGGTTCGCCGAGTTCCTGGCCTCGCAGAGCTACAACGTGACCGTCGCCGATCCGGCCGGCCGTGTCGAAGGCTTCGGCTATCTGGCGGACTGGCGCGACGGCGCGCTCGATCAGGATCTGATCGTGGTTGCCACACAGCTCAAGCTAGGCAACGTGGTGCTGCACCAGATCGCCGAACGCAAGCCGCGCGGAATCGTGTTCGACGTGGGCTCGCTTAAATCGCCGTTGCGCACCGGAATCACCGCGCTGCAATCCGCAGGCTGCAAAGTCACCTCGATTCATCCCATGTTCGGGCCCGACACCGAATTGCTGTCGGGCCGGCATGTGATCTTCTGCGACCTGGGTTGCCAGGAAGCCATCGACGAAGCGCAGGCGCTGTTCGCCTCGACCATGGCGCAGCGTGCGGTGATGAGCCTGGATGAGCACGATCGCCTCATCGCCTATGTGCTTGGCCTGTCGCACGCGCTGAACATCGCTTTCTTCACCGCGCTCGCCGGCAGCGGCGAAGACGCGCCGCGCCTCGCGCAGCTGTCCAGCACCACCTACGACGCGCAGGTCGATGTCGCCACCAAGGTGGCCAGCGAAAGTCCCGAATTGTATTTCGAGATTCAAAGCCTTAATGATTATGGCCGCGAGTCGTTGCAGGCGCTGCGCGACGCCGTGGAACTGCTGTGGCAAACGGTCATTTCCGGCGACGCGCCCAAATTTAAGACAATGATGGAGCGAGGTCGTGAGTATCTGGCGGGTCGAGTGCGGGAAGGGTGATTGATGGCTGCACGGGATCTTGAACATGAGATCCGCGAGCTGCGCGCGCGCATCGCGACGCTCGTCGATGAAGCCACGACCAACGAGCGGTTGCTCAAGCGCAGCCAGCAGCGCGAGCTGGAGCTGCTGAAGGCGGAGAACCTGCCGCAATTGTTCGACGGTATCTGCAAGGGATTGCTGGCGTCGTACAACCTCGAAGCGGTGACGCTGCTGCTGTGGGATCCGCAACACGAGATCCGCCACTTGCTGATCGCCGACCAGGTCAGCACCGATGATTTTCCCAGCGTGATTTTCGCCGACAGCGTCGTGAGCATCGCGCCGCAGTTCAGTTCCTTCCAGAAGCCCTGGCTGGGTCCGTACATGGGGTGCGATCACCAGCTGCTGTTTCCCAGCGTAAATCAGGCCGGGGTCAATCAAGAAAGGTCGCCGCTGCTGAAGAGCATCGCGCTGATTCCGCTGCGCCGGCAGGACCGGTTGCAAGGCAGCCTGAACTTCGGCAGCGTCGACGAGAAGCGCTTCTCGCGCCATCTCGGCACCGATTTTCTCGCGCACCTCGGCGTGATCACCTCGTTTGCCATCGAGAACACGATCAACCGCGCGCGGCTGGTGCGCAGCGGCCTGACCGACTTCCTCACCGGATGGCACAACCGCCGTTACCTGCACGCGCGCCTGAAGGAAGAGTTGTCGCGCGCGCAGCGGCAGGGCAGCGGGCTCACCTGCCTGCTGATCGATCTGGACCGCTTCAAGCAGATCAACGATCAGCACGGCCATCTCGCCGGCGACATGGCGCTGCGCGAGGCGGCACATCGCGTGGATCACCATATCCGCGGCAGCGACGCCGCGGCGCGCTTCGGCGGTGATGAGTTCATCGTGCTCGCACCAGGCATCTCCACCGAACAGGTCGCGGCGCTGGCGGAGCGCATCCGCCTGGCCGTAGGCGAGACGCCGCTGGAGATCAATCCCGGCCTGAAGCTCAATCTCACCGTCTCCATCGGCGTCGCCAGCATCGTGCCCGACCGCAACGAGGCGGATTTGAAAGCGGTGGCCGAACGGCTGCTGGCGCAAGCCGATGCAGCGCTCTACCGCGCCAAGCAAAGCGGCCGCAACCGCGTCGAGATTGCGCCCCAAGCCCCCACCGATCCGGGACTCTGACCGTTCCATCGACCTGGCCGATCCGGCGGGTGCCGCCTCATCGCGAAAGCCCCAGTAAATAAATACGGGCGCATGCTAAGATCCTTAATGCGATTCATTCGCATTACGAAAATGTCAGCGAACCAGTCGAGGCAGGTCGTTCATGGCGATTGCGAGAATTCACTTCCGGCCGCGGCAGGTTCGGACGGCGATTGCAGCGGGTTTGCTGCTGCTGGCGGGCCTTGGCGTGGGCGGCTGCGCGCGGCAGCCCGCCGAACTCGTGGTTTATTCGGCGCGCAATGAGCAGCTCATCAAGCCCATGTTCGATCGCTACACCGCTGACACCGGCATGCCGGTCCGCTTCGTCACCGATGACGCCGGGCCGCTGATCGAACGGCTGGGCGCCGAAGGCAACCATTCGCCGGCCGACATTCTCATGACCGTCGATGCCGGCGAGCTGTGGCACGCAGCCGATCGCGGTCTGCTGCAGCCCATCACATCGCAGCCATTGACCGCGAACATTCCGGCAAGCCTGCGCGATCCGCAGAACCGCTGGTTCGGCCTATCGGTGCGCGCGCGTACGATCGTCTACAGCACCGAGCGTGTGAAGCCCGACGCTCTCAGTACCTACGAAGCGCTCGCTGGTCCGCAATGGAAAGGCAAGCTGTGCCTGCGCACTTCCAAGAAGGTTTACAACCAGTCGCTCGTCGCGATGCTGATCGTCGAGCACGGCGAAGCGCCGACCGAACAGATCGTGAAGGGCTGGGTAGCCAATCTCGCCACCGACGTATTCTCCAACGACATCCTGTTGATGGAAGCCATTGCGGCGGGTCAGTGCGACGTCGGCATCGTCAACACGTATTACTTCGGCCGGCTGCTGCGCGACAAGCCGGCTCTGCCGATCAAATTGTTCTGGGCCGATCAGGCCGCGAACGGCGTACACGTGAACATTTCCGGCGCCGGCGTGACGACGCATGCGCCGCACAAAGAAGCCGCGCAGAAGTTCCTGGAATGGCTGTCGATGCCCGAGGCGCAGGCTCTGTTCGCTGGGTTGAACCTGGAGTACCCGGCCAATCCGGCGGTGAGTGCCGATCCGGCCGTGCTGGCCTGGGGCAAATTCAAACCCAGCGGGCTCAACATCGCCAAGGCGGGCGAGCTGCAGGCCGATGCGGTGAGGCTCATGGATCGGGCCGGCTACCGTTGAACGCTCCGTACTGACGATAACGATGACCACGTCAGCTCCTTCGATCCAGGCGACGGCGCCACGATCGTTCCATGCCGCGCACGCGTGGGGTGCGGCGCTCGCGTTCCTGCTGTGCCTGCCTGCGCTGCTGCCGCTCATCGTGATCCTGAGCGCGTCCGTCGTTCCCGAAGTGGCGGTGTGGTCGCACCTTACGCGCTTCGTGCTGCCTGAAGTCATCGCCAACACAATCAAGCTCGTCGTCGGTGTCGCGCTGCTGGCGGGCACGCTGGGTACGCTGCTCGCGTGGCTCACGGCCATGTGCGAATTTCCGGGCCGTAAGTTCTTCGATTGGGCGTTGCTGCTGCCGCTTGCCATCCCGGCTTACGTGTTGGCGTTCGTCGCCGTGGGCTTTCTCGATTACGCCGGTCCGCTGCCGACCTGGCTGCGCAGCGTGTTCGGGCCGGGTTCGTGGTTTCCGCCGATCCGGTCCGCGGGCGGCACGATCATCGTGCTGTCGCTCGCCATGTATCCGTACGTCTATCTGCTCGCGCGCAGCGCCTTTCTCACGCAAGGCCGCCGCGCGCTCGAAGCCGCGCAGGCGCTCGGTTTGAGTAGCAGCAAGGCGACCTGGCGCGTGGCGTTGCCGATGGCGCGGCCCTGGATCACCGCCGGCGTCGCGCTGGTCTGCATGGAGACGCTGGCGGACTTCGGCGCGGTCTCCGTCTTCAACTACAACACCTTCACGACGGCGATCTACCGCGCCTGGTTCGGCATGTTTTCCGTCAGCGCTGCGCTGGAGCTGGCCGGCGTGCTGATGATTTTCGTGCTGCTTGCCCTGGCGCTGGAGCGGCGTTCGCGTTCGGCGGCGCATTTCGCGTCGGCGCGCGATGTCACGCGCGATGCGCCGCGCCTGGCGCTGGGTTCGTGGGCGCGCTGGTCGGCGCTCGGTGCGATCGTGTCCGTGTTCGTGCTCGCTTTCGTACTGCCCATGACGCAACTGTTGTACTGGGCCGTCGAACATGCAGCGCGCGATCTCGACATGCGTTACGTGGGATTCGTCGCGCGCAGTCTTCTGCTTGCAGGCAGCGCGGCTGTCGTCGTAGTCGCGGCAAGTGTCGCGCTTGCATATACGTTGCGTCGCAACTCAACTCCCCTGGCTCGCAGCATGGCGCGCGTGGCGACGATCGGATATGCGATTCCAGGCACCGTGTTGGCGATCGGCATTCTCGTGCCGGTGATTGCGGTGAACAACGCGCTGCAGGATGTGCTGAAGACGTGGTTCGGCGATTCCGCGCCCGTGTTGTTGTTGCAGAGCACTTTGCTCACGGTGCTCGTCGCCTATCTCGCGCGGTTTCTCGCCGTGGGTTTCAATCCGGTCGAGAGCGGGTTGCAACGCGTCACGCACAGTATCGACGAGGTGGCCATCAGCCTGGGTGTCGGTGGTAGCGCGCTGCTGCGCAAGGTGCATGTGCCGCTGCTGCGCACCAGCCTCGCGACGGCGGCGACGCTGGTGTTCGTCGACGTCATGAAGGAAATGCCCATCACGCTCATCACGCGGCCGTTCGGCTGGGACACTCTGGCGGTGCGCGTGTTCGAGATGACCTCCGAAGGCGAATGGGAGCGGGCAGCGCTGCCTGCTGTCGCCATCGTGCTCGTCGGGCTGGTACCGGCGGCCTTGTTGACCCGGCGAGGCGCACATGTGGCTTGAACTGCGCGACGTGGCGCGGCACTTCGGCTCGCGCAAGGCGCTGGACGGCCTGACGATGCGGCTTGCGCAAGGCTCCATCGGTTGCCTGCTCGGTCCCAGCGGCTGCGGCAAGACGACGGCGTTGCGTTGCATCGCCGGCTTCGAGCCGGTGGATAGCGGCGAAATTCACGCTCGCGGGCGATTGCTGTCCGGGCCCGGCTTCGTCGCGGCGCCGGAGAATCGGCGCATCGGCATGGTGTTCCAGGATTACGCGCTGTTCCCGCATCTCACCGTGCTGGCGAACGTCGCATTCGGTCTGCATCAACTGCCCGCGGCCGCGCGCACGAAGCGGGCGGAGGAAATGCTCGCGACGGTCGGACTCGCCGATCATCGTTCCCAGTATCCGCATCAGCTCTCAGGCGGCCAGCAGCAGCGCGTCGCGCTGGCGCGCGCCCTGGCGCCTGAGCCCGAACTGGTGCTGCTCGATGAACCCTTCTCCAGCCTCGACGTGGAACTGCGTGAGCGCCTCGGCACCGAAGTGCGCGCCGTTCTCAAGAGCCTCAACGCCACGGCCATCCTGGTGACTCACGATCAGCAGGAAGCGTTCGCCGTTGCCGATTTGGTGGGCGTGATGCGCGACGGCCGCTGCGAGCAATGGGACTCGCCGTACGAGCTTTACCATCGGCCCGCGACGCGATTCGTCGCGGACTTCATCGGCGAAGGAGTGTTCATGGCGGGCGAGATGACCGGGCCCGGCAAAGTGCGCACCGAACTTGGGGTCATGCGCACTCATAGCGGCGAGAACGGCGGCGCGAACTGGGCTGCCGGACAACATGTCGATCTGCTGCTGCGTCCCGATGACGTGATCCACGACGACGCCAGCGAATTGCGTGCGGAAGTGTGCGTGCGGGCGTTTCGCGGCGCGGAGTTTCTTTACACGCTGAAACTGCCGAGCGGCGCACGCATCCTGTCGCTGGTGCCCAGCCGTCACGATCACGCCGTCGGCGAACACATCGGCATCCGCATCGAGCTGGATCACGTGATCGCGTTCGCGCGCGATACTTGAGCGGCGGTTAGCGCGCGCCCTGCCTGCGCATCAGTATAAGGAACAGCGGCACTCCGGCGATCGCGGTGAGCGCGCCGACGGGGAGCTGTCGCGGCGCGAACAGCACGCGCGCGCACAGATCCGCAATCATCACCAATGTGCCGCCGAGTAGCGCGGCGGCGGGCAGCAACACTCGATGATCGGCGCCGAGCAGCAAGCGGATCAGGTGCGGCGTCACCAGCCCGACGAAGCCGATCGGCCCGGCTGTCGTCACGGTCGCAGCGGTCAGCACCGAGCTGGCGACGAAGATGCCGATGCGAGTGCCGCGCACCGGTGCACCCAGCACCCGCGCCTGCAATTCGCCGCGCGCGAGGATGTTCAAATGACGCGCGAACGGAAACGCGATGAGCAGCGCCACCAGCAGCAACGTCAACAACGACCACGGCTGGGTGCTCAACGACAGATCGCCCATCAACCAGAACAACATGCCGCGCAACTGATTCTCATCGCCGAGCGCCAGCAGAATGCTGACAACCGCGCTCGCACCGGCTGCGACCACGATACCGGTGAGCAATAGCCGCGCGGGGGTCCAGCCGCCTTCGCCATGTGCCAGCGCGAACACCAGCAATGTCGTGGCGAGCGCTCCCGCGGTCGCGGCGACCTCGATCATCATGCCGGCCAGTCCGAGCAGCATTGCGCACAAAGCGGCGATCGCGGCGCCGCCGGAGACGCCCATGACAAACGGGTCAGCAAGCGGATTGCGCAACAACACCTGCATTAGCGCGCCGGCGAGCGCCAGGACGCCGCCCGCGGCAAACGCCGTCAGCGCCCGCGGCAGCCGCAGATCCAACACCAGCGAGCGCGCCAGCACGTCCCCGCCCCCCGTCAGGGCTTCCCAAACCTGCCCCACGTCCAGCGCGACGCTGCCGCTCAATAGCGACACGGCGAGCGCCGCGCCCGCGGCAAGCGCGAGCAGGCCGTAGATGGTGACGGTTCGGTAGCGATTCACGATGGAATGGGGTGTCGGCGCTTGACGGAGGTGGTTGCGCACCACGGCTTGTGGAACAATCATGCCGGAAAATTCTCATAGCCATCATGACTGATTTTATTGACTCCGAAGGTTTTCGCGCCAACGTCGGGATCGTGCTGATCCGCGACGATCGCCAGGTGTTCCTGGGCGGCCGCACGGGCGGGCGTGGCTGGCAGTTCCCGCAGGGCGGCGTGCAGCGCAACGAAGCGCCCGAAGCGGCCATGTTTCGCGAACTGAAAGAGGAAATTGGGCTGGAAGAGCAGGACGTCGAGCTGGTCGCCGCGACGCGCAACTGGCTGCGCTACCGCCTGCCGCGCCAATACGTGCGCCGCAATACCCACCCGCAGTGCATCGGCCAGAAGCAGCGCTGGTTTCTGCTGCGCTTCAAGGCTTCGGAGGATCGGCTGCACTTCGACGCGACCACCGAGCCGGAGTTCGACCGCTGGCGCTGGGTGGACTACTGGACGCCGGTGCGAGAAGTGATTTATTTCAAGCGCGCCGTGTACGTGCGCGCCCTGGACGAGCTGGCGCGCAGCGCCTTTCCCGATGATTTGCCGGCCCTGCCCGAATGGTCGGCGCAGGAAAAGAATCTGCGCAACCTCTCGCAGCGGCGCGTGGAGGGGCAGGCCGTCGAGCTACCGCCAGATTCGCTCGAATCGATCAAGACAAGCGAAGACGGCGACGAGTGACCGCCCGGTCCGGTCTCAAAACGGCTTCACCACCACCAGCACGACGATTGCGATCAGCAGCACCGTCGGAATCTCGTTGAACAGGCGATACCAGTTGGCGGAGTGTCGGTTGGCGCCGACACGCAACGCCAGCATCAGGCGATAGCACCAGATGTGATAGCCGATCAGCAGCGCGACCAGGGTCAGTTTGGCGTGCAGCCAACCGAACGAAAGGTAGCCCGGCGCGAGCACCAGCATCGCGATGCCGAATGTTGCAGCGAGTATGCCGGCCAGGGTCATCATCCCGAACAAGCGCCTTTCCATGACCTTGAAGCGCTCGATGCCGATTTCATCCGTCGCACCGGCGTGATACAGGAACAGGCGCGGCAGGTAGAACAACGCTGCGAACCAGCTGACGACGAATACGATGTGGAAGGCTTTCAGCCACAGCATTGATGTCGGATCCTGCAAAGTGCGCCGCGCGATAAGCAATTCGATCTGGCGCTCCGATCTGCCGATTCCGGAACTGGTTATCGGTCAGTCGGGGCGGCTGTGATCTAATGTGCGAAGGTTACCGCTACGGGGACTGCAGTGCATGGCTGACTTTGGAGCCTTGCGAACCGGACATCACGTTGTCCCTTATCGACCGCCTTGGCATAGTCGGTTGCGCCTGATTGCGGGTGTGCTGATTCTGTGTGTCGTGCTGTACGGGATGTACGAGTGGGGCCGGTTCGAAGGCGGCTACAGCAAGCTCGCCGAGATCCAGCGGCGCCGTGAACTCAATGCGAAGATCGACGTACTGCAGGAAGACAACCAGAAACTGCGCGGCGAAGTCGCGGCGGTGGAGCTGGCGCGCAGCGTCGACCACAAGGCCTACGCGGACGTCGAGAAAAACCTCGCCGATCTGCAGGCGCAGGTTCTCAAGCATCGCGAGGAGCTGACGTTCTATCGCGGCATCGTTTCGCCGGAGGACGGCATCGGCGGCCTGCGCGTGCAGCGCTTCCAGATCGTGCCGGGCAGCGCGGAAAATCATTTTCAGCTGCGACTGGTGCTGGTGCAGTCCATGCGCCAGGACGCGGTCGCTTCCGGCTCGGCCATCATCGAGATCGAAGGAGTGCGCGACAGCAAGCCGGTGCAGCTCGCGTTGTCGGAGGTCGGCGGCACAACTCGCGCCGACGGCCAGGTGCCGTTCCAGTTCCGCTATTTCCAGAACATCGAGCAGGATGTCGCGTTGCCGGCCGATTTCGAGCCGCGCGCGGTCACCGTGGAGGTGCGTTCGGGCAAGCTCGCGCCTGTGCGAGAATCCTATCCTTGGCAGGTCCAGGCAGAAAGTTAATGTTCAAAAGCAAACCCAAGCCGCAGCGCATCGATACGCTGATCGGCGCCGGCACCCGCATCATCGGCGACGTTCACTTCGGCGGCGGGTTTCACGTCGATGGCCACGTCAAAGGCAACGTCGATGCGCCCCCGGATTCCGGCGCGACGCTCAGCGTCAGCGACACAGGCGTCATCGAGGGTGCGGTCGCGGTGCCCAATGTCGTGCTCAACGGCACGGTCAAGGGCGACATCCTGGCGCACGACCGCGTGGAGCTGGGCGCGACGGCCCGCGTGACGGGCAACGTCTACTACGGCCTGATCGAGATGGAGATGGGCGCCGAGATCAACGGCAAGCTCATTCACGAGCCGCGCAAGGGCGCCTCAGGCAATACCTCACAGGCAAAAGTGGCCGCGAGTCCCAAAACGGCAGCCGGCAGCAAGCCTTCCTGACTTGATCCCCCTTATCTGACTTGATCCCAGGGGGCAAGTCCCCCATATTGTCGGCATGAGCACGCAACCCGCCACCATCGATTTCGCCCCCGCGCCTTCCCTGGTGTTCACGGATTCGGCCGCCTCCAAGGTCGGCGAACTGATCCGCGAGGAAGCCAACCCCAACCTGAAGCTGCGGGTATTCGTGCAGGGCGGCGGCTGTTCAGGATTTCAGTATGGCTTCACCTTCGACGAGAACGTCGAGGAAGGCGACACCAAGGTGGACAACCAGGGCGTCACGCTGCTCATCGACCCGATGAGCATCCAGTATCTCGCCGGCGCCGAGATCGACTATCGCGAAGACATCGAAGGCGCGCAGTTCGTCATCCGCAATCCCAATGCCAGCACCACCTGCGGCTGCGGATCTTCATTCTCCACTTGATGTGCATGTGAGGATTGACGGCGCACGGTCGGAAATGATTTTCTGACCGCTTCGCCCGCCACGCAGCGTCGTCACGTTCCTCAATGGCCCGCTCCCGCATTCCCGACGTCATCGCCGCTGTCGATCTCGGCTCGAACAGCTTTCACATGGTGGTCGCCCGATATTCACATGGGCAGCTCATCATCCTCGATCGTCTGCGTGAAATGGTGCGCCTCGCCGCCGGGCTGGATGAATACGGCCGGCTCGATCGCGCCTCGATAGAGACCGCATTGGCCTGCCTGGAACGATTCGGCCAGCGCCTGCACGACATGAAGGCGGAGAGCGTGCGCGTCGTAGGAACGAACACGTTGCGCCAGGCCAAGCGTAAGGGCGCATTCCTGGATCGCGCACGCGCCGCGCTCGGCCATCCCATCGAAATCATTTCCGGCATCGAAGAGGCTCGCCTGATCTATCTGGGTGTCGCGCGCACCATGCCCAGCGAACCGGGCCGGCGCCTGGTCGTGGACATCGGTGGCGGCAGCACCGAGATCATCATCGGCGAGGGCGTGCAGGCGAAAAAACTGGAAAGCCTGCACATGGGCTGCGTGCGCATGAGTTCGCGCTTCTTCGAGGACGGCGAAATCACCGAGAAGCGCATGAAGCGCGCGCGTATCGCCGCACGCCTGGAGCTGGAGCCGGTGCAGGCGACTTTCCGCACTTACGGCTGGGACCAGGCGGTGGGCTCGTCAGGCACGATCCGCTCGGTAAGCGACATCCTGCGCGCTAAGGGCATAGCGGAGGGCGTGATCACGCCGGCCGCAGTGGAGTCGCTGATCGAACAGGCCATTCGCGCCGGTGCGACCGCCAAGCTGCGCGTCCCCGGACTCAGCGAAGAGCGTGTTCCCGTTTATGCAGGCGGGCTCGCGGTGCTGGCGGAACTGCTCAGCATCCTGGAGATCTCGCAACTGCGAGTCGCGGACGGCGCGCTGCGCGAAGGCCTGCTGTACGACCTGTTGGGCCGGCTCACGGACGAAGATGCTCGCATGCGCAGCGTGCGCGCCATGCAGGGTCGCTTTCACGTCGAACCCGCGCAGGCCGAGCGCGTCGATGCCACGGCGCTGGAATTCTTGCAGCAGACGCACAAAGAGTGGGGCCTTGAAGATCCATTCGCAGCCATGCTCCTGTCATGGGCCGCGCGGCTGCACGAGATCGGGCTCGACGTTTCGCATTCGCACTACCAGAAGCATGGCGCCTATCTGCTGGAACACGCCGACATGCCTGGATTCCCGCAGGAAGAACAGAAAATTCTCGCCACCGTGGTCGGCGCGCACCGGCGCAAGATCGATGTCGAATCGCTGCAGGATCTGAATCCGCCCTGGCACATCAAGGCGGAGTTCCTGATCGTCATCCTCAGGCTTGCGGTGCTGCTGCATCGGGGCCGCAGCCCGATCGCGCTGCCCAAGATCGAGTTGCAGGCCAAGGCCCGCACGCTGGAGATCGGCTTTCCGCGCGGCTGGATCGATGATCATCCGCTCACGGCCACCGATCTGGAAAACGAGATCGAGTACCTGAAAGCCACGAATTTCCGCCTCAAGGTCAGTTGAGCGTCGCTAAGTCCGCGCTGTCGCTGTAGCGGCGCATCAATGCTGTCTGCGCGTTGCGCGGCGGTGCGTCGCCGGGCGTCAGGCGTTCATACGTGCCGTCGGGCCGCAGATCCCATGCGAGCACGTTGTCCGCCAGGTAAAGCTCCAGGTCTTCGATGATCTGGTCGCGATACTGTCTGCGCAGGATCGGAAAGCACACTTCGATGCGGCGGAAGAAATTGCGCTCCATCCAGTCGGCGCTCGCGCAGAACAATTCAGGCTCGCTGCCGTTCTGGAAATAGTAGACGCGTGAATGTTCGAGGAAGCGGCCGATCACCGAGCGCACGCGGATGTTCTCGGAAATACCGCGAATTCCCGGCCGCAGCGCGCAGATGCCGCGCACGATCAGGTCGATTTTCACGCCCGCCATCGACGCCTGATACAGCGTCTGGATGATCTGCGGTTCGATCAGCGCATTCATTTTGGCGATGATGCGGGCCGGCTTGCCCTGGCGCGCGAACTCCATTTCACGGCGCGTCTTCTCCAGCAGTCCTTCGTGCAACGTGAACGGAGATTGCAGGATCTTCTGCATCGTCGCCACGCGCGTCGGGCTGGTCAGCTGCAAAAACAGTTCGTGCAGATCCTCACCGACTGCCTTGTCGCAGGTGAACAGGCCGTAGTCGGTATAGACGCGCGCGGTGTTGGGGTGATAATTGCCCGTGCCGAGATGGCAGTAACGGCGCAGTTTTCCCTGCTCGCGGCGCACGACCATGATCAGCTTGGCATGCGTCTTGTAGCCGACGACGCCGTACATCACGTGCGCGCCGGCTTCCTGAAGGCGAGTCGCGAGTTGGATGTTCGCGGCCTCGTCGAAGCGCGCCATCAGCTCGATGATGACGGTCACTTCCTTGCCCGCCTGCGCTGCGTTCACCAGCGCATCGACGACGGGCGACTGCGGGCCGGTGCGATACAACGTCTGTTTGATGGCGAGCACGTTCGGGTCCGTACCCGCCTGGCGCAGAAAATCGATGACCGGCGCGAACGATTCGAACGGATGATGCAGCAGCAAGTCGTCCTCGCGCATCACCGCGAAAATATCCTCGCGCGCGACGACTCGCTTCGGGATTCGCGGCGTGAAGGCTGCGTACTTGAGGTCGGGCCGATCCACCAGATCGTAAATCGCGGTGAGCCGGTTGAGGTTGACCGGACCGTTCACCTGGTACAGATCGTCCTTCGTCAGCGCAAAATGCCGCAGCAGGAAATTCGTGGTTTCTTCGGGGCAATCGAGCGAAGTTTCCATGCGCACGGCCGCGCCGTAGCGGCGCTGCGCCAGCTCGCCTTCGATGGCGCGCAGCAGGTTGTCCACTTCCTCGTCATCGACGAACAGGTCGCTGTTGCGCGTGACGCGAAATTGCCAGGCCCCTGCGACCGTCATGCCACTGAACAAATGCGAGATGAAGGTGGAAATCGCCGCAGACAGAAAGACGAAGTGCGTGATGCCGGGCGCCTCGTCGGTCTGCGGCAAGCGAATGATGCGCGGCAAGGAACGCGGCACTTGCACGACCGCGAGTTCGGCGTCGCGGCCGAACGCATCCTTGCCCGACAAGCGCACGATGAAGTTCAAGCTCTTGTTCTGGATGCGCGGGAACGGCCGCGCGGGATCGAGCCCCAGCGGCGTCAGCACGGGTTCGACTTCGGTCGCGAAATACTCGGCCAGCCAGGCGCGTTGTCGAGCGGTCATGGTCTTGCCGTTCACGAACTGAATGCCGTGCGCCGCCAGCGCGGGAAACACGAGCTGGTTCAGCATCTCGTACTGGTCCTTGACCAGCGCCATTGCGCGTTCGCGAATGGCGGTGAGCTGCTCGGGCACGCTCATGCTGTCGAGACTGTCGCCGGGCGACCCCAATTCAAGGCGCTGTTTCAGGCCGGCGACGCGGATCTCGAAGAACTCGTCGAGATTGCTGCACGAAATACCCAGGAAACGGATGCGTTCGAGCAGCGGCAGGGACTCATCGTGAGTCTGCGCCAGCACGCGTTGATTGAAATCGAGAAAGGACAGCTCCCGGTTGATGTAGTGCTCGGGCGCTTTCAGATTCACTTCCAGCATGACTCGCCATAACCGCCCGGTGACCGTTGAACGACGAGGATACTACGGGCACTGCAGGCGTTGTGTTACAGCTGCGTTGCTTGAGTTGCGATGACTGCTGCGTGGCCGGCGGTGTGCCCTTCAGAGGGCCGGCGCGGCTGCCACCGCAGCATCGCGGGCGCGATCCAGCTCCGCGAGCAGAGCGCCTGACCGCGACTGAAAATCAGCCATATATTGCTGCGGAATCGGCGCCGCATCAGGCAGCGCCACGGTGCGCGGATTCTTGTGCACGCCATTGACGCGGTACTCGTAGTGCAAATGTGGGCCGGTCGCCGCGCCGGTGCTGCCCACGTAGCCGATCGTGTCCGCCTGCTTCACGCGCTGGCCGGCACGCAGGCCTCTGGGAAAGCGGGACATGTGACCGTATAACGTCGAAATCCCCGCACCGTGCTCGATGATGACGACGTTGCCATAGCCGCCTTTGACACCGATGAATCCGACACGGCCTTCGCCGGCGGCCTTGATCACCGTGCCCGTCGGCGCAGCGTAGTCGACGCCTTTATGGGCGCGGATCGTGTTCAGAATGGGATGCTTGCGCGCGAGGCTGAAGGTGGAGCTGATGCGGGTGAAGTCCAGCGGCGCCCGCAGGAATTGCCGGCGCATGCTGCGCCCGTCGGGCGCGAAATAGTCGGCGACGGCGCCGTCCGAGGACTGATAGTAGACCGCGCGATACGACGTGCCTTCGTTGGTGAAATCCGCCGCGAGAATGCGCCCGTCGCCGATGTATTCGCCATCGCGATATTTCTGTTCGTAGACGATGTCGAAGCGATCGCCGGGCTGGATTTCCAGGGCGAAATCGATCTTCCAGCCGAAGATGTCGTTGGCCAATCGCATGATGAGTTCGGCGCTGACCCCGGCCGCGCGCGCCGCCACGAACAGCGACGAGTCGATGATGCCGTGGGCGCGGATCGTACGGATTTCCAGCGGCGTCGCGATCACTTGGGCAGCAAAGCCGGCGTCGCTGCGCGTGACCGAAAGAATCTGCGTGTCGCTGATGCGGCGGCTCAGTTCGTGAATCGCGCCATCTTCATGCGTGACTTTGATCGTATCGCCGACGCGCAATTGATCGAGTTTTGCGCCCACGCCGGGCACATCGCGAATCAGCGCGAGATCGGTCAGGTTGAGCTTCAACTGGCGGAAAATGCGGTCCAGGGTGTCGTTGCGCCGCACGACGAATTCGATGCTGTCGCCCAGCGGCGGCGGGATCGATGTCGCAATTTCCTGCGGAGTCAGTGCCGGCAGCATGCTTGGCACGATGGCGGGCACGGTCAGCACCGGCTCATCCGTGACCGAAGCGGGCGTCCGCGCGAGCGTGTACGCGATCAATCCACCGATCAGCGGCACCATCAAGCCGGACAAGAACCAGCGAGCATGCATGGCGTTGGACGCGCCTGCCGATCGTGGCTTGTAGTCGAAGGATATCCGCTCGTCTGGCTGCACCTGTAAAAGCCCATCCGCAAATCTTCAGGGTTAACCCTTGCCGGGTCGCAATGGCGAAAGGTAGAAGACGCGGCCGGTATCGTCAACCTTGCATTCTTCGTAGCCCTTCGCGACGCGCTCAATTGCGGTTGCGATGGCGAACTCATAGAGTCCCGGATAATTCGTCTGCCTCAAAGGAATATGGGTTTTCTATGCTGTCTGCCGATGAACAACTGGCCGAGCTGAAGCGCGGCGCCGCGGAAATTCTGCTCGAGTCCGAACTGCTTACCAAGCTGAAGCGCGGCCAGCCATTGCGCATCAAGGCGGGCTTCGATCCGACCGCGCCCGACTTGCATCTGGGCCACACGGTGCTCATCAACAAGATGCGCCGCTTCCAGGAATTCGGCCATGAAGTGATCTTCCTGATCGGCGACTTCACCGGCCTGATCGGTGACCCGACCGGCCGCAATGCCACGCGGCCGGCGTTGACAGTGGATGACGTAAAGGCCAACGCGGCGACGTATCAGGAGCAGATCTTCAAGATTCTCGATCCCCAAAAAACCCGCGTGGAATTCAATTCCCGGTGGATGAACCAGATGACATCCGCCGGCCTGATTCAGCTAGCTGCCAATCACACAGTGGCTCGAATGCTGGAGCGCGATGACTTCAGCAAACGCTACAAAGGAGGCCAGCCCATCGCGATTCACGAGTTCCTATATCCGCTTGTGCAAGGCTACGATTCCGTGGCGCTGCGAGCGGACGTCGAAATGGGCGGCACCGATCAGAAGTTCAACCTGTTGGTCGGCCGGCAGCTGCAAGAAGCTTACAAGCAAGAACCGCAAGTCGTTTTCACCATGCCGTTGTTGGAAGGACTGGACGGCGTAAACAAGATGTCGAAATCCCTTGGCAACTACATCGGCGTCACCGAACCGGCGGATTCCATGTTCGGCAAATTGATGTCGATTTCCGATGCGTTGATGTGGCGCTACTTCGACCTGCTGTCATTTCGCGCCAACGCGGAGCTCGACAAATTCAAGGCGGAGGTCGCCGGCGGACGCAATCCGATGGAGGTGAAATTCGAACTGGCCGGCGAGATTACCGCGCGTTTTCACGGGTCCGCGGCTGCCGCCGCAGCCCTGGAGGCCTTCCGTTCGCGTAGTCAGCGCGGTGAAGCGCCTGAACAGATCCCGCAGCGCACCGAGAGCATCAGCGGACCAAGCGTGGGCATCGCAACTTTGTTGAAGCAGGCGGGCCTGGTGGAGAGTACTTCGGCCGCGTACCGGCTCATGGAGCAAGGCGGCATCCGCCTGAATGGCGAGAAAGTCACCGATAAAAAAGCCACCGTGAGCTCCGGCTCGACCTACGTTTTTCAGGTCGGCAAGCGACTGTTCCAGGAAATCACCGTGGTTCAGCAGGGCGGGTAGCGGCGGTGCCCGTATTTTCAGGCGCGCTGCGCGCGCCAATCTGTCGATTTATTACAAATTAGGCTGGATTTCCGCTGCCCGCTGCGGCGCGCGGTTGGACGGGTCGCCGGCACTTTCTGCTTCGCCAAACAAAGTGTTGACTCTCGCGTGCTCGTCAGTAAACTGCGCGGCCTTCGAGGCGGGGTGCCGGTCGCAAACTGGCAAACGCGTTCCAAAGACTCTCAATAACCGGTTCATCGGGTGTTGACAGAAAGGGGATCGCGGTTAGAATTCCGCTTCTGCCTACGCCCCGCGTGTAGGACGCTCTTTAAAAATCAAAACAGGTAATTTGTGTGGGGACTCGCGTCGGTTGTTTGCTAACGCAACAACGACGTTGAGTAACCAATAACCAGTAATGAGTTATTGGGATCTCTTCGTCATTTCTAGGTCTAACAGCCTTTAAGTGAAGAGTTTGATCCTGGCTCAGATTGAACGCTGGCGGCGTGCCTAACACATGCAAGTCGAGCGGTAACAGGTGTAGCAATACATGCTGACGAGCGGCGGACGGGTGAGTAACGCTTGGGAATCTGCCTATTAGTGGGGGACAACTCGGGGAAACTCGGGCTAATACCGCATACGCTTTACGAAGGAAAGCCGGGGACCGCAAGGCCTGGCGCTAATAGATGAGCCCAAGTCGGATTAGCTAGTTGGTAGGGTAATGGCCTACCAAGGCTTCGATCCGTAACTGGTCTGAGAGGACGACCAGTCACACCGGAACTGAGACACGGTCCGGACTCCTACGGGAGGCAGCAGTGGGGAATATTGGACAATGGGGGCAACCCTGATCCAGCGACGCCGCGTGGGTGAAGAAGGCCTGCGGGTTGTAAAGCCCTTTCGGTGGGGAAGAAAAGTCTCGGCTTAATAAGTCGGGACCTTGACGTAACCTACTAAAGAAGCACCGGCTAACTCTGTGCCAGCAGCCGCGGTAATACAGAGGGTGCGAGCGTTAATCGGAATTACT
>Ga0307509_10001823_pt1 | contig 35258 bp, 32 predicted proteins | sample 10_EM_MG_FD_202245 | JGI IMG/M metagenome (GOLD analysis project Ga0307509, IMG submission 202245) | Populus trichocarpa ectomycorrhiza microbial communities from riparian zone in the Pacific Northwest, United States - 10_EM | ecosystem: Host-associated > Plants > Roots > Unclassified | place...
TAAGAATCAGGGGACGCACCGTATTTGGAGTAAAATCTGGAAGAAGTCATCACGCATCTGGAGATGATGGATCAGGATCGTGAGATCCTGACGCAGGACCACAGAGCAGAGATATCTGGACGGGACAGGGCCAGGTGAAAGAAGCCCTGACTACGGGGAAGAGGGATCCGGCGTCAGGACGCAAGAGGACAGTATCAGATGACGTGGGAATTACGTAGGAGTTATCATGGGTCGCCAGGACGACAGCCCTGAGGACCAGAGGCTGTCACGATGCAGCGGCAGGGCACCAGATGCTGTCAGGACACAAAGGGCGAAGAGGTTTGTGCCCGGGTGGCGTCAGGACTCAGGGTGGAAATCAGGGGAAATCAGGACAGAACGTCGGAACGACGTGGCGTCCTAATTCGCGATTGACGTTCTGTGCCTCAGGTGCGTCAGATGCACAGGACCCACAGGACCCAAGCTAGTTTTTTTTCTGATGTGGGCAAGTTAAACTGGGCCCTCTGCCCCCTTATGTGGAGGACTCCTCCCGCGACCATTCGCAAACACCTCCCTATTGACGGAATCGCTCACAGAACGCTCCTCCTGCTAACAGACTGGCCTTCCTTTCCCCTCCATCACCCCCAGCTGGTCCCTACCTTGTCCGTCCCCCCAGCACACCCCCCCTCGGACTCATATGTCGCCCCGAAGAAGGAATCTAGGGCAATCCTCCTCCTGCATTGGATCTCACTTGCCCACCCGCCTCCGGACTATACATACCTCCCCTCGCTTACTCCCCACCCCTTTATGGGTCTCCCAAATGCCTTGCCGGCTACTTCCATCAGATGAGGTTGGGCAAGAGCTACCTCGCGGCCCATCCTTCCTGGTTCAACGGGGACACTCCCTCCCTCTGCCCTAGGGGCCGCGCCGCGGCTGAGACCTTTGAGCATGCCGGCCTTCACTGCGAAGCCCGCCGCCCCCTGATAGAGTCTCCTCCCGACTCTGCCCTCCCTTGACACCGCCTCGCCCCTATGGTCCTCCGATCACCAAATCGCCGCTCTCTCCAGATTTATTTCTCTCACGGCCACTGGTTTGCCACACAACATGTTCCCCCCGAGCCCTAGTTCCTCTATTGCCTACAGCCCTGCTCCCTCCCCCTTCTTCTCCCCCTCGCCACGCTTCAGGTTTTCTTCCATGGAGGATGATTAAATGCGGTTGGTTTATTTCTTTACTTACTGTTCTTGATGGGGATCGCGAGGTCTGGTGATTTTGGACTTTTCTTTACTAGTTTATGATGTTTTCCCTTGGTTGGTTTTTGCGTCATAGTTTAGTTACGCTTCGGAGAATTGGGTGGTTTGGATTTTCTTTGGTTAGTTATTTGGCTTTGAGCTTATGTTTACGCCATAGCTTACCGCTGCAGAGTTCTTTGTACCTTTAAACAAACGAATACATGACTCAAACAAAAAGAAAAACAAAAAGAAAATTGTAGACAGGTTCTCCAAGATGGCACACTTCATTGCACTAGAGACTAAGGAACATATTAAGGAACTGGCCTTGACGTTTGTGAAAGAGATCTGGCGCCTCCATGGACTTCCTGAATCCATCTTCTCTGATGGAGATACCCAATTCATGTCTAAGTTTTGGACAAGGCTAATGCAAGTACTGCAAGTAAAATTGACTATGTCTACAGCATACCATCCGGAAAGTGATGGGCAAACTGAAAGGGTAAATCAGACACTAGAGCAATACATGAGGAGTTATTGCACTTATCAGCAAGACGATTGGGTATTGCTGTTGCCATTGGCAGGACATACATATAATACTTCAACTTCTGAATCCACAAAGGCTACTACTTTTGCAATTAATTGTGGATTGTTCCCGCAAACGCAATGGTCAGGGATCAGGTCAGATAATAAGGGAATACATCCAGAGAGTGAGTTTATGGTGAAGCATTGGGAAGGCACCTGGCAAGAAATCTAAGAGACAACAATGGGCACAGGAAAGAAAACGGAAATGGGATAATCAAAAAAGACAGCCGGCTCCGGAATATATCATGCTGGAGGATGTCCTCTATGGCAGAGCCAAGAAAGTGGACAGAGTGATGCTAAATGGCAAGAACTTCCGAAGAGGCCTATGGAAAAATTATACCATGAGATACTTGGACCTTATGTTGTGCTAAGCCAGATTGGTTCTAAGGCCTATGAGATGGAGGTGTCGGACAGCTGGGAATCTTATGCTGTGTTCCATGTCTAGTTGTTAGAGCCTTACCGAGAGGATGCTAACGGAAGACCTCAGAAGGAAATACCAATGCCGGATATTCTTGACAATGAGCCAAGTTATGTTGTCTCCCAGATAGTTGACAGTCAGTGGTACAGGAATCCAAAGAAGAAGTTGTCCCACTGATTTGTGCAGTACCTGGTTGCTTGGGAAGGGTACGGTCCAGAGGAGCATTTATGGGAACCGTTTTAGATGTTAGATGATACGGTAATGCAAGTATTGCAACAGTTCCATGAGAGGTATCCGTCTAAACCTAGTGACTATAGGGTTATAGATAATCCAAACAGTGGGACCAAAAGACGACATTGACGGTCTCAGAACAGACCAAGACAAGTGGGAGTAGTGTAACGAATCTACAATAGGTAGCTACAATCACTATCACCTTAGCCTAAATGGTACAGCAAGTGGTAACCAGAGGTAGTATAGTCTGGTATACAAATAAGAGGTTAACCTAGGACAAGGCCTAGGGAACAATTGAGTAGCCATGGGCACTCGATAAGGTAGGGTAACCTTTGAGAGGTATGTTCACACAAAGTGAAGGAATTCGTGGGAATGTTACGGAGACCTCTGAGACAACATTAGGTGTTGATAGGAGGACTTCCGAAGCGGTTAAGGGCATAAGGGGGCAAAGTTACCCTATCTTGGGAATTTTACCATTATGCTCATGGACCCCAGTTACCCTAGTGGGGAGTCCAAGTTACCCTACCTTCACCAGGAAAGTGATCCTAGAAATTAGAGGTCAATTGCCTCACATTCGACGGTCTCTTAGATGTTCACAGGTGGAGAGGAATCTGCCCTGAGAGGTCCGACGCCGGAGTAATGCTGGCACCAACATGCTATTGAACTTGGGCGGGTTTAGCTCACCCTGGCCTCTGGCCCTTGGGTTTCTAGGAGTCTATCTTAGCCTATGGGTTGTAGGGTAGTCTGTCGAGAGATACTTAGGAATTCCAAGGAGGCCAGGGTGCGCTCAGGACGAATACCTAAGTGACCAGCCGGAACCTTTTTTCCTTGATTTGTAGCATTACTATGGGTTGTCAGTAGACTGTGGAGGTAGGAGTCTTATTACACTAGAGTACATTCTCAGAGGATGGCTATGGGTAGCTTCCATTGAGCCAACTATCAGTTACATCTCACTGGGGGAGTTTGCATTTCTGATTATTGAATAGTCGCCTAGATTCAATGATGGACTGCATAGCTTGTATAGATAAAACTAGAACTTGGCCAGTGAGTCCACCACGTTGGTATTGACTCCAGTTGTTGTCATACCAGTTAGCCACTAGTATAACTTCGATAAGAAGAGTATTTCTACCACCGGTTGAATTGGAGATGGATTCCAGAAACTCATATCTTATTAAGGGGATTAAGCGTACCCTAGGTGGTCCGATACCTCCCGCAGGATAATTCCTGATGGAGGGTAGACCTTGGACAGCCCAGAGCAGGACAGTGTGCTTGCACAAGGTCGGAGCAGTGGTGAATGTCAAAGGCTTAAATCTGATATCTACTTAAGTTTAAGCTTTTGGCATTCTACTTTGACAACCAACTTTTCCTTGTGAGAACTGATTGAGTGAAGCTTCGTGCTTAACTATATTAAGTTTTACCGTTTTGATTCTTCCTGAATTATTTACAGTATTTCTATCTTCTGCTTTGGGTTTTTGTACTGTCGCAGCCTTAGAGTTCACATCTCTATATGGTTTCCCTATTACATGGGTTGAATTACCAGTGAGCTTTCATCGTACTGGCAGCCCTGCCAGAAGCAAAACACTCATCTTGACAGGACTGTTTCTTATCCGCAACAGGAGATTGCCAATCATCACGTATACCGGCCAGGCTTTCATATCTGCTGAAAAATTGGTAAGGGGTGTCTGATCGTATAATCTGATAATGAGTACCACAGTTGAGCCGGCGGGCTGAGTACTCTATCAGGGATCGGAGCAAGAAGTTAGCACTGGAAGCACTGACCCCTTGAAGCTTGTCTGGGCATATTTTATACCAGTGGCTCCCACCAGCAGTCCACCGTATGCATCTCTGTGTATAATGGCTCCCCACTTGAATTGTATTCCCGAATAGGTTCGTAGACCATATCGGACCTATCTGCGATCTGCTGAATCAGGTAACAGACGCAGTCAATAACCTTCCTGTCCTAGAATGTTCTCATATCTCGATCATTGTTAATCTCAGCTTTGGTCCATACCAGGTAATCACGAAATGGGTCCACTACAGGGAGATGTTGTCGCATAATCTATGTAGACCGGAACGATCTGGAATCTGTGCCACCTAAACCATCTGCGAAGTACGCGTCGATCTGCGACCTGGGTAGCTTATTGTCAACGAACCAGCTTGTTAAATTAATGTTAGCTTCTGATGAGAAAGTGTTCCCGGGGTCATCTGCCATTGTCTGATTGTGCTCGCTATAGTTGTCGACAGCGCTGATTAGTCTTCCAGCACCTGGAATAGTATCTTGACTCAATGGGCGTCCACGTGCTGGTGGTTGTGAAATGTCCTCATCATCTGAATTGTGCCGCATATCACCCATCCCTTCATCTGCTACCTGGCAAGCTGCAATCTACAGCCCAAGATCAGATTCATAGTTTGAGTTGATCTGGCCTATGCTTCTATCCGGTATGAAAGTGGTCTTCCATGGTGAGACTGAGGTTGGGTCCGCAATTACCTTGTAGGATAAAGCGATATCATAATGCATTCTTTGAAGGTGCCTTTTGTATGCAGCTGCTTGTTGATAGTGTCGCCTCCAATAAGGACACTTTGTTGAGTTTGAGATCATCGTGTTCAAGTCTGGTGCTTCTCTTTCAAGTCATCGGGCAGAGAAGCTGTGAGCCAATTACCTGCGACAGGCTGTGGGTGATTTTGTCTTTCAAGATCAAAGGCAGACTTCTTTCGAGAGTTGAAACAGGGGGCAACTTCAAGTTTGCTGAGCAAGATCGTGGACAGGTCCAGACGTTCGAAGTGTCATTCCCTAGTATTCACGGTTCGTTTATGCTTAATGTTTGTAACCAAACTTTGAGATTGAGGTTCTGCTGCGTACTGATACCTGAGCTGACTAACACCGGATCATGTGATTGGCTGGGAAGGTTGTCATCGGGTAAAATAGAGGTTTCCCAATGTCTTGGCTCAGGGGTTGCAGCTCCGTTGCGGCTTAAAAGCTCATCTGGGTCTTGCCCCCTCAGGGGTGAGATCACGTGACCTTTCAAGATATCAATATTCAAGTTTGTACAGGGCACAATCCTATGAAAACCTCTTAAAGCCTCTTGATGTGGTCTATAAAGGCTCTCCCTCCCACTCTCATGCATCTCCTCTCCATACTCCTTTACTCAACCACAACCACATCCCCTTCAATCTGCCTGCCCATCCCAACAGCATACACTAGCACCAAGGTCCACGCAACCTCTGACTTCTTAGCAGTACTATTTGTATATCCTCAGCTTAATTCAGTACAACCTATCTCCATTTCCTAGCTAACCTTCTCCTCATAGCCATCATCATCGGCAGAACATCTTTATAATCTGCACAACTTGCCTTATCGGCCACAAAGCTCTACAAATCATCAAGCCAGTCCGCTCCTTTTCTATCCTTCTATCTTGCACAAACATTACCCTTGAAGCTAAGAGCCCTCGCTAGTAGATCTCCTGCATTCGCTGAACGAGAGATTTAACACAAAGAAAGAAAAAACTCGTCCAGATGAATCAACAAGCCCGGGATCTCGACATCTATTGCAAAGGCCAACTCACAAGTCAGATTTGTTCACCGAAGGACACCGCTCATGAAAATGAACCTGATATTACCAGGTGTAAGTTCAACTGTGGCTTCTCCAATCATAACGGTTTCAGTCAGGAGTATAGTTCCTGGAGGACCACTATAAAGCGTAAAATGGAGCTGGACAGGATCCCGAGCTGGCGGGATACTCAGGACCCCCAATAGGTGGCCATTTAAGCTCATTCTGTTACTCTTGCACCCATTGCCATTTCGGACGGCGGCAGGGCGGCGCTCGGGCAACCTCACGGTAGACAGGGCAGAGCTTTTACCAAATAGCTCGATCTTGTGCTAAAAGAAATAGCAAAAAAGCATCACAGTACCTTAGAAAGACTAGCGGGAGATGGAGATGTGGCTGTGGCAGCCCCCATTGCAGCCAGGAATAATCGTAAGTTGTCGCAATGTGTCCGCATTGGATCTGTAAGGTATAGAAGATAACATGGGCTCTCTAGCATTGGCCGCTCTATTCTGACTGCACCTTGGGGTAGAGGAGCCATCCCTTACCCGTCCAGATGCCCACAACCCTCCAGGTTTGAACAAGATTCTGTGGCAAGACAGTGAACAGGTTTATTGGCTGGTAATGAATGAATCCACCTATGACAATATACTTAAAGAGATTGATAGAGTCCTGGAACACGGATATGGATGTTGTTTGCTCATTGGCACCAAATGATCAGGTACACGTTTGCTCCGTTATTCCCCAGAGGAACTACTGCCGCTCGCTGAAATGGTCCTAATACAATGTGACCAGGATGTCCGTATTTGGTGGTCTTTGAATACGCTGGGAGAACCAATAGATCTGCTATTATGAGGACATTGTGTTTCGGCTTCGGAATCAGGAACTAATTCTCCCGTAAACCACCATTTGACACGTTGTCATCATAGAGGTCCTTCACCTGACGCATTGCAGGGTATCGATGGTGATACCTGGGACGGTATGAACTCAGAGTCGTCTGCAATGGCTGCAAAGAGAGTCCCGTTATCGAAGACAAGAATGACCAAGGATAGGACAAGAAATACTAGAACTGTGCAGTGTAGTATTATGGTAGATATTGAAGAGCGGGATCTGACACCGATGTGTTATACGATGCCGGAACCAATTGGGCCAGCACTGGGGTTCCAGCCTTGTGTTCCAACACCCCACCTACTCCTGATAAGCAATCTTACTCTACTGCTAACCTGAATAGCTGTATCTTGCAGTCTGGCCAACAAACACTAAGGGGGACTAACAGGAAGAAGGTTTCGAGGCTACCTACATGTAACCGGGGCGCCCTAGAGAGCGGTGAATACAAAGATTGCGACTGCACCAAAACTGAAAGCAGAAGATAAAGATAGAGTAAATAATTGAGGAAGAATGAAACCGGTAGAACTTAATATAGTTAAGATCGAAGATTGACTGAATTAGTTCACTCGAGAAAAGGTTGTTGTCGAAGTAGAATGCCAAACCCTTAAACTTAAGTAGATATCAGATTTAAGCCTTTGACATTCACCACTACTCCGACCTCGTGACAGTAGCCTCTCCAGCTTAGTGATTGGCCAAGGTCCACCCTCCATCACGTATTATCCAGCCGGAAGTATTGGACGAGCTCGGGTACACTTAACTCCATCAATCGAATATGAGTTTCTGCAATGGATCTCCAATACAAGCGCAGGTGGATCAACTCTTCCTATTGAAGCCACATCAGTGGCTAACTGGTCTGACAATAACCAGAGGCAATATCTAGGTGGTGGACTCACTGGCCCAGTGGGAGTTTCGTCTATACAAGCTATGCAGTCCATCATTTAATCTGGGTGATTGCTATATGTCAGAATTTAACATGCAAGCTCCCCCGGTGAGAGGTAGCCGATGGTTAGCTAGATGGGCGCTACTGATAGCCAGCCTCTCGGGACATACTCTACCATGATAAGACTTATACCACTAGAGTCCATTGACAACCCATAGTAATGATACAAATCAAGGGGAGATGATTCTGGCTCGTGACTAAGGTATTGGTGCCAAAAGCGCCCAGGCCTCCTTGGACTACCTAAGTACCAGTAGGAAACTACCCTACTACCCGTAGGCTAAGACAGCATCCAAGGTGCCGGAGAGACCATATATGGTTGACCCCCATTTTAGCGGTTACCCATACTCCGCTTATATATCCTGTGTAACGACCCTACGATAGGTAGCTACAATCACTATCACCTTAGCCCAAATGGTATACCAAGTTGTAACCAGAGGTGGTATGGTCTTGTATACTTAGTATATTCATAGCTGGAAAACCAAGGATAAAGCCTAGGGAATAGTTGACTAGCCTTGGGCACTGTATTAGGCAGGGTAACCTTTCGGGAGAACATTCGCATAAGGTCAAGAGCATTATGGGAATGTTACACGGACCTCCGACACGACTTTTATGATCGACGGGAGGACTTCCGGAGCGGTGAATGGCATAAGAGGACCAAGTTACCCTACCTTGGGAATTTTGTCATTTTGCCCATGGACCCCAGTTACCCTACTAAGGTGTCCAAGTTACCCTACCTTTACAAGCAAAGTCATCCTAGAACTTAGAGGGCAATTGCCTCAAATTCTAAGGGCTCTTAGATGTTCTTGGGCGCACATGCATCTGCGCGGGGAGGCCCCACGCCTGTGTAAGGGTAGCAAGAACATGCTATTGAACTTGGTGGGTTTTGCTAACACCCCCCTCTGGCCCGTGCATTGGGACGGCACGTCATAGGCAGACGGCTGCATGGTTGCTCGTTTGCTAGTCAAATGAGGTCATTGGACCAGCTGCCCTAACACTGTATAAGGCGTCGCCGTCCATCCGACTGAATGTCGTTCGCAGGATATATAAGGGAAGTATGGGTTACTGCCAAAATGGGGGTCGCCCATATATGGCCTCTCCGGTACCTAGGAGTCTATCATTGCCTACAGGTAGTAGGGTAGTCTTCCTGGTGCTACTTAGGTAGTCCACGGAGGCCAGGGTGCCTTCGGGACAAATAAAACAGTAACCAGCCGTGACCTTCTCCCCTTGATTTGTAGCATTACTATGGGTTGTCATTGGACTCTAGAGGTATGAGTCTTATCATGGTAGAGCATGTCCTGAAAGGCTGGCTATGGGTAGCGCCCACTTTGCCAACCATCTGTGACATGTCACCGGGGGAGCTTGCATGTGAATTTATCACATTAGATAGTCACATAGATTAAATGATTGACTGCATAGCTTGTTTAGACGAAACTACAACCGGCCGAGTGAGTCCACCACCTAGGTATTGATTCTGGCAACTGGTTTGGCTTCGATAGGAAGAGTTTTTCCACCTGCAGTTGTATTGGAGATGAATTGCAGAAACTCATATCCCATTGACGGAGTTAAGTGTACCTGAGTTGGTCCGACACTTCCGGCAGGATAAATCCTGATTAAGGGTAGACCTCGGACAAACCCTAAGCAGGAAAGGGGGCTCGCACAAGGTTGGAATTAGTGGTGAATGTCAAAGGCTTAAATCTGATATCTACTTAAGTTTACGCGTTTGGCTTTCTACTTCGACAACCAACCTTTCCTCGAGAGAACTACATTGAGTGAAGCTTTGACCTTAACTATATTAAGTTTTACCCTTGATTCTTCTGAATTATTTTACCTCATCTTTATCTTCTACTTTGAGTGTTTAGTGTGGTCGCAACCTTAGAGTTCACCTCTCCACAGGGTGCCCCCGTTAAATCCTGCGAACGACATTCAGTCTGACGGACGGTTACGACTTATACGGTGTTATGGCCGCAATGACCAGTTTTTACTAGCAAACGAGCACCTACGCAGCTGTCTGCCTATAATGCGCCGTCCCAACGCTGGGGCCCGAGGGGGGTGTTAGCCCTGCCTACCTAAGTTCAATTGCATGTTCTGGCCACCTTTTCTCAGGTGGCTGACCTCTCAACGCAGATTCGTGTACACCCATGAAGCTCTAAGCTCCTATCTAATGTGAGGCAATTCACCTCTAAGTTCTAGGATGACTTTACTTGTGAAGTTAGTTAACTTGTACTCCTCAGTAGGGTAACTGGGGTCCATGGGCATAATGGTCAAATCATCAAAGTAGGGTAACTTTGCCCTCTGCTGCCTTAACCGCTTCAGAAGTCCGCCTGTCAACACCTAATGTTTTCTCGGAGGCCCATGTAATGCTCCCACAAATTTCTTGACTTTGTGTAAACTTACTCTGCAAAGGTTACCCTGCCGTGCAGAGTACCCAAGGCTACTCAACCATTCTCTAGGCCTTGCCCTAGGTTAACCATCTATTTGTATACTAAGTATCCAAGACCATACCACCTCTGGTTACCACTTGGTATACCATTTGGGCGAAGGTGATAGTCCTTGTAGCTACATATTTTAGGGTCGTTACACTCCTACCCCAATTCTCAGCATTGTAGCCTGAACCCAGTCTGTTCTAAGAGTAGCAATCTCAAGCGAATCCGCAGCTCCAGCACATCCTCTGTTGTCCGCTGTCCTAATTGTCAAGCGGAGCACTCTGTATGCTATAAAGATTGCCCCTCCTGCCCCAGAACCACTACGACTAAAGCCGATCCAGCCACTTGACAGACGCTTGACCCTATGGACCTTCCTCATGAGCACACAGGGCCACCACCGCCCAACTGCGTTACCTCGACAGCCCGTCTCAGGACTCCAAGAACCACTATACTCCACCATGATGCTAAGGCTTCTAGGCCGAGACCCCAACATGTGATCACTAATCTTCTGCCAATTGAGGCCAGAAATTAATCTTCTGAATCCCACTCCTCCGAAGGGTTTGCCTACTGCTAGAGAGTTTTTTCACCCTGTACCCCCATAGGAGTGCTGATTTCCCATCCTATCCTGTTGTTCAACATAACTGTCTTGGAAGCTGGGACTATTTTCTTTCACTCTTCTTAACTTTTCCTTGCCATGACATATACCTTTGGTTGTTGCAATTCAGGATGCCCCCTGAAGGCTTTTGATACTCCCCACATTTCCAGGGTTTCTCTCGTTTGCCCCACCCACCCCTGGCTGCCCCCGGCAAGCCATTTACATTTCGCCCTTACTTCATACATACCTGTACTGTGCCACTGTCTTAATAACTGCTCTGATGTCATGTCAGTCGATACTTGTTCCTCCAAGGCCACTTTGTGTTCCTGGTAATGACTTTACAATTGGTAGCTACAATAACGACCAGCTTAGCCGAAATGGAATACCAAATGCTAACCAGGGGTGGTATGGTATTATATACTTAGTATATAAATAGCTGGTTAACCTAGGACAAGGCCTAGGCAATAGTTGAGTAGCATCGGGTACTCAAAGAGGCAGGGTAAGCTTTCAGGAGTAAGTTTGCATAAAGCGAAGGAATTTATAGGAACGTTACACTGGTCTCCCAGACAACATTTAATGTTCACAGGAGGACTTCTGGAGCGGTTAAAGGCATAAGTGGACACAGTTACCCTACCTTGGGAAATTGACTATTATGTCTATGCACCCCAGTTACCCTACTGAGGAGTCCAAGTTACCCTACCTTCACCGGCAAAGTCATCATGGAACTTAGAGGTCGATTGCCTCATACTCTACGGGCTCTGAGATGTTCTTGGGCGAACACGCACCTGGGCGGGGAGGCCCCACGCCTGAGCAAGGATGGACCACACATGCCATTGAACTTGGGTTGGTTTTGCGAACACCCCCCTCTGCCCCTAGCATTGGGACAGCGGGTCATAGGCAGACGGCTGTGTAGTTGCTCGTTTGCTAGGAAAAAGAGGTCATTGAAGCAGCTGCCGTAAGACTGTAGTCGTCGCCGTCCATCCGACTGAATGTCGTTCGGAGGATATATCAGGGGAGTATGGGTAACCGCCAAGATAGTGGTCCCCCATATGTGGTCTCTCCCGCACCTAGGAGTCTATCTTAGCCTACGGGTAGTAGGGTAGTCTTCCTAGTGGTACTTATGTAGTGTAAGGAGGCCAGGAAGCTTTCAGGACAAGCACCTCAGTAACCAGCTGGGACCTTCTCCCCTTGATTTGTACTATTACTATGGGTTGTCAATGGACTCTAGAGGTATGAGTCTTATCACGGTAGAGTATGTCCTGAGAGGCTGGCTATGGGTAGCGCCCACTTAGCCGACGATTGGCTTCATCTCACCGGGGGAGCTTGCCTGTCAAATTATGATATTGGGTAGTCGCGTAGATTAAATGATGGACTGCATAGCTTGTATAGACGAAACTACCAGTGGGACAGTGAGTCCACCACCTAGGTATTGACTCCGGTTGTTGTCATAATAGTGAGCCACTAGTATGACTTTGATAGGCGGAGTTTTTCCACCTGTTGTTGCATTGGAGATGCATTGCAGAAACTCATACCCTATTGACGGAGATAAGCATACCCGAGTTGGTCTGACACTTCCCACAGGATAATTCCTGATGGAGGGTAGACCTCGGACAAACCCTGAGCCGGACAGGGTGCTCGCAAAAGGTCAGAGTAGTGGTGAATGTCAAAGGCTAAAATCTGATATCTACTTCAGTTTAAGCGTTTGGCATTCTACTTTGATAACCAACTTTCCTCGAGAGAACTTATTGAGTGAAGCTTTTAGCTTAACGATATTAAGATTAAACCATTTTGATTTTTCGTGAATTATTTACTCTATGTTTATCTTTTACTTTAAGTTTTGGTGCGGTCGCAACCTTAGAGTTGACCTCTCCATAGGGTGCCCCCGTTACATCCCTTTACCACTTCTACAGAATAATATTGGTATATTTACTGCACACCAATCGCACGCTTTACTGCTCAGTACCCCCTGCAAAGGTTATTTCACCAGCGACCCACCCCCACCAGCTCCTGAATAAGTTGAACTTCCACTACCCCCTAGCTCATTCTCTCAGTAACCTTAAGGATAAGGAATTCACCCTCTCCTCTGCCTACTTCAACTCTGCCTTCAAGAAACTCTTCCACCTAATCAACACCCTGGGGATTTATACCCGCTTCCTATTGGACGCTGTTTCAAGGCTATCAGTGGTCCACCTGGCCTTGGAGGACTCCCTGCTCTCCCACACCACACTGGGCCCTTCTTGATTAGACCTCCATCAAGGTGGCTACTCGAGACCTTTCATTCCCGCCCAACCCTTCTAATGTCACCGCCAATGACCTGGCTAGGTGGTTCGACATCTCCTCTACTGGTCCCACAACTCTCCTCATCTCTCACGATCTCTTAAGCTGGCCCTGCTATCGCTCTAAGCCATGGTAGTCTCCAACCCTTTCAGCTCTCAGAAGTGAGTACCAGAGGACCGCCAAACTCTCACACCAAGACCTGTACCCTTGTCAATTGGCCAAACACAAAAAGCCCGAGAAGATGCTACTTTAAGGACAATGCCTCGGCTATGAAGCTCACCTTATCTGGATTCCTCTGGTCTGACTTCCTATTGTCAGCCATCCCCCACTCACTTTGGAGTGCTACAAGGTGCACATTTGGCCACCCTACCCAAAGGCTCTGGGCCCTGCCCTAGTCCAATAGCCCCTCCGAGGGGCCACACACTCTCTTTTCCCACTTATTTCCCCCCTGCCTTCCCTCCCGCCTTCCCCCTCCACTCCTACTCAGGATGGTGGCACATGATGACTACCCTTCACTCATTGCTCAAGAAACCTCCAGAGCCCTGGCCAGATTGTCCAATACCTCCAATCCAGGCCCGGACCAGATCCAGTACTCTGTTAAGAAAACCCTCCACTAGATGAAACACTCCCTGAACTTATCCATTCTCAATACCCTTCTGTCATACAGTTTTCACCAGACATCAGTTAAGATATCCCGGGGCATCATCCTAGACAAACCACGCAAATTCTCCTTTGACTCTCCCTTCTCTTTATGGATTATCATCCTCCTCCCCACCCTTTCCAGGATCATCGAAAGACTCATCACCTCCCACTGATTGGTATAAGCTTTAGCCTATTACCTCAGCCACTCACAGCTGTATGGTTCACTCGTAGGAAGATATACAACCGATGGTGCTTTGGTATTCAAGATCATGTCTGGTCCTTTCACAGCCTCCGCCATAATGTCTCCATGCTTTTCCTTGTCATAAAGGGGGGTTTTGACAATCTGGAGTGACCAGCCTTTGTTTCCCTCCTCTGCCGCAAGGGCATGAGCCCGTACCTGATTGAATAGATGAGATCATTCCTCTGCAACCCCTCCTGCCATCTGACTGTAACGACCCTACAATAGGTAGCTACAATAACTATCACCTGAGCCCAAATGGTATACAAAGTGGTTACCAGAGGGGATATAGTCTTGTATACTTAGTATACAAATAGTTGGTTAACGTAGGGCAAGGCTGAGGGAAAAATGGAGTAGCATTGGGTAGTCTATTAGGCAGGGTAACCTTTCAGGAGTCAGTTCAGATAAAGTCAAGAGAACTCTGGGAACGTTGCATAGGTCTAGGAGATGACATGAGGTGTCTACAGGAGGACTTCCAAAATGGTTAAAGCCATAAGGGGGCAAGGTTACCCTTTCTTAGCCACTTAGCCATTATACCCATGGATCCTAGTAACCCTAGTGAGGTATCCAAGTTACCCTACCATCACCAGCAAAGATATCCTGGAAGTTAGAGGTCAATTGCCTCACATTACATGGGCTCTTAGATGCTAATAGGCACACAATAAAGCTGCTAAGAAAGGTCAAACGCCAGAGCACCGGTGACCCGAACATGCTATTGAACTTGGGAGGGTGTAGCTCACATCCCCCTCTGGCCTCAGCATTGGAACAGCGCCTGATGGGCAGATGGCAGCGTAGTTGCTTGTTTGCTGGTAAAAAGAGGTCATTGAAGCATCTACTTGCACACCTTATACGTCGTCGGAGTATGTTCCACAGAATATCATTCACAGGATATATAAGGGGAGTATGGTTAACCACCAAATATGGAGTCACACATAAATGGTCCCTCCAGCACCTAGGAGTCTATCTTTGCCTACAGGTAGTTGGGTAGTACTCCGAGAGGTACTTAGCTAGTCCCAAGAGGCCAGGGTGCTTTCGAGCCAATTACCTAAGTAAACAGCCAGAACCTTCTCCACTTGATTTGTAGCATTACTATGGATTGTCAGTGGACTCTAGAGGTATGAGTCTTATGATGGTACAATATGTCCCGAGAGGGTGGGTTAATAGTAGCGTGCACGGAGCTAACCCTTGGCTCAATTTAACCAATGGAGCTGGGATGTGTAAATAGCGTATTGAATAGTCAGGTAGATTAAATGATGGACCCTATAGCTTGCATAGATGAAACTACCACTGGGCCAGTGAGTCCACCTACTAGGTATTGACTTCAGTTGTTGGCATGTCAGTTAGCCACTGGCATGACTTTGATAGGAATGGTTTTTCAACCTGCCGTTGTATTGGAGATGCATTGCAGAAAATCATATCCTATTGACGAAGTTAAGCCTACCCGAGCTGGCACGATACTTCCAACCCACAATTGCTAATGGGGGGTAGTCCTCGGACAGCCATGAGCTGGACAGCATGCTCGCCCAACGTCAGACTAGTGGTGAATATCAAAGGCTTAAATCTGATATCCCTTTAAGTTTAAGCCTTCATCATTCAACTTCAATAACCAACTTTCCACAAGAGAACCTAATGAGTGAAGCCTTCAGCTTAACAATATTAAATTTACCATTTTCATTCGTCTAAATTATTTATCTTTATCTTCTACTCTAAGTCTTTGGTGCAGTTGCAACCCTAGAGTTCACGTCTCTATAGGCTGCCCCTGTTACAGTATATCATTAAGCACACTCACTTAACTCTCTTCACAGAATTGTAGTTTGTCCAACAGTTTAGACATTGTTTGATTACAAGTCACTTGTCTAGTACAAGAAGCATCAGGTGGAATGAACAATGTCTTCAACTATGGATATGTCCCGCATTCATTATGCATTCACATCCTGAGCGTATAACTGGTATTGAGCGAGAAATATCCCAAACGGCTACAAGAGCAGACCTAAGGGTTCTCAGATGGCATTCGATTCCCCAGCTCTTGACATCTGACATTGAGAATAATCCTACCTTTAAGGTAGGGTTACCCTGCACTGTCAGTGAAATGAAGATAGAAGACCCTTGTGCCTTCTTTCAAAGATTCACCCATAATCCGTCCCTAGGATCACGAATATCCCAGAACAGGCAAGAAAAGGTTGAACTTCGCTGACTTCACAAGACATCGTGTTGAACACTACATACTGGAGGAGATTACTAGGCAAATGCAGGAAGCAAACAGCCTTCTCCTCAATGTCGCTGAAGAGCATCAGCATTCATTTGAAATAGAGAACAAGGAAATCACCAATTGTTGGATAGAGTACCAGCAAAAGAAATACCGTCAGTTAGCTATATCAAATCAGATGATTTGCGAACAGTTAGAGGAGTTGGTGCAGCCCTCTGCCCAGGGGTATTTGGTTGACGTAGAAAATGATGTTATCATGAACTCTGCCCCTGCCCGTCATGTGGCTATAGAACTCCCTCCTCTTTAAGCTGCTCAAGTTGCAGCCTGTATGATTAATGCGAAATATCAACCTTGGTTGAATGAGGTGGGTAGGCAGTTTATGGTACAGCAAGCACAGCTTCTGACAGTGAAAAGGCTGGTGGTAGAAGTCCAAAAACGTGAAACGCCTTTCATTGTGGCATTTAGTGAGGTTGTCTCCTTGTGGAGAACAACCCTATCGGTCAGAAACCTCCCGTTATTGTCGGTCCTCTCGTGGTTATCAAAACTAGCTCCATTTTGTCAGGGAAATCTTCGAGAAAGAATTCTCCACCGCCACCACTCCAGGAGGCTGTCCCCCCAACACCTTCTCCTCTACGACTATTGTCTAAGGTATCAGCCCTTCCGGGAGTTGAACAATGTACTCTGGCCATCCGTATTGAATGAGAAGAAACATTCGCCGGAGCAGGGCCAACCCATCTACCAATGACCCAACAAGTCTCTGGTGCCTTGGCTCCAGCAGTACCACCACGCGCACCAGCGAACCCTTCAGGTAATGTTGGATCTTGCGGTTTTGCCCAAAGGCCAGAGACCCACTGGCCTACCTACATTTCTTCTTCTGGTTGTAGGGTTGTGGCCGACGGGAGTAATACTAGGTACACTCACTGACTTCCAAGTCTTAAGAGTGACCTTGAAGCCATTAAGTTATTTTGCTAATCATCTATCTCCAAAAGCTCCACTATCGAAGCAAAACCAATGTGGGTACTGGGTGACAGTGAGATACACTAAGCATAGTGATTGTCCAGAATTTTTGAGGGACCTTTCAGTTAACAATTGTGCCGTTAGCGAATAACCCCCTTCTCCACTGTCTAACCCATTGCCCGACAGGATGAAAGAAGATGTGCAGGAAGAGAATGTTTTTTGTGGGTATGGTGGTTCTAAGTGAGACCCTGCGGAAAGGCTTATGGCAGTGGAGGAAATGTTCGTCCCCATGGTAGAAACGCTGGAGGTCGTAGAGATCTGAGTAATTCTGACTACTTGGGAGATGGTGATTGTGACTCCTCCCTTTGCAACGACACTGCGATAGGTAGCTACAATAAGTACCACCTTAGCCCAAATGGTATCCCAAGTGGTAACCGAAGATGATATAGTTTACTGTACTTGGTATACAAGAATGCTAGTTTGCCTAGGGCAAGGCCGAGGAAATGGTAAAGCAGCCTTAGGTACTCTATTAGGCAGGGTCACCGTTTGGGAGAACATTCATATAAGGTCAAGAGAATTAGGGAAATGTTACACGGGTTCGAAGAGGACCTTTGTGGTCGACTGGAGGACTTCCGGAGTAGTTAAAAGATAAGAGGGCAAAGTTACCCTACCTTGGGAAGTGGGCCATTATACCCATGAAACCCACTTACCCTAGTAAGGTAGCCAAGTTAGGCTACCTTCACAGCAAAGTCATTCTGGAACTTAGAGAGGTCATTTGCCTCACATTCTAGGGGCTCTTGGATATTAGTGGGCCAACCCACACCTGCCTATAAAGGCGAACAACCTGAGCACTAGTGGCCCGCACATACTATTGAACTTTGGAGGGTTGAGCTAATACCCCCCTCTGGCCACAGTGTTGGGATGGTGCGTCATAGCCAGACTGCCTTGTAGTTGCTCGGTTGCTAGTAGAAATAGGTCATGGGAGCAGCCGCAGTAACACCGTATACGTCGTTGCCATATGTCCGACCGAATATGATTCGCAGGATATAAAAGAGGACTATGGGTAACCGCCAAAATGGGTGTCACAAATAAATTGTCCTTCCGGCACCTTGAAGTCTATCTTAGCCTACAGGGGGTTGGGTAGTCTTCCTAGTGGTACTTAGGTAGTCGAAGGAGGCCAGGGTGCTTTCGGGACATATACCTTAGTAACCAGCTGGGACCTTCTCCCCTTGATATGCAGCATTACTATGGGTTGTCAATGGACTCTAGAGGTATGAGTCTTATCACGGTAGAGTATGTCCCAAGAGGCTAGCTATGGGTAGAGCCCCTCTAGCTAACCATCGACTACATCTCACCGGGAGAGCTTGCATGTCAAATTATCAGATTGAGTAGTGTCGTAGGTTAAATGATGGACTGCATAGCTTGTTTAGACGGCACTACCACTGGGCCAGTAAGTCCACCACCTAGGTATTGACTCCGGTGGTTCGCATGACAGTTAGCCACTGGAATGACTTCAATAGGAAGAGTTTTTCCACCAGCGGTTGTATTGAAGATGCATTGCAGAAGCTCATATCCTATTGACGGAGTTAAGCGTACCTGAGTTGGTCTAATACTTCGTACAGGATAATTCCTAATGGAGGGTAGACCTCAGACAACCCTGAGCAGGACAGGGTACTCGCAACAAGGTCGGTGTAGTGGTGAATGTCAAAGGCTTAAATCTGATATCTAGTTAAGTTTAAGCACTTTGCATTCTACTTCGATAACCAACTTTGCTTGTGAGAACATATTGAGTGAAGCCTTCAGCTTCACAATATTAAGTTTTACCGTTTGATTCTTTTGAATTATTTACCTCATCTTTATCTTCTACCGTGAGAGTTTGGTGCTGTTGCAACCTTAAAGTTCACGTCTCTATATGGTGCCCATCTGACACCCTTTCCAATGTCAGAAGGTTTCTAGAAGGAGATAAGTCACACTGGAATGACACAAGGAAGGATAAGTATGATAGGCATTATCGTGGGTTTTCTGAGTATCTTTGCAAACAATGCCAGGGTAAGAAGTCAATGCATTAATCGAAGCAACCTGAGAAATTAAGTGTCAAGCCTTTCAAGTGTGACTCTACCGACACTCAACGCTGCACACAGGGTTGCGAATTCAAGCTGGACTATTTTAGGGAATCCCTTCATAAGGATTAGCATAAAGTCAGTGTGGTAATCCCTTATCTTCAAGGTTCTGCCAAAAAATAGTACTTGAGTATAGACTTGTACATTAGTCAAGAGGATGCCCAGTGAGAAGGAATCTCCTTTGATTCAAACAAGGTCCTTCAGACTTGGAAAGGTTTTCAGCAGTGGCTGGTATCGAGTTTTGATGATAATTGTGATCGGATCGCACTCTTCATGAGTGGAATGATTTCACTATGAAGTGCGGTATGTTCGATCACTATTGTGACTAACTGATGACACTGACTTAATTGTCACGATAAAGCGGCAATTTTGTCAAGGACAATGCCTGCATAGGTATAACTACCGACCTTGGCCATGAATCGGCTTTGAAAACTCCGCGTCCAGACAATTATATCAAATACATTAATTTGCCCCCTCAAACCCATCATCAGCTTTAAGACGTTGCTTCCTTTAACTGTCCAGATGCAAGCAATAAACAGATTCCATGCCGGAAAAGAGCAACACTATGCAATCTTAGGCTAAAGACAGCGAAAGGATAGGAAAGCCCCAAGGCTACGACAACAGAAGCCCTACAACCAAGAGTCAGGGTCCTCAAGATGTGCAGAAACAGAGCATACCAAGATACATCGAAATGTGCCACAAACTCAGATTGACAAGCACAAACGGTAGAATCAATGTTCCTGATATGGAGAAGAAGGACATTATTGCATAAAGTATCCTTCGGCAACCCCAGTTGTTGCTTCCTCTCAAATTCATCTAAAAAGATGCACTCGTGAAGCTGAACACGAAGCCACCCAAGTTCCGAAATTCAGAAGAAATTTGAAGCCACTCCTAAACCTGCTGTTAAGCAAGTTGTTACCATGATTAGTGGATCACCGCCTCCAGATTGGGACATCTTGAAGATTGATATCGACATGCACGAGTAGGTAAGATCTATTCCCAAGACGCGATAGAAACCCAAAAGCTAACTGTTCTCAGGGTACCAGGGATGCAGATAAGACAGAGAATAGAAATGAAAGAGTAAGGTTCCCCGCCAGAGGTACGACAAATTGAAACTAATATCTGGCTATTGGGATAGCGTGATCGGTTGGGTTTCTTTTGTTCCGATAGGACTGGTTAGAGTAGTTTGTTTTTTATGCTTTTCTTAATATTTTCTTATTTCATTTTGCGAATTGTTACTAGCTTATCTCATACTGTTTGAAATTTTGGACTGAATTTGGTTTAGCTTTGTGTTGATTTCATCAGGATAGACTTGACTTTGCAATTGAAGTTATTTTGCAAGTTTACCCAAGGAGGATTGAATACGGAAAATCATGCTGGCGAGATAGTAAACAAACTAGCTATTGAAGCCCATAAATTTATCAAGTGATAAAGCTATTCACGACCCGTTGTGGCCACTCTTGTGTCAAAAGACAAGAGATATTCACTAGTTACCTTAAACCAGAGCAAATTCTCCTGAAAATACTAACCGCGATGTTTAGAGATAAGAGTCCCAAAAGGCGGTTGAGGCTTGCAGGCCCACCGCCACATAAAAGATCCATTCTGGTAAGAGTGAGATTGAAATAGAGCCATAACCAAGAGAGAGTGATGAAGCCCTCTTAGTGTTAGATAGTGGCACTAATGGGGCTGTAATAAGCAGCGATTGGGTCAAGAATAGCCAAGTGGCTTGTGTACGTAGGCAGGATTTGACACCAATTTTGTATGCCAGTGGAAATCACATTCCTAGCACAGGTCTTCATTATACCACAATGGTGAACATGTACATAGGGGACCATATGAATTAAATGCGATTTGAAGTCGCAGACATGCCGGCACGCAAAGTGAATGGTTACCTGCCAATGTCCTGGTTAAAGGACAACAACTCAGTGATTAACTGGTAAGGGAAACATGCAGTGTTAAGTAGTATTCTGACTAGTGTAAAGCCCACTGCCTAAGGAAAGAATAGTACGTAGAGTTCATTACTAAGGAAGATCTGTTAGCCGAGGACTCTCTTCATATCTTTGTCATGGGCATGGCCCTCTACACAAATGAAGAAGCTGAGGATATCAAGGTCAAGATTCTTGCAGAATATAGAGACTATGTAGATATATTCAGTCAAGAGAAAATAAATACTTTACCAGAGCATACAAAACACGATAATTGTATTGACATGATTCCTAATGCCAAGTTTCCAGATGGGCCTATATATCCCTTGTCAAAAAAGGAGCTGGACAGACTATGGGATTACATTTGGGAAATGGAGGACCATGGAAAGATTGGAAGATCTTCCTCGCCAATAGGTGCCTCAATATTATTTTTGCAGAACCCAGATGGAACACTTCAGTTATGTGTTGATTACTGAGGGTTAAACAAGATGAGGATCAAGAATAAGTATCTGTTGCCCTTAATGAGCGAGGTTCAGAGCAGGCTCAGTAAAGTCACAATCTTCACGAAATTGGATTTGAAGAATAGCTATTACCTTATCCACAGAGCAGAAGGGGAAGAATGATAGACACTTATGAATGCAGATACGGTCGATATGAATAAACCGAGATGCCCTTTGGGTGATGCAATGCACTCTCAATGTTCGAGAGTATGATCAATGATGTATTCCATGACTGTTAGATGTCGCAGTTATGGCTTCTATGGATGACATACTGATCTATACTGAGACAGTTGAAGAACATGTCACCATTATTAGGCGAGTGATGGATAGGCTAAGGAAAGCAGGCCTTTGCGTTAGAATTAACAAGTCCAGCTTCCATCACGAGGAAGTAGAGTTCCTGGGATATAAGATATCCAAACGAGGAATCGCTATGACAAGCACAAAGGTTGCAGAAATCCTGGCTTGGTCAACACCAGAGTAGGTTGATGATGTGCAGAGCTTGATGGGTGTTTCTAATTTCTATTGTCAGTTTATAAAAGGTTTTAGCAAGATGGCTAAACAATTAACAGAGTTGCCAAAGAAGGGTATCAAATGGGCGTAGAATCCGTCATGTCAACATGGTATGACACATTAAGGGAAATGTTCACCACGGGCACAATTCGGACACAATTTGATGATACTCATTCAACTGAGTTGGGAACCAATACTAGTGACTTTGCCTTAGGGGGGCCATATTATCTCAACTCTGTGAGGATGAGAACTGGCATTCTGTAGTCTTTCATAGTATAAAGTTCTCTCCAGCAGAGATAAATCATGATGTCCGCAATAAGGAGCTGGTCCCAATAGTGACAGCCTTTAAGGAATGGGCATATATGTTGATGTCGGTTGATGATCAGATATTGGTGTACACTGATCACATCAATTTGGAGTACTGTAATACTAGAAAAAATCTACACTGAAGGCAACATCACTGGGCTGAATTTCTACAACTGTTCAATTTTAACATGATTTATAGTGAAGGACGGTTGAATGAAAAGGCTGACTATTTGTTGAGCCATAGGAACTACTGCCCTGAATGGTTGGGCAACTTCATACCTTTTACCATTTTCCACTCTGTAGAGTATGTTCATGAGGAGCCTGTCATCTTGCAACCACAGGTGTTGCAAACTTGCCAAGGTTCTGGGTTGCATACCACTTTTCATGAGAATCTTATGAAGGCTGCTGACACTCATGAAACCTATTTCACAATTCTAAAGGCAGTCCTTAAAGGCGACGGTAAGGTCGATACAAACATTTCTATCAAAATGGAGTTACTCCTGTTCAAGAACAGGTAGTAAATTCCCAAGCACGAGGGACTAATGCGAAAGATGATGGAGGCAGAAGATAATTCCAAGATTGCCGGACACTTCAGAATAGTCAAGACAATTGGTAGGGTTAGGGCTAACTCCTATTGGCCAAATATGAATGACCACATTACTGCGTACATTCACTCTTGTGATGTATGTCAACATAATAAAGTTATCAGGCACATGAAGTATGGGCTACTAGAACCTCTAGAAGTTCCTATGAGGCGATGGATGGCAATATACATGGATTTCATTGTTGGGTTACCAAAGTCAGATGGGTATACGAAGATAGAGGTCATAGTAGACAGGTACTCCAAGATGTCACACTTCATACCGCTAAAGACTGAAGAACATATTAAGAAACTGGCTTTGACGTTCATTGAAGAGATCTGGTGCCTGCATGGGCTTCCTAAATCCATTGTCTTTGACTGGGATACCTGATTCCCGTCTAAGCCTAATACAATTAGTTCAAATAAAACTTAACCTCTCTACCGCATTCTACCCAGAGAGCAATGGGCAAACTGCAAGGGTTCATCAGACACTACAGCAGTATTTAAGAAGTTATTGTTCATATCAATATGATGATTGGGTATCATGGTTGCCCTTTGCAGAACATACATATAATACTTCAATGTCGGAATCCACAAAGGGTAGTCGCTTGCAAATTAATCAAGAATTCTCCCCACAGATGCAGTGGTCCGCAATAGTGTAGGATGAGAAAGGGATACACCCAGACAGCAAGCTTGTCATGAAGGACTGGGAAGGTACATGAGAAGAGATCCAAGAAAAGATATGGCTGATATTGGAAAGACAATGGATATGGCATGATCAAAGGAGACAGCCAGCTCCGGAATATGTCAGATTAGAAGAGGTCATGCACGGGAGAGCTAAGAAAGCGGACAGGGTTATGCTAAACCACAAGAACCTCCTTATGAAAAGGCCTATGGAGAAACTAGATTATAAGATATTGGGACCCATTGTTGTAAAATGCAAGGTTGGTTCTAGGGCCTGTGAGATTAAGCTGCCAGAAAGATGGGATATTCATCCTGTATTCCATGTTAGTCTGATAGAAACCTATGATGAGGATCGTGTGGGTAGGCCTCAAAAGATAGTACCAATACCTGACATAGTGGATAATGAGCCTAGCTATGTTGTTGCGGAAGTGGTCAATAGCCAATGGTATGGGAATCCTAAGTCAAAATTCCCCCACAGGTCAGTGCAGTAAATGGTTGCTTGGGAAGAATATGGCTCAGAACAGAATTCATGGGAACTATTCAAGATGTTAGAAGATGCAGCAATACAAGCATTGCAACAGTTCAATGAGAGATATGCTTATAAACCTAAGGACTATAGGGTTATAGACATTCCAAACCATGTAACTAAGAGACGAGGTTGATGATCTGAGGACAGACCAATGAAAGAGGAGAGTAGAGTAATGACTTAACGATAGGTTGCTACAATGACTATCACCTTAGCCCAAATAGGATACCAGGTGGTTATCAGAGATGGTATACGCTCATATACTTAGTATACAAATGGCTAGTTAACCTCAGGGAAGGCCTAGGGAATGATGGAGTAGCCTTGGGTAATCTATTAGGCAGGGTAACCTTTCAGGAGTAAGTTCGCATAAAGTCAAGTGAACTATGGGAACATTACACGGGTCTCCAAGATATTATCATGTGTTTCCAGGAGGATTTACGAAGTGGTTAAAGGCATAAGGGGGCAAAGTTACCCTACCTTTGAGACTTAGGTATTATGCCTATCGATCCCAGTTACCCTACTGACATATCCAAGTTACCATACCTTCACCGGCAAATGCTTCCTAGAACTTAGATGTTGATTGGCTCACATTCTATGAGCGCTTAGATGTATATAGGTGCACGGGTACCTGTGCAGAAAGGTGAGATGCCTGAGCATGAGTGGCCTGAACATGCTATTGAACTTGGGAGGGTTTAGCTAACACCTCCCTCTGGCCCCACTATTGGAACAGCGCATCATGGGCAGACAGCGGCATAGTTGCCTGTTTGCCAGTAAACAGAGGTCATTGGAGCAGCTGCCTTAATACCATATATGTGGTCATTGCCGTCTGACCGACTAAATGTCATTCGCAGGATATATATAAGAGGAGTATGGGTAACCGCCACATATGGGGTCACACATAAATAGTCCCACTGGCACCGAGGAGGCTATCGTTGCCTACAGGTAGTAGGGCAGTCTTCCGAGATGTACGTACATAGTTCCAGCAGACCAGAGTGCTTGCGAGACAATTACTTAAGTAACAAGCTGTAACCTTTGACTCTTGATTTGTTGTATTACTATGGGTTTTCCATGCACTCTAAAGGTATGACTCTTATCACGGTAGGGTATATCCCAAGAGTCTGGCTATCTGGAGTACCCATTGAGCCAACCATCAGTTACATCTCACCAAGGGAGCTTGCATGTGTGAATAGTGTATTGAGTAGACAATTAGATTAAATAATGGGCTGCATAACTTGTATAGAGAAAACTACCACTGGGCTAGTGAGTCCACCACGAAGGTATTAACTCCCGTTGTTGTCATGGCAGTTAGCCACTGGCATGACTTCAATAGGGAGAGTTTTTCCACCTGTGGTTGTATTGCAGATGCATTGCAGAAACTGATCTCCTATTGATGGAGTAAGTGTACCCAAGTTGGTCCGATACTTCTGGCAGGATAATTCCTGATGGAGGGTAGACCTTAGACAGCCATGAGTAGGACAGGGTCCTCACACTAGGTCAGACAAGTGGTGCATGGAAAAGACTTAGATGTGATATCTACTGAAGTTTAAGTGTTTCGCATTCTACTTTGATAACCAACTTTCCATGAGAGAATGGATTGAGTAAAGCTTTCTACTTAAAGATATCAAGTTTTACCCCTTTAGTTCTTCTGAATTATTTATCGTTATCTTCTACTTTGAGTCTTTAGTACGGTCGCAACCTTTGAGTTGACCTCACTATAGCACGATCCTGTTTCACTGACTTTCCAGGTCTCCCCTAAATCTTTGCCCCAGTCTCGGGGGGAATTCCTTAGGACTCCCCAATCCCCCCTCCTCTTTATCATATATGTGGCCACTGTTCACACCGCGATCCTCAAGGGCCTAGTCATCTCCTATCGGAATGTCTTCCCCATCACTGTTGCTTCTCCCTCGTATATAACCAACATCCACCTCGTGCAGTCGGCGTTTTCGCATCTCAAAAACACAGCCTCCCCTCGGAACATATCTCTCTCCTTCTCCAAGACGGAGTTCATCGACACGAGACCCCGAGGGAGAACAAGCCTGCCTGTCAGCTGATGCGGTATCTGGAAGGACAAGTTTTCTACCCCAAATACTGCCTGAAATGGCTTGGTTTCCTATTCACCCCCTACTTCGATTGGAGAACCCACTTGTCCAGGAGATATGGCCCGGCCAATGCAGCCCTCACTATGGTAAGACTCCTCTCCCCTCCAGGGGTCGGCCGCCCCCCCCCGCCTCTGCCTTATGCTTACCTGATTCCTGCCGGACCCAATCCTCGTCAATGGCTCAACAGTCGGGTCTTGCTTTTTTTCCTTCTTCAATCCCATGTCTCTCTTCTGGAACTGGGTTACTAGATAGGTCACCAACACTTTCTCCTCCACCAGTCTTGCCTGCCTCTACAGTGAGGTGTGCCTTTCCCCTCTGTAGTGTCTGATCCGTCACCACCGTCGCCTCTCCGGTGATAGGTTTATCTGCTTCACCCAGATGTAAACCACGCTATGGTGTATCTCCCAAAATCAGTGCCCACCATTTCACTCTACCATTCGCCTCAAATAGCCCGTGGCAATCTTGGTGGCCACCCTTACATATTCTTCGACCTGGCCTGGAACACCTCACCAGACAAGGTTAACCCGCGCGATACCACCATAATGCCATAACCGCCCTCGCCCACATGGCAGCCCCCCTTCTCCACAATGTGGCCACTCTGCCCCCCATCTCCCCCCAGCTTAGAGAATATTTTCCTCCCATATACCCCCTGGTTCCATCCTACAAGAGGCTCAAGAACCAGGCTAAAGAACATCTCCTGGCTAACTGGACAACTACCCCTGTACCTGCCTACTACCCATACCCACCTACTACTGGCCCCCACCCTTTTATGGGCCTGGGATTATTCATCGCTGGTGGGCTCCACCAGATGCATTCTGGGAAGAGCTACTTAGAGGCTCATCACTCATGGAACAACCCGGACCCGGCCCGACCTGCCCCCTTGGCTTGGATACTCCATGAACATCCTAACACCCAATCCTGTCATGCCCCTCGACTGCATCAAAGAGATCCAGTCTCCTTCAAGGGGTCACTGACTTGGGCTCCGATCCCCCCCCTCTGGTTAGTCCAGCTAATGCTCCTAGGCCTTGCTGAGTTCATTCGCGTCACCCCAACCGGCTACCCTCCTGGGATGCCCCCACTCGCTCCTTCCCCTCTACTCCCCCCACATAACCCCCGTATCATTCACTCAGACCATCCTGCCCCAGACCCTGTGTACTTGTGTACAGGCTCATAATATTCTTACCTTAGCTTTGGCTGATCTGCGACATATATTGGTCGGGTTGGAGGAATCTTGTTATTAATATTGCATTTGTTTATAGCTATTTTGTTTTTGGTTTTGTTTTGGCAATATAGATAAGATGCATGCTATCTCTTGTACCATAGAAACAATGAACATAGAATTAAAAAAAGAAAGAAAAAAAGTCAAGAAAAAAAGTCAAGAAAAAAAGTCAAGAAAAAAAGTCAAAAAAAGAAGTCAAAAAAGAAAAGTCAAAAAAAAAAAAAGTCAAAGTAGTTAGGGCTCTTCACACAACCATCAAAGTACTTTCTTACACTATTCTTTCTATACAAAACTTTACCTTTACCTCACTTGTATAAAATCAACCTGGCTCTTAGCGTTTGAGCTACTACCATCTCTTGAGACAAGGACCCTCCCCACCTCTGACCAATAAGATATTGGTATGAGATACAACAGAATATAAGTTAATCAAAGTAGGAAGACAGAGTATATAAGATAGTCTCACAAGAAGACACTCCTGCATCTTTATCTCAGGTAGACAAAGATCTAAGACTAAGACTCTATAATAGTCTGAAGATGAATGTAAGCAGGTTATAAACTGTTGCATATTAACTTTTACTGGGTCGGATTGTTACAGATACAGTGCTGTAGAGTCCTGACGCACTCAATATTGAATCTGAATCATGTGGGTCCTGAGTGTCCTGAGTTGCGTCCTCTGCGTCCTTTCTGTTATCTGCATTCTGGGTTGCATGACTGTAATGACGGTACGATAAGTAGCTACCATAACTACCACGCAAGCCCAAACGGTATACTAAGAGGTAGCCTAAGGTGGTATGGTTTGGTATACTTAGTATACAAAAGGCTGGTTAACCTTAGAAAAGGCCAAAGGTACAATGGAGGAGCCTTGGGTAATCTAGTAGGCTGGGTAATCTTTCGGCAGTAAGTTCGCATAAAGTCAAGAAAACTATGGGAATGTTATACACGACTTTGAAGTAACCTTAGATATCTCCTGGTTAGCTTGCAAAGAGGGTAAAGGCCTAAGAGGGCAAAGTTACGCTACCTTAGGGATTTAGCCATTATGCCTATAGGTTCTAGTTAACCTACTGTTGAACCCAAGTTACCTTACCTTGACTGGCCAAGTCATCCTGGGACTTCAGAGTCAATTGCCTCATATTCTATCGGCTCTAAGATGTTAATAGGCACACAAGCACCTAATTTCCATGCATCGAAGTGATAAAGATCAAGAGCTGGCATTCTACGTATTGGGTAACAAAGTACTAAGATGATTGTGTGAAGAAATCAAACTACTAGGTCTGAGACCTCCCTTAAATAAGCTCTTTCTAACCACCCTAGCTTTGGTCACTCATACAGCATAAGTTCACACATCTGTAGTGACTTTATCTGAGTCAAACCTGAAATCCATCAGCCTACTCCTATCAGTCAATATGCAATATACTTATAACAATCATAACTGATAAAATTAGTCTGGTACGCATACTAAATCCCAGGTGTGAAACACATGACTCATATTATAAGTTATGAGCAAAAGTCGATTAGGAGCAATTAGTCACAAGACATCAGAGTGTGAAAACCATACATACCTATTATAATGATGCTATAAATCGGTAGCTAGATGTAACAGGGACACCCAATAAAGAGGTGAACTCTAAGGTTGCGACCGTACCAAACATGCAAAGTAGAAGATAAAGATGAGATAAAATAATTCAAAAGAATCAAACAGTAAAACTTAATATAGTTAAGCTCGAATCTTCACTCAATTAGTTCTCTCGAGGAAAAGTTGGTTTTCGAAGTAGAATGCCAAACGCTTAAACTTAAGTAGATATCAGATTTAAGCTTGTGACATTCACCACTACTCCGACCATGTGTGAGGACCCTTTCCTGCTCAGGGTTTGTCCGAGGTCTAACCTCCGTCAGGAATTATCCTGCCGGAAGTGTCGGACCAGCTCAGGTACACTTAACTCCGTCAATAGGATATGAGTTTCTGCAATGCATCTGCAATACAACCCCAGGTGGAAAAACTCTTCCTATCGAAGTCATACCAGTGGCTAACCGTTATGACAACAACCGCAGTCAATACCTAGGTGGTGGACTCACTTGCCCAGTGGTAGTTTCGTCTATAAAAGCTATGCAGTGCATCATTTAATCTACGCGACTATTCACTATGATAATGTGCCATGTAAGCTCCCCCGGTGAGATGTCACCAATGGTTGGCTAGATGGGCACTACCGATAGCCAGCCTCTTGGAACATACTCTACCGTGATAAGACGCATACCTCTAGAGTCCATTAACAACCTCTAGTAGTGCTACAAATCAAGGGGAGAAGGTTCCGGCTAGTTACTAAGGTATTTGTCCCGAAAGCACCCTGTCCTCCTTCAACTACCTAAGTACCACTAGCAAGACTACCTTAATACCCGTCGGCTGAGATAGACTCCTAGGTGCCGGGGAGGCCATATATAGGCGACCCCTATTTTGGCGGTTACCCATACTCCACTTATATATCCTGCGAAGGACATTCGGTTGGACGGACGGCGACGACTTATACAGTGTTATGGCAGCTGCTTCAATCACCTCTTTTTACTAGCAAACGAGCAACTACACAGCTGTCGGCCTATGACCCGCCATCCCAACCCTGGGGTCAGAGGGGGTGTTAGCTAAACCCGCCCAAGTTCAATAGCGTGTTCGGGCCACAATTACTCTGGCGTGGGGCCAACCCGCGCAGATATGTGTGCACCCATGCACATCTAATAGCCCAGAGAATGTAAGGCAATCGACCTCTAAGTTCTAGCATGCCATTGCCGGTGAAGGTAGGGTAACTTGGACTCCTCAGTAGGGTAACTGGTGTCCATGGGCATTATGGTCAAATTCCCAAGGTAGGGTAACTTTGCCCCTTTATGACTTTAACCGCTTCGAAGTGCTCCTGTCAACACCTAAAGTTGTCTCGGAGGTCTGTCTAACATTCCCATAAATTCCTTGGCTTTATGCAAACTTCCTTCCGAAAGGTTACCCTACCTTGTAGAGTATCCAAGGCTACTTAACTTTTCCCTAGGCCTTGTCCTAGGTTAACCAGCTATTTGTATACTAAGTATACTAGACCATACCACCTCTGGTTACCACTTGGTATACCATTTGGGCTAAGGTGATAGTCATTGTAGCTACCAATCGTAGGGTCGTTACACTACAATAACTACCACCTTTGTCCAAATAGTATACCAAGTGGTAACCAGAGGTGTTATGGTCTGCTATACCTAGTATACTAAAGGTAGACATAATATAGTTTAAGTGACATAACATAGTTTAAGTATCTAGAAAGGCTGGACTACCTTTGGCATGGCCTAGGGAAAGACAGGGTAACCTTGGGTACCCTACAATGAAGGGTCACAAGTCAGAAGCCTACTTTCCTTAAGTCAGATAAGCTATATAAACCTTTAATGAGTCACCGAAGCAAGAGTAGATATCATCATGCACCCTTCAGAAGAAAGTAAGCGCTGTCAAGGTGAAGTCATCAAACTTTGGGAAATTCACTACCATTCCCAGAGGTTCCAGTTACCCTACTGCGGAACTCTACTTACATTACTTTCACTAGCAAAGTCATCCTAGGACACAGAACCAGATTGCTCTAAAGGCAAGTGACTCTGAGATTTTAGATGGTGTACACACATCTGCATGAGAAGGCTTACAGCCTGTGTAGGAGCGGTCTGCACAGGACTCAGTGTACTCTATGTTATAGCCGGGCTTCCCTCTGGAGAGTTATTCTCATGAAAACTACCTATAAACAAAAGAAACCCCAAACCACAACAACTTCCTTGAATATAACTGTGATTCCAGATTGGTCAGGGAAGGCTCCAAAATAGCACAAATGTTTATTTAGTAACCCAAAAAGCACTCTTATCATATAAGGAAAGGCCCATGTATGCCAAACACCTGAGAAAAATAGTTACTGGCCAAAGGGCCTGACGGTCTGATCCCGAGGACAGTCTGATGACGATTTTGATAAGAGATACTGAATACAGTCAGGATTTGCACTCCAGAGAAAAGAGAAAAGACACAGCAACCCATTCGGAAAAGGAGGAGACGCAAGAAGGAGGAGTCGTAAAATATCGGATCCTCTTTTATTGCCTGCTCCCTATCCAGCTTTTTTCTCTTATTTTTCTAATTTTCTTTTGCTAGACTTTGTACTTTGAATTTCTCTCCTTCCTCTGTAGCTTTTTTTTTCCCTTTCAAGTGCAAATCCTTACTGTATTTAGTATATCTTATCAAGATCGACATCAGACTATCCTCGCCATCAGATCGTCAGGCCCTTTAGTCAGGTATTAAGAACTAAAGACAGTGCGATACCAGCCCACATCGCCGAGAACCCCGCTGGGAGGTCAATGCCTTCAACGGATCAGGGGAGAAGGATGACCAAGGGATGGCAGTAATAACCCTACACAGCCAATAGGCAAGATGTCAACTGCAGGAGGGAGTTGTTGAGTAAGCCTGCAATATGAATAAGCAAAAGGTATGTGATGGTCTTTATCCCATGAAGGTACCCAAGCCTATGAAACCCCAAAAGTTCAGCCAGAGGGATCGTGAGATTTGTCATGGTATTCTTCCTGGGCTCCACCTGCCTAAACAGGAAGGCGAAAAGCGGGGTAGGAAAATCAGGGAAAAGGAGCTTGGTCGCCCGACTTAAGGCACCCCAGAGTAATTGTACCTCTGGTCCTTCTGTTTATTTATTTTACTGACCTACAGCGCTATTGCGACCACAGGCGGCCGGAGGGGGCTTCGCAGCCGGTGGCGATCCGAGGATCACACCCTTCCCCAATGGATCCTCTGTGGTTGGGGAGGAAATGCCATCGAGCTCACTCGGCGGCGGGCTTCGGTGCGGGCACGGGGACGAGACTGTACACTAGGAGGCCGGCATTGACTGGTATTCAACCGCTATTCCTTTAAGACTATTTACAGTGTGTTTGGGGTAGGCACTCTATAGTATGTATGTACTAGTACGTATGTCTGAGAGCGCGTAAGCTCGAGCGATAGGCAGGCAGTGACATGTCACCGGTTCTAAAGCTTAGAAGTAGGAGCTGGAACAACAAGCCCACTGATTCGATCAATCGAGGCCTCGGCCTCCTTTTCTATCCTTTGTAGGAGATCCTTACACCTCGGAATATCCTTAATAATTCCCATGACGGGGCCAGCAGTCCAGACCTATTAATTTTAATCCACATTAGCCCATAGTGCTAGAATAAGAAAGGACGAATTGGAGGGGAAAAGCGAAAACATACCCCCTCGTCAATATCACCAGTGATGAACACGTTCCTCCCACGCTTCCCACTAACATATGGTGCAATCTCCTCAAATCTCCCCGTAACACTCTCCTCCTCAATCTTCTTCGCCTCAATCGCAACCTTGTTCTTGAACAGCCGGCTGGTATTTCTCCACCTCCTGAGCAGTAACTCCGTATCGTCCTCTGTAGCCGAGACAATAGCCTTCTTGATGTTCTCGTGAATTGGGGCTTCGGCAGTGCACATAAACCTAGTTCCCATATTGATCCCACAAGCGCCAAGGGCTAGCGCACCAGCTAGCCCTTCTCCATCCCCAAATCCCCCGGATGCGATGAATGGCGTGGTCAGCGACTGGGCCGCACGTCGGAGGAGAACAAAGTTGGTGATATCGTGCTCGCCAACGTGACCAGCGCACTCGAAGCCGTCGATGGACAAGAAGTCCACGCCCAGCTTCTGCGCGGACAGGGCGTGTCGGATGGTAGTGCACTTGTGCAGGATTATTGTGTTTGCAGCCTTGAGCTTGCTGATTATAGAGCCGGGCGAGTTACCCGCAGTTTCAACTGTGCTTGATTAGTTTTATTTGAGATGGTGGCATGGGGCTTGGAGAGGTCGCACCAATCTTGATACCTTCGTCGATCACGACCTGCGCGTAGGCATCGTAATCCGGAGGCACAATAGCCGGCAGGAGCGTGATGTTAACGGCGAAGGGCTTCGACGTCATCTTCTTGCAGCGCTGGATCTCCTTACGGAGGTCTGCCGGAGTGGGTTGGGTTAGGGCCGTGATCTAAGCCGGTCTGATCAGCACGTCGTTCTTCAGGAGGACAGCCAGCCAGCCAAGGTGGTGAGAGATCAGTAAACGCACTATTCCGAGACCTCCAGCGTTGGAAACTGCAGAGGCAAGTTCGGCGTCTGGATTCCGTGATCAGAAGTACTCGCTTAGGAAGGGAGATGCACCTCTATAGTGCGAGGTATTGATGTTACTTACATCCGACCCATTGCATTCCACCCTGGACAACGGGAACTATAGGATGAGAGTTGGATTAGATTCTGAGAGGGCGTGAATGGAGAGATGAACGGGGGAAGGGGAGGAGCATACTGGCAATGCCCAAAGCTTCAGTAAGACTTGTTCGGAATGGCATAGCTACGGACTGATTTGTGGGAAAATGTTTTATAAACGGCGGCCGACGGCGGGAAGGGCGGGGGGTTGACGAGTTTGTAGGAAGTAAGGGAAAGGATGGGGGTTTTTGTTGGTGAGTGATAGTAACTATTACCAGTATCACGAGCCCGGGGTATCATGAAAAAAAGAGTTTGTGGGGGGGTACGAGTACTCGAGTACAAGGGCAGGAACCGTTAACCGGAGCAGACAGGGATATATTTGGCTGGTTAACCTTAAATAACTATTCCAAAACTTCTTGCCGGACCTTGTATCGCCAGCCGCAGGGAACCTCGGTAGGACAGCAACAAATTACTTATCCCTTCGTTCGTTCCCGAGTTTCACGCACTTTTAGCGTTGCTCTAATAGGATAGTACGGACAGGACAGGTGACGATAGACAACCCACCAAGATAAATAAAAAACAGATGAAGTACTCGTACTTGTACCATAGTTGGGAGCAAATCTACGCAGACAACTTGGTTTCCATCATGACCATGCTGACAAGTACTTATTTAGAACTATTCTGAGCACTACACCACTTCTAAAGTACGAAGTTTTTCATATCACGATTACCCAAATAAGCTATCTTAGGAGTGAAGGGATACTGGTACCACCCTTCATGTTTATTATATGATACTTACATCATAGCTGTCACAATTATTCTTCACTTTGCTCTCTTTAGTTACTTTACTCCAATCACTTCCACAACCGTGGTAGTCACTATTACTTGCATCATTTATTCTCGTACTAGGTCAAGCTTGTCGCCTTTTATTACCTTTTAATTCACACCCGGCCACTTTCACCAAACTTACCATAAAAACTGAGCTTGCTGGATCTCATTAACTGGTATTGGTTATTCTACTAACCTACTCTGCTAAGCCTATTGTACCTTAGAACGACTATCCTGCTGAGATCTTGGATGCCCAATTTAACTATTTTTTAAGGTTCTCATGCACTACACCAAGATTGGGCACAGTTGGAAGAGTCATTACCAACCCATAAAAAGTATTGTGTTTGTGCTATTTGAATGATTGTACTAACCAGTATCAGTAACTGGTGCAGTTCATATGAGAATAACCTCACTTTCAGATTTAATATTGTACTTGAGAAAAGCACGATGATGGCTACATCAGCAAAAAAACGATTTACGTCCGGCGGACGCGACCCGCGTCCGGACGGATTGCGTCCGCCCTATGCGTCCCGTGCGCCCTGACCGTCCGCCGGATGTTTTTTCTCATCCCATGCGCCTGG
>Ga0307509_10001824_pt1 | contig 35252 bp, 41 predicted proteins | sample 10_EM_MG_FD_202245 | JGI IMG/M metagenome (GOLD analysis project Ga0307509, IMG submission 202245) | Populus trichocarpa ectomycorrhiza microbial communities from riparian zone in the Pacific Northwest, United States - 10_EM | ecosystem: Host-associated > Plants > Roots > Unclassified | place...
AGGGGCGCATGTTTAAACCTTCTCTCCGTGTCCTGTTTCCCGAAATAGCCGACCGGATCTTCCTCCGACTGCCACGAGCCCTCCTTCGCTGGGCGGCACTTTCCTTGAACTCGGTTGCTTTCCTGAGCCTCGGCTGGCGGGGCTATATGCCCCCGGGAGTTACCTCCCCTTGTTGTGTCCCCGAGACCCATATTCAGGAGTCCCTATTCCTTCGGGAGCTGGGCCCGGTGGGGTTTTACTACGGTTTAGCTTATAGGTGGTTGACTTGGGGGAGTGGATTTGTTTTCCTTTGTTGGTGGTGTCTACTGTCGGTTGGGGATGTTTTTCTTTTAGGCTAGGCTTTCGCGGGGGTTATTGGTTTGTGGCTTTCAGGCCCGTGGTCTCATCTCCTTGTAGTTTCTACCCATTGTACCGGGCGGAGGATTCTTTCTTTGTCGGGCAGGGTCAGAGGGTTTTAGCTTGGGGATAGCAGGAAGGACTGTAGTTGGAGGTTTTGGTCCACATGGCTTACGTTCCAGCCGAGGACCCTTGTACCTAACACCGCGGGATGAGCACATTTGTGCATTTTGCCCCGGTAGAAACAATAAATAAGCGAGATTAAAAAAAAAAGAAAAAAAGAAAAATAAGAAAAAACAGTCACCGTAGTTAGTTAGCACGAACCATCTCCCCTACACCTCCGGCGATTGAAATCTCAACACCAGGGAAATCATCCTGGGATTCCACCACCAGCCCCTCTCCTCCCCCTTGATGGCTTCTGCCTAGGGGAGCGATGCTTCAACCCCTCCTCTCCCTCTGGGGTCTACCCCCTTCTCCACGGGGTACTTGTTCCTGTTCATCGTTGACTCCCGCTCATGAAGTTCAGTTCTCCCCTTTACCCTGCACTTCCTTTGCACCTCGCTTAGGTTTTGCACGGTCGGCATTCTGTCCTCTTCGCTCACGGTCGGTGCTGAGTTTTCCAAGCCCTTTGCGAAGTACCTTTCCGTCTCGATTGTGTGGTCCTGTCGGGGAACACTTCGGTTAGTAACTTCAGCATCTCGTCTTGGCTTCGCATTCGGAAAAGCATCGGCCGCGGTTACTCTAGTCGGTCGTCTCAAGTGTTCGGAAGTCCTTCCTCCTCCCATCCCCCCTTCCTCCACCTTCCTGGTCTTCGTCCCGTTGCTCGCTTACAGCTACACCCACTTCCCCGCTGGCACCTTGCTGCCCCCTTTCCGCGGTCGTTCTTCGGTCGCTATACAAAAACCCGCCTCGGTTACGCCTGTCCTTCTGGCCGTCGCTAATGCCGCAATGGCACACCCTCCAGCGACCTCTCCCCAGAGTCGCCTCCATACACTGTCCTCTCCTGCCATCGGGCACCGCTCCGTCCCCCGGCACCGCTCCGGTGCGCAGGTCCATACTTTCATTTTCTAGCTCAGGCTGATTTAGGTCACTTATCAGACGTAATTTGTCCTTTGTCAGGGGTTCATACATTTCCTTTGTTCACCTTATGGTTTCCGCAGATGTCACTAAGGGTTCTCCTCTCCTTCCTGCTTGTTTCTTTCCTTTCTACTTCCTTCGTATGTACGAGTATGTTCGTAGGATTTGGTTGGGCGATAGGCGAGATGTGCGGTTGGTCTCATACCAGAGGGACTTGGGGGTTTGGATGTTTCTTGGGGTGAGGAGGGCAGGGTTTTTGTCGGCCATATCGTTAAAGATGCATGCTGTCTTTGTACCTTAATAAAACAAACGCACTTGATTTAAAGAAAAAAAGAAAAAAACAGTCACAGTAGTTAGCATCCTCCGTCTCCGCTACACCTCCGGCGATTGAAATCTCAACACCACGAGAAATCATCGTCACTTCCATCCACCCCCCTCTTCTCAGACACGCCACATTGCCTCTGTCTGGGTGAAGCCATCTCCCTTCCCTCTTACTTTCCCTTCTGATGGTCAGGCCTGGCAAGCTTGTTCCTAGGGGTTGGTTGAGTTCGCCTTCACCCCCTCATCTCCGGGCTCGCTTAGGCAGCCCTCCACGGTCGGCAACCCCTCACCCGTCAACGGTCGGTCTTTAGTCTCGGTCGATCGATAAAGTAGTTGCCACCGGTGGCACTGCTCTCTGGTATTGCACTGTCTCCTTTGTGCTCTGCTGGTACGGTCGGTTTTTACGAAACATTGTGACCCCGCTTCCGTCGGCCTTCCTCGTACTTCTCGTGTCGGTTAGCCCTCCGCCCTCTTCCTCCCCGACGTTTGGATCGGCTGGCACCCTACTGCTCACGGCTCTACGCCCATCATCAGACCTCTGCTCCCTTCTGATGTCCTAGAACTAGGGGCGCATGTTTAAACCTTCTCTCCGTGTCCTGTTTCCCGAAATAGCCGACCGGATCTTCCTCCGACTACCACGAGCCCTCCTTCGCTGGGCGGCACTTTCCTCGAACTCGGTTGCTTTCCTGAGCCTCGGCTGGCGGGGCTATATGCCCCCGGGAGTTACCTCCCCTTGTTGTGTCCCCAAGACCCATATTCAGGAGTCCCTATTCCTTCGGGAGCTGGGCCCGGTGGGGTTTTACTACGGTTTAGCTTATAGGTGGTTGACTTGGGGGAGTGGATTTGTTTTCCCTTGTTGGTGGTGTCTACTGTTGGTTGGGGATGTTTTTCTTTTAGGCTAGGCTTTCGCGGGGGTTATTGGTTTGTGGCTTTCAGGCCCGTGGTCTCATCTCCTTGTAGTTTCTAGCCATAGTACCGGGCGGAGGATTCTTTCTTTGTCGGGCAGGGTCAGAGGGTTTTAGCTTGGGGATAGCGGGAAGGACTGGAGTTGGAGGTTTTGGTCCGCATGGCTTACGTTCCAGCCGAGGACCCTTGTACCTAACACTGTGGGATGAGCACATTTGTGCATTTTGCCCTGATAGAAACAATAAATAAGCGAGATTAACAAAAAAAAAAAAAGAAAAGAAAGAAAAAAGAAAAAAGAAAACAGTGACAGTAGTTAGCATCCTCCGTCTCGGCTACACCTCCGGCGATTGAAATCTCAACACCACGAGAAATCATCCTCACTTCCATCCACCCCCCTCTCCTCAGACACGCCACATTGCCTCTGTCTGAGTGAAGCCATCTCCCCTCCCTCTTCCTTTCCCTTCTGATGGTCAGGCCTGGCAAGCTTGTTCCTAGGGGTTGGTTGAGTTCGCCTTCACCCCCTCTTCTCCGGGCTCGCTTAGGCAGCCCCCCACGGTCGGCAACCCCTCACCCGTCAACGGTCGGTCTTTAGTCTCGGTCGATCGATAAAGTAGTTGCCACCGGTGGCACTGCTCTCTGGTATTGCACTGTCTCCTTTGCGCTCTGCTGGTACGGTCGGTTTTTACGAAACGTCGTGACCCCGCTTCTGTCGGCCCTCCTCGTACTTCTCGTGTTGGTTAGCCCTCCGCTCCCCCCCTCCCCGACGGTTGGATCGGCTGGCACCCTACTGCTCGTGGCTCTACGCCCACCCCCAGCCTCTGTCTCCCTTCTGATGTCCTTGGACTAAGGGAGTTATGTTATCCTTTCTCTTCCGGCTCCGTTTCCGGAAATAGCCGACCGGATCTTTTTCCGACTGCCACGAGCCTTCCTTCTTTAGGCGGCATCCTCTCGAACTCGATCAGTCTTCCTGAGCCTCGGCTGGCGGGGCTATATGCCCCCGGGAGTTACCTCCCCTTTGTGTGTCCCCGTGACCCAACATGTAGGAGTCCCTATTCCTTCGGGAGCTGGTCCCGGTGGGGTTTTACTATGGTTTAGCTTATAGGTGGTTTGATTTGGGGGAGTGGGTTCGCTTTTCTTTGTTGGTTGTGTCTACTGTCGGTTGGGGATGTTTTTCTTTTAGGCTATGCTTTCTCGGGGGTAATTGGTTCGTGGCTTTCAGGCCGGTGGTCTCATCTCCTTGTAGTTTCTACCCATAGTACCGGGCCGAGGAGTTTTTCTTTGTCGGGCAGGGTCAGAGGGTTTTAGCTTAGGGATAGCGGGAAGGACTGTAGTGGGAGGTTTTGGTCCGCATGGCTTACGTTCCAGCCGAGGACCCTTGTACCTAACACCATGGGATGAGCACAGTTGTGCGTTTGCCCCGATAGAAACAATGAATAAGCGAGATTAACAAAAAAGAAAAAAAAAAGAAGAAAAAAAAGAAAAAAAACAGTCACAGTAGTTAGCATCCTCCGTCTCCGCAACACCTCCGGCGATTTAAATCTCAACACCACGAGAAATCATCGTCACTTCCATCCACCCCCCTCTCCTCAGATACGCCACATTGCCTCTGTCTGAGTGAAGCCATCTCCCCTCCCTCTTCCTTTCCCTTCTGATGGTCAGGCCTGGCAAGCTTGTTCCTAGGGGTTGGTTGAGTTCGCCTTCACCCCCTCTTCTCCGGGCTCGCTTAGGCAGCCCTCCACGGTCGCCAACCCCTCACCTGTCAACGGTCGGTTTTTAGGCTCGGTCGATCGACAAAGTTGCTGTCCCCGGTGGCACTGCTCTCTGGTATTGCACTGTCTCCTTTGTGCTCTCCTGGTACGGTCGGACTTTTCAAATGATCGTGACCCCGTTTCCGTCAGCCATCCTCGCACTTCTCGTGTCGGTTAGCCCTCCGCCCTCCCCCATCCCTGGCGTTTGGATCGGCTGGCACCCTACTGCACGTGGCTCTACGCCTACCCTCAGACCTCTGCTCCCTTCTGATGTCCTGGGACTAGGGGCGCAGGTTTAAACCTTCTTTCCGGGTCATGTTTCCCGAGATAGCCGACCGGATCTTCCTTCGACTGCCACAAGCCTTCCTTCCATAGGCGGCATCCTCTCGAACTCGATCGCTCTTCCTGAGCCTCGGCTGGCGGGGTTATTTAGCCCCCGGGAGTTACCTCCCCTTTGTGTGTCCCCGAGACCCATCATTCAGGAGTCCCTATTCCCTCGGGAGCTGGGCCCGGTGGGGTGTTACTACAGTCTAGCTTATAGGTTGTTTGATTTGGGGGTGTGGGTTTGCTTTTCTTGGTTGGTTGTGTCTACTGTCGGTTGGGGTTGTTTTTCTTTTAGGCTAGTCTTGCGGGGGTTTTTGGTTCGTGGCTTTCAGGCCCGCTTTCTCATCTCCTTGTAGTTTCTACCCATAGTACCGGGCGGGGTTTCTTTGTCGGGCAGGGTCAGCGGGTTTCAGCTTGGGGATGGCGGAATGGACTGTGGTTGGAGGTTTTGGACTACGTGGCCCACGCTTGGCAGACAGTCCGGTGTACCTAGGACCGTGGGATGAGCACAGTTGTGCGTTTGCCCTGATAGAAACAATTAATAATCGAGATATAAAAAATTAAAAAAAGTAAAAAAATAAAAAATAAAAAATAAAAAAACAGTCACAGTAGTTAGCATCCTCCTTCTCCGCTACACCTCCGGCGATTGAAATCTCAACACCACGAGAAATCATTGTTACATCTATCCACCGCCCTCTCCTCAGACACACCACATTGCCTCTGTCTGAGTGAAGCCATCTCCCTTCCCTCTTCCTTTCCCTTCTGATGGTCAGGCCTGGCAAGCTTGTTCCCAGGGGTTGGTTGAGTTCGCCCTCACCCCCTTTTCTCCGGGCTCGCTTAGGCAGCCTTCCATGGTCGGTAACCCCTCACCCGTCAATGGTCGGTTTTCTGTCTCGGTCGATCGACAAAGTAGCCGTCCCCGGTGGCACTGCTCTCTGGTATTGCACTATCTCCTTTGTGCTCTGCTGGTACGGTCGGCATTTTCGAAACATTGTGACACCGTTTCTGTCAGCCTTCCTTGCACCTCGTGTGTCAGTTAGCCCTCCACCCTCCCCCTCCCTGACGTTTGGATCGGCTGGCACCCTACTGCTCGTGGCTCTACGCCCACCCTCAGACCTCTGCTCCCTTCTGATGTCCTCGGACTAGGGGCGCATGTTTAAACCTTCTTTCCGGGTCATGTTTCCTAACATAGCCGACCGGATCTTCCTCCGACTGCCACGAGCCTTCCTTTCTTAGGTGGCATCCTCTGGAACTCGATCGCTCTTCCTGAGCCTCGGCTGGCGGTGTTATTTAGCCCCCTGGAGTTACCTCCCCTTTGTGTGTTCCCGAGACCCATCATTCAGGAGTCCCTATTCCCTCGGGAGCTGGGCCCGGTGGGGTTTTACTACGGTTTAGCTTATAGCTTGTTTGATTTGGGAGAGTTGGTTTGTTTTTCTTTGTTGGTTGTATCTACTGTTGGTTGGGGTTATTTTTCTTTTAGGCTAGTCTTGCGGGGGTTTTTGGTTCATAGCTCTCAGGCCCGCTTTCTCATCTCCTTGTAGTTTCTACCCATAGTACCGGGCGGGGTTTTCATTGTCGGGCAGGGTCAGTGGGCTTTAGCTTGGGGATGGCGGGATGGACTGTAGTTGGAGGTTTTGGACTACGTGGCCCGCGCTTGGCAGAAAGTCCGTTGTACCTTAGACCATGGGATGAGCACATGTGTGCGTTTGCCCCAATAGAAACAATTAATAATTGAGATTAAAAAAAAAAAGAAAAAAGAAAGAAAGAAAAAAGAAGCAAAAAAACAGTCACAGTAGTTAGCCCACGAAACTTCTCCCCTACACCTCCGGCGATTGAAATCTCAACACCATGGGAAATCATCACGGACGGTCCCCTCTCCCCCTCTTTGATGGCCTAGTTGCCTAGAAGAGTGAAGCTACTCCCATCCGCCTCTCCCCTCTGATTCCCTCCTGATGAGATTGTCGACGGGCAGTCTTTGTCTAGGGGTTTCACTGTTACTCTCCCCTCCTTTCTCCGCACTGTGTTTCGCTGCCCTCGCTTAACACTTTGCACGGTCGGCAACCCCCTCACCTTGTCAACGGGTCGGTCGCAGTCTCGGGCTATCAGTGTCGTAGTGGCCCCGCTGGCTCTGCTCTCTGGTATTGCACTTCCGCCTGAGAGTCCTGTCTGGTACGGTTGGCATCGTCAAAAAATCATGATCTCGCTTCGGTCGCCTTCCCTCGTACTTCTCGGTTTGGGTCTACCCCTCCTTTCTCCGCTCCTATGGTTTCGTCGGCTCACACCCTACTGCCTTCTCTCCTTGGCTGGCACCCTACTGCCCTGGCCGCCTGGCCTCTGTTCCCTTATGATGATCGGGAGTTGGGATCTGGCATGGCTGCGTGCCTGCTGGTGAACTTCTCTTGTTTCTAGGGGTATCATGCTGCCGCCTCTGTCCCTCACGGGACATGCACCTCCCCCGGTCCGGTTTCCGGTGGGCCTACGGTACTTACTCTGTCCTGCCACACACTTCCTATGTGTTGGTTTGGTTTCGGATCTCCCTCTGGCGTTTCGCTTGCCCCTTTGGCCGGGCTCTACGCCCCGGGTACATTTGCCCCTTGTGTGTGCTGTTGAAGCCATGACTTTGTCCAGCTGGCTCCTTGATCCCTTCCCTGATTCGTCAGAATGGGGTCTATCATGGGGCTAAGGGTGGGTTGTCTACGGTTCTTGGGTTTTGGTGTTTCCTTTCTAGATGGGCTTGAGGTTTCCTTCCTTTTCCTCGCTTGTTCACTGTCGGGTTGGGGTTCTGTCTTATGGGCTGCACGTCTGCAGAGGGTTTTGGTTCGTTTTATTCAGGCCTGTATTTTCTCTTGTAGTTTTCTACCCACAGCACCGGATAGTTCGTTAGTCCCAACGGTATCGGGCAGGGTCAGAGGGTTTTTAGCAAGGGGGATGAGGGATGGGCTGTGGTCGGAGGTTGTTTGGCTCCATACTCCAGGGTGAACGGGCCTTTTGTACTTAGTTAGCTTTTTAGCTTGACGAACAAAATTTAAAATGATATAAAAAAAAAAGAAAAACAAAAAAAGTCACTGTAGTTAGCCACGCTCCGCGCCCCCTATTTCCCTGCCCCTACATTTCTCAACACTTTGTCGACAGGTGCACGATATCTCCTCGCTTACATTACTGCCCCTCGCTTAGGCTTCGCGTCCCTAGGCCCCATCATGGCTCAGCCTGGTGCTCCACCCCTCTTTGCCCCTGTCTCAGGCCCCTCTTCAGCTGCCTCTTCGGCCTCTCCTTCGTTTCTGGCGATCTCTGATGAAGCCCGTTTCCTCTCCTCTTTCCTCGACCGCACACGAGACCTCATCTCCTTCACTCCAACCCAACTCTCTTCCCTCTCCCCCAGGGAGTGCGATGACCTCGCCCTCGGTCATGCCACGATCCTCCCCCTCCTCTGCTCTGCTATCCACGCCATTTCAGCGATCGGGGTCCGCATAGAGGATCTCTTCTCCGCTGGTTACACCCTTGACTCTCAAGTTGCCAACTCCCTCGTCGACCAAGAGTTGAGGGATTTACGCAACACTGTCCATGACCTGTCACATCGTGTGGCTCCCTCTGCTGTGCGTGCACCACCCTCCCAGGCCCCCCTCCCCCTGCAGGATTCACGCCAAGCTCCGAGTCGGCCCCATGTTGTCCCGGCCCCCACTGGACCCACCCCATTCTCTTCTCATCCCCCCCCCCCCGCTCCTACGCTGATGTCATCCATGGTGGCCCTTCGGAGCTTGATCAGGCCGCTGCTGATAACGCCGCCAGGCGCAAAGGCAAGGGCAAGCCTAAGACACAGTCTTCTGGTACCTCCGCTGTTAAAGTCACGGACACCGTCGAGGCCGCCTCCCCCAAGGGCCCTCCTCCTCTCCCCAGCGCGTTCAGAAGGTTCTTGCCCCCCGCACTGTTCAAGCCCCCCACCCTGATGAAGCCCTTATCCGTATACGCTGGCCAGACCTCACTGCCTCAGTCCTCTGCGAAGCTAACTCCGATCTTCCTGTCGCCTTCAAGACCTTTGTCAATAATAAAGGCGCCGTCTCCCTCGTATCTACCGACGCCGCTGTTCCGGCTGCCTCGTACGCTCCCTTCTTCGAGGCCCTCTCCCTGAAGCTCAACCAGTCCGTTCCTGTCGGTGACAACCCCTGGCTCCCCTTCAGGCTGGCCCCGAACAATCTCCAATTTGCCATCCATGGAATCCCACTAGATGCCCTCCCAGATGACGACGACCTCCTCTTCCCTCACATTCAATCCTCCTTATACAATTCCAAGAACTTCCTCATTAGAAGCGCCCGATACCTCAACCTTGATCCCTCCTCCCATAGGAACGGCAAGAGAGCCTGCTCCGTCGTGGTTCATGTCTCTCCTGATCATGCTGACAGAATGGTCAATCAGCCCTCCGTCCTCCTTTATGGCAGCAACCGTGTGGTTGAAAGAGCCTACCCATCGTCCCCCTCTACCCAGTGCCGCAACTGCTGGAAGTTTGGCCATGTCAAGCCCAGGTGCAAAAACCCTGTAATCTGCCCTTTCTGCGCTGGCAACCACCCCAAGTCGGAGCACCGGTGTTCGAACCCGTCCTGCCCGAAAGGAGGCAATCTACGACCTGTTTTCAACCGCTGTGTCGCCTCTCCTCCCCGATGCTCCAATTGGGATGAAGTCCACTCTGCCGGTAAGATGTCGCACAACCTAACGCCCCCACGGCAGGACCTTCCTCCTGCACCTTTCCTCTCCATTGTTCAGCACAACAGCCCTGGGAGCAGGGATGTGTTTCTCTCCTTGTTTAATTCCTTTGCTTCGGCTTTGCACCCCCCTGATGTTGTTTGTCTTCAAGATCCTCCCTTTTGGCGCTCTCGCCTGCCTTCCTTTGGTGGTTTTAAATCCTTTTGCCCCTCTCACTCCCCTGGCTCTAAGCCGAGGGTTGCTTTTTACGTTTCTAGTAGTTTTTTGTCCTATGCTACGGTTCTTCCTAGGTTTTTTGACAGACCGGATGTTGCTGCTTTGGATTTGTTCGGGGTTGATCTCTTTGGTGGTTCCTTTACCCAGTTTCATATTTTAAATTTGTACAATCTCTGGTCCCATCGCAGCAGCGTTAGGACCGTCCTTCCTGATATTTCTTTTCCTGATGATGGTTTTCCCCTCTTGGTTGTTGGTGATTTCAACATCCACCATCCCTTAGCTGATCCACTGAGGGCCTACTCTCGTAGGGACCTGGCAGCTTCTTTTCCTTATTTTTCCAGGGCGGCTGACCTGGGCTTTGAACTTCTCAACCTGCCTGGGATGTTAACTCGCTTCCCTTGGGACAGTGCTACCCGCCCCTCTGTGATTGATCTTTCGTTTGCATCACCACTTTTGTTTCCTTTCTTTCGCTCTTGGGATACTTCCCTTCCTTCCACCGGCTCAGACCACGTTCCTATTACTCTTACTTTTGCTTACCCGATTTCTTCCCCTCCCCCTCCAGTTCCCAATTGGTCCCTCACCGACTGGGGTTCTCTCTCCCCTGCCCTAAGTGAACTGCTCATTCCTCCTCCTCCTTCTCTCCCGACAAAAGCCTCCTTAGAAGCCTGGTTCGATACGCAACTCGCCCGCCTCAGTACCTCCTTTCCTCTCACACACCGCTCAAGAGACCCTCCCATAGATCCAAGCCATGGTGGTCCCCCATACTCTCGGTCCTTCGGCGTGAGTTTCACTCTGCCTCCCGCCACTCTCGTTCCTCCGCCTCCCTCTCCGACAAGGCTGCTGCCCGCCTTTCCAAGCAAGGCTACTTCAAAGCCATTAAAATGGCAAAGAAAGCCCACTGGAAGTCCTTCCTCGCCTAAGCTACCCCCCGCTCGATCTGGGCTGTGAAAAAGATTGCAGCCGGCTCTCACGCCCCCTGCTTCCCCAATCTGCTGGATGCTTCGTCTCCCAGGGAAATGAACCAGGCCCTCCTTGACCACTTTTTTCCATCCTGCCCCTGTGCTCCCCTCCCTTCGATCCTCATCCCCTTCGGTGACTGTCCTGAGCTCACCAAAGAAGATATCTCCCTGTCCCTCCTCAAGTGTTCACCCTCCTTGGCCCCTGGACCTGATAGTATCCCCTACTCGGTTTGGAAAACGGTTCATCGCCCCTCCTCGGGCGTTCTGGTGTCCCTCCTCGCTCCCCTCCTACGTTTCGGCCACCACCCCTCCTCCCTGAAGAAAGCGAACGGGGTTGTTCTCGACAAACCTGGCAAGCAGTCCTATGACTCTCCCGCTTCCTTCAGGATTATTGTCCTTCTCCAGACTGTCTCCACGATCTTGGAAAGGATAGTCGCCTCCTGCCTCGCCCCCATCGCCAGATACACCGGCCTGCTCCACCGCAACCAATGCGGGTCACTCCCCTCTCTATCCTCGTTCGATGGCTGTTCGGCTCTCACCGATACGGTACGTACCCTCCAACGCCCGGGTCGCAAGGTCTCCTCACTCTTCCTTGATATTAAAGGCGGTTTCGACAATGTTGACGCCAAGATCCTCTGCGCCGACCTCCGACGCAAAGGGGTCAACCACTACCTGGTTGCCTGGGTCAGGTCCTTCCTGTCCGATCGCTCCTGCCGTTTGCTTTTCCAGGGATCACCCCGTGTTTTTTCCCGTCTCGGTTGGTACCCCTCAGGGCTCTCCAGTCTCTCCCCTGCTGTTCGTTATCTACGTCTCACCCCTCCACATCCCGGTTCCAAAAGGTCTAGTCCTCTCCTACTTGGATGACCTCTCTGTGACTACATCCTCCCCATCCTATCGCTCCAACTCCAGGACCCTACAAGGCGGTTTTGGACGTTTAAGGGCAATTGCCCACGCGAGGGGTGTTGACTTCTCGGTTCCCATAACGGAGCTCATACACTGGCGAACCCCTGTACAGAGGGACCCCCCCTCCACCAGCAGGCCTCCTCCGGTGGCCCTTGATGGCCAACTCTTCCACCCCTCCCCTAAGCTCAGATGGCTCGGTTACTGGTTTGTCCCCAACCTCGCCTCTTCCGCCCAGTTTTCTCGCCGACTCACCCTTTCCCAGGCAGCCTTCGCTGTGGTCAGGCGCCTCTCCTCCTATGGATCGGGGGTCTCCCCCCACCTCTGTCACCGTCTCACTTTCTCCCTCCTCTTTCCGATCCTCACATATGGTACGGACCTTTTCGTTCTCTCCAAAGGCCTTCTCTCCAAGATGGAGGTCCAGTGGAGACAGGTCCAGCGCTGGGTTTCTAACAGTTTCCTGGCCACGCCCACCCCGATCCTTTCCGCCGAGGCATGCCTGCCTCCCCTGTCTGACCTGCTTCCCCACAAGAGACGTATGGCCGCTCTTCGGCTAGTGTGCTCCCCCCCTCAGATTAACCCTGCATCCGCCTGCCTGTGCAGGTCTTTTCCCTCCCTCCTCAAATTTCGTGCTCATGACTCCCATCGCTCCCTTTGTACGCGATTGGACCCCAACGTTATGCCACTCAACTGGAAAACCCTGCGCCCATCTCCGCCAACAAGGACCCACCTTCCTGTGGATGCCATGGCTCATCTCACTCTCCCCCTCCTTGGGAATCTCACGTTCGCCCCTCTTATAAACTCCTTACTCCTCCCGGACCTCCCTCCTCTCCCTCCCGACAATGTCATGAAAGCCGCTTACTCCTCGCTTAAAGCAAAGGCCCGTCTACTCATGCTCGAGGCCTGGCGCCTAGAACCTCCTCCTCCGCCGTATTATTCCTTCCAACTCTCGCTCGCTCCTCACCCATTTATGGGGCTGGGGAAGTTCATGTCTGGCCGCATTCATCAGATGAGGGCCCAGAAGAGTTACCTTGCCGCCCACCCTTCCTGGTCGTCCCCTGACGTCTCCCGCCTCTGTCCTCTCTGTGGCGAAGAACAAGAAACTTTCAGCCACGCCGTACTAGGCTGCCCAGCGAAAGCTGCCGCCAGGTCGCGCCACCTCCAAGGCCTGACCTCAGTTGGTCCTGACGCTCCTCTTTGGTCCTCGGTCTCCCTCCTCTCCTCCCTTGCTGCCTACATCAGGGCTACTGCCACGAACTACCCGCCGGACATGGTTCCTTCTCTCCCACCTTCACCGGCCTCAATGGTCTTCCCCTCCCCTCCGACCTCCCCCCTCCCAGGAGGCCTCCTCTCCTCTTCCCCGCCTCGCCCTGTTTAGGTTATCCCACTGTGGTGGTCGTCAGGTTGCTTTCCTTCAGTAGCAAGTTAGTTGTTTAGCTGGTATCGTGCTTTTACTTTCCTTTGTTAACCGTGTGATGGTGCTGCGTTGAATACTTAACGCTCTTGGAGACGACAGTGTGGTTTTTCCTTTGTTACTAGTTTTTGGGATTAAGGTTTTGTTTACGCCATAGCTAGCGCTGCATGCGAGTTCTTATACCTTTTTTCTTTTTTTTTTGAATCATGTGATTATTGATTTAGGTACAAAATCATGCATGCAGCTTGCGCTATGGCATATAAAAAACCTTAATTCCAAAACTAACAAAGGAAATAACAAAACTCAAACAACACGTGCGCAAACTCTCCAAGCGGGATCATCAGAACCCTGTCGCATCGCCATTGAGGACTAACAAAAGAAACGTAAAGTAAAGCCCTCATTATAACTCATAAGAAAAACATTTATAAGTACTAAAAACCTCCCCAGCCTGCCTGCCTACCGCCGCAGTCAAACAAAAACAAAGGAAGCTCATAAAACATAGAGAAAATACCCTGAAGAAAAAATCGAGCAGGGGAGTTTGAAGTAGCAATACCTAGAAGGCTGGAGCCAAGCTAGGGAGATATGTGTTAAGCACTTTCTGAGCCGGAACCCGGCTCAGGAGTCACAGTACTGGCTCGAATGCGCAATATGGCTGGAAGAAAGCCTGGGCGAGTAGCGTAGAGATACTCAGCTAGCCCTCTGAGGAGGGGAACCGAGAGCCAAAGGAGACCGTCAGGGCCAATGTCGTCCACACCTGAGAGATGGGTGAGGCTATGGTGAGCCTTAGCGGGGCAGTGGAGAATCGCGTGTTGGAAAAACTCATCGTCTTCCTCACAGAACGGGCAGAGGGTGCTGCAGTCCCTGTTCCTCCAGGATATATGCGCGGCAAGGTAGCTGGGACCTGAACGCATCTGGTGTATGCGGCCACATATAAATTGAGGAAGGCCAGTAAAGGCATGGGGAGTGAGGCAGGCACCATAAGGATAGTAAGAGGGCACTGGTGAACTTATGTCTAGCCAGTCAGCGAGGAGTGACTGTATCAGAGGAGTTCTGAGGGCCTGGTAGGTGACGGAGGGTACCCTCGACAGCGGGAGCGCCACGAGAGTGGTTGAGGTGAGCGGGAGGATCGAGATTTCCTCAATAAGGTCTGAAACCTCGTGACATAAGGAGTCTAGTGGAAGGTGCTTCGTGGAATTAACCGCCGGGCCAAGGCATGAAGTGAGGTGGACGGCTTTGGACGAGCCTCGGAGGAGGAAGCGATGATCGTCCGCTGAACGACCCTGGTCCCAGGTGGGCACAGACTCGGGTATCCGGGCGGTGGCAGGGTTGAATTCCGAAGGGGTGCAGACCAAGCGGAGGGCAGCTGACCGACGGCGGTATTTGCAGATGGAGGAAATGGGTGGTAGCGAAGCCTCCCGGTACAGAGTGCCGAGGGCAGTGGAGAAAAAGCAATTAGTTGTCCACCGGAGTAGACCATGCCAGAACGCGTTGAGTTTCTTGAGAGTGGCTGCGTCTGGAACAAAAAGGTCGCAGCCGTATGTGAGAATCGGAAGGATGGCGCCGAAGACTAACTTTCTGTTGCACCAGGAGGAGAGGCCTTTGCCAGCTGCACTGAGCTGTCAGATTGAGGTGAAAGAGGCTTTGGCAAGTGCCAGCCGTCTCAGGAAATGTACCAAGGAGTGAATAGTAGGGGTGAGCCAGTAGCCAAGCCATCTCACAGCTTGAGAGGGAGGAAAAAGCATGTCGTTGATCACCAAGGGGGCAAAGGAAACATCCGAGCGGTCCTTCGGAGTTCTCCAGTGAATGAGTTCAGTTTTGGGGACAGAAAAAGCCACCCCCAGATTGGCACCCCGCTTTTGAATGATGCCGAAAAAGTATTGAAAAGCGCGGATATTTGAACGAACAGAGTCTGACCCGACCGTTATGGTGAGGTCGTCGACGTAGGAAATCGCCAGACCTTGAGGTATAGTGGGGTGGAGGCTGGCTATATACAGCACAAAAAGAAGAGGAGAAATCGGCGAGCCTTGAGGGGTGCCAACCGCGACTGGGCAGAAAGCTTTAGGCGCGCCTTGGAAAATGAGACGGCATTGGCGTTTGGAGAGGAAAGACTTAATCCAGGCAACCAGATAGGCGGAGACACCTCCTCTGGTGAGGGCAGTGGCCAGCTTGTTAGCGCAGACATTGTCAAAACTACTTTTGACATCCAGGAAAAGAGTTGATACTTTGAAGGAAGCAGCCTGAAGCAGACGCACCTCGTGGAAAAGAGTAGCGACAGCATCGAAACAGCCCAGACCAGCTAGGGATCCACACTGATTGTGGTGTAAGAGGCCAAGGGAGCGGGCGGCGGAGGCGAGACGAAGAGCAGAAAGTCTCTCAAGAATCTTGGAGACAGTTTCGAGCAGGACAATGATGCGGAAGGAAGCAGGTGTACGGTAATCAGGTTTGTCCGGTTTGTCCAGGACAATGCCGCTGGCCTTCTTCATGGCTAGGGGGTGGTACCCGTGGGTGAGGAGAGGAGTGAAAAGGAATAGAAGGAGCCGGTCATTGGCCTTAGGGGCCTGCTTCCATATAGCCTAGGGAATACCACTTAGGCCGGGGGCTGACGTGTTGGAGGATTTTCGAAGTGCGGAGGACACTTCGGCTGGTGAAACCGGGGGGACATCCTTAAACGCAGGAAGGATGTGAGGAGGAGGAGGAGAGGGCCTAGGAGGGAAGAAATGTTGTAAAAGGGTATTGTCAATACCGATGGGAGAAGAGGCGTTCTCAAGGGTGGGGAAACGAGCCGGGGCTCTGCCGGTTGCAATCCTTCGAGCATCCCAGACCGATTGGGAGTCGACATTGGCCAGAAACTGGCACTGGTCGACTCTCTTGGCAGTCTGAATCGCCTTGAAATAGGTATTCCGAGCTGCACGGGCCAGGCCGGGCGAAGACTGATTCCTCCTCATGAGGCGGGTAGAATGATGATGGATGCGTCGTAGCTGTGTGAGTTCTGGAGTCCACCACGGCTTAGAGTAGGAGGACGGGCATTTGGTTGAGGTGTTGGAGGTGATGAGGTGCGTGATTTTGGCAAGGGAGTTGTCGAACCATAGGTCAAGAGAGTTTGGGGTTCAGAGAGCAGGGGGAGCTGCAAGCGTAAGATCGGCGAGCAGAGGGGAAATGTAATCCCAATCCGTGAATTTCCAGTTAAGGCCCCTGGGTGGGGGCTTCAGGAGCGGAGTGGAGAGAATGATTGAGAGGGCGGCATGATCGGAACCGGTTGGCGGGAGAGACGGGTTCCATGTGGAGAAATATGGAAGCAAAGCAGTGTTGGCAAAGGACAAATCATATACTGCAGGGCGATGATTGGAGGTGAATGGGAACCTGGTGTAGACCCCAGGAGTATTGAGGAAAGAAAACAATTCAGCTGATGCCCTGTCGAAATAAGGGGAGCTTACAAAGTGATGGTAGCTGGAAAGCAAACGAGTCGCGTCGGAAGCGGAGTGGTGAATGTTGAGGTCCCCAAGGACAAGTGTAGGAAAATCATGCTGAGGAAACAAATTAACAGGAGAAACTGACCTAGTGTGACCATTAGGAATAGAGTAGGTGTTGTACAAACGAAACAAATTATGAGAAGGATCAAAAAGTCCCTCAGGGGAGTGAAATTTCACTGCCATGAGGTCGCCCCTTTCAAAAAACAATGGAAGAATAGAAATAACACTTAATAGCCTTTCATGAACATAGGTTGCAACTCGAGGCCTATAGCTGTCAGTTGCTGGGGGAAAAAAACATTTATAGTTGCGAAAAACAGGAGGACAATTCCTCCAGAGAGGAATATCCTGAAGAGCCACAATATCAGGAGAACTTTCTACCGAAGTAAAAAAACTAAAAAGAGTTTGAAAAACATTACTGCTACCGAGACAATTAGGCTGAACTATAGAAAGATTTAAACAACCAGGATAATGGAATGATTGGGATGGTGAAGGACTCTGTGTTGGGGCTGGGCTTGTCGACATCTAAAGATCCATGTGTCCGTCAGTCGGCGCGGGCTCGCTCCAGTCGGCACCGGTGCTAGCTCTGAAGAGGGTGCTGCCAGCACCAAAGAGGTTCCTGCGGGGGAGGGTAGCGGCAAGGCTAGACAGGGCGGACGCGCTGCGAACCATTCTAACGGTTTCAGTTTGGGTAGATTCGGGGGCGCGAGGGAAACGAGGACCGTGCATGGCTGGAGTGGCTGGTACAGTTGAGTGAACAGTTGGACACTTAGGGGTGGTTTGGGGGAGGCCCCCATCAGGGGCATCGGGAATATGTTGGTCCCTAGTAGGACGGAGAGAGGAGAGGATTTCGCGACGGATGGCACAGGTGCCATCGAAAGAGGCGTGCTGACCACCGCAGTTGACACAGCGAGGGGGGGAGGCGTTGCAGCATCCCACGACAGACTTCTCAAAGCCCCCTTTCGGACAGCTGTGGTTAGCACATCTGGGGACGGAGCGATGATGGAGGAGAGTGCAGATCGGGCAAGGTTGTTCCTCTTCCTTGCATAGTGGAGCAGAGTGACAAAAACGCCAGCACTTCCGGCACTGCGTGGATTTGCAGGCAGAGTAGGCGGGGGCGACTGTGCTGGCGCGGGAGAAAAGTCGGATGGATTCGCCAAACCGGGAAACATGGAGCGGGTCGATTGCCACAACCACCGAGGTTGTGCGCTTCTCAGCCCTTTTCACCGGATCTGACTGTAGGAATCTAGCCCCAAACATGGGGACGTCAATAGCATTGCTGATTGATTCAAGGAGTGAAGGGAAGAGGTCAGTAGGCTCGTGCAGGAGAATTGAGAGAGGAAGATTGTGAATGAGGAGCTCGACACTTGTAGGTGCCTCTCTAAAAACCTGGAATGGATTGTCTCCAACCGGGAAACTCTGATTGAGCTTCTTAGTCATTGCGTCAAAAAAAGGGGAATATGCAGAAGACGGGGTGTAGGGATTGGCTGTGAGAGTAACAGCCCCATTGCGATTGACCGAGGCAGTAAGGGAGAAAGGTAGGGAGCAGTTGGCCTCTTTAAATACAGTGGCCATGATGTCGGGAAGGGTAGTAGTCATGATGAAAGAATCGTTCGGGAGGGTTGGGGAGGTACGGGTGGCAAAGAAACGACGTTGTGCAGCTGGGAGTGGTGGGGGTCCTTTGGGGATACTACTCTTGCTTGACCCAGCGACTTGTGCTGCAGTGGCGTTTTTCTTGCCCTTACCGCCCTTCCTGGTAACCTGTGCCCAGGTTTGTTCTTGGGGCTGCGGGGGATCTGAAACAGTGAAACCGGGGGGGGGACCAGTATGGAAGAGTGAGGTGGCTGGGTAACCCTCAGAGTAAAGTTTGGCTTCCTCTGATTCAGGGTGGCGAGAGGAGAAAAGGATAGCCGCTTGGGGTGAGTCAGGGTGGCGTTTGGCGTATGTGTCTGGGTTGCCATATCCTTTTCCCTCAAAAAGGAAGGGAAAGTCCGGGGCGGCAACCATACGAGACGTGAGGCGGGTGGCGAGTTTCTTTTTCTGCTGAGCAGGTTTAGCCTGGACAGCAGGGGCGGGAGGGGGTGCCACTTGTGTGGCGCCGTGTGAGGAGAGAGCAGCAACACCAGAGGACATGTCCTTGAGGGAAGCCTCTAGGTTGGATGTGGCTGGTGGTGAGGGGGTGGCTGAGCGCTCTGCCTGGGCGGAGGTGAGGGACTCAACCTGCGAAGTCAAGAAGGTAACAGAGGCCCCAAGGTCATTAACCATGGCGATGAGTTGGGCGAGAAGGGGGGCCATAGCGAGTTGACTATCAGGGAAGGTAGCGGCGGAGGCATTGTAGACAGTGGGGAACGAAGCCGGGTTAAGGCGAGCTAGCCTGGCAGCGTGCCCAAGAATGTTGGCAACATTGTCAGCCTCCCCGGAGAGAGACGCATGACTGGACTGGGATGACGACGAAACAGAGATAGCATCAGCCCTCCGGTCCTGGCGAGAGGAGGCAGAGCGAGCAGGGCCAACAGACGAGGCCGGGCCTGCACCAGTGGAAGCGAGAGGGGTAGACGACATCAGGACAAGGCCAAAAGGCGAGGCCGGAGGACAAGGAGGAGGGGGAGAGAGAAAGTAAAATCAAACTACCAGTTTGACTTTGTCAAGAATAAAAATCCTCTCAGCAAAGGTGAAATATATATTTCACTTGAAAATGAAGCCCAAGTGAAAAACCAAAATAGATGTATCGTGAAGAAATAAAGACCAAACCCTGAGGTTTATGTTGGCCGAATGCGGAAAGTATTTTAAGCGAGAGGACAATAGAGGGCGCGGAGCCTGGTTGTCTTTGTACCTTCTTTTTTTTTTTTTTTGAATCATATGATTATTGTTTTAGGGTACAAAATCTTGCATGCAGCTTACGCTATGGCATAAAAAAACCCCCAACTACCCCTGGGAAAAAGCCAACCCCCCAAGTCCCTCTGGTGTGAAACCAACCCCACATCTCTCCCCCAAAAAGAAACCCTTGACTATCTAAGAAGATAGACGAAAGGAATCAAATCAAAGAACAAGCAGGAAGAGTCAGGAAAACCCATGGCACAATCATCCGAACAAAGGAAAAACAAAAAGCAAACTTAGCGGAGACCACTTGAAATATTCCGCACACTCAGCCCGGGAGGGGCCAGGCTCGGCATAATCGAAGTCCTGGGAAGGCTCGGATGCCATCTGTTTTAGCAATACCCCGAAAAGAAGAAGGAGATAGTGCAATACCATCTTCCCACAGGCAAGGCGTGATGGACGGTGGTCATAGTCCGAATGGTGAAGAAGTAGTTGTGGATACCAGCCAGGTAGTTGTGGGTACCAGCCAACAAGGTGAAGAAGCAGTAGGGTGCCAGCCGATCCTGCCGTGTGAGGAGAAGAAAGAGGGGTAGACCCAACTCTGTGCTGTAGAAACTATCGGAAAACGCGTTCGTGTCTTGACTAGGCAGCCTCTTAAAGAGAAAGAGAGTAGAGAAATCGACCGTGGCCTGTTGAAGTGTTTTCTCTTAGTGCAAACCGTGTACCCGGCCGTCTGTAACATGGGCGTTGAGAAGAGTGTTGCCGACCGTGCAAATGCTCTAAGCGAGGCAGAGCAAAAGCGGGGTAGGAAGAGGAAACATCATCAAAAGAAGACGAAATCCATCAACCCAAGGTGAAGAAAGCCCAAAGGGAGAAACCTCAGGGCAGGAGAAGATGAGGGGAGATGCACTCCACCCCCTAGAGCGAACTCATGGAGGGGGGTGGAGTTGGGAAAAGTGGTGATAATCTCGTGGTATTGAGATTTCAATCCCCGGGTGTGTAGAGGAGATGGAGGATGTTGTCTTTGTACCTTAAACAAATGCATATGATTCAAAAAAAAAAAAAAAAGAAGATATTGTCTTGAAGTCACGAACCATCTCCTCTACACCTCTGGCGATTGAAATCTCAACACCAGGGAAATCATTGTAAGATCCACCACACTCCCTCTCCTCCTCCTTGATGGCTTCTGCCTAGGGGAGTGATGCTATCACCACTCGTGTCTCTTTAGGGGTCACGCCCCTTCCTCCGTGGCGTCTTGTTCCTGTTCATCGTTGACTCCCGCTTATCAAGTTCGGTTCTCCCCTTTACCCCGCACTGCCTTTGTACCTCTCTCAGGATTTTGCACCATTGGCAACCCCTCTGGCTTCATTTCCGGTCGGCACTGTCGTCTTCGAACCCCTTTGCTAAGTACTTCACCATTCGATTATGTCCCCCTAGTTGGTGAACTCTTCGGTCAGTACGGTCATGACCTCATTTCTCCTTCCGCGGTGGGAAAAGCATCGGCCATGGTTGCTCTCGTCACTCGTTTCTAGCATCTGGGTCTACCCCTCCCTCTATTCTCCTCTCTGGTCTTCATCCCGTTGCTCGGTTATAGCTACACCTGCTCTCTCAGCTGGCAACTTACTGCTGCCTTTGCTGGTACCCTACTGCCCCATCCCCGCCCTTGCTTGCACATTGCTGCTGCCCCTCCTCTAACGGTCGATCTCTGGTCACTATACAAAAACACGCCTCAGTTACGCCCGTCCTCTTAGCCGTCGCTAATGTCGCTTTGGCACACCCTCCTGACACCCCTCTCTGATGTCCCCTCTATCTACCATCTCCTGCAACAGGGCATTGCTTCCTCCCCTGGCATCGCTCCAGCGTGCAGGTCTATACTTTTGTTTCCTAGCTTAGGCTGACCAGCATTATCAATTAGACGTAACCTTCCTTTGTCAGGGGTTTTTTCTTTCCCTTTGTTCATACCTTGCAGATGTTGCTAAGGGCTCTCCTCTCATCCCTGCTTGCTTCTTTCATGTTTTATTTCCTTCATATGTACAAGGATGTTTGTAGGATCTAGATGGGCGATGCGCGAGATGTGCGGTTGGCCTCATAGCTGAGGGACATGGGGGTTGGATGTTTCCTGCAGTAAGGAGGATAGGGTTTTTATTCGCTATATCGATCAGATGCATGCCTTCTTTGTGCCTTAATTTAACAAATGCAATTGATTCCAAAATAAAAATAAAAATGAAAAAAAATGAAAAAAGGTATTGTCTGGAAGTGCTTTGCCATTTCTCTCAATGACAATTGTACAGTTGTGTTTGGTCAAAACAGAAGTAGGAGGCTTGTTATTTTGAGAGGAGATACATCCGCAAAAAAAGTTCCACCTCATGTATTACATACATATCTCCCTGTATCTTCTGGTATTAGCCTCTCTCCCTATCCCTCTTATCCCTCAAGCATTTACACCATTCTCTCAAACCCCGTATAGCCATCTGGAGGCTCCATTGCTACCTCCACCATCCCCAATCCTTTGCTTCTTGCTGTTGCCTCATGTTTCCTTCACTAGGGATCGCTTCTCGCATAACCGACCCCTGTTTTTGTTTTTGTTTTTGTTTTTCCACTCGGACACATTTGGCCCTTGTACAGCCCCTTTGCCCTTGTGTAAGTCCGGAATAACTCTGCCCAGTCTCGGGCTCATGTCACACTTGCCAAATTCTCTCTCACATAATTTCTCCGTTATGGACTCCGTCCCCCTTGAGCCTGCCTGGAGCTCTTCCTTAATCTCAGAATCTAACCCACTAGCATTACCACTCAGTTTTCAAATTTCCATATAGGTGTACCAAATTCTTTTTCACCTTGCTTATTGCACTCCTGTTTATATATTTTAGACTTCCTATCCTCCATTTTTAACCTCTGAAAATTCCCTTAACCGTTTCTTATTTCTCGTATTACCTTGACCCATTTACTCTATGTACATGTACTTTTGGCATCACTTTTGCACCTCTCATTGTTTCCGCGATCACACAAAGAATTTACTTTTGTACACTAATCTGTTCAATATATTCTATTAAAGGTTTCTAAATCAATTCTATTATTTACATACCACCGTTGTTATTCAATTCTGCTGTCTCTGGTTCCAAATGCGCCATTCCCATGATCCGTTTGAGACCAACCACTATCTCTGTTGTTCCTGTTGGGCCCTTAGCCGTCCCCAAAGTAACGGTAACAAGCCCTGTAATGTCGTTGAGCTTCCCTGAATTCTCAACATAGAGCCTATCTAGAAATACAAGTCTATCTACCAAACTGGTTTTTATATCCTGAACTTTCATTATTGATACCAAGCGAGCTGGATCAAAGCCTTGTAATGCCCCATAAATATTCGTATTTCCTGAGTCCACCCATACCCAATTATTCCTACTGCGCCCTGGTGACCTTGAATGCTCAACTTCTGTACGCCGAAGAAGGTGCCAAGTGACCTCCAGAGCATCCTGAAAGGTTTCTATCAGAACAGGAAAAAGGCGACAAATCTCAACGGGAAATTCTTTAACCGAGTCCATATCATCCTCAGAACCAATGGAAGATTTCGGTCTATCATAATCACATACAAGGTCGGGCAAGATTCGCAATGTGTTGTTCAATTGACAAATTGTTTCGACGGTGGAAGTGAAACCTATTGGTTGCCTGGTTACTCATCCAACTTGCCGGTTGTGTTGTTTGTTATCTAATTCGTCCTGAAGGCGACATTGGATATCTGCTTCCGCATTCATTTCATGAATTCTGAAGCTATCAAGTCTGGCTCATGTTCATAATATTTGATAATTCGCATCATTCCTATTTGAATGCCGATAGCTCTCCTTGATCATTGTTTCGTGACTTGTCTCTCCAGACTTAGTAGAATACATTTGGATGTTGCCAAAGCGCCACGCATGGTCTCTGAAGTGACTCAATAAATGTATCTTAACAAGGTTAAAGTCTACATCCTCATGGTATATATCTGCCACAATTTCATCAAAATCACGGTACTGTTCATCTGCAATTCGACAGCTTTTGGCCACTGTCGCCCCCAAAAGGCAGTGTTGATTCAGTACTTCACTATTTTCACTACGAATCCTGGTAGTGACCTCCCTCACTTTCCTCATAGTGGACTTATCTTTTCGGTATTCCTTAAAAACATCTTTGTGATCCTGAAAGGCTTTTAAGTACTGTTCAAGGTATTGAATCGTCTCATCGGTATGGCTTTTGTATTGTGACATTAGAGTAAAGTCAATGATTGATCGGACACAAGTCAGAGCTTTAGCGAATATGTGACATTCTACGGAACTTGGACGATGTAGTGGAGCTGCAAAACACGGCAGTATCACCTTAAGCAGATTTCTCATCAGTTTTCCAGTCCACTATGACATCCAGCTATATTCTTTGTTCGGCGCAGAATAGCCTCGATAACCAGCTAAACTCTTCCTGATCGCATTGAATAATTGTAACCCTTTAAACTTCATGAGAAATCTGATTATCTATTTCATAAGGTGTGTGTCGAAAATTCCCAGGTACACTATGTGGAGCATATCTGGTTTGGGCAAGTCAGATTGTTGAATGTTTGGAAGTCTTCAAAAGACGCATGGAAGCAATTTGAAGCCACGATCAGTCAGTTCTTTTCCTACTTGCTGATGGTTATCACAGAATTTGTTGAAAAGATGTTTGTATATTCTATAATCTCGTTTCGCGACCAAAGGTCTAAAATAGGGTACTAACTGCTCTGGTTGCACCGCGCATACTGTGCACTGATTTTGTTGCATGCTGTGTAATCTGACATTTTCCAAGTGATCTGCAATCCAAGCTGAAAGACTTGGAAAACATAATTGGACCTTTCCATCGGCGCCTTCAACCTCAAGTCCAGAGTTCTCCAATGCAACTATTGGCGCAAAAATCACTTCAATCAAATCATGAAGGATCTCATTGTTGACCTGCCTTTCGTGTACGTCCCTCGTTGCTACACCAAGCATCTTTTGTGGGACGGGCAAAAGCGCTAAAAGAACTGTTGCCTGTTTTGAGGCCTTATTCCTAGTTCTCGATAGGATATTCCCAATTGCCATTTAGATTGGCCATGCTTTCTTATCTCCCCAGAAATTGGTCAAAAAGGTAACATCTGAGGTACATATGATTGGTACCAGTGTTGCTCCTTTCGGCAATCTATCCTTTGCTGGTTGTCAATTTGCATCCTAATATCTAGTATAGAAGGGCTGTGGAACATCGCATCTGAACCTCCCTGCGTTTCCCACCACCAATCAGCCGTATGCATCTCAGAATAAACTCGCTGAGGTGGTTCTTCACTATTCCATTCCTTTACTGGAGTGTAAACCATATCTTGAGCAAAACATTTTTGACATAGTAGATAGTTCGCACAATCAATAGGATTGCGGAAAAAGAATCTTTGTGTCAAGGCAGTTTCGTCTGGTTCTTCTCCGTCCCCGATTTCTTATTTTTGGTTAGAAATTCACGTTCTGGTGATACATTTACTTACAGTTTCACTAAACAATACAAACCCCTCTTTCCAGCTCTTCATTCCAATACCTGATTCCAACTGATCAACAGCCTCAAGGAGATGATAAGCAGACTGAATATTACAGTCTCCCGGTCCTACGTCCTTCTTAAAATATCTATCACTGTGATCTTTTGCTACCTTTGCTTCAATAAAATACTGAGCCTGCGCAAAGTCTGTCTTGTTTCAGAATCGTGACCACATCTCATCTGCAGATCTTTCATTCTGTACAATGTTCCGTAGTGGTCGTCGAGCCGTGGAATCTTTCATCGGTAGAGGCTGTCCAGCCCACTGTATACTCTTATTAGTTTCAGAAAGATTGAAACTTTCCACATCCGAATTGGCAACGTCACAATTACTATCAAACTCATTTTCGCCAGTATACGATTCAATTGTACTGCATTCTTCATCTAGTACATTGGAGGCAAGGTCAACAGCTGGCTGCGGGATTTGGGGAGAAGGTTCTTCGTCGCAGATAGGCAGTACGAGTGTACCTTGGCTTTGTACAAAGCCGGAATGAGCTGTTTCCATATTGTTCCTGTACCATGTACTTGACTTGTATTTTTTTCAATTGTACGGGCATTGAGATCCTTGTACCATTCTTCTAGGAACAAAAATTAGATTGAAAACAGTACAAATAAGATGTGAAAATAGCAAACCTACTTTGCACAAGCAATTCACTTTGTACCTGAACGTGACTAGTAATTGAATAAATTGTACATGAAAATGTGCAAATGAGATGAAATTCGTGAGATTATATTCCGAGTAAATTGTGAGATAGACCGAGGGAGGGAGGGATAGAAAAAAGGGAAAAACTTGAAAAACTTGAAAACTTTAAAGGTTTGTGTCATAGAGCCTGTCAGCCATCGGCTTCTGAATTCTTCAAAGGCCTACGGTATGGCTGTGATTTGTGTCTCATACCCCTGAGCGGATTGTATGAGGGCTCAGGTTGTGTCCGTTCTGCGGCTCAAAACCCCATTTTCCCATTAGCTCTTACACTAAGTCAAGTCCATTTTATCCACGAAAGCTCTACTATTGATTTTTATGGTAGAACAAGCAATCAGAATTCGACTGTCCCCTTAACCTCATGTACTTTGTTCGTCCTATGATTACGTTGAATGGGCCAAACATAATGTCAAACACTTATATAAGATACCCTAATATTCCTTGTCCGTACCCACACCAAACAGCAAGAGTAGCACCCAGCCGACATATCCTGTCGTTGTACCTTAACCCTCCTCCGGGAAGCTTGTTGATGTTTGTTTGACTTACCTTTTGAACCGTACAAACTTACCTTATCACCAAAAAAACAGGGTCTCCCCTGTGCCACCTGAGGTTGTGTTTTATGTTTTGTTGAATTGCATGTCACCCAATCGTAATATCAAAAATCCTGTTTCTTATATTTGAAAAGATGATACTGATCTTAATTTTTGTAAAATATGTGCTATTTTTATCATCAACTCATGTACTTTTTACATACCGAAGTTTCAAAGTTTGAACAAATATTGCTCAATTCGGTATGTAAAATGTCACTCAGCAATTGCTAAAAATAGCTCAGATTTTACACAAATTGATATTAGTATCTTATCTTTCAGTATAATGACAGGGATGTTCAGGATTAGATGGGGTCACACACGATTAGACAAAATGTTAAACTCAACAACATGGATCCACATGGGGAATAGAGGGGAGAATGTCTTTGTGCTGATGCTTGTTACAGGGTTGTCTCACACAAACAGTACGCCTGTACAATTTTGTACAGGCCCAGATGAACAATCAGCGGTCAAGATGTCATGTTTAGCAGACTCTTTCAAACTAGTTAGAATTATTAGAACTCTTGATACTACGACAAACAGCTTGAAGAGTACGTTCTTCTTCCATATATAAACCCCTCCCTACTGTGGCTTTTTCCTTTCCTTCCTCTTCTTCATTTACCTTCTAATCATCCTACAGCCTCTGATTGTCCTTATTGTACCTCAGAAAGCAATTTTTCCCTTTACAAAGATACTTTTATATCCAGCTGTTAACTGTCACACACAATCATAGAGTCTTACTTACATTGAAAACTAACCATATCAGTAAGTCTTATCCAGGGCTTTTTTTATATCGGATATGTGTCCTCCGCCAGCCCTTTTTAAGCTATACAAACTCATTAAAGATAATAGAATAACTTACAGTCAAACCGAACCCTTCGACCACTTCCCGCTTCTCAAAAGTAACATTGTCACTCAGGGCCTCTTTTTCCAACCCTTATTCGTCCCCACCGAAAGATCAGTCAGGGTAGACATGACAGTTTGCTTCCCCACAAAGGTATGTTTTTCACACAATTGGTCTCTTCACTTTCCTTCCTCATCCTCCTCGAAAAACCAAACCTTTGAAGCGTGGGCTTCCACACTTCCTTCTCAGGTGCTATAAAGCACTATGTAGGTTCTTTAATCAACTTGCGCACAGCTGGTATGAGTTCTTCTGAGCTTTTCTCACAGTGCAACGATAGATGACCACTATTCCCTAGATACATTAGTGGCTCCCTGTGTTTAGCTGCCACTGCACAGTAAAAGGTTAGTCTCATGCATCTCACTTGTGCCTTTCCCTAGATGGAATAGTTACTGATCACTATTCTCTAGATTTCTTGGGAATTCCTGTCTTCTTCTGCACACGAAGAGCATTCTCACTTAATTCAGGTTAGTCTTCTGCACGTCCAATTTCCTCCTTTTTTCACATAGAATCTAATTCGTTTATTATGATGCCTCTTTCCACTACTACTGAGTTCCGTACTGAGCTCAACCTGAATGGTGCTAGATGTACTGTGGCTGGGAGGAGATACCGCACCATTTACCAATGCATTCTCCAGCAGTGCCAGGAGAGGAATATCGTCTCTCACAGGCATGCTGGCCACATTTGGTGGGGTCCAGTTAGGACGGAGGCCATCGGACACAGTACCCTCTAAGGCTTTCAAGCCAAATTCAACTCACCGCCGAACGGCCCATATCAGGCTTTTCATGTCACCCTGGATTCCATTATCATTGATGTGCTGAAGAAGGCAGCCAAATGTCGTTGGAATGCCAGACTTAATTCTGATGATTAGCAACAGGAGAATGCAGAGGGTACCAATAGTGCACCGGGAGCAGAATGGGCTGTTGCTCATCCCAACTGATTCTTCACAAGGAGAGACTGGTACGAATAATATTCATTACGACGTCAGGTGCAATTGCTGAGCAGGATCGCCAGCTCCGATGGGTTATGCATGGCAATGCAACTCCAAACAAGAGTTGGTTGGTGATCCTTCCACACTACACTTGGCAGAAGCTCGGCGAAGCTACCTGCTGGTAGGTAGAGGATGGCGAGCACCCCCGGCAGTTCATTGGTAGTCTTCATGACATCCAAGGCACGAATGTTACTCCTGATGCCGCTGACCTGATCGAATTGATCTGCGATCATCAAGTTAATGCCTGGCTTCGTCTCTCCGATTGCACTACTCTGACTATTGCTTGCTTCCTCCACTGAGAAGCTGTTGCCCCACCTGGTGGTGGCGACATTGTTCGTCCCAATACTCCTCTTGCAGAGCACAATCGGGGCTATCTCGATCTGGGCCAATGTGACGTCACCGAGCTCTACATTGAGCTAGATTCCGACTCTGATGTGCAGGACGATGTCAGGCGCCGTGCAAAGCTCAGAGAGGCCTTTCCCAGGTCTCATGCAGGCTGGCAGAAGAGAATTCTCAGCAATAATCGCAAGGTCATTAGGTTCCAGAATCACTCCTGGGAACCGATCTCCCGCGCTGGTGTGAAGCAGGGAGTTGGGTATATGGGCTCTTATGCAGGACAAGATGTCCAAAATGTCACTCTTCTCCCAGGTATCCCACCCCCCGGGTGCGAGGCAGCTTAAATCGAGATGGAGGTGGGATTTTTCTGGGGCTTGTATGTGCCAGGCTGGGTCTTTTGAGGTTTTGGGTGGTTTTTCTTTTATTTCACCAGTCTTTCTTGCTTTGTTTCGCTCTCATCTGTTTCTAATTGTGGAGGTTTCTGGGGCTTGTTTGTGCCAGGCTGCATCCTCTTTGCGCCTTCGGTTGGTTTTTTTTTTCTTTCACAGGCTTTCTTCATTGGTTCCCCTGGGTTTCTCTCTCCATCTGCTAATTGTTTTCCTAATCCTATCTGCACCACCATACAGCTTTCCTATTCTCCGAGCGCTTGGGCAGTTCTTGTTTCTTCAGCCTTTCTTAGCTTTTTCTTGCTTTCATTTCTAGCGCTTGATAATACTCTTCTTTATCCAGAAAGCGCCGTTGTACGGCTATCCTATATCTTAGTCTGTAGTCTTAGATTTCAATCGTTTTAGTAGTCTCTTCTTTAGAAGTAGTAGGCGGTGAAACAGCTTTTTTGAGACGCCAGACGTCACTTTTATCCTTCATCTTGCTGCTTTCTCTATAATCTAATCATTTAGAAACTATAAGTTATATCTATCCGGGCAAGTGATCCAGCAAGTAAATATGGTCCCGGCAATTCTGAATAGACAATCTCTTGCCGGCCTAGATTTAACCCTTTACATCGTCTTTGAGACATTTGGAGGTCACAATGGAAGAGGAAGGTCCGCGTACATACCCATGATTTACACGGACCTTGGGTCCTGGCAAATCCGTATCCTAACATAGAGCTCTTTGGTCCCCAATGGGATGCTGGGAGTTTATTTATCATTTGAAGAGCTTTCACATATACATACTATTCCTCAAACCCCATACAGATACTTCATATTAACACACAACCATGGCTGGAAATACCGGTAGAGGTGAGTCTAGCCTTTGGAAAGCCAAGACGAGCTCCCTGAAGCCTTAATGACAACATTTTTAACCTCAGTAGTAGCGGCTCCTGAGCTCAGGCATCATCATTGAGATCTTCAGTATTCTTTGTAGACCTTGGGAAACCTGTACCCGAAAGACAACGACGAGTTAATTCATTTGTTGAGATAGAGCAACGTACGGAACGTGACGATGCGGTTGTTCCCAGATGTCCCGAAAGGGCCAGAAAAGTCCTTTGGAATTCATCCTGCATGAAGAGGCACCCAGAGTAGGGAGCCGGTTGAGATTTGTAAGTGAATCTACCAATTTTACAATGAGATGCTTATAAGGAAGAGTACTGAGGACTCCCCATCACCGGCTCTGAATCAACCTTCCCAGGAATATTCATCTCAAGAGCTGGCAGCACAATTCCATTCAGGCTATCTAAGAGCCAATTCATCACACCTCTCACCCTAATTTCCTGTACAGGACTGAACTTTGCATTCCCCTTCTGGACGTAGTAAAGTTAATCTGGACCTTCCGGCGTCTGATATTGGCATCACGGTCACCTCACTATCAACCAAAAGCAATTCCTTACATGGTGATGAAAGGATAGTCCTTGAGAATGGTGCAAAGATGATCTGGTATCACACATGGTTTCTTAATCCCTTTGTGAAGCCAGCTGGAAAAAAATACACTTCTGAAGGGCTATTGGGTAAAGGCAGCTACCAAGTTAGGTTGGAGAAATATATAGATGAGAAAGGCGGCAATGACCTTTGTAAGTCTTGTAATCAACAAATAACGTCCCATTTGAGACTTTGCACAGCCAACTTGATTTAGCTAACTGGATTTATTTTGTTGAAAGCCAGGCAGTCAAGTCCCAGTTCACACCTAGTTTCTGAGACCAGGAGCAGAATTCAGGACCTTTATTACTTAGATGATAAATCACCAACTGATGTAAAGGCGAAAATTACCTATGTGCTGGAAAATGATTGGTTTACATGCCATCCAAGTAAACAACAGGTTAGTTTAACTCCCATATCGTCCCTGATGAGACGGCAAAGGATTTACCTGGATAGGGACGCAGGTTCTGATTTGCTGCCCTAGACCTAGCAAACCTCTTGTACCATTAGTTGTTTCGGGGTGGGAAAATGCGGGGAAGGAGTGATAAAATGTTCCTTAATTGTTTTAACAATGTCCTGATAAGCCTTACTATGGCCTGTATGTATCATGCTTTGAAGACTTGGAGTTCAGGATCATATATTCAACCTTCAGATTTCTCGGGTCAAACACTCTAAAGTTAGTGATTTCCAAGGAGCCCAAAAGCTCCCTTCCAAAGATTATCATACTAATTGGCAAATTTAGATGTTTATCTTTAGCAGCATGCAACCTGGCAAGGACTACCTCTCCACGTGAGAACTAAGCTGATTGACAACACGAAAAAACACATTAAGTGAATGTTGTGGGAAAGTGGATTTGTTCAGGATCAGGAGTCTCGCGCTGCACTGGAGGACATAGAAGCAGCAGGATATCAGGATTTGGTGGTTTCAGAGGAAAAGGAGAGCGATGTGGAAGATATTAATTCAGATCTTGAAGTGGATGAAGTAGTTGAAGCACTTGAAGAGGGGTGGGATGGGGACAATTGACATCTTATTTAGGATTTTATGTATTATTTAACTAAATTATATGATTATTGGGTGAATTAATTGATTATTAATATACTACTTCAAGTTAGACTTTAATTGTGTTTGTAAAAATAAAAAAGGCTAAAGAAGGTGGAATTGAGCCTAACATAATTCACAAAGATCCAGGAAGGAATCACAAGTGAAGCGGAACTGCGAAGGAATGTAGCAGCAGCATAATGGAGGAAGGCCAAAGAAGGGAACTTGGGAGCCAAATAATGTGATCAAAACACCAGAGGGGTAATTACACTGGGTAGTAGAGTAGAGAAGTAGGCAAACAGGGAAGAATTTCAAGCATCATGAAGGAGTAGACCAACTGCTGTGCAAAAGCGATGAAGATCGTTTGAGTGTTAGTGCATACACGAAGCAAGTGTTAGGTAGAAATAGGTCGGACAGTGAGGGTAAGAAGGAAGGGGAGAGGTCAGCGAGGCTGGGAAAAGGGAGCAAGAGTACAGAGAGTGGCACGTTTGGGCCGTTGAGAAGCTTGTAGGTTGTGTGAGTATGGGTGAATAGAAGGTGGTGAAGGGTGGTGGGCAAAGAGTGTGTAACGGGCGCACCCTATAGAGAGGTGAACTCTAAGATTACGACTGCACCAAACACTCAAAGTAAAAGATAAAGATGAGGTAAATAATTCAAACGAATCAAACAGTAAAACTTAATATCGTTAAGATAGAAGCATTACTCAATTAGTTCTGAAAAGGAAAGGTTGGTTATTGAAGTAGAAGGCCAAACGCTTAAACTTAAGTAGATATCAGATTTAACCCTTTGACATTCACCACTACTCCGACCATGGGCGAGTACCCTGTCCTGCTCAGGGCTTGTCCGAGGTCTACCCTCCATCAGGAATTATCCTGCTGGAAGTATCAGAATAACTCGGGTACACTTAACTCCGTCATTAGGATATGAGTTTCTGCAATGCATCTCCAATAGAACCGCAGGTGGAAGAACTCTTCTAATTGAAGTCATACCCGTGGCTAACTGTTATGAAATCAACCGGAATCAATACCTAGGTGGTGGACTCACTGGCCCAGTGGTAGTTTCATCTATACAAGCTATGCAGTCCATCATTTAATCTACGCGACTATCTAATATGATAAATAGACATGCAAGCTCTCCCGGTGAGATGTAGCCGATGGTTGGCTAAATGGGCGCTACCCATAGCCAGCCTCTCGGGACATACTCTACTCTGATATGACTCATACCTCTAGAGTCCATTGACAACCAATAGTAATGCTACAAATCAAGGGGAGAAGGTCCCAGCTAGTTCCTAAGGGATTTGTCCCAAAAGCGCCCTGGCCTCCTTGGACTCCCTAAGTACCACTAGGAAGACTACCCTACTACCCGTAGGCTAAGATAGACTCCAAGGTGCCGGAGAGACCATATATGGGTGACCCCCATTTTGGCGGTTACCCATACTCCACTTATATATCCTGCGAACGACATTCGGTCAGACTGACGGCGACGACGTATACGGGATTACGGCAGTCGCTCCAATGGCCTGTGCTTACTAGCAAATGAGCAACTATGTAGCCGTCTGCCCATCACGCACCGTCCCAATGCTAAGGCCAGAGAGGGGTGTTAGCAAAATCTGCCCAAGTTCAATAGCATGTTCGGGCCACCCTTCCTCAGGCGTTGGGCCTCCCCCCACAGATGCGTGTGCGCCCATGAACATCTAACAGCCTATAGAATATGAGGCAATTGACCTCTAAGTTCTAGGATGACTTTGCCAGTGAAGGTAGGTTAACTTGGATTCCTCAGTAGGGTAACTGGTACCCATGGGCATAATGGCCAAATTCCTAGGGTAGGGTAACTTTGTCTACTTATGCCTTTAACCCCTCCGAAGTCCTCCAAGCGACCACAAAAGTCGTCTCGGAGATCTGTGTAATCCTCCCATAAATTCCTTGACTTTATGCAAACTTACTCCCGAAAGGTTACCCTGCCTTGTAGAGTATCCAAGGCTACTCAACTATCCCCTATGCCTTGTCCTATGTTAACCAGCTATTTGTATACTAAGTATATGAGACCAGACCACCTCTGGTTACCACTTGGTATACCATTTGGGCTAAGGTAGTAGTTATTGTAGCTACCTATCATAGGGTTGTTACAGAGTGGTAATGAGCATGGAGGATACGGCCCGTTTGGGCTTTTGGCAGTCAGGAATGAGTCATGGGGCAGAGGTCCAGAATGGAACAATTTCAGGTATCGGGGTTGAGGCCGGATAAACTCTAGAGGCATTGTTGAAGCTTAAGAGGACCGTGCGATGGTACGAATCAGACTTTGGGCGTCCTGAAAACGGTGCATAGCAACGCAATTACAGACCAAAAAAATCATGCCCCATAACCCATGATGTAATCAGGGGTTATAGAGCTATAGACTATCCGTACAACAACTTCACTTTTATAATTTTGCCCCCTATCCCCCACATGCCTCATGAGGTATAAGGAGCAAATATCCACTTTTGCTGATGTAGAGAGATGGGCAGAGGGTACTCTGGGAGCCTTCTGGGACTAGGTAATGGTAGGGAGTGGTAGGATAGGCCGTTGTGGTCTGGGGGTGGTGCTTGTTTCAGGTGGTGGCTGGCCTTGAAGGCTTTGGAGGCGTTGAATTTCTGATGTCATGTTAGTGTTCTCATCCTTCAGGTCTTGGGTATCCTTGATGTGACATTCTTGAACAACTTTCACGTGCTTTTCAAGCGCCTTAAAGGTTGTCAAAAGCAATTCATAACAATCAGCCAGAGACTTGTTCTGATTGATGAGTGCATTCACTTCCTCCTAGAGGGATTCAAGAGTGGTAGGCTCTCCATCATAGGCAGAGTGTTAGGCACACCAAAAGGCTTAGCCTTCCATTAGTGAATAAAGACCTATAGTTACCCTACATTAGGATTCTGAGTTGAAAAAGACAAGCCAACACCCCCCTCCCGCACCAGCGTTGGGACGGCGCTACATCGGCAGAGACCGCCGTAGGTGCGTCCCCTCACCAAAGACATGGTAAGTGGAGCCCTCCTGGTAACCGTGTATACGTCGCGGCCATCTGTCCGACCGGATCCCGTTCACAGGATATATGAGGGAAGACCTTTGGCGACCTTATGCAGGTGGTTCAAGCCAGGTCGGTCCACTTCGAATAAGGTTACTGAGCACTGAAGAAGAGAGTCACGAAGGTGGTCATTAGGTAACGGGACGTTTTTACAGACAATGGTTAAGCAACACATTCTATACTCCACGCTCTTGCGATGAAAGTCGCAGAAGTGAAAGGTGTTGTTGGAGGAGGTAGTTTGAGGAATCAGGCATACCTGCACTCACACATGTCAATAGTATTCTTCGGATAGAGACGGAAACATACGATAATGATATCACTATGGAGGGATAATGGCTATTGGAGTGATTATCGTGACAAGTCTATCTTCTGCCTTGCAGCGCTCGAGTGCAGAATGCATCTGGAAAGCTGAGAGGTTCGATAACAAAGCTGGCCCCTTTGTTGGTTCAATCATGGGGACCATTCTGCGTATGCAATGGTAAGCAAGACTCCATGCCGACGAAGAAGGATCATAACCAATGGACTGATGTGTAAGAGCACCGTCAGGAAAGTTCATGGTGTTGCGATTTGGAAGTCGAGTGAGATAACAGAATTTTCAGGGTCAAATGGTGTTCGCACTCTTAGAAGAAGCTGGAGTTTGTTAGCAGGTACTTACAGCCCCTAGTCAGAAGTGTTCGTGATCCGAGACATGTTTAATTACGGTTGCGCCATAGGCAGCCGTGGTGTAGTGGGGTGGTGGGGTTGCTGGGGCCTTGAGGCAACGGGCGTGCAGGCGATCAACGGACAACGGCAACGGGCAACGGGCAACGGGCAACGATGAAATGTCCACGATCAACCAACTCTGTATATTAATTAAATAACAAAAATAAAAATAAAAGTTATGAATACTAGCTAATACCTTGTGTACCCCCCCTTTGCCTCCAAAACTGCAGCTACTCTATTAGGGTTTGATTTCCACAACTTCTCAAAAAATTCCTCAGGAATTGTCTCCCAAACCAAAGGCAATACTTCTGCAAGTCTCTTCTTAACAGCTTCTTTTCCTCCTGGGGTATCTGCAATCCTTGGATACTGCTG
>Ga0307509_10001825_pt1 | contig 35246 bp, 32 predicted proteins | sample 10_EM_MG_FD_202245 | JGI IMG/M metagenome (GOLD analysis project Ga0307509, IMG submission 202245) | Populus trichocarpa ectomycorrhiza microbial communities from riparian zone in the Pacific Northwest, United States - 10_EM | ecosystem: Host-associated > Plants > Roots > Unclassified | place...
AAGAGAAAATTTTCCCCGCTTCTGTGTTGTGCGATCTATCTAGTGTTGCCTTGCCTTGGCGTTTGTTTCGTTTCATCGCCTATCACTCGCCGTTTTATCGCCGCTGTTATTCGCCGTTCAACCATAGTCGATTTGTAAAATTTCCTCCCGCGCTTTGCAATACCGATTTCAATTTCCGATTTCTATAGACTCCCCAGCGCCAACCTCAGAATAGGACTGGGGCCATTCAAAGCGCACAGTACAGCACCATCGAACATATCTTAATAATCCGGATTAAGTTGGAGGGGAATGTGCTAGGACAGGGGAATCCTCCCTCTCATAGACTGCACCAGGGGAAATCAAAACAAACTCTAGCCTTAGCTCAAACAGGACAAAAAGGAAATACCTACCCTACAGTATACAGCGTCTTGCTAGGAGAGGTAAATTACGACTTCCTAGCACATTTACCTCCCACTCCAATTACTTTTCTTATTTCTTTTTTCTTCAAGGTATAGCGCTCTCTACTCGATCGCGCTGCCTACGTCCCCCCTTCGAACTACCCCTTCTGGCGAGGTAATTATTGAACTACAATGCTAGCACAATATCTAACCTGCCACCCCTCCCCGGTAAGCACTCTATTATTTAGGGGGGGTATGACACTAGAATCAATCCCTTAGTTTGCAATCGCTAAATCCCAGAATAAGCATATCTTCTCTTAGCACCACCCCCGCCGACACTTAGTGCCCCGCTAAAAGTAAACTCGTCTACCGCTACAACCACTCCCTCAAACAAGCCACAAGACCTATTAGAAGGAAAAAAATTGGAAGAAGAAAAATCCAATGCTTATCCCCGACTGCTACCCGGTACCCCTAACCTATTCGAAGAGATGAGAATGGCCCGCCTAGTGACAGAATGGATGGATGGATGGACACAGACACCGTGCGTACTCCAAATCATAATCATCTCAGACAACCTCACACTAAACCGTGAAGGGAATACAGATCACATTTGCGCTTCACTCAACCCATCAAGTCGCTCAATTAACATTCCGCAACAAAAAACTCAATATACTCGTGCAAAACTCCCTCTTCCTCCACACACACACACACACACACATCCATCCACTCCAAATCCCACCCAAAGCGAAAAAGAGAGAAAAAACAAACAAAAAACAAAAAACAAAACTACGAGTGACACCGCATGCCCGCTTCCAGATGCAGTACCGATAACCAAAGTCACCCCACCACCACCACCAGCACATTAATCCCCTAAGCACGCAATCTCCAGCGGTACCACCCTCCTCCAGCCCGATTCCGTACTGGTGCAAACCCCCCTGAGACAAACCTTATCCCACCACCACCACCACCACCACCACTACCACTACCATCACACGCTCAGCACACATTCCGGCACAAGCGCTGGAGCTTCCCGGGTACCCGTCGCTATCCACAGGTTGCTACAGTAGCTAGCACGGGTACATAGCACACGCGCCCCACAATCAGCACGCACCAACTCCCCCTCCGCCTCCCCCCCCCTGTACGGTACCGTACCACGCACAGCTCATCGCTCATCTCATCGCTTACCACCGGCCCGGCCGGCAAAACCCTCCCCCTTCCCCTTTCCACATACGGTAGACTATGATACAGCGTGCTCTCTCGTGTGTGTGTCGGCCGGTTACGAGTTTCTCGAAATATTGGCACAGGTTAGCGCAACAGGGGTCAGCTCAAAAAGAGAGAACCCCGAGAGCCAATCGTTCCAAAGCGCTTAAAATGTCCTGGCCGATCCCCGCATACAATCAAGGTCACGTGCTGTGCTACCGCATCAGCAGTTTGGTTTGGACTTTCCGGATGTGGAGGTGGGTTCGGGTGGACCTGGCAAAATATTGGTGGAGAAGGGAGGTGGAGGTTTTTTCTTCTTCATGCTTGTAGAACTTTCAATTTAATTCAACTTCACCCTACTGTTAATGAACTATTGGTACATACCGTACCACTGTGACACCTTGGTACTGTAAATAAGAGGAAAAAAGGGAAAAAATCAAAGCGTAAATCATAACATGTCGTATCCGGTACATACAGGGTCGTTTTTATGGATGGATGGATGGGAGAAGTGAGGAGAAGGGTGCTATACAAAACAGACAAAAATAGAATGACAAGAAAGAAGGGAATTATCATGTAAATCAATCCGATACCCAGACCCAGACCAAACAGTAAAATATAGAGGAGAAGAAAAAAACCGAAAACCAGTCCCGCTAAAATGAAGGTTAAAAAAGCAGAAACTAAGAGCAAAAGCAAAACTCCACAGTAAAAAGGGATAAACGTAAACGTAAGAAGGGTATGATAGAAAGAAAGAAGAAGAAAAACTCCACCGCCACCACAGTCATTAGTTAAAAAAACGCTCGCTGGTGAAAACAAAACTCGGGGAAATGAAAATAAAACCAAAAAAGCACAAAGCGAAGGTATCATAGAAAACGAGGGAAAAAAGAGAGTTAGATCAACCCGCCCGTCGGAATTCCCTTGACTGGCTTCCTGGCGTATGCAACTAGCATCCTAAACGCCGCCTCCCTTTCTTCACACTCCCTCAACAACCCACGTTCATTCCACATACTCCTTCTCATAACCTCGCCCTGACTTGTAATCACTCGCTCGTAGCATCTAGTATACCACCACCTGCCGACCCTGGCGAGCACTGCGCTATTCACCTCGTCACCACCGGTGATGGGGACGTTAGAAACCACCGGCAAGCCGACAAAGCACTTGTGCGGGCTTTCGAAGCCGCGCTTGGATAGGAGCCTAAGTACCTTCTCCGATTGCGTGGAGGTAGAGTTCGAAGAAGTGTAGTTCTCGCGGTGCATGATGGTCTTGGCTAAGTCCACGGCTTTGCGCGCTTTCGGGCCGACGTTGCCGAGGAGGTCTACGTCTAGGACTGTTGCTTCCAAGTAGCCGCCTGGTTCGAGGACGCGCCGGCATTCGGAGAGGATGAAGGGGAGGTTGGAGTCTGAGGAGCTGGGGAGGAAGCGAAAGGATATTGCATTAAAGAAGCCTTTTGGGAAGGGGAAGGAGGAAGAGAAGTCTTCATGGTGGATTTGTTGATGGTTTTGAGGTCTAGAGGGGGATGGCGGGGTGTTGGTGTGTGGGTTTGAGGAGAGGGAGGGAGAGAGGTTGTAGATCTTCGCAGAGGGGTATGAAAGGGCGCAGTAGAAGGACCAGTCATCTGTACAATTGTCAGCACTCTAGTAGTTTGATAGGCAAGGAGGAAGAATTACCTGTGCCAAGGCCATCAATAACAAGAACCCTACCACCGCCACTGGCGCGAGGACCAACCGCCGTTGTGATTTTCGTCATCATCTCATGCGCGGGGCTGACAAGGACTCTATCAGTAGACAGCCAGCGACTAGCCATGAGTGCCCAAAGTCGCACAGTCATCTCGTCCTGGGATGCATCCAAGTCGATAGATCCAGTCGAGTCAGTAGACTTATGTGAACCAGAAGACCCGCCGGAGCCCCGAGATCTATGTGATCGCCGGCGCGATGAAGTAGATGGAAGGCTCAGGTTTGGTGGTGGAGACGATTCCAAGTGAGCGCTGTGTCTACTTTGCACACTGCTAATTGTCCCCCGGGAATCCCGGTCGCGGTCATCTCCATAAGACCTGATAAATGAAGAGACGGAAAAGGGTGTGCTAGGAGTAAGAATCTTGTGAGCTGGCGGTGTAAATGGCGGGTTGGTGACGATAGGCAAAGCCGAAGGCAGGACAAGTGTAGGTGGAGCATTTCGAAGGGTCGGTGAGTCGTTAACTTTGGGTTCGCCCTTATTATCAACTTGCTCTTCCTCGTTAAGTTTCACTCCTTCATCATCCCGGAGGTCCGGGAACGCGCTACAAAGGTCTTCGTAGCGGAAGGGTGAGCCGAGCGATGATGTCGCTGATTTTGTGCCAGGCTGCTCCTCTTCTACCTCAGGCTCTACGGCCATAGCCTCGCCGAATAGTCCTGCATCAATGAGGTCATTATACTCTGGCCAGATGTCTTCCTCTTCTTCGACTGGTCCTAGTGTTGGTTCTGGCCCTGGCTCTGCAACCGTAGAGACCGAAGTGATAGAACCCTTTCTGATGGGCCATTCTGTACCTCTTGGGCTGGCGGCCAGGTTGCCGCCGTCACGAATCTCAGAAACCATTGCGGCTGCCTGTGCGCTGCGAACATCGAAAGGATCAATCTGGCAGGAGGCCCTAGGTCGGTGAATCGCAGTGGTAGGGGTGAGTCCATACGAGCCCCAAGGGACTTGAAATCCCTCGTTCGCTGGATGGAAGCCCTTCTCAAATGGACGACCCATTCTCGGTGGTGCAGTGCTGGCTTCAACTTCAGCACGGGGGACCTGAGTTTTGATTGGGGGTAGCTTCCGGATTGGCCCTGTCCTAAGTGGGGCATGAGGAAGGGCCTGCGGAGGGGCTTGCGGAGGGGCAACCGAAACAGTCTCCGGATAAGCGGGCAGTGGCGATGCCGGCACATTTTGAGGAAGGCTGGGTGTCTTGGTTCTCGTTACTGGTGGAATCCGGCCAACTTGCTGGAGTCGCTGAAAGTATTTTCGCTCGTTTGCCTTTGCCGCACGTACATCCTTGCGCACTTGCTCTGCCGCGTTTGGAGGAGCGGACCTCGATAGTGGTGGTGGTGATGAAATCGGTGGTGGGGGGAGCAGGGTTGGCGGAGGGGGCGGAGGAGTAGGTAAAGAAGGCGGAGGTAGCACGACTGGTGTAGGCTGAGGGATCGGTGGAGGAGTAGCTTGCTGAGAAATGGTTGGTGGCTCGTGGATACCACCCTGATGCCTGATCGCATTTGCATAGTTATTGGTCGGATGCGCATGCTCCCGTCGGAGCTCTCGAAACTGCTCTGCCAATTGTGCAGCTTCTTGTAATTCCTCTTGGTCGAGAAGCGCATAGTGTGGTTGGCGTCTGTAGGTATGTATCGCTTTTCGGGAAGTGGTGGTAGGTACCGTTCCCGAAGCAGCAACCGGGATCGGAGTGATCGGTGGTGCAGGAGTCGGAACCGGTGACGGAGTCGCGTTCCCCCGTGAACTAGGTGCACTACCCGACCGAAAGAAACCCCACCGTCCCGATTTACGCGGAGGAGCCTCAGGGCTCGGGGATGGAGGCAACTTTGGAGTAGTATTCCTCCCAGGAATCTTGAACATGCTATCCGAGCTTCCTTCCCTTGACATGTAAACAGGACTAGGGCCCCGCTTCCCAATCTCCAGGCTCCTCTTCTCCCTGCTGCTATCGGCACTTCCGGTCCTGGTCATCAGCTCACCAGTGTTTCTGTTCTCAATCACTGCTCCACCACCAACAATAACAACCGGTTTCAGTCTGTCAAGTAGGTAGTCGTCCGGCTCACCGCCAGAACTGCCTCGCCTGCTACCCGACGTCCTACCTAGTGATCCACCAGTAGTAGAACTCGTACTGCCGCTCCTTGCATAGCTCCCAATACTACTACCACCGGTAGAGCCACTTCTCCCTCTACCAGTAATCTGTTTCCCAAACGCCGCATACCCTTCATGTCCGGTACCCGCAACAGGGCCCTTCCTCTTCTCCTTCTCTACCTTTCTCTCCCTCTCCTTTTCCTTCTCCCTTTCCCTTTCCCTTTCCCTCTCCCTTCCCTTTTCCTTCTCCCTCTCCTTTTCCTTCCCCCTCTCCTTCTCGTCCATCGACCCTGATGTCTTCGTCCTTCCTCGGGAAAAGAAACCCGGTCGCGACTTACCAGGGCTGGACCTTGTCGGCGACTTCTCCCGCACAGCCCTATCCTTACTCTCCCCTCTCTTAGCCATGGCGGAAATGTTCCCTGCCAACGAAGATGCAGGCATATTATGGTACAAACTGTTTTGAATGGTTATAGGATCTCGTGGCTGTGGTGTGGGACCTCTAGCAATAGGATTACTATTCTTCCTGGGAGGTGGGTGTCCTGGTGATGGTAATGGGGGAGTAGCGGTCTCCTTTCGGTTCGCTCGCGTAGGTAATGAGAAGGCAGCGGTGCTGCTGAGGGACTTGCTTCGTCCCTTTGCCAGTCTACCTAGCGGTGCCTGTGGCGGTATTGAGACGCCAAGACCCCTCGACATATTTCCTAACTCCGGGGTACCCAATCTTGAAGAAATAGAGGAAGTACTATCTTTCCGTCCCCTAACACCTAAGGCAGGAGAAGGGGTTTTTGGACGCGCAGCAGACAGGTGCAAAGGCGAAGGCGCCGCCTGTGGCACAAGTCTAGGTGATCCACGGACTGGTTGATAAAATGGTGTATTAGGTGCGGAAGCGGACCCCAACTGCGGAAAGTAGGTCTCTTCAACCATAGGTGGAGGGCTCATAGTGCCAATACTCCGTTGCTCAGTTCTCACACCCCCATCCTCTGAGTCAGAATCGTCATCACGGGGATTCGCTCGGATGGTGGACCCAGACGAAGTGGATGTAGTTGACTCGCGAACTGAATCAAGATTGTTTCTCACTGGTGGTGTTGGATTACGGAGTCTGTGATGCGCCGGCGGGAAGCCGGGGGAGTGAGAAGATATTGATGAGGGGGTAGATGAGTAACTATACGCTCCTGGTGATTCGGTATACCTTGTTGAAGGACTACTGCTGGCCCCACTATCGTAGACGTTTATTGGAGCCGGAATGTGTAGTTCTCGTGTCCGTAATTGCGGAGATTCGCCCTGGGTGGATGACGAGCTTTTAGATCGTGGTTTGCCCACGGTAGAGGTAGGCGGTAATGGTATTCCCAATATGGAACTCTGAGAGGCATTCCTCGATCCACCAACGTGCGAAGACGAGGATGTAATCGAGGCAGTGGATGCGTTGAACGAGGTTGTCGAGCCCGTTCGTAGGCTTGTCAATGAGAACGAGGCTACTGAGGAAGACGAGGGCTTCCTTCGTATTAACGTTCGCGGTCGCTTCTCCGGCGAAGCTGTAGCAGGGGGTACAGTCGACCCTCCGAAGCCGGCGCTGCTTCTAGAGGGCGGGCTAGTCCTTGGTTTCAAGGTGGTAACAGGTGTCATTATCGGAGAATTAATAATGGACATAGGCTTCGGTAGACTACTCTTCCTTGGATGTAATAATACTGGGGATTCCGCTCTCCTTGATGAAGCAAAGGTGTGCTCGTGTAGTAGTCTTCTGGTAGTAGGAGCTGGCGGTGGAGGTGAGGAGGAGGATTGCTGACCCCTAAGCTTCGAGGAGGAAGGTTTAAGGCGAAGCTTAGGTAGTGATAATTGGGAGGTTGTGTGGGGTGGTAAGTGGTGGGGGGGCCGTTGTTGCTGGTCTCGATATGCCATTGTGGAATGCTGGTATTGCTGGGATCTGTGGGAGCTAGGATAAATTGAATCACTGCCTTGCCATGATCAAAGCCGACTGCAGAACCTCAAGCTGCGAGAAACAAAAAAAAAATGCAACACAGCCCGTCAGCAATTATGATCGGTAGTTATAATGATCACAGAAAGAGAAGGTGTGTTCAAGTAAGGCGAAATAGGCAGAAACGAGAAATAAAAATGCAAACCAGACTAAATAATTGAATATTTCCCCACGTACCTTCGTTCCGTCGGTTCGACACACTATGTGGCGAAAAATGATATAAAAAGCTTTCTGTTTTCTTTTTTCAAGAGGCTTGATCAGTTTTGGAGGGTTAACTTTCTCTGGAGGCTAGGTAACAACCCACACACTGTTGGGGAAGCGAGAAAGACTTCCTCTTGTTAAAGAAAACCCCCCGGGAAATCAAGAATATATATGGCCCAGACAAAAATAAGTAAAAGAGTTGCAGCAAATCCAACCTATGCACGATGAGCTCAGTAATTGATGAGTTGTTTCGCGGGCCCTTTGTGGCGGCTTAGAGCTGTGCGGGTGTTGAGGCGGAGTCCAGAAGTGCTCAACCAAAGGTACAGTGGCAGATACCTTCTCAAATCTTGACGCCGCGAGTACAACGCCGCAGACAGACAACAAGTACAAAAGAGCTCGTGCCAGAGACTCTCAACCGAGAGGGTGGAAAAAATAGGGTAGAGAAAGCGAAGCAAGGGATCGACACCGCCCGAGCTGGATGGAAAGCAATTGCTGTCCTTCTCCGGGATGCAACAAAGGGCGAGGCTATCGATCCGAGATGGAGCCTTTATTCGAAAGGGCTTGATTTGAGATGAGTTTGGCCCAAGCTTTCGCCAGCTTTTCCCTTCCTCTCTTCTCCTCCTTGTCCTTTTCCTCCGTCTCTTTGGTTCCAGGTTGGTTTGTTATAGACAATATAAGAGGAAGGTATCACCAGGACCGATATCCTCGAGCCGAGTGAAATTGTCGATGAAATGATGGATGATAAAAAAAAAATGTCGACAATCAATAAAAACTGCCGGCTCGTACTTGCACCTTCCTCCAAACAAAGTAATAATAAAAAAACCAATGGATAATCCCCCTAGGCAGCTCTTGAAACAAAATCGAACCCGCAATCGTACCCGAGATATATACTTTTCTTGAAAAAACCTTACCGTACCTCGAACGTCAAAGTCTAGAGAAAAAAAGTCAAAAGGAGGGAAAGAAAAGAAGAAATAAAAAGAACCGAGAAACCGACCAGGAGGGAAAGCGGCAAAAGGGTTATTATCTACTCGGAAGTGATGAAAAAGTGAGAATTCAATTGATAGAAGGGCATTGGACGGAACGGGCCTTTCGATAATGAATGAGAATGGGAGAGGGGAAAACGAAATAAAAGCAAAATCAAAAATGAATAAAAATGGAGAACAGTGTGCGAGTGTCGTGCCACTACAGGAGAGAAGGGAATACAAGAAAGCAGCCCCAAAAGGAACAGGGAAGGCTAAGGGCGGCCGCTCATAGGTGAGAGGAACTGGCGACCAACCATGGCCTCTGGCCGCCCCTCATAATGGCAGCCAGGGTCAGTTTTTAGTCCCCAAACCCATCCATCTGGTTGGAGAGGGCGGATATGCGGAGTGCTCGCCCTGGGAAGGCCCACAGATGGAGGGGAGGCCAATGACCAACCACAGTCGTTAAACCTTCCACCGCCGAGTGATAGGATGAGCCAATTGCGACAGGAAGTGGCACTTTTGAAATGGAAAGCAACCGTTCGCAAGTTCCCTCCCTTGCTGCAGCACGCTCATACCCTCGTTTCCCCACCCAAGTGGAAAGGATTTGGTCTTGTGGAGATTTCATAAAGCGTTCTTATCACAGACGGTAGGCACTAGGCCAGTACCTGTGCCTACGGTGCAGGCTCGTACCATTTGACTGTACTATATGAGTAGCAGTGCGCATAAACCCGTCCTATATCTCGAAGCCACATACAGAAAGTGTGTAAGTACCCATTTTTCCTCTTCTCCATTTCAAAACTTTCTCCTCACTCGTATGCTCGGAGCATGCGTGGACAAATTCGAAATCGGGGGTTGTGGGAGAAGGGAAAAAAGAAATGAAATGATGGACCAGTAGATGTCGTTTCCTGGGAGGTATCCCCACCCAGCTGCAACCACAAGAAGCTCATCCAATCCATATCGAGCACACAGTAGAAATCCGCCCATTCGACGCGGCTAGGATGATGAAGATACCGGTATTTGGAGCTCTTCACCGCTTCGCCGCCTAGTTTGGGACGCGGGGGTATTGAATCTGGTAAGCGCCGTTTTCCACCTCGCAGCGTCAGATTCATGCGTTGCCGGGATCATAGGAGAGGAAAAAAAGGGAGTGGAGAAACAGAAAGAACAAAAAAACTCAGACAAGAGGTTTGTTTTTTTTTCCTCTTCCTCTTTTTCGGCTCTATTTAGCGGGCGCCGGATGGGCACAGCTACGGTAGGGGAAAGCATACCGGTGCTCGACTGAATGCCTCTTTCTCTGCTGTCTCCCCCGCGATGGTTCATCGCAATGCGGATGGTCCATGCGCTCGCCGCCTCGGTTTCATTTTTCATTTCCACCCTTCCGAACCGTCGACTTCTGTACGATAAGTGAAGAGTGCAAACCCTCAACTCCGGCCAGTGGGTGGGGATAGAACGTCAACCCACACGAGAATAGAAACAATTTAATCTCACGGCGAAAAGAAGAAAATCCGCTCGTACTTCACACCGATACCCACTAAAGGGCGAATAAGGAAAAAGGAGTATATGCCCAACCCAACAAAACCCACTAAATCACGTCCAAGCCTAAGTAAACCCAATCGAATCCGATACTCACACACACACCCCACGCAATCGCACAACCGTGAGGCACAAAAACGTTTCCCATTCGGCTACCGTACTCGAGTACAATAAAGTTCAAAGCAGAACCCATCGTTTCCATTTTCGATTAATTCCGCCCCCAATCTCAAATAAACATCTCAAAGGCCTCCCGGAGCAAGCTACGAGTTAGATATCGATACCCAGCCAAGAAGTGGCCATATCCGCCGCGCTAGCTGAGCGCTTTCATTCTTAAGTTGGATTAAACCAAGCCGAAAAGATTGCCATAGCTTGGGAACACAAAACCCCCATCCCAGTACTACCGTAGGAGAGACAATCTCGGAAAAAGTACGCCCGTTATCTACGAAACTCCTATTGCAGTGCCGTAACAATCACCTGTAAGTTGAACCCTTAATAAACCTTAATATTGCAAGTACCATTTATCACGAGGCAGAAAGCCCCCCGTGCAGGTCTGTAGAGTACCGGTACCGCACCGTACGGTGCAGCACTCGTACTTGTAACCTGTACTGTACAAGTACCATAAACCCGTCCCACAACCCAGCAGAGCTGAGCTGTGCCCAGGTCACTCGCTCCTATCCTATCCCCGTACCTTGCGGCAAAGCAGCTTAACCCCTCGGCCTCCAGTACCAAATCCTGCACGAAGATCACATCCGACCCGATCTATCATCTATAATTTTCTATCCAGGTTTTTTATTCCTTTCCCTTCCCCTGACTTCCCATACCATACCGGGATGGAGGAAGTTTTAGTGGGCGCCTCGGGGTGGCGCGGCCATTCGGGGCCGATACCTGTTCTGCTGAGGTTCGGCGTGGCGTGCTGCTTGCGTTGCATTGCATTGCATTGCATGTCTTCAGCTTTCGACACTTCGGCATGGCCCCCGACTCTCTCTCTGTCTGGCACAATAAAGGCCTGCCCAGCCCAGCAAGTCAAGGTCGAAAAATTTCGCTCCCGTCGAGCACTCTGTGGCATGATGGTACGGTAATATGGGCGATTACTCAGAAAACTAGGCAGGTGCTTAAAAACTCTTATTTGCCGGTCGCATCGAGTCACACGGGTCGTATGACGTAGCACGACACATCGCACGGATTTTGAGTCGGGATAAGGCCATGAGAGACATACATGGTCTACAGTCAGTGTCTTTGGGTTGTGTTGGATAAAAAATCTTTTAAGGCGACGGACAGCAGCGCACCGGTACTGTGCTCAAGCAGTCTGCAGCAGTGTTCGTGCCACGTGCCAATTGAAGCAGCGAGCCACAGCAGAGATCGAACTGCAACCGAGCGCCTGCTGAGGCCCTACTACTTGGCAATTTAAAAAGTCTCCGGATGGCTCTGCACCAAGAGAGGCGCCCATAAATACAAAGCGTCCGGAGACTTTTTGAATGGCCAAGTTGGAATCCCGTGAAAAGGGGCGGTATATAGACTATTAATACCTTCTGCCATAGCCCACAATACGAGTGCAGTAACGAGATTGATGTTAGCCACGATATAATAGAGATTTGAACCTACCGTACTTGTACGGGTACGAACCCGTAAACGGGAAAACTCAGCTTGAGATACCATACCCACCGTGAGTTATCCCGACACTGGCGGCTGGAAATCTGCAAATAGCCTTTCATGAGGAAATACCATAGTTGCCAACCTTCCAAGCAGGGAGAAAAAAAAGGGGCGTTATAATGAATCATAATTCCAAATCACCGTCACTATGCAACTGCACCACGACCGAGTTGGGGTACATTTTAGAAGCACGGTGCTTTCGCCCTCCGATCGTAAAAGAACAAAGAGTAAGATGTGAGTCAAGTCAGAAGTCAATTCCGAGTGATGGGTTGTGTACTTGCATTGAGAGATCTTAGCTAAGATCTGATTAGATTGTGGTGACTTAGAGTCGGGGTTGAGAGTTTCCCCGATGCCCCCTGATGCCGGAATGCTCTCGGAGGCAATAAGGTCGCAGTGTCCGATGGTTTATTTCTATGAGGGAATGGCTCTCACTACATATGATATCCTGGGAGATAGACCTACGGGCGCATAATCATCTTATAGTCATCATAGCTTTTTCGTCATCTTTTTTCTAGTATCATATTGCGTTTACATCTCCGAGGCACTTAGAGAGTCTAGGGTTTGGGCTAGGCACTCTGATTATGTTAGGGCCTGATGCTCAGAGTTGTTTGGCGATCGGATGGTGTTTGAGGGTTTCTGTAGGATCTTATCAACGGAGATATCATATTATTATAGTGTATAGCAGAAACACTGTAACTGCCAGCTGTCGAAGGGCCGGGTTGGCGGCTAGTTTGGCAATTGTCATGTAATTCCGATGGTGAGTTATCCTAACTCGCAGCATTCTCGATGTTGCGTTTTCCTTTCTTGGTTTGGATAATCCATCTACCGATATCAAATAACATATTCGGCTTTAATATGCCAACATACGGTGTTCTATATTACCCAAGTACTTTTTTTTTCACCCGGGCCACCAGTCGATATTTTGCGTATCCAGGTGTATTGGTAAGAGGGGGGGAATGCACAATTGCATAATGAAATGTGAAAAGGTGACCTCAATTAACCTGCCGGATTTGTAGCAGTTGAGCGTAGGCTTGGTTTCGAGAGGCGTATAGAGCCAGCCCTTCCCCTATCTATGAAACAAGCACACATAGATTGCGTTTCTTTTTCTTTTTCTTTTCCCTTTGTCAGTTCACCACCTAGAATAAAAGTTTTTTGCTCCTTTGGAGTGCAGCTATTATCTCTCCTGCTCCCCACTCTTTGAGCTGCCCTAACTAACTGCCATTATTATAACACACCGGTATTAGTAAGGTAAAGGTCTAGAATAGTCATGCATAAGGTTGGAGAGAGTATTGGCTATCCCTTAAACTCGGATCTGCGATTTTGGCTCCACACAATCACCAATCATGATTTTTTATACTGACACCCCCTTGAGAATTCAGGGGTTGTATTTTGAAGGTATCTGCACTACGGCTGTTTTAAAGGGGTTCTTTACTGGTAAGGGAGAAGTGAGGGCTCAAAAGATGATCTATCTCGTATCATAATTTTCGCTCACTTGTTGCGTCGACCTCGGATTGGCTGTTGGGCGCTGAATTTAGCTGACTGGCCAACTAGAGAGGGGAAGTGCTTTGATGATCCCCACAGGTTTATAACAACTCCCGTTGGAGGTCGGGCGATAGATTTTGCACGAAATTAATATGGTACTGTGCAGGATGCAATCAGTAAACTGCCGGCTCTGGATCGACAGGATATATCGCTCGTTCGTGTATATAGATCCTGATTCCTGAAGATAGGGCCCGTGGACCGAAATCTAGAGTTTGGCAAACACGACCATCTTCTCCCTTTTTGCTGACATCCACAAGAAAACTCTTGGTATCCGGGCTGTGGGATGTTCTTCTTGGATCGGGGATGGCAGATTGCTGGTTGGTAGAATCAGCAAACGTGTGTTTGGTTGGTTTTGATATCCCCTACCAATCAACTCACGAAATCAATATGCGGCGGATATACGGGTTTGCTGATGCCACAGACCAGACACAAGGCAAATAAACGAACCCTCAAGTTATTTTCGCCGAGTGGTGGACCTGATAACAGGGGGCTACTTTCCAAGCTGGTTGGATTGAGCCGGCTTCACTTGTCTAGAATGGCACGGAAGAATCCGCTACTCGTGTCTTAGGTTAATAAAGTTTATTTCAGCATACCGGTGCTCGCTAGAATTCGGAATCAAGGGAATGCAGCCCTACTGCGACCCCGATCGATGAAAAGGGCCTACAGAACTTTCTTTTGTTGAGGCAGGGCAAAAACGTTGCCAGATATGATATCTCGCAGCGACATCAATTGATTCGTCAGGTCAAATCATCACCATCTATTGGAGAGTCTCTAGCGAGAGAAACGGTACCAGCCCCACTAAACTTGATGGTTAAACAGGTTTTGAACGCGCGGTGGTATATACTCTCAGCTTTTGTTACGAAGACACCCCGCAATCTCATTTCTCTGCTCTGAGACATTGGGTGTTGTTTCACTCTACCAATCCAGTCAACATGGACCTCACCCTCCTAAATACAGAAAGAACTTCTGGAGGAACGCCATAAGCTCAGCTCCGAAAGGCCATCACTGAGACATCCTTGGCATAGCGGAATGGGGTTTAGAAAAAAGTTCGGCGGGTTGCCGAGAGGGAAAAAATGACTTGGTTGATCCGTGGATAGCCGAAACCAACTTCATGATCCTGCATTCGTACCTGCAGATAGTACCAAAATACTGGACTGTCGATATCTATGAAATCAACAAGTGCGTCATCAAATTGCAATTTGCGGTAACCGGCCCTCATCCATCTATCTCTCTATCTCCTACATTCCGTTTGCTATGCTACTTTCTTCCATTCCTCCATCCTTCCCACACCCCCATGATCCTTCTATCGATCATCCCTAGGATCCCATATCACTTCACTTCAATTAAGTGGCAGATACCCCCTCTCCTCTCCTCTCAATCAATTCCTCTTTAGTGTGCTTGTACCTTGTGCCTGCCCACCCGCAGTTTCCACTGACCCTACCATACTAAAGTTGTTGATATCGTCAAGTAATTCTTTGAGTCGGGTACCTTGTTGTAACCTTCTCAGTAGGGAATGAACAACCCGGTCAAAAGCCTTATCTCGTTATGGGGGGCTTTGTTGATGGTGTACGGTGTATTGGAGTGGGGTGGCGTAACATCGTAAAGAGCAAGAGCGGAGAATAGGAAACGAAGAAGGGAAAGGCGAAGGCGATCATGTCAAATAATTGATTCACCCACATGTCGTTCGGTTGATGAGCTATATGACATCAAGAGTATCAAGGGTCCACCGTTTCCCCCCAAGAAACAGTATAAACATGCCAACCGATCCCCCCCTTTCCTCCTCCCCAAACTCGTCTTCATTCCCGTTAGACTAGTCTCGAGGCCTCCCTCCCCGCGTACTCCTAATGAGGTGCTGCTGATATCATTGACAATATTGTTGGCCCTCGCTGGGCTCATGGCATTGCTATCCCCAATGGGAAGACTGCAACTTGTCAAGACATCCAAGGACAGTTTTTGTTCATGGGTTACCGAGAACGAGAAGCCTGACAAGTTCGTCTTGGAGAATATTCATTTTGTTGATGTTACTGATACCTGGGCACTTGTTCCCCCTCTCATATGAGGGGATCAAATTTGGAGGGGGGGGGGTGTAATAACGAGGGGTGAATGACAGCAATTGGAGGAATTAGGTGCCACGGTGAGGCTGGGTATACTGACTTCTCGCCGGGGCCTACGCATGAACCTGAAGCTACTCTGCTACTGGCCCCGTTAGGAGCTACCGGTAGTAGTATGCAGAGTTGGGTTAATAATAGTCTTGCTATGTAGGTTCGTTGCTACCGATATTACCGCATTAGTCGGAGAGTATTATTACTTACTAATGAATTTGTCAGTTAATCAGAATAGTAGATTACTTGTAGTTGCCATCCCCGTTACAAAGTTACGGCAGTAAAACCGGAGCCAGAACTGCGACATAGCTACTCGATACCGTTGGGTCCGTCGTTGGGTGAGCTCTACTATGACGGTAACGCAGCTTTCGCAATTCAGTGTCTGGAATTGACCGACCAAGTGCTGCCGGGGTTCGTGGGGCTAGGACTACTACCAGCCCCCCTCCTGACTTTCATCCAACCCCAACCCACAATCGTCAATCGCAGGAGGCGCCCGTTTTGACAGCACCTGTAGCGCCTCTACCGGCAATTCCTCAGACACTAACGATAATGCTCGCTCGGATATCACAGGTATGTAAGCCCTACGGGTCCTAGCGAACCCAAGATTTTCGTCGAAGTGAACCGTCGACCTCCACTTGCGCGCAAGTGGGGGAACGGTCTCCTTGGATCCCACGTCATCTTCAATGACACCACTACTCCAGGAGGGGTATCCGCGCAGTTCTGGGCCAGGGCATGATTGGAGACTGGCCGGATAGCGCCTTCGCAGTGTATATGGATCGTTTATCCTCCTTTGCCGCCCGAGGATACAAGTTTGCTGTTACTACCGATAGGCCTAGACATGGATGAGGTGACCAGTGATTTCTTCCTCTTGGGGTTTCTCGGGTGCAAGTTATGCATGAGGACAGAGCCGATGAGAGAGAGGTTAACGCTTCATCGAACTTTCGTGGGTGATCTGCAACTCCTTGGGTTAGGAAATTGAGCGCTGGTGTTGTATAGGTGCTGTATCTGCGGCTAAGGATAGATTCGACGGTTTGTTGCCCTATATCCGCTCTGTTGGGACTACCAGCACACTCCCGTATCTGCACATGCTCCAACATGCAAGAGTATATCACTCGCCCCACATTAAAAAAACGCTCTAACGTGCCTTAGCTCTCTGCTAGCTTCGTTTGTCGAGGGATCGTACTTCTGGGTCCGCGACCTACGATGATACGTGGTCATATTTTGACCCATAGTGATTCCGTTGAGACCTTTTTGGTGGGGGGAGAGGTCCATTTTTTGAAGGGTGGAATCAATGGCTCGAAGGCGGTGAGGGCGAACAGGCGGACTTCATATCTAGGCTGGGAGCACTACTCATCATAGGTGGCTGGCCGCCTGTTTGCCTTTGTGTGTGAGGCCGATTGGGTTGGAGATTGGTGATGCACTATCCTGTAGCTATCTGTTATATTTGATAGGTTAATCTAGGATTTATCACTGGTTGCTGGTTTAATTTAGAACGAGGGATATGTAGGAGTTCAAATGTGAAGAGAGTGAAAGGAAAGGCACTTGTCCACAACTCTGATGCGAACGCAGGCATGACATAGCACTATATTCCGTGAAAAATTTTCCATAGGTTGTTGGTGTTGTTCTCTTTGACCTACGTTATTCGCCTGAGATTTCCCCCCCGATCCCGCGGAGTAGTAGAGTGCTTGCAGAACAGGCGCCTGCGCTCGCCTGGGAGGGTACTGAAGAGGCTGTCTGCTGATGGCCGCCTGTGCGGGTGCCGCACCCACTATTCGATCCGAGAAATAACTGATGAATCAGTGTTAACCACGACGAAATCCTCCACTGGTGGAGTGAGTTGCGCCTGTGGATTGTGAGTTTGGAGTCCAACGACCTCATTTATCATGGTTACTTAAGGAGGGATGCCCGAAAGGCCTCCAAACGCCTGATCTTCTCATTCCGAGAATGAGGCTTTACTAGCCTGGGGCTCACCGAATATGTAACGGCACCTACGAGCAGGTCCCATACCTCAACGCCGAGAGCTAAACTACGGAGCTAAATATTGTGCTCGGCATAATGAGTGATAGGTTGTGAATTTAAAAGAACTTAGAGCCCCCACTTGGTGGAAATTAAGAGAGGCAGAACCTAATTTAACTTGCCCCCTTAACAAAGGCGTTATAATGCATCTATTTTTTTCTTGTGGGTAAAGGCTTCACAGGCAAAATGGGACTGCCTACTTACCGGCGTAGAGGCATACTTCATATTATTATACAATAAAATGTATCTCGGCCGCCAACAGACATGCTCTCGATATCGTATTTCAGGACTCTAGATCACAGGCTATGGGATAACCCCGAGTAACTTATGCCATTAAAACCTCTCGATCTGCCCCTCGCCGTTAGGATGTCATACCGCAGGCTCTCTCTGTGAAAATCTCAACGGTAATAATTCTCAACTGCAATCCAACCGCTGGATTGATACAAGCAACATTGCCAGGATGACTTGGCCTGGCGGCCAACCCCTGGCTCGCGCTATCTTGGATTGCCTGAAGGCTCATGTTCCAAGTGCGTGATGGCCTCAGGGAGTGCCTGAGATGGCTGGAAGAAAGACCTAGGGCCTCCTCTTTCAACATGGATAGATGGCTTAAGGATGTTTTTCTCCTTCTAGAGATCTGTAGCCTTTGCGCCTCTGGGTACTCATGGTTTATTGGGGAATTGCGTTTCTTTGAAGGCAGGGAGGACTCAAAGGTCGCTTTCTTGTTGGGAGTTGTCTGAATGAGTGTTTCTAGACTAGTAGCCGGCTTGTGTACTATACAATCAGTGCTCCTAAGCGCCCAACCCGTCCTTCTTTTCCCTAGGACGGGACGGGCGCCGTATTCTCTGCCCTTGCCCATGCCCGGGACGGAAGGCCGGGTGTTGGAATATGTATCGGAATATGCGGATATGAAACTAGTCTTAATGCTAGGAGACACCTACCATTAAGTTAGGAGATGTTTGGCCCTTACGTCAGGGGACTAGTAAGGGGCCGATGTTTGAAGGTTGATGGTGCTCCAAATTCGGACAACCAAATAAGGGGGTATTGGATTATATAGAGACATGTTTTAGGTACTATCCAAGCAAGCAATCTTTTCAAATCTACCATTTTTCTCTTACTCGTCGATATTCACATTAGGGTTTTACTACAGGTTATGAGCCCTTTGACGCCTAAAGACTACGATTACCAACAAGACCACCTCAACCTCTAAGCACTCCGAGCACCAATCGTGTCCTCCTAAATTCAAAATAAAAATCTCGCGATGTCGTACGAAAACAATACCCTCAAACCAATCATTTCCACCGATGACGGCACCTATTTTCGCTGCCCTGCCGGGGGCTGTGCGAAGCTTACTACAGACAATTTTAGTCGCTGGAAGACTGACATTGTCATCCTCCTCACCGCTTCCCGTGCGATGGAAATCGTGCTTGCAACTGAAGAACCCCCGCAGAACGGTAACTCCGTGGCCGCCTTTAATGCCATGGACAAATATCTATCTCGGAAAGCCCTTGCCTACGGCATGTTAGTTGGCTCTTGCAAGCGTGCCACGCGTGCGTATGTTCAGGGACTTACTGAGCCATCTGAGATCTGGACAACTCTTCATGCCAGACTCGACACGAACTCCTCCACTGCCATCTCCACACTTGTTAGGCAGTTTAATCGTGAAAAGCCTCTCCCTGGTGAGGGTAGTATTGGTGTTTACCTGAAGCGACTTCGTGTCCTGCGCGATGACTTAATAGATACTTATAGTCAGATATCGGACGACGCCTATATTGACAAAATTCTAACCACCATTCCGGAAGCCTTCTATGCCGTTAGAGATCGAGTTTACGGCAATCCTGGAGAATTTAGGAACATTACCTATGTCGTTAACGCTCTCCTGGAGCACGAGAAAATGAAGCGTCTTGATGACCAGGTCAGGTCCGATGCAGCCTCTTCCCTTACCTCAGGCACAGCTCTGCTGTCGGTGTCGTACGAATCTCGCAAGTCTCAAAACCAGAACCATCGTTGATCCTTTCAATCACCGCGAGGAAAGTATCATGCTCGCTTCCATTCCGGCTCCAGGTCACATCTACGCAACCGGGTATCGACCAGGGATATCCCGAATACCAGGTCCAACAACATCGCCGCATCTGGCTTCAAGGGAACCTGCTGGCATTGCAATAGGACTGGTCATCGGAGGGATAGGTGCCGTCAGTACCAACGTGAGGTTGGAGTCGCAGCAATTGCACATGTCAACGCGGCTGCTGTGTCACCCTCTGCTGGGCCTCTAGCTCCGCGTTCATCAGCAGATACCGGTACTCCATTTTGTGTTAGCGGAAAACCTGCTCCCTCTGCGATGGAGCACCTTGAAGATGTGAACAATTTTGCCATTGCCTAAGCACCCATGGTTAGTAATGCGCCCTCGGCGCAAGTGAAGCATAGTTGGTTAATGGACTCTGGGGCTTCTCACAATCTCTGCCCTGATCGGGGCCTTTTCACAAACCTAAGGGTTCTTGCTCGGCCGATTTTGGTTTATCTCGGCAACGGGACCCCGCTTCCGGGAATTGCGAAAGGGAAAATTCGACTTTTCTTGCCCTCAGGCACGGTGTTGGACATTGAAGCTTTATTTGTCCCAAGGCTTCGTGCGTCTTTGCTTTCTGTGAGTGCTTTGGCGGAGTTGGGTATTATCCTCTCTTTTCATCCTGGGGGTCGCTGTTTGGTGGGGACGGAACTGGTCGGGCGCACTGTTAACCATGACGGCATCTATCACTTCCTTGGCAAATCCCACGTACCTTCCCCTGCCTCACACCTACTCCCCGCAAACACCTCGACATCCATACCTTCTGCTTCTGGATCTCAAAACAATCATCCTTTCCAACCACTCTCTTTCTTGCCTCGAGAGGCGAATAAAATTAATGTTCGTCTCCAAAGCACTTCTTCCGAACTCTCTGCTGCCAGGCGAAAACTGCAAGTCGGCCATAGCTTTGCGACTTTGTCGCCCTCGCTACATTTATGGCATCAACGTCTCGGGCATCTTGGGATGACCGCAGTTCGAAGGCTCTTGGGAGTCTGTCACGGGAAATGTGATGATATCCAAGTCCAGGATGTTGTCGAAAATGTCAGCCCAGCGGATGAGGATACTGAGGATGGGGATGTCGACCCTCCCTCAACCTGTGTGATTTGCATTAAGGCAAAGCAGCAGCGTCAGATAAGTAGGGTGCCGGTCGAAAGAACAAAACGTCCGTTCGAACTTGTCCACTCCGATCTCTGCGGACCGATAACTCCCCCTTCGATGGCTGGCGCTCGTTACTTCATTGTCTACGCCGATGATTACTCTCGCTATTCTTGGGTGTATTTCCTACGCACTAAGTCCGCGGATGAAGTTACATCTAGGTTTCAGGAATTTCAGCACCTGGTGGAACGTCAGTGGCCAGATTGGCCAATAAAACGCTTTCGGTGTGACAACGGAAGGGGAGAATATGATAACGGATTCTTTCGCGGGATTCTCCGGGTTTCTGGTATTAGTTATGAACCATCACCACCCTATACGCAACATAAGAACGGGGTCAGTGAGCGTCTGATTCGTACGTTGGTTACAAAGGCTCGGGCTATGATGATCGACTCCCGTCTCGATGATCCGTTTTGGGCCGAGGCTGTTAACACCGCTTCCTATCTCCACGCGAGAAGTCCTTCCAGATCGATTGGAGGGAAAACGCCCTACCAGATGCTCCATGGGACAACTCCTGTCCTTAACCACCTGCGACGCTTCGGTTGCATCGTCTATAAGCTCATTCCGAAAGAGCTTCGAGTTGGAAAGTTTGCACCACGCTCGGTGGAGTGTGTGTTTGTCGGCTACGTTGGCAATACGGCGAAAATCTGGCGCTTGTGGAACCCCGATGGGGGTCAGCTGGGCTGAATAGTTCATGCATCAGATGTGCATTTCCATGAGTCACAGGTTGGTGGGAAGCGTCTTCCAGAATCATCGCCAACGGAAATTCTCGACCAACTTCTTGAGCCGGACGCTCGGCCCGTGCCTGTTCCGCGTCGTGCCTTAGATGCCCGCGATGAGGTAGTGTCGCAAGGAAATCCTGTCATAACAGAAGAAGTGGCTCCTACCAGCCCGATATCCCTCCCACGCGTACACCCCATACCTGGACCCGCATGTGTCACACCCTCGCATGTCCCGACTACGCAGAATATTCCTGGAAGTCCCCCAGTGCTGCAAGGTGAGCCTGAAGCGACGGTCAGCGGAGGGCTGGCCCAGAAGGACCGGGTGGGATCATCAAGAAATACCCGGAGGCAGGAAGGCATCCGGAGGCCGGAGGTGGAGACACTCCGGAGGTCCCGAAGGCTGGGTGGTATGGCGAGAGCAAATACGGCAAGGGTAGAGAGCACGGAGGAGGGCGACCCGATTAGCTACCGGGAAGCTCTAGCTCATGAGCGTGCTAAGGAGTGGGAGGATGCCATTCGGGAGGAGCTTGGCTCCCTGAGAACGAATGAGACATGGGACTTGGTTGATGCCTCGCATGAGATGAAGCTGATAAGCTGCAAGCGAGGTTGGTAGTTCGTGGGTACGAGCAGACGGACTATGGAGAGACCTATGCCCCAGTGGCGAGCCTTACGACATTCCGGTTACTGGTTGCCTTGACTGCCATCCACGGGTGGGAGTTGGATCATATGGATGTGGTCATGGCATTCCTTAACCCCCCGATTAAAGGTGATGTTTACATGAAACCTCCAGAAGGCTTAAAGGTAACCTCTGCACAAAAAGTGTGCAAGCTGAAGAAAGCGCTCTACGGTTTGAAAGAAGCTCCACGATTATGGAATGAACATATTAACACTTTTCTCTACTCAATAGGCTTTACCAGGTCTATGAACGACTCCAGTCTCTATACCTCCTGGAATGGACGAAACCCAGAAAGCCGTATATATATCCTGCTATACGTTGATGATCTCCTCCTAGCATCGCCAAGTCGGAATGCTGTGAATCGCCTAAAAGCTCTTCTCTCACAGAAATATCGAATGACCGACCTTGGTCAAGCATGCCAGTTCCTTAACATCAATATCGATCGTTCTTCGATGCTAGACCAAACGACTAAGTATACCACAATTCGCTTGAGTCAAGAGAGATTCATCATGACTGTCCTCAAACGGTTTCAAATGGAGGCCTGCAATGGGACCGTAACACCAATCGATACCGTTAAGAAAGCGAAAGGAATCCGGAAGACACTATCCGAGTCGAACAATTCCAGATCTCATAACTCTCCCGAGCCACCACAGGATGTTTGTGATGAAAATCAGAAAAGCGAATATCAGTCGCTTGTCGGAAGTCTAATGTACTTGATGACTGCAACTCGGCCCGATCTTGCATATACAATCTCCGTTCTAAGCAAGTTCAACTCGTCTCCTACGGTCGAACATCTTCTTCGAGCGAAGCGGGTACTCCGCTACATTCAACAAACCAAACAGCTCGTACTTACCTATACTTCGAGAGACGGTGCCGAACTCATTAGCGACAAAGTCTCCCCTCATCTGAGAGGATTTTCAGACTCCGATTGGGCCGGAGACTTAGGAGATCGGAAGTCAACATCCGGATATATCTTCACTATGCACGGCACTGCTATAGCTTGGAGATCTAGGAAGCAGACCATGGTTGCGCTTTCTAGCACAGAAGCGGAATACATAGGATGTTCCGATGCAGTTAAGGATGGCCTCTTCTTTCAGAGACTACTGGATGACTTTATCGTTCCCTCTCCAAACACCCTTCAGAATAAGGCTAACAAATTATCGTTCGCAAAATCAACCCACTCGCTCCCCTCTGATACGATAATGCAAATGTCGCTCTCGTCAACTGCTCCTCTCCTCATCAACATGGACAACCAGAGCGCAATCTACATCGCGAGTAATAGTCGGCCAAATCAACGAACGAAACACATTGACATACGCCACCATCATGTGAAGGAAATGATTGCGGGTGGGCACATACTCCTAAGATATGTTCCGACGGCCGACATGACAGCGGACATCATGACCAAAGCCCTGCCGAAAGAAATACACCAACGGCATGTTGAAGGAATGGGATTAAGATGAACCTTTAAATTATTTTTTCTTTTCTTTTATTTTTATTTTCTCTCCTTGCGTTCTTTTTTTCCTTTCTTTTCACTTCAGTGGGAGTATGTACTACAGAGCCGACCTTTTTCCCATCCTCCCACAGGGTAGCGTCTACAAGGACGTGGATGAGGTTTTTTACTGGAAAGCTGCTGTGAAGTTATTTTTTATTTTATTTCTTTTGTTGCATGGTATGGGATGTACGGGAAGTTCGGATATCTACGAATATCGACAAGAGTGGGAGTGTTGGAATATGTATCGGAATATGCAGATATGAAACTAGTCTTAATGCTAGGAGACACCTACCATTAAGTTAGGAGATGTTTGGCCCTTACGTCAGGGGACTAGTAAGAGGCCGATGTTTGAAGGTTGATGGTGCTCCAAATTCGGACAACCAAATAAGGGGTTATTGGATTATATAGAGACATGTTTTAGGTACTATCCAAGCAAGCAATCTTTTCAAATCTACCATTTTTCTCTTACTCGTCGATATTCACATTAGGGTTTTACTACACCGGGCCGTACAGGCATTGCGAGTGATAAGTTGTGATTGGTACTGTAAAATGAGACGAAAAGCCAAGCACAAAAGGCTGTTATCGCCAACAACGGTGACAAACTTCTTCTGATAATTCCTTGGACATATTACTTGTAGTTAGAGGACGCGGTTTGGATAGTACAAAAGGATAAGAAAATAGGTAAAATGAGGGCACACGGTTTCTTGCAGAGGTGGGCTATCGGATGCGAGATATACCCCCATCCTGGGCGTATATTTAGGGATATTTTATTTACTCAGCCTCTGATATTATGAAAATGGGTCAGACACTTATTTTGTCAATGAACCACATATATCCAACTACCATGCAACTTAGGGGTGACTATCTATTATAGGTTAGTGCGCAAAATACCTATAGGGCCTTATGGGTAATTGGCAGGGCACTGTAAATGACGGTAGGGCCCTACAGATAACGGCCGGGCCCTACCTGCAGTTACCATTTCTATTAAGACTGCAGGGCCGGCAGTCAACCTACAGGACTGCGGTCATTATCGAAGACGGACGCCGTGCCCGGCCGCCCTTACCTACCCTGCCCGGGACGGGCGGTACTATTACCCGCCAGGGCCCTAGTGTCCGCCTAGAGCAGTTGGGAGCACTGCACAGGGAAGATTATTGACGTGAAGGAATATGGTGCCAGGGAGCATGAGGTGGCGAAGTTGCAAAGCATCAAGACAACTATTGAGGTGAGAAAAGAAACTAGCTTACGGGCATGAGTTCGTGCTTTACTAATAATTTCTCCCCGTGAAGATGAAATCTGCACTGCCAAGGGGTTAAACAGAGTGGTGGGGCTGGCAAGGGTCAAAGAGGAATAGACAAAAGTTACTGAAACACAGAACTATTTTATTAAACCCTTTGGGCAAAGTTGTATCAAAATCTAACCATGCCATATGTTCTGAGTGCTAGAAATTTAAAAAAAGTGCCAGTATTGTAAGGTGTTGAAATGACTAAGGTGGATTGAGAAGGTGACATGGGAGGTAGAATCAATTATTATACAGAAAAGAAGACTAGCAAGCTACGATTTGATATTTATGTGGCTCCACTCGCCTTATCAGACACTGCATTATCCACCATATTGCCTGCCATAGTGCTGGCTGACCTCAGGCTGCACATCATAGTTGAGAACTTGAATACACTCATCCACTCTGCTTATAACATTAACCCTCCTTGAAAAACCATCCATAAACAAAACCCTTATAAGAAGAACCCAACCAGACCTTTACGCCAAAGCATACAGCCAAAGATTCTTTACTTCTAAATTTCTCATACATGCAGTCCACCATGATAATCAAGACCTTTTTGATCCATTTCTCCTTGTATTTCATACTATCGAACAATACCTAGAAAAACTTCCCTGAGTACAAATTCAGCAATTGTAGCTGATCATTTGCCAGTGTTCTCCAGTTGTGACAAAACAATACAAGGCGCCTCCACCATTGGCCTCTTCAATGTCTTTTAGTACCAACAAGCATCATGATTGCCTGCCTACCAGTTTAATAAACAATCTTTTCGCTTGTACAACAAAGATTAACTTGAACCTTCAGTTTCTGATCCCAATAAAGTTTACTCTAACAAAGTCCCATACCTGCCAGTCTTGAACTTGAAGACAGTACTAGTAATCTCTTTTACCCTTGAGGGTTTAAGTTAAAGTCCTGTCTTGCATCTCAGTACTACAAGTATGGGAAACTTTGTAAAAAGTACAAGGTTATTGATATTTGCTTCTTAAAGGTCTTTATCTGCTTCCATGAGATTCCTTTTAACTTCAATAAATTTGACTATATTGTTGAAAACCCCTCTAGTGTCCTTAGCTTGCTCAAGTTGATTATTTTTTCAGAAACTATTGATTTCAGACTTCACCTGCACTAACATATAACTGATGAATATGATATTCTTTTTGAATTTCTGGAAGGTAAAGCCTGGTCTCTACTTAGCTCCTAGTATGCTAACCTTCAAATATGATAATCTCTAATACTTGTAATTAGTGATTTATTTCTTCTTAACTTAGTCTCTTGAATATTGTTAGAACTGTTTGTAGACTATCGAAACTTTAAGTTACTAAAGTAGTGCTCTCATTCATAGGTACTTTCAAACATGCAAATTTATATTTAGAATTGGCTGGCTACTTTTGCCAAATATTGTCACTGGGTTAGAACAGCATACTGAATGCAGCCTGAGTATTTATCTTAGACTTAAAGGAGTAGTGTCCGAGTCTATCATCCTATATGTGTAACAAATATAATATTGGCAGTTGTTGAGGATTGTAGACCTGAATACTAACTTAGTGGCAAGTCTGAACATGATCAGCTGCTAACTTCTCATAAATTTAATAAGTTAGTCTTTAAAAGATAGACAAATACCTATAAAAGCTGACTAAAATCATTAGGCAGAACTATATCTCATTATACTCCAATTGGCCATGATTTCTGTAAAATAACTTTAGCTGAATAGCAAGTTGATCAGTTTTTATTTTATTTGAAACCAACTCACCTTGTTATTATAGTTATAGCAATCCTACTTGGATTGTCAAAATATTAGTATTTCTGTCACAGACGATAACACTTATCCACAACCATGTTTTTGTTGTATATAATAAAAACTCTTCTGCTGTAATAAGACAAACTTATTCTTCAGCTTCTTAACTATCTTCCGGTAAGATACCTGATCGTATCTGACAAAGTGTTGAATACTAGTACCAGGAGCTTGATAAATATAAACTTGAAAGTAAATAAAAATAAAATATGATATTCACATAAAGTTAGAGTATAGAAAAGTACTTTGATGATTGTACTGGTATAAAGATCTTCTCCCTAAAAGCATAAAGTTTTTCTACTTTTTATACCCAATTTTCACTCTACCCTAACCCTAACTCATCTATATGAGTCATTAAACTTCTACAACTGGTAATAGAACATACTAGTATCAAATCTATCAAATGATTTGTATGAGTTACTATACAACAACCTCTTAATCAATCAAAATACAACAAGTATATTATGTTTCCTAAAGTGGTCATAGATGCAAAACCTATGTTACATAATTGAGTCATTTGCAAAAGTCATTACCTCATATAACCTCATGATCATAGGTCATAAAATCATCAACCGCTCATAATATAATAATAATATACTAATCTATAATCATGTAAAATATTATATGTCAATTAAGTTCATAGTCTGGAATATAACATACTTAGGACTGATAACTATTTGTCTGAATGATATGAAATCTGCCATGCTTAGTCACCATTTGTGATAATAGAAGGGTAGCCTTGCTTTTTATACTAGTAGATAGAGGTTGATATACCCAAAATAGGTATGAGAGAGAAAATAAAGAATCAGTTAAGCAAAAGAGAGGTAGAGTTGTAATATGATTGATTTGTTGAAAGGTATGGGTCCACATTTCTCATACAGGAAACATGAAAGTCGCTTTTGTGTAGAAAATTCTGCTCATCAAGCTATCTGCTAGTCTGCGATTCACAACCACTCCCTTTTGGCATTTGCAACCCCTAGAAAGGCGTCAGACTTGGCCAATCTAAGCATTAATAGCCTATACATTTGTCTCTACCTTACTGAATATTACCACTACAATTGACTTCTATTGAAAAATGGGAGTATTGTAGAAACTCTGATGGTTACAAGAAGTGATAAAAGCTGGAATGATACTGGTTTCCATAATATTCTTTCTTTTATTAGCTTATTAATGTAAGGAATTTCTTTATAAAGAATTAGTACAAATTGTTTTGTTTCCTTAGTTGTGTGGATATATAACATAAATATGAGGATGAGTCATGGCTTAGTAACTTGAAGGCTGATGTGAATTTCCTTGTTATATAGAGCTAGCTTTGTATTACCCTAGCGGGAATAACTTATCTAATAATTAAGAGCGAGATATATAGCTTAATAGAATGATCCTATATCCGAACCCAGGCACTTGGAGATATGAGCTTCTCAAAGGTATCTGGAAGACAACTCAAAACACTGGATAAGAGCACTTTTCAAGATATGTTTAACTGATTGGAATGATTTTTAGAGAACACTACTTCTCTCATTTTCTAGTTGCATATGCGTATTGCTGCATAATGCTTTAATAGCTGGATATCGGAACTGATCACTCTATATTCCATATTACTATTGATATGTAGGCATTTGGACCGCATATTCATATATAGTCTATCATGACAAAGAGATCAAAGATTGTCTACTGGTGGAGTAGGGATACCTTCAGATGAAATAGCAGTTCGGAAGATTCTCTGAGTTGAGCTGGGCAAGTTTTCAGGGTCAAACAGTGTTTGTACTTTGTTTTGACCAACTGAATTGTTAGGAAGATATTTCTTAACTAAAGAAGTCGAAGTAGCATGAACATTAGTATAAATAGTAGAGCTCTTCCCCGGTGGGTGAAGAATCATCAAGCAACGGAGAAGAGACCTTAACAATATAACAAGTTAGCAAGTTATATTTTAACTTTTTGATATTTGACTACGCTTTATTACTTTACCTTTACCAAACAATTACCTACGAGCCTTCATGACTATTAATCCATTGTCTCGGATATTCCTGGCCTAGTTAGCTTGGAATCCTACCCTATTATCTATCCCATAATCATACCCGATCTTTACTCTACTCCTCTCTCTGATAACTCATCCATATTAGTCATCAAGCACGCATGACTCGTAATGAGTCATAAGGTGAAATCCATCAGCTGACTCCTATCAGTCATCTGTGCAACTTGAACAATCATTATCCACCATTAATCTATAAAACAAGTCATGTGCTTGAATGAGTCACATGCGTGAAACCCATGACTCATAATGTGAGTCATGTGTGAAAATCATCACATCATCTAGCGTCACAATCATGAGTAATAAAACAATTAACCAATCATAACATGATAATGGCTTTCTATTACCTAGTCATATGAGATCCTCTGAGTCAACTGACTTCATAGCATGAAACCTAATATACTTATAACGAATAAGTATTGGTCATGTGAAATATGCCCTACATAGTCACGATCTGTGACAATTAGTGAAATTCTCTTATCTTTTTCCTTTAGGTGAATACAATCTGCAAGCCACTACTCTCCAGGATCTCAGAAAACTCACTATTGCCTAGAATTCTTGGATTTCTCCACACTAGTACACACATTACTCCAAATTACTCTCTCAGAATTCTCAGCTGTCCAATCCTTATGAACTTTGGCCCAGTTTAATCTTTTAGCAATATGCACCGGCTTGAACTTTGCTCTTGATTTAGCAAGCCATTTCTTGATATTGGTCCACTGAGTATTCAATTAACTTTAAATTTGTTGGTGAATCATGTCCTATCATTCAGGAGAGTACAAGGGTCATTGTTGGAGGTTACCAGTAGAGAGAGACATCCAGTGTATATCTGTCCCTGAAATCTTCCCTGGTCATTTTCCAATTAAATTTGGCTGCCTGAATGATTGTATAACACTGTCACTAGCTTTTAATAGGTATGCGACAGTGTGTGAGCAAGATTATCCAAAAATTAGCACTCACCTGGGAGAGTAAGAAGGCTTTTAATCATTGCTCGTGGCAGGCCAATAATTTGACCAACAAGAGCAATATTCCAAAGGCTGTAGAAAAATCTGATGATCATGTCTTTTCAACATTGATCATTGCTCTTATAGAGGTCTTTGGGGTTTGCTTTTATTTTATGATATATATCCTGTTCAACTTGAATTAACGATTGGAAATTCAGAATTATTAAAATCTCAGATGTAGTACTTGGTCAGGGTATTTTTTTATAGTCGTGTCAGTAGAGGTCACGGTTACGATCAACCCGGTGGTATTTAGTGATGTGGCATTTTGGCGAGGTTGCTTAGTAAGGCATATTTCACGAACACTTCTGACAAGGCACTGTATGACAATGAGTAATGATAACAGTAACGGGAACGGGGACAGCAGTGATACCAACGGGCAAGAGCGCACGACCAGGTGACAGCTCACGAACAGGCGACAAAGGCTAGCGTGCGAGCAGACGTGCAATAGCAACACAAACCAGCGGGCAATAGCGAGTGCATGCCGAGCAGCATTTTCAACACCTCCAATGCTCGGGTCAGGGGCTCCGGGGCATTACGGCAAGAAGAGTTAGGATCAGCACAAATGCAGGTGCGGTTTGGACTGTGATGGTGGTCGCAGAGCCAAAGGGCTCAAGGAACGAAATAATACTCGAGCATCATGGTGACTACGGCTATTCTGTTAAAGCTTGCTCGGGCATTATAGAGCATAGTAGTAATGGGAGTAGTTATAACAAGCATGCTAGCGAAGGGTCCAGCGAGTAATGCGATAAAATACATGTTCGCAATGGTGAGTTTTTCCGCCCCCTGCTTGCATCTGTCCACCTGTCCACCCATCTACCCTCTTGCAGACTGTCGTGAAAAACTAGCGATAAAGGTTACCTATGGTAGTGTTGGTTTGCAGTTCCGGGCCTGGTATACGTGACCCTGGTTTCAGAGGACCAAAATGTTTGCGCACCCATACTGGGTTATTGGGGTTAATATTTGTTTCTTCGTTTCTCCCGCCCGAGGGGAAATTGACTGGAAGTAGATTCTCTGGTTCGTGGCCTTCTGTCACTGGCTACACTAACAGCGGGATCTCTGGTGGAGAGAGTGAGGGGGGAAGGACGAAAGGTGTGCGGTCAAGAGGGGGGAGTGGATATGCATTGCTTCCTGTTGGAGCCACTGGGGGCCTCAAAACATGTAAGATGGACCAAGCAGCCACCCGGCTCGGTGTGATTCTGTGGTACACACCCCTTCCTCCGTCACCCTGCACGCCATTCATTACTCGGTTACATTCTTTCCTCATGCCACTGGACGAGCATAAATCTTTGGCAATGTGGACCTACATGCTCCTCACAAGAACACAGCCGCAGGTGATACTATTGACCTAAATACTCAGCATCTGTTAGCCTACAATGACTGCCCCATCTGATAGCGGACAACCAATTTTCTCCTCCGTTTATGTGTCAGTGAGATGTCTAGTGACAGATGATGAGCGATACAAAACACAGAGCCAAGAACATCAAACTAAATCACACAGTGCGGGTACATGTTTCAAGACACTTCGACACGGCGAGTAGGGGACCAAAAGTGCAAAGCCCCCGAAGTGGATTTAGTAGCTATTGGACTCAGTCTGATTCTGTGGTATACACCCCCCCTCTCCCACCCTACATGCCATTCATTCCCTAGTTCCGTTTTTTCCTCATTAACCTGATACAGGCTTTTCTGGCTTGGAACTGCTGCGATCGCGGGCTACGCCGCTTGGTATTTCCACCAACACAGCGTCCCCATTCGAAGACCTAGCCCGGCAGGACATGACATTTGGGAAACCACCAAAGATGCCTTTGGTTCTAAGGACGGATGTGTTCTCATTAATAAAGACCTAGATGAGCACGATGGCCACAGCAGATTCTCCTCCCATCGCGGAAGTAGTGGAAGTGTGACCAGTTACGATGCTCACCCCGGTAATCCTATTCCTTGGGGAGGCGAAGGAAGCGCATATAATGGAATTGGAGGACACGGACCAGTGGCATGGGCAAGAATAGAAGAGCCCCCTCGGGGTTAAGCATGCCCCTCGCTCAGGATGAGGATTATAACTACAGGAGGGGCGATAGTGAAATAAGATGTTCTCTGCGTTTTCCTTTTGTCTTCGGATATCTCTCTCCATTTTTTCCACCCCTTTTCCGGGTTAGGCTTTCCTTTTGACTCTGGTGCGGATGGGATGGGCATTCTCCTTTTGCGTTTTATATATCCTTTTATGGCATAGAACAATGGCAAATGGCTTTTCAACCTGTATAATCTTGAGTGCAACCGGGGGATTTCTTGAATTGGGTTTGCGGGCGATCTGAACAGGGGATTTGGTCAGATGAAAGCACTTGGCAGGAGGAGGAGGAGGAAGCCATTGATATATAGCTATTGGCTTTCTAATCTGGGATTTGTGCGGCCATTCCATATCACTGGCTTTGTGCAGATGTGCCATATCACAGATCACTTATCCCTGCACCAACACCCATACCTGCCCCAACTACCGCGGTACCCCGATCGATCCAAATTTCGTTCTGGCGGATACCGGTGGCTTAGTGTTCGCGATCATCACCCCGCATCTCGCACTCCTCATAATAGCCCTGTCGGCTCTCATTCTCGTCGTCTGGATTGGGACGTGGCTGTGGTCTGTTCTATAGCTTCATTCAACCCCATACTGGGGGAGGAACACGTCAATACATAATCCATGAGGGTGGTTTGTACTTTCATTGCCTAGGGGAGAGTCCCTGCGAACACCACTCTGAGGGGTGGCGACACTCACACGGGGTGTGCGACTGGCCCCCAATGTGCATTTACGGGTTAATTGGCTCCGGGTATAGTGGTTTCGTCAGAGCATGTCATGTAGGACCGAGCCCAGCCCTGAACTAGCGGTGGATTTCACATTTGCTAAAATTGTCGTCATCTTAGCTTTCCACACAGAACATGCCTTTGTCAGAAAACGAATAATTCAAAGTACCCACGAAAGCAGATATAACCCAGGATAATCAAATTAGATAGTGGTCAGGTGGATAATATTCCTCTTCTACAATACAACCCTATTCCTAATATGGTAAGGGACCTCATGATAGAGATCTTGTGAAATCGATTACCACCATGCGATGTCTTATAGCCTCCACACCACCGACAATATTCCTGGGCAATTTTATTTGCGGGAAAGACATGTCCTAGCCTCACTCGAAAGCACCAGCCCCTCGGCCTGATGATGCCGATCGTGAGAACTTCTCCCACGTACGATGTTAGATGAACTTTATGGCACTTTCATTCAATAAACCATTGCTTAAAACTGTTTTCATACATGTTGTGGAAAACCATGTTCCGGAAGCGAAATTGTCGCTGGGGAATTTAAGGTTAGGATGCGGAGTACTAGTGTAGCTCCCATCCCCTCCTTCTTTGTCCCCCGTTGGGGTAGATTGATATAACAAATTAGGCATCGCTCCTCACAGCCGCCTCAGAAACCGCCAATCAAAAATAGCAGGAGAACGAGACTAGGCCCCCAAGACCTCACTAGGAGCTCGTATTGAGCATGACCGGATTCTTTACTCTGTCTTGCTGTTTGAAGTGTGCTTCTGAGCGAGTGATATATTATGTACCAGATTTATCTGTAATTGGTGATGGCCACGATAAGGTAATTCTCGGGTTTTGCTCAACTAGGCCATACGCGATCACGATTTGATCGATCAGTACCATCGTGACCTAGTTGATTTGCTCGATCTGGGGCACTACTCGATCAAACCCGGAATTTCTCGATCATGATCGATCACTATACTAGTATTGGCCAGTAAGAAGGTGGTACGATGAACTGGCATAAAGGGAGTCACCTCGCACGCTAGATAGGAGTTCTTTCAACCAGACTTTACACTGGTAATTGTTCAACAAACTAAAATCCTGAATACCAACTTTAGCAAAACGTCCTCGCTCCCATCATCTCCTGTACATGGCGGTTGAAGGATAATTACCTGATTCTGCTAGCTAGTAGAATAGTGCCGATCACTTGGAGCCAATCACAGATCTCCGCGATACACTAGGTGAACGGTGGGATGGGGACCTTCCATTCTTATAACATGAGTGTGCTCCGGCCGGCGACAAAATCCGTGAGCACTGGGGTAGTTATTAGCAACAAATTCAATAACCAAATGTTCGAGCTCATCCAGCTAGCATCCCGGAAAACCAAAATTTACCAATTACTATCTTCAAAGCTTTCACGGAATCTCCCCTCTTTTAACATATATACCACTGCATGTGCATACGACCTATAAATCTCATCCCCACCCCTCCAAAATCTTTTTTATCAACTAACCCTGGTATCCGTGTAAATACTGATAACCCCATATTCTTTTGATCTGTGGGAGAGCTAACTAGCGATCGAACGATTAGCGAGAATCCTGTGTGAAGGGTACATGGTTGTGGCAACAAAATTGAACGAATTCTCCATCTCCGATACACATGAGACCTCAGGTGCTCTAGAAGAACCCAGGATAGCCGAAAATACTCAACGATACTCGAGCATGAGCCAAGATCGCTCACCCCATTTAAGCACCCCCATTCCACCGATCATCCTCTTATGGGGCCCTCTGAATCAAACCATAGCCTATCAAGAGTCCATCACTAGATCTCACCACTTTAAATTTCCAAATGAAAGGAGTGGACAACTCGAGCAAGATATTGGTGGTTAATGAACGTGCGTTCAAAGAAATTTTCCGCTACTATACAGGGCACTAGTACCCCCTTGTGATTTGAGAATTCATGCAGACATCTGTCTGAGGGCAAGTTGTCCTGCAAGAGTTGCGAATAGGAGAATCGGATAACAATTTAGGAATTGCATACCGACACAGAGAAACTAGCCAGTCTACTATGTAATCAGGGGTCTCATCCGTTTGATATGGCTTAACCCTTTCAAGGCGAGGATCAACGAGTCCCGAACACTTTCTCCAAAAAGCCTGCCTTGAACTCTACTAACTCTTCTAATAGGATCGGCCTCGCTAGCTCAATCGGTAGAGCGTGAGACTCTTAATCTCAAGGTTGCGGGTTCGACCCCCGCGTGGGGCTATGCTTCGGTTTTTTTTTACATCCACGTGCGTTATTAGCCCAAGGGGTCCTTATGGTAGTCCCACAGAACCAAACAGCGACAGCAGAGGTACTGTACCGATAGCACAAAAGCATAGGCAAGATTAAGCCATTCAATCTTTGAACACCTTTCTCTATGCTAGCCGAGGAGAGGGACATATGATACTTAGGATCACATATCAAACTTACCCGGGGATTTATCCCACCTCTATTGTTTAAAATAATAAACTATGATACCCCTCTATTGTTTTAATTCCTAGGCGGAGAGGTTGGTATTGTAAACCTGACCATATTACAGTATGATACCTTTGTTGCCGCCAAGACATTACCGTTGTATGATATCATCCCTCTGCTTCCGCGAATGCTCTGCAAAAAGTGCTACCTACACTCAAATTAAGTCATGGTACCGTACAGAGCAAATTTACAACCCCGTACTTGTATTCTCATCGCGTATTCGGAATCCGGTTGCTACAAAAGTGCCGACCAGTATGTCCGTATTATGGGAAATATCAAATGTATGATGGGGTTAATATAAAGAGGAGAAAGCAGCCGATGATAACAGGTTAGCCGATCGGACTAGAGGACAAAACACTCCGGTTTTATGTTTTTAGTGGTGATAATTGTGGTGCG